>Ga0315273_10003009_pt1 | contig 20234 bp, 12 predicted proteins | sample YL17G02_0_MG_FD_205753 | JGI IMG/M metagenome (GOLD analysis project Ga0315273, IMG submission 205753) | Sediment microbial communities from Yellowstone Lake, YNP, Wyoming, USA - YL17G02_0 | ecosystem: Environmental > Aquatic > Freshwater > Lake > Sediment | place: USA: Wyoming | collected... | reverse complement strand
GCGTTCTTGATGGCCCCGGTGGTGATGCTGTGGCCGTGGGTCTTTAGGGTGGGCAAGTGAAGCACCGAGCGGCCGATGAAGAGTTCGGGAATCTGAAAGCCCTCGGGGAAGATCTGATCCAGGATCAAGAGCTTGGCCTTGGGCCGGTAGGTGACCCACTTCTCCCGGGACAGGGGGCGGAAGGTGACGCCGTGTTTGGCGAAAACCGGGTCCCAGCCATTGAGGCGGGCCCCTTTCAAGGGGTCGGTGACCACCGTCTTGTTCTCCACCGGGATGAGCCCCTCGCGGGGAAAACCGTGGGACCGGAGGGCCGAGAGTACGCCGTCGAGCTGCCAGGGGGCGGTGGAGCAGGCCGGAAAGTAGCGGGTCCAGGAGAGATTGAGCTTGATGAGAAGCTCTGAGGAGATGGGAACGGCCTGCCCGGGCGGGGCGGCCGAGGGCGTGGCGGGCGCCGAGGCTGGCAGACAAGCGAAAAACCCCGCCATCTCCAGGAGGCGGCCATAGTCGGCCACGACCGACTCCGGCCTGGTCCGCAGAACGGCGACTCTGGCTTGGGACAAGCTCTTCCCACCTTCCCGGTCGAAGACCTCAGACGTACAGGGTTACCCCGACGATGACCAGCCAGACGAACACGGCCACCAGCATCGGACGGTCGTTCACCAGCAAGGCTTCCGGCGACTCGCCGCCCTTGTGCCGGTAGACGATGTAGAAGTAGCGGAGGACACCGTAGATCACGGGGACGGCGCTGGTGAACAGATAGGGGTTGGCCTGGCCGCTCTCCGAGAGCAGGGTATAAAGGATGTAGCAGGTGATCGTGACCGAGCCGATGACCGCGATCATCTGGTCGAGAAAGCGACTGGTGTAGTCACCCATGACCGGCCTGTGGTTCACCGCGTTACCCTCCAGGGCCACCAACTCCCCGCGACGCTTGCCCACGGAGAGGGTTAGGGCCAGAAGAAGCGTGCAGGCCAGAAGCCACGGCGAGAGCTGAACCTTGGCCAGGGCGCCGCCGGCCATGACCCGGAGAAGAAAGCCCCCGGCCACGACCAGGACGTCGAGGATGACCTGGTTCTTGGCCCAGGCCGTGTAGAAAACACTGAGGCCCAGGTAAGCCAGGCCGAGACCAAGGGTTAGCCCCGTTGGGTCGACGAGGGCCAGACCGAGCCCTCCCAGGCCGACCAGGGCGACCGAAAGGGCCCAGGCCCAACTCTCCGGCACCAGACCCGAGGCCAGGGGCCGGTTGCGCTTGGTGGGGTGGAAACGGTCCTCCACCCGGTCGTGAAGGTCGTTCCAGGCGTAGACGGCCCCCGACAGGGCGCAGAAGGCCAGAAAGCCCAAGCCCACCCGTTCCATGACGGCAAGGTCGAGAACTTTGCCGCCGAAAAGGGCCGCCGCCCCGACCAGGCCGTTCTTGATCCATTGCTTGGGCCGGGTGAGGAGGAAAAGGCCGAGGAGGCGGGTGGCGGTGGCGGGCCCGCTCGGTGTCCTCGTTATCCTATCGGTTTGCCTCGCCATTGCTCCACCCCGCATCCGACGGCCCGTGCCGCACGGAGGTCGACTCCACCCGGCAGACCGCCGGCACTCTCCGATACTAGCCTGTCCGCCCACGGGCATGAGGCTCGCCCGCCGTGGCTGGGTCCGCCGGACCCTGCGGCTACCGGCGCACGCATGCCGCAACTGTCCGTGCGCGTGCCTTGAGGACAGGCGCACGCTGAGCCTGGGCTTTCGACGCGCGCGGGCGGGAACCTTGCGGGCGGCGCCGGGAGCGGCCTGCCCGGGGGATATGGGCAAGAGGAAGGAAATGGTGAACCCTGCCGGAAAACCCCATCTTATGCCCAACCGTCACGTCCTGACGGGGGTGAGCGGCTATAGTGGGGGGAGAGGCGTGGCGAGGACAGGCCAAGCCAGGGGGAAGGCGAGGGCCATCCGGCCTCCGGACTTCCGGGTGTGGGAGATGATCCGGCTCATCCAGGAGGGCGGGTACCCCAACGCGCGCACCATCTCGGACCGTTACGAATGCTCTGTTCGCACGGCCGAGCGATACATCAGCAAGGTACGGGACCTGGTGGCCGAGGATCTGACCTACGACAAGGCGCACCGGGGCTACCGCTTCGCGGCCGGCGGGCCGAACCTTCCGAAGCTGCGCCTCAGCGAGGGCGAGGCGGCGGCCATGTTCCTGGCGGCGAGGCTGCTACACCAGTGCCGGGGGACGCCCTACGAAGACGCCGTGGCCAGGGCCCTGGCGAAGCTCAGCTACCTCTTTCCCAAGGAGGTCACGCTCGACGACGCGGCCCACCCGGGCGGGTGGGTCTCGATTCGGGTCGAACCTCTGCGGGGCGAGGAGCGAAAGGTGATGGAGGCCTTCGTCGGTCTGGAGGCGGCCCGGCAGGCTCGGGAGACGGTCCATGTCCGCTACTTCACCGCCAGCCGCGGGGAGTGGAACGAGCGGGACCTCGACCCCTACCACCTCCACTTGCACGATGGGGTCTGGTATGTCATCGCTCACTGCCATCTGCGCGGGGCCATTAAGGTCTTCGCCCTCGACCGCATCGAGAGCATTGCGGCCAGCGGTCGGAGCTTCGAGGCCCCCGAGGGTTTCTCGGCCAGAGATTTCCTGAAGTCCAGCTTTCGCATCGAGGTCGGTGAGCCGGTGGAGGTGGCTGTCCGGTTCACCCCCGAGCAGGCCCGTTACGTGAGGGGCAAGACCTGGCACGAGAGCCAAACGATTGAGGAACTGCCGGACGAAAACGGCCAGGTCGGGACGGGCGGGCTCATCCTTCGGATGCGCGTCGGCGGTCTCGGCGAGGTCAAGCGCTGGGTGCTCTCCTTCGGGGCCGGGGCGGAGGCGCTGGGGCCGGAAGCCCTCCGCGCGGCGGTAGCGGAGGATGCGAGGAGGATTACTGGGGTGTATGAGCGGGGCTGATTCCCGCGCCCGCTTGGTGTTCACCAGTTGAGGAGGTGATGTCGCAGATGCAGTTCGAGGGGTTCTTCAAGGAGGTAGTGGACAAGGATCCGTTTCCGTACCAGACTCGGCTAGCCGAGATGCCTTCGGACCGGTTTCCGAGGCTGTTGAACGCGCCCACGGGCTCCGGCAAGACGGCGGCGGTCGTAGCCGCCTGGCTTTGGCGCAGGTTTCTGCACCCCGATGAGCGGATACGCCGTGAGACGCCGCGGCGGCTCGTCTACTGCCTTCCCTCGCGAGTCTTGGTGGAGCAGACCAGAAACGCGGTAGACGGCTATGTGGCGCGGTTCACCCATCTGGCGGTTCGCGAATTAGGCCGGTCCATTCAGCCGCCCCGAGTGACCACGCTCATGGGTGGCGCCGGCGGCGGGCCCCGGTCCGAGAGAGACGGCTGGCTCCTATTCCCCGAGGCCGACCAGATTCTGGTCGGCACCCAAGACATGCTCCTTTCCCGGGCTCTCAACCGCGGCTACGGCTCGACACGCTTCGCCTGGCCTAGGGAATTTGGGTTGCTCAATAATGACGTCCTCTGGGTCTATGACGAGGTCCAACTCATGAGTTCCGGCCTTGGGACGTCGGCGCAGCTCGAGGCCATGCGCGCCCGGTTTGGAGCCTTCGGCCCGGTTCATTCCCTGTGGCTTTCCGCCACCCTCGAACCTTCGTGGCTGGCAACCGTGGACCATCCCGAGCCGGCCGAGGCAGACATCCTGCGCTTGGATTCCACCGACAAGGCCCAGTCCGAGCTGGCCAAGCGGCTCAAGGCACCCAAGCTCCTGAAGCGTGCCGAGCCTGTAGTGCCGGGGAAGACGACAGGCAGTGCCTCGTACGTCCGCGACGTCGCGCGCATGGTGGTCGACCGGCATCGGCCCGGAACCCTATCCCTCGTTGTGGTCAACACGATACCTAGGGCGAAGGCCATCTACGATGCCGTGAAGCGCGAGCAGGGTAGGGCGGAGACCCCGCCTCAGCTGATCCTGGTTCACTCCCATTTCCGGGCCGGCGACCGTAAGACCCTGGTGGATGCCATCCTTTCGCCGACTCTGTCAGAGGGGCGTATCCTTATCAGCACACAGGTGGTCGAGGCCGGGGTCGACATTTCGGCCCGCGTTCTCTTCACTGAGTTGGCCCCCTGGGGGAGCATGGTTCAGAGGCTGGGCCGGTGTAACCGCTACGGTGAGGCGAATGACGCGGAAGCCTACTGGCTCGATGTGGACGACGATGCTTGCGCGCCGTACTCGCCGGAGGAGCTTAAGGACGCCCGCTCCACCTTGGGCAAGCTGCCAGGCGCGCCCGACGAGGCTCAGGCTTCTCCGGAAGCCTTGGCCGGCTCTCCCATCCCTCGTCCGCGACCGACCCAGATTCTCCGGGCACCGGACCTCGTCGGTCTGTTCGACACCACTCCGGACTTGAGCGGGTTCGATGTGGATGTGAGTCGGTTTGTCCGCGACAGCCAGGATCACGATGTGCAGGTGTTCTGGAGGACGTGGGACGGTGAGCGACCGCCCGAGGAGATGGAGGGGCCGCACGAGGGCGAATCCTGTCCCGCGCCGATTGGTGATGTCCGGGACATGGCCAAGCAGCGAGACTTCTGGCGCTGGGACCAGCTTGCCGGTGGCTGGGCAAGAGCGAGCGCGCGGGGAATCTACCCCGGCCAGACGCTTCTGATGGACGCGGCCGGTGGCGGCTACAGCCGGGAGTCGGGCTGGGAGCCCGCCTCCCGCGAGCCAGTACAAGAGATTCGGTTTGCGCCCGCGGCTGGCGGGAAGAACGCGGAGAAACCCCAGTCCGAGTCGGCCAAGCAGGCAGGGGGTCAGGAGTCCGTTGGGGCCGACCCCAGTTCCATTGCCGCACGGCGGTGGGTCAGCATCGTCGAGCACACCGACCTGACCGTTGAGACCGCGCAGGCAATCGTCATGGAGCTGGGCGCCCCGCTGGTGCTGCCCGAGCTTGCCCTCGCTCTTCTACGAGCCGCGAGATGGCACGACCGCGGCAAGGCTCACCCCGAGTTCCAGGCCACTTTGCTCTCGAACGTGCCTGAGGGCGATCGGCCCGACCGCGATACCCTCTGGGCGAAGTCCCCTGGCGGACGCATCAAGCACAGGAGACCGTTCTTCAGACACGAGCTGGCCAGCGCCATGGCCTATCTCGGGCAGACGAACGGCGACGACGGGCAACTCCCCGAGGGGAGGGGTAACCCCCTCCTGCCCGACCTTGTGGCCTATCTGATTGCGGCCCACCACGGCCGGGTCCGCCTCTCCATTCGCTCGATGCCCGGCGAGGAGGCCCCTCGGAATGGCGCCATGGTTCGCTACGCCATGGGCATCCGGGAGGGAGAATCGCTTCCAGCCACTGACTTAGGCCGCGGCGAGATGGCGGAGGAGACCACCATCAAGCTCTCAGTGATGGAGATTGGCACAGGCGCGGGCGAGACTGCTTCCTGGCTGGAGCGGACTACTGGGCTCCGTGACTCGCGGAAACTTGGCCCGTTCCGGCTCGCCTTCCTTGAGGCCATTCTCAGGGCAGCCGACTCGCGGGCCAGCATGGAGCACGAGAAAGGAGGCGCCAGCGGTGGTTGAGACGGTCACAGAGGCAGTCCCCGCAGGCTCGTTGGCCTTGTCCGGGTGCGACTCGTCGTCCCTTCTCGGCTACCTGAAGGCGCTCGGAGTTTTCCGGGTCCTGGCTCTACAGCGGGAGCCTCAAGTCCGCATGTGGTGGGATGTTGCGGTTCCGGTCCTGGAGACCTCGCTGGGCAGCCACGCTCTCACAGGTTTCTTCCTCAACGAGTACCGGCCCACCCCATTTCTGGCCCCGTGGAACGGGGGAAGCGGATTCTACCGCAAGGGGGCCGCGGACAAGGCCCTCGGCACGCTCGAACAGGCCACATCTCCGCGCCTAGCCGACTATGCCTCCGCCATTCGTGCCAGCAAGACCAGTCTTGAGGCGGCCGGGGTCGGTGGCGAGATACTGTCGTCCAAGAAAGACGAGGACGCCCGGAAGACCGCGGCCAACACGGCTAAGATCGAGATCATCCGCGAATGCCGGGCTGCTTTGCCCGAGAGCGCGCTCCCGGCTCTGGATGCGATGGTTGTGCTGGGCGACGAAAGGGCCCTGTACGGACCGATCCTTGGTTCCGGCGGCAACGACGGGAACATGGAGTTCAGCAGTAATTTCATCCAAAGGCTCATTGAAGTCATTCCGATGGCCGGCGGCGCGCCTGTCCCGACCGGAAGCGGGTCGTGGCTGAACGAGGCCCTATTTGGGGGCGGTCAGGTCGCCCTTCGGAAGGCGGCTGTCGGCCAGTTCAGCCCGAGAGGTGTGGGCGGGCCGAACTCCGGTCCCAAGGTCGTCGGCGAGTCTCTCGTTAACCCGTGGGACTACGTTCTCCTCATGGAGGGTTGCGCTCTCATCGCCGGCGCGGCCACGAGGCGCTTGCGGGCCGGGGCGCGCGGGACGGGGTCATTTCCCTTCTCAGTCAAGGTATCGCCGGCCGGCGCCGCATCCGTCGCGGACGGCGAGGGGAAGACGGGACGAGGCGAGCTCTGGCTTCCAGTGTGGGACAAACCTGCGTCTTACCCCGAGGTGCATCACCTCTTCGGGGAGGCCAGGGCAGAAGTGGGCGGCCGGCAGGCCGCCACGGGAGTCGATCTTGCCAGGGCGGCGGCGTCACTTGGAGTCGACCGCGGGATAGCCGCCTTTGAGCGTTTCGCCTTCCTGTCCGGCCAGCGGTCCGGCAACATGTACCTCGGCGTGGGCCTGGGTCGCCTTCCAGTGAGGGACGAGCCCCCGGTCGGCCTTCTCTTGGAGGCCGATCGCTGGCTAGGGAAGGCGCGAGAGGCCACGCGAGACGGTTCGCCGGCCAGCGCGGTCCGGGCCCTCAGGCAGACGGACGAGGCAACCTTCGCCTACTGCAAGCTTGGCGGCCCTCGTCGTCTTCAGGAGGTCTTGGTGGGCCTCGGGCGGCTCGAGCGTGTCTTGGCGAGGGCTCGCCGCTCAGATGGGGGCGCGAGGGGGGATGGCCGGTCTGGTCTCAGCATCGTTCCGCCGCTTCAGGGCCTTCCGGCCGCCAGCTGGCTGGCCGCTGCCGACGACGATTCGGTCGAGTTCAGATTGGCCGCGGCTCTGGCCTCGATTGTTGACCGTGAGATCGGTCCCATGCGGTGCCAGCTTGAGCCGATTGCTCGCTCACGCGGGCGAATCGCCTGGGCCGGCACCCAGGTGGACGCGACGGCGAAAGACTGGTCGCGCAAGCCTGTCTGGGGCTTAGGGCGGCTGGGCGCCAACCTAGCCGCGGTCCTGGAGAGGCGTTGCCTCGATGGCGAAACTCGCGGGACGGAGGAGTTGCCGCTCGCTGGGTCCGTCGTGGTTCGCTTGGGCGACATTGCGGCCTTCCTCCGAGGCGTTCTCGACGAGGCGAGGCTGGAAGACCTGCTTTGGGCCATGGCAACCTTCGACTGGAGCGGCGCCGGCAAGGGTATCAAGCTTGGAGCGGCCGAGGACGATCCGGCCGAGGGCCTTCCTCGCGTCTACGCGCTTATGAAGCTTCTATTCCTGTCGGCTCCGCCGCAGCTTGGCTCCATCACCAAGGGGCACGGCCAAGTCCTGAGCTACATGCGCGCGGGACGCCTGGCAGATGCAACAGCGCTCGCAGTGGACCGGCTGACAGTGGCCGGGCTGTCGCCGCGCGGCGCCCGTGCGGCACGGTTGGACTTCACGCTACCGCCGGCAGCCGCGGAACGGGTAGCCGGGGCCCTGCTTGTGCCCGTCAGCCCCGGCCAGGGTTTCCGTCTGGCAAGCCTCGTGCTCCGGTCTACGCAAGATACCTCAGCTAGCTAGAGAGGAGAAGAGAGATGTCAGGAGCGATTGAGTTTGACAGGCTCGAAGGCGCTCCCCGTCTGATGGTCGAGGCGACGCTGGAGCCCGTGCAGGGGGAGCGCTTCCAACCGACGGGCTTCCCGGACCTCGGTCCGGCCACCTACACTCTCCCCAACGGAACCGGCAAGTTACTGGTGGAGTCCGCCCAGTCCATGGCCAACAGGCTAGAGGTCGTCTGCTGGGACGGGCCGGCCGAGGAGCTTCACCCCTTCCTCAAGGGGATGCCCTATATCAGGGTCAACAAAAACGGGGCATTCCTCACCTCGAGCATCCTTGAGGCGCACCGCGTCAACTCCCCCTACATCCTGGAGGGTGAAGACCGGACCGTGCTTACCCGCCTCGCAAGCGAGCTCGGCATGCCCGTCAAGGCGCCCGCGGACTCCAAGGCAGGTGGAGGCGCAAAGGGCAAGCCCAAGGCGACCTCGGCCGAGGGCGGAGCCGCGGACGAGGGGGCTGTGGACATTCGCGCCCTCGGACGGGTGGTGTTCAAGCTTGACCCCAACTCCCTGCTGCACGGCGTGTTCATCGCCAAGAAAGCTCTTGCGGGCGGGCGGCTGCGCTTGACCCGCGTCTTGTCGGCCTTTGTCGAGGCCACCGACGTCCGGAGAGCCGACAGCGGCGGGGTCAAGAATGACCGAGTGAACCCGTCGGGAGACACTAAGCGCGGGTTCGGAAATGTGCCCTTTGCCCGCACTGAGTTTGTCGCCGCTCGGGTCACATGCTACATGAACCTGGACCTTGCCCTTCTGAGATCATACGGCTTGGGACCTGACGCCGAGAAGTTCCTCACTGTCCTCGGGCTGTGGAAGCTCAGGAAGTTCCTCGACACGGGGCTCCGGCTCCGCACGGCCTGTGATCTTCGCTGCCGTGAACTCCGCGTTACGGCTCCCGAGGCGCTGACCATACCCTCGACATCCGAGCTGGAGAAGGCTCTCCCGGGCTTGGTGGCCGCCTGCCGGTCCCTCTTCGTCGATCCGCCCGTGACCATCGTGGCGTGGTCGCACAGCGCGAAGGCTACCGGCGACGACCAGGGCGACGCCGGCGAAGAGGCCGGAGACGACGGGGAGAGCGACGACGCATGATAGCCCTAGGACTGTGCTTTGCACAGGGCTACCACGGCACGACGTGGGGCGACCACGTCAACGAGGGGCGCCCGGAGTGGCCGCCGTCGCCCTGGCGCATTCTCCGGGCCCTCGTTGCCACCTGGAAGCGGAAGGCGCCGGAGCTCCCGGAGGCCGATGTCCTCGGCCTGCTGGCGAAGTTGGCAGGTGAGTTGCCGGAGTTCCACCTACCCCCGGCTACCACAGGTCATACGCGCCACTACATGCCGGGAGGCAAGAGCCGGAAGCTCGTGTTCGACACCTTCGTCGTCACGCAGCCGGACGAACTCGTAGGGGTTGTTTGGCCGACCGTGACCCTAAGCGAGGCGGAGACAGCCGTACTCCAGACCCTCCTAGCGAGACTTGGATACCTAGGCCGGGCGGAGTCGTGGTGCACGGCCTCCATCCTCGACCGCGCCCCGTTCACCGAAACCCGCGCCCACGCCGGGACCGACGGGATGGCCGAGGACCATGAGCCGGTAAGGGTGCTGGCGGCGGCGCCCGGGGCTTCCGAGGAGGAGCTACTTCGTTACCTGATGGTTGACACGGGAGTCCTTCGCGAGAAGAGGCTTCTGGACCCTCCCGGGTCGCGCTGGGTGGTCTACGCCCGGAGGCGGGATTGTCTCGATGGGGATCCAAAATCTGCGGCGCCGCCAGGTTCGGGCTACGCTTCGCGCCCGGCGGTGTTCGCTCGCTACCTCCTCGACGCCAGGCCGCTGCCGTCCGTGACGCAGGCCTTGGCTGTTGGGGAGCTTGCCAGGAGATCTGTGATGGCCCGGTACGGGCGAGCGCACGACGGCGAGCGGTCTAGAATCCTCTCCGGCCGCGATGATGGTGGTCGCCCTCTCACCGGTCACCGGCACGCCTTCTACCTCACCACGGACGAAGATCAGGATGGGCGGCTGGAGCACCTGACCATCGTCGCGCCGGGGGGCTTCTCGGAGGCGGATCTCAACGCCCTCAACTCCCTTGCTCGCCTCAATCCGGGGGGCGGCGGCACCGTGCTTGAGCTTCTGTTGCTGGGTACGGGGACCGCCGCTGACCTCCCCCAAGTTGGAGGGCCGGTGGGCCCAGCCAGGACCTGGGTCTCGGTCACGCCCTTCGTCCCCAGCCGGCATCCGAAGACCTACCGCAACGGGCAGGCGAAGGTCAGGGAAAACGGCCTTCAGGTGGACGGGCCCGACGACCAGGTCCGGCGGGAATGGGGGCTCCGTCGGGAGATCGACTCCTCCCTCCCTGAACTGCTCGAGATCGAGACCGTATGCGGCGTCCCGGCCGGCGGCCGCACTTTGCGGTGGCTCGAATTTCGCCGCTGGCGCAGCCGGGGCGGGGGCAGCGCGACTCCCCATGCCTCGGGCTTCCGGCTCACCTTTGCCGGCGAGGTCGTCGGCCCCTTGGCCCTGGGCTACGGATGCCACTTCGGTCTTGGGCTCTTCCTGCCCGAGGCCGGTGGTCAGTAAGCCATCCTCGGATGGGCGCACCTTGACAACCTATTCCGGAAGCGACAGGAGTGTGTGCGCGTGGTGAGTCAACCAGAGGGTGACCATGCAAGGCTCCCGGACCTCGTCCCGGCGAGAATGGCGAGGGACAACTGCCCACGGAGGAGGACATGGCCCTGACCGACGGGGACGACCCGGTCAAAGTGCGGTCCGTCACTCTCTCAGGACTTGAGGTCGGGGCCATCGCGCGGATAGACCTGGTCGAAGCCGGGTTGGGGGAGGCGGTGCCGGTTGACTACAAGCGCGGTGAGGCGCCGGCGCCGGCATACGAACCTTGGGAGCCGGAACAGGTCCAACTGTGTGTGCAAGGGCTCCTGCTGAGGGAGAACGGCTACAAGTGTGAGCACGGCATCATCTACTTCGCCGCGTCTCGCCGCAGGGTCCGAGTTCCGTTCACCGCGACCCTCGTGGACCGCACGGTGAGCCTGATTGCGGAGATGAGGCAGTGCGTAGCGGGAGGCCGCCTCCCCCCACCCCTTGAGGACAGTCCCAAGTGCCCTCGATGCTCGCTGGTGGGCATCTGCTTGCCTGACGAGACTAATCTGCTGGCTGGTTCCGCCGTGGGTGAGGTCCGGCGGCTGATCCCCGTCCGGGACGACGCCGGAAGTGTCTACGTGCAGACGCAGGGAGCAAGCGTGGGCAAGCACGGCGAGACCCTGCAGTTCCGTCAGAAGGGCGCCGTACTCGAAGAGGTGCGCCTTCTGGACGTAGCCCAACTGAATGTCTACGGCAACGTCCAGGTGACGGCCCAGGCCATACGGGAGATGTGTTCCCGAGGCATCCCGATCTGCCACCACTCCTACGGGGGATGGTTTTTCGGTATCACCCAGGGGTTTGCCCACAAGAACATCGAGTTGCGTCTGGCGCAGTACGCCGCGGCTCAGTCCGGCGGCAAGTCCCTGGATCTCGCCAGGCTGTTCGTGAGCGGCAAGATCAGAAACTGCCGCACCATGCTCCGGCGGAACAGCCCCCGCGGTTCGGTCGATCCAGCTCTCCGGGAGTTGACCCGGCTCGCCTCAAAGGCCGGCGCCGCCGGTTCCCTGGACACGCTCCTCGGGATTGAAGGGGCGGCTGCTCGGTCCTACTTCGCCGGCTTCCCCAGCATGCTCAAGCCGAAGGCGGAGGCACTGGCCACCTTCGATTTTGGGTCAAGGAACCGCCGCCCACCCCGGGATCCCGTGAACGCCCTTCTATCGTTCGTGTACTCGATGCTGGTCAAGGACCTAGCGACGACGGTACTCGCGGTTGGGTACGACCCCTACCTGGGGTTCTACCATCAGCCGCGATACGGTAGGCCGGCGCTCGCTCTGGACTTGATGGAAGAGTTCCGGCCGATTGTGGCCGACTCAGTAGTTGTCGGTCTCATCAACAACGGCGAGGTGTCGCCGGCGGACTTCGTGGGAGGGCGCCAAGCCTGCGCTCTCACGACGAAGGGGAGAAGAAGTGTGATTGAGGCCTATGAGCGGCGCCTGGACACGCTGGTAGAGCATCCGGTGTTCGGTTACACGGTGAGCTACAAGCGTGTGCTTGAGGTCCAGGCCAGGCTGCTCGGCGGAACCGATACGTGATCAGCTACGATGTCGCCGACCCGAAGAGGCTGGCCAAGGTGTTCAAGAAGATGCGGGGCTTCGGCGACCCCGTCCAGCTCTCGGTCTTCCGGTGTGACCTCTCCAAACAGGAGTTGATCCTGGTCAAGAGCGCCCTCCTAAAGCTGATAAACGAGCGGGAGGACAAGATCGTTATCGTCGACTGCGGGCCGGTAGGGGGGCGTGGTGAGGAGTGTTTCGAGTTTCTTGGTAAGAGGGAATCCCTGGACTCGAAGGCGACTGTCGTGATCTGATGCCACGCGCGGGTTGCGAGCGCTCCGGTGGTGACGAAACCCCCAGGGGCTCTCGCAGTGTCCAGATGCAGCTAGAGGGAGGTATATCACCGTTGAGCGGCCCGATCCCGGCTGGCGATGGCCCGCACGATCCAAGCTCTCGCCGCGCGGTTGGCGCGACCAGTCGCCATGCGGGTTCCGGGCGCCGCTGTGACCGTGGCCTTTGAGCCGCGGCCCCTTTGAAGCACCACACTCTGGGCGGCGCGTAGCATGACCATCCAGGCGTGTGACCGTGGCCTTTGAGCCGCGGCCCCTTTGAAGCCTCGAAGCCCTGCGAGTTGCCGGCGACCGCCCGGTTAGTGACCGTGGCCTTTGAGCCGCGGCCCCTTTGAAGCCAGAAAGGTTCTCAAAGGTGGGGAGGGTTGCCCCTCGTGACCGTGGCCTTTGAGCCGCGGCCCCTTTGAAGCGGATCCCATCCACGCGGCCACTATGCCCGATTTGCAGGTGACCGTGGCCTTTGAGCCGCGGCCCCTTTGAAGCCGAGTAGCCACCCCCTGCCCCCCGGCTCACAAGCTGGGTGACCGTGGCCTTTGAGCCGCGGCCCCTTTGAAGCGCCTATCGGCTCTAAGCTTGCCCCAAGAAAGGAGCCAAGTGACCGTGGCCTTTGAGCCGCGGCCCCTTTGAAGCCGCAAAGGTCCTCAAAGGTTGGGGCCCGAAGGCCCCAGGTGACCGTGGCCTTTGAGCCGCGGCCCCTTTGAAGCTTGTCCTCCACGCCCAGGGTGGCCTCGTTATAGCGCGTGACCGTGGCCTTTGAGCCGCGGCCCCTTTGAAGCAAGAAGGGCATGGTCTGCCACCGCGGTTCGATCTTCGTGACCGTGGCCTTTGAGCCGCGGCCCCTTTGAAGCGCCTGGCCCGTAAACCCGCTCGCCCAGCCTCAGTGACCGGTGACCGTGGCCTTTGAGCCGCGGCCCCTTTGAAGCACCGGAGAGAACGTCCAGGCCGTGCTAGTGGAGCTTGCGTGACCGTGGCCTTTGAGCCGCGGCCCCTTTGAAGCCGCACCGAGACTCCCGTCTAGGAGGTTCGCCATGACCGGTGACCGTGGCCTTTGAGCCGCGGCCCCTTTGAAGCGGGTATACCGCCAGGGGGCGCGAGGTTGTTGGCGCGCCGTGACCGTGGCCTTTGAGCCGCGGCCCCTTTGAAGCTTACTCCCGCGCGCAGGCCATCGAGGATGGAGTCCTAGTGACCGTGGCCTTTGAGCCGCGGCCCCTTTGAAGCGCGCAAAAACTCGATGCCCTCGGCCGGCGCTACAACGAGGTGACCGTGGCCTTTGAGCCGCGGCCCCTTTGAAGCGTCCCAGATGGGCGGCCGCTAACCATGGCGCAACCCATGTGACCGTGGCCTTTGAGCCGCGGCCCCTTTGAAGCGGCGCGGTGCCGGTAGTCACCACGTTGTTACTGAGGTAGGTGACCGTGGCCTTTGAGCCGCGGCCCCTTTGAAGCGCTACCCGGAAACCCGGCGTCGAGATGAGTTGGGAGGTGACCGTGGCCTTTGAGCCGCGGCCCCTTTGAAGCCCATCCCGCCGCCATGCGATCGTCTGGGCCCAACACACGTGACCGTGGCCTTTGAGCCGCGGCCCCTTTGAAGCCGGTGACTCAGGCCCCGGCCGGGCGCGCGGCCACGGGTGACCGTGGCCTTTGAGCCGCGGCCCCTTTGAAGCCGTGACGCCGTGGATCACCCGCGCTATGAATCCAGTGTGACCGTGGCCTTTGAGCCGCGGCCCCTTTGAAGCGAGTGCGAGGGCCTGCACGAAGCTCTTGGCCCGCTGTGACCGTGGCCTTTGAGCCGCGGCCCCTTTGAAGCCGGACGGCCGCCTTAGCGACTGCCCTATTGGGACTCGTGACCGTGGCCTTTGAGCCGCGGCCCCTTTGAAGCCTGGCGGTTTGGCGCGACAACCTCCTCCCAGACTCGGTGACCGTGGCCTTTGAGCCGCGGCCCCTTTGAAGCGAACGTGGCCTCCGTCGGCAGTTTGGCGTCCTCCATGTGACCGTGGCCTTTGAGCCGCGGCCCCTTTGAAGCGCCGCCAGGGTCCTCCGCCAGCGTTGCCGCGGCGCCGTGACCGTGGCCTTTGAGCCGCGGCCCCTTTGAAGCTTCTTTGAGTCGGAGACAAGCCCGGTCGAGGAGGCGGTGACCGTGGCCTTTGAGCCGCGGCCCCTTTGAAGCTCCCAAACCCTCACGCTCACGATGATGGCCGGGCGGTGTGACCGTGGCCTTTGAGCCGCGGCCCCTTTGAAGCGAGTAGCAAGCCCCCGGAGACCGACAAGCCCCCGACGGGTGACCGTGGCCTTTGAGCCGCGGCCCCTTTGAAGCGTCAGGTTGGCCAGGTGGGCGGCGGTGTTCACGCCCTGTGACCGTGGCCTTTGAGCCGCGGCCCCTTTGAAGCATCTCCCGCCATTGCGCCGCGCTCCTCTGTGGGCACATGTGACCGTGGCCTTTGAGCCGCGGCCCCTTTGAAGCCCCCATGGCGGCGAGTTCCCCCCGATACCCCAAGCGCACCGTGACCGTGGCCTTTGAGCCGCGGCCCCTTTGAAGCGAGTTCGCGTGGCGCAGGTGGAGACGCTCGACCCGGGTGACCGTGGCCTTTGAGCCGCGGCCCCTTTGAAGCCAGGGAAGCTTGTCCTCCTTCAGGTGGTAGGCGCTAGTGACCGTGGCCTTTGAGCCGCGGCCCCTTTGAAGCAGGAGATCACGGGCGTCCGCACGGTGAGTGTCGGCGAGTGTGACCGTGGCCTTTGAGCCGCGGCCCCTTTGAAGCGTAACAATGTAATCTTCCTGGCCGGGGACGTAGTAGGTGACCGTGGCCTTTGAGCCGCGGCCCCTTTGAAGCGTACCCATAGGCTACATCCACACGGCCAAGGATGGTTGTGACCGTGGCCTTTGAGCCGCGGCCCCTTTGAAGCTGTATGAGTGGCCGCACCAAGCCCCCGTCGAAGCACGGCGTGACCGTGGCCTTTGAGCCGCGGCCCCTTTGAAGCTCCGGCGCATGGCGGCGGGGTCTACGTCATGCAACCTGTGACCGTGGCCTTTGAGCCGCGGCCCCTTTGAAGCCTTTCCCCCTTGTCGTACCCACCTCCTCCGTGTTATGTGACCGTGGCCTTTGAGCCGCGGCCCCTTTGAAGCTGCTCCAGGGCGACGACATAGACATAACGATCTGCGGAGTGACCGTGGCCTTTGAGCCGCGGCCCCTTTGAAGCGTTCTTTGCAGTGTAGGTGTGCAGGGCCGTGCAGACGTGTGACCGTGGCCTTTGAGCCGCGGCCCCTTTGAAGCACGCCGTCTGCGGCCCTGGCGACAATGGGGAGCCAGGTGACCGTGGCCTTTGAGCCGCGGCCCCTTTGAAGCATCGCGGCGAAGACGTGCGTCCTCTCGCTCGACGGGACGTGACCGTGGCCTTTGAGCCGCGGCCCCTTTGAAGCCTCCCCTGGCCCCATCGGGGGTGAAGTGCGGCACCCGTGACCGTGGCCTTTGAGCCGCGGCCCCTTTGAAGCTTCCGCGTAACCCGACAACCCCGGCCCCTTCGTCGTAAGTGACCGTGGCCTTTGAGCCGCGGCCCCTTTGAAGCATCCGTGTGATGACGGCCCAGTGCGGGCGTTTCGCTTGTGACCGTGGCCTTTGAGCCGCGGCCCCTTTGAAGCGCAATTCGCTCTCTCGTATCCACCAGGCCCGAGTGACGTGACCGTGGCCTTTGAGCCGCGGCCCCTTTGAAGCGGATGCCCATGAGCTTGGCCAGCCAGTCGGCCGCGCCCGTGACCGTGGCCTTTGAGCCGCGGCCCCTTTGAAGCTCCATGCAGGCCACCGGGCGCGAGACGCCGATCGCCGTGGTGACCGTGGCCTTTGAGCCGCAGCCCCTTTGAAGCGACTCCGTGAAGGGCGCCGAGCATGCCGCCGGGGATAGTGACCGTGGCCTTTGAGCCGCGGCCCCTTTGAAGCCCCAAACGTCGTCTAGCAGGGCTTTCGTTGTGACTCGTGACCGTGGCCTTTGAGCCGCGGCCCCTTTGAAGCAGCGGAAACGGCCGCCGAACCTCACCAGGGGCCAGGTGACCGTGGCCTTTGAGCCGCGGCCCCTTTGAAGCCCCCATGGCGGCGAGTTCCCCCCGATACCCCAAGCGCACCGTGACCGTGGCCTTTGAGCCGCGGCCCCTTTGAAGCGAGTTCACGTGGCGCAGGTGGAGACGCTCGACCCGGGTGACCGTGGCCTTTGAGCCGCGGCCCCTTTGAAGCGTCGTGTTCGACTTCTGGAGCCACAGGCCGGTCAGGTGTGACCGTGGCCTTTGAGCCGCGGCCCCTTTGAAGCAGTCTGGCGAGTGAGGTATTCCCTGCGGGCCCGTGTGTGACCGTGGCCTTTGAGCCGCGGCCCCTTTGAAGCGCGACGGGGCATTCCCATTGGCCCGACGAAGCCGGGTGACCGTGGCCTTTGAGCCGCGGCCCCTTTGAAGCCCAGTCCCGAGTTTCCCTGTCCACAGCCAGATAGCCGTGACCGTGGCCTTTGAGCCGCGGCCCCTTTGAAGCGGTCCCGTTTCCGCTGGCGCTATGCGTTGGGGTAGCGCCGTGACCGTGGCCTTTGAGCCGCGGCCCCTTTGAAGCTTACACCGCTCTTTGCTCGCCACATAACTCGCCCTCGTGACCGTGGCCTTTGAGCCGCGGCCCCTTTGAAGCCCATCTCCGAGGAGAGAGCTTCAGCGGCGCGGACGTGTGACCGTGGCCTTTGAGCCGCGGCCCCTTTGAAGCATTTGGCTCGGTGTGCAAACGGTGGGTCGGTTGATTGGTGACCGTGGCCTTTGAGCCGCGGCCCCTTTGAAGCTCGCCGCCGATGAATTCGGTGAGTTCCTGCGCCACGTGACCGTGGCCTTTGAGCCGCGGCCCCTTTGAAGCGCTTCCGCAGGACACCTGGGACGCCAACGGTGGCCGTGACCGTGGCCTTTGAGCCGCGGCCCCTTTGAAGCGCCTCGTTGCTATTCCGGCACCACGCTCGAAGCTGAGTGACCGTGGCCTTTGAGCCGCGGCCCCTTTGAAGCACCGAGGACGACGTAATCTCCACCTATTCCCGTGCCGTGACCGTGGCCTTTGAGCCGCGGCCCCTTTGAAGCTCCTCTCCTCCTGGCCCGTCTGGGGTCGGGGGTCTTGTGACCGTGGCCTTTGAGCCGCGGCCCCTTTGAAGCGTTTCCTCCTTCGTCTCCCCGGCCCCGTCTGGGTCAGGTGACCGTGGCCTTTGAGCCGCGGCCCCTTTGAAGCGAGACTTACAAGGTCAGATACCCGGACTTCTCGGCCGTGACCGTGGCCTTTGAGCCGCGGCCCCTTTGAAGCGCGCGCATCCCAGGCAAGACCGTAGAGGAGGACCGAGTGACCGTGGCCTTTGAGCCGCGGCCCCTTTGAAGCATCTCCACTAACCGCCGCTCCGCCGGGAAAGTCAGGGTGACCGTGGCCTTTGAGCCGCGGCCCCTTTGAAGCGACGGGGGCGGCATTTTCCTGGACGCCAGCGCCAACGTGACCGTGGCCTTTGAGCCGCGGCCCCTTTGAAGCCCCCGGAGCGGGGCCAGAGAGTCTAACCGAGTGGCTCGTGACCGTGGCCTTTGAGCCGCGGCCCCTTTGAAGCTAGCGCAGCCGGACTCCCAGACATCGTCGGAGCGGTCGTGACCGTGGCCTTTGAGCCGCGGCCCCTTTGAAGCCCCGGCAGGTCGGGCAGGTGCGGTCCCCACAGGAAATGTGACCGTGGTCTTTGAGCCGCGGCCCCTTTGAAGCGCCAAATTGTGAAACACATTCGACAGGCGGCCGCCAAGCGTGACCGTGGTCTTTGAGCCGCGGTCCCTTTGAAGCTCGATCAATCATTCTTCAGTCCTCCTATGCGACACCTGTGACCGTGGCCTTTGAGCCGCGGCCCCTTTGAAGCATCCACTTTACCTACCGCCGCAAGGAGTCCGAGTCTCGTGACCGTGGCTTTTGAGCCGCGGCCCCTTTGAAGCCTATTCCCGCGCACAGGCCATCGAGGACGGAACCCTGTGACCGTGGCCTTTGAGCCGCAGCCCGTTTGACGCGCGCCGACTGGTGCGAGGAGCGGGACGAGCGCGGGTGTGACCGGTGCCTTTCAGATGCGGCCCGTTTGAAGCATCGCCGCCGGTGGTGGCAAGAGTGCCATGGAGTCCGGATGACCGCAGCCTCCGAACTGCGGCCGCATGAAGCGCTGGAGCTGTGGGGGTGGTAGCGAGGTAATCCTGGTGTGGCGGGTGGCCTCTAGGCCGCTTGATGACCTGTGCTGGGAACCCTGCCGCAGGCAGCCTATCGATGAAGAGTGCCACGCCATCCAGGAGGCATCGCGACGGTCAACGGGGCCACGGCAGGTCGAACGTGGAAATGATGTCCCTAGAGAACTTTGTCTCCTTACCGGCGCTGTGCTTCAAAGGGGCCACGCCCGACTCGCCGCGGTCACCGTCTGCCATACGGCGTGCGTGTGCTGGCGTCAAATGAGCGTGGGGCCGGAGTCGGGCCGGCGACACTCCAGATACCAGCTGCCAGATGGATGGCGTGGTTCCGGCCAGCACCGTGACGAGAAGCCGGCGAACGGTAGGATCAAGTCCTCCCTGCGGGGGAAGGTGTAGGCGCATAATGGACGTGCAGGCGTGCGCGGGAGAACGGAACGTCACCGAGAGGCGGCAGCGTGCAGCAGCACGTGGGATCGTTCCGCCCGGGGCCTGCGCTTTTCATTGCAGCCCCTTGAACAGTCTCCTTGCCCATCGAGAGGCCGGCGTGAATCCCAGCGCGGATGTCCAGTGAACGCTGAGCCAGACTGATCGCGCTGGCATAGCCCCCCAACTGCAGAGGCAACCTAGAAACCGGGACCTCAGGGTGTGCCGGTAGGGCTTCGCGTCGGCAGGGCCGGCTCAGGACCCGGGTCGCGACTCCCTGGTTCCACCCGGCCGATCGGGGGGGCGGGCGTACCCGTGGGCTTTGGCCAACTGTTCTACGTAATCCAACTGTTCTTCGCCGTCATCATCGGCGTGTACTTCTGGAACCTGCTCCGCAACCAACAGGGGGCCAAGGTCTCCGTCGACCGCGAGTCGCGCAAGGAGCTGGAGAAGCTCCAGAAAATGCGGGAGATCGCTCTCACCGAACCCCTGTCCGAGAAGACCCGGCCGACCAGCTTCGAGGAGATCATCGGCCAGAAAGAAGGCCTCAAGGCCCTGCGGGCGGCCCTCTGCGGATCAAACCCGCAGCACGTTATCATCTACGGCCCGCCTGGGGTGGGCAAGACAGCCGCGGCCCGGCTGGTCTTGGAGGAGGCCAAGTGTAACCCGGTCTCGCCCTTCAAGGAAGCCGCCCACTTCACCGAGCTCGACGCGACAACCGCGCGTTTTGACGAACGGGGCATCGCCGATCCCCTCATTGGTTCGGTCCACGACCCGATCTACCAGGGCGCGGGGCCGCTGGGCATGGCCGGGATCCCCCAACCCAAGCCGGGGGCGGTGACCAAGGCCCACGGCGGGATTCTCTTCATCGACGAGATAGGCGAACTCCACCCCATCCAGATGAACAAGCTTCTAAAAGTCCTCGAGGACCGCAAGGTTTTTCTCGAGTCAGCCTACTACAGTTCCGAGGATCAAAATGTCCCCAAGCACATCCATGACATTTTCCAAAACGGTCTTCCGGCCGACTTCCGCCTGGTGGGGGCCACGACCCGGATGCCCCAGGACATCTCGGCGGCCATCCGCTCCCGCTGCGTCGAGGTTTTCTTCCGGACCCTGACCCCGGACGAGGTCGAACTTATCGCCCAGAACGCGGCCCGCAAGATCCGCTTCGACCTTGACCTAAAGGCGGTCGAGGTTATCAAGAAGTACGCCACCAACGGGCGTGAGGCCGTGAACATCATTCAGATCTCCGCCGGCATTGCCCAGAGCGACGGACGGCAGGCCATCTCGGTCGAGGACATCGAGTGGGT
>Ga0315273_10003006_pt1 | contig 20243 bp, 13 predicted proteins | sample YL17G02_0_MG_FD_205753 | JGI IMG/M metagenome (GOLD analysis project Ga0315273, IMG submission 205753) | Sediment microbial communities from Yellowstone Lake, YNP, Wyoming, USA - YL17G02_0 | ecosystem: Environmental > Aquatic > Freshwater > Lake > Sediment | place: USA: Wyoming | collected... | reverse complement strand
CCAACCGCTCCCTGACGGTCGCGGCTCAGAAACTCGTACTGAGCCGCGACCGTCAGGGAGCGGTTCCTGCCGCCCGGGACGGCTATTCCCTTAGGTATGGTTAACTGATATGACTGCCACCTTTCCGCCCGTGTTGGAAACCAAACGGCCGCGAGTGACCGAAGACTGGCTGGCCGTTTACACCGGTTTGTTCATTTTCGCGATGGCCGCGGCCATCTTCTTCGGCGCCGACATGCTGGGCTGGGCTGTCACGACGTCGGTCTGGACCAATGTCGCAATCTCACTGGCCCCGGCGTCGAAAGCCTACGCCGCCATCCCGGGCATCGCCGCGCTGTTCGCCACTTACCTGTTCCTGCTGGTGATCATGGGGGCGGGCGCGGCCGCGCTCGGCGCCGACGTCCGCCGGTTCGCCAAGGGTTTCACCGCCGTTTTCTTTGTCAGTTACCTGTGCTGGATAGCCGGAAGCTGGGCCCGCATCGCCGCCACGCCCGACAAGCTCAAGAACTTTGGCATTGGCTGGTCGTTGAATCTCACCTCGGAAGCCGGATTCATCATCGCCCTGGCCGCCGGGTTGGTGGTGGGTAACTTCATGCCGCGGTTCGCCGGTTTCATGAAGGAGGCCATTCGGCCGGAATTGTATGTCAAGACCGCGATTGTAATTCTGGGCGGGTTCCTCGGAGTCACCGCCGCCGAGCAGCTCGGACTGGCGACTTCGGTCATGTTCCGGGGCCTGTGCGCCATCGTCGAGGCTTACCTTATCTACTGGGCCCTGGTCTATTACATCGCCAGAAAGTACTTCAAGTTCAGCCGCGAGTGGGCGGTACCGCTGGCCTCGGGCATCTCCATCTGCGGAGTGTCCGCGGCCATCGCCACCGGCGCCGCCATCAAGGCCAGACCCGTGGTCCCCATCATGGTGTCTTCGCTGGTGGTGATCTTCGCGGTGGTCGAGTTACTGTTTCTGCCGTTCATGGCGCAGGCCTTCCTGTATCAGGAACCGATGGTGGCCGGGGCGTGGATGGGCCTGGCGGTCAAGACCGACGGGGCGGCGGTGGCCAGCGGGGCGATCACCGAATCTCTGATCCTGGCTAAGGCGCTGGCGGTCCAGGGGATCCACTATAAGCCGGGCTGGATCATGGCGGTGACCACCACGGTGAAGGTGTTCATCGACGTCTTCATCTGCATTTGGGCGTGCATCCTGGCCTGGATTTGGTCCGCCAAGATCGAGCCGCGCCCGGGCGAGAAGGTGCAGAAGGGCCAGATCTGGCTGCGGTTCCCGAAGTTCATTCTCGGTTATCTGCTCACCTTCGCGGTCATTCTGTTCATCGGCATCAGCCTCCCGCACCTGGTAGGCAAGGCCAAGACCGCCATGGGACAGGCCAATATCTTTCGCGGGATCTTCTTTGTGATGACCTTCTTCAGCATTGGCGTGGTCTCGAACTTCCGCAAGCTGTGGGAGGAAGGCATCGGCCGCCTGGCCCTGGTGTACGTGTTATGCTTGTTCGGCTTCATCATCTGGATCGGGCTGGCCATCTCCTGGCTCTTCTTCCACGGTGTGAAGCCGCCAGTGCTGTAGTAATTTCGGGGACAGGCTACGTAACCTCGAAACTCAGGCGGCGGAGTTTCGAGGTTACGTAGCCTGTCCCCGAAATTCGAGGGGTGGACTATGGAAGAACCGAAATTCGCCGAAGAAATCAAGAAGATGGAGTACGAGCCGCTGCTCCCGGTGGAGAAGCGCTTGATCGCCTGGAGTCTCGGGCTGGGTCTGGTCCTGATCGTGCTGCTGGTCTGGATCAGCCACGCATTCTTTGACGTCTAGGGGAGAGCGGAGCCGCGATGCACTTCCCTGTCTCGGGCGTCGAGTGCTCTCCGTTTCTTCCCCCGCTGGTGTCGTTTGTGATCGCCGTTCTGGTGACTCCCGCGGGGCTCTCCGGCGCTTTTCTCCTTTTGCCTTTCCAGATGAGCGTGCTGGGGTTCGTGAGCCCCGCGGTGAGCCCGACCAACCTGATCTACAACATCGTTGCGATCCCGGGCGGGGTCTACCGGTATCTTCACGAGAAGCGCATGGTCTGGCCGCTGGCCTGGGTGACCATGGCGGGCACGCTGCCGGGGGTCTTCCTGGGCGCGATCATACGGATCCGCTATCTGCCGGGTCCGCGCGAGTGCAAGTTCTTTGTCGGATGCGTGCTCTTGTACCTGGGCGTCCGGCTGCTCTGCCAGTGGACACGGCGCGGCGACCGGAAGGGATTCACTCCCCTGCCCCTGGAAGCGGTGGTGAAAACCACGTTTGTTTCCTGGAAACGCGTCGAGTACACATTTTGGGGCGAGACGTTTTCATTCCGCCCGTCGATTCTTTTGGCTCTCTCGCTGTTAGTGGGGCTGGTCGGCGGCATCTATGGCGTCGGCGGAGGCGCGATCATCGCGCCCTTTGTGGTCGTGGCACTGGGTCTGCCGGTGCACACCATTGCCGGCGCCACCCTGTTAGGGACTTTCGTCACCTCCATCGCCGGAGTGTTGTCCTTCGAACTCCTGGGACGCACCTCGCTCGGCGCCGGATGGACCGTGCGCCCGGATTGGGCCCTGGGCGCGCTGTTCGGCATCGGCGGTCTGTTCGGCACCTACGCCGGCGCGCGCATTCAGCGCTACCTTCCGGAGCGCTGGATACGCCTCTTTCTTGGATTTCTCGTAACCGGCGTCGGGTTCAGTTACATCGCCCAGTTTTTCGTCCGATGACCGCTATCGCGCAGATCGTGACCCGTTACACAGATCCGAGTAGGCTTCCAAGGGTGCAGAGCAAGAGGGCTCACTTGTGAGATCGACTCGAAACGAATCGACCGAAATCCAGATGGTGTCCTTTTGGGTGGGAGTCCCTGAAGATGTCATCTTTGGCAGCAGAAAGCCAGACGCTGATCTTGCTGTTTGTAGTATAGAACTTCGCCTGGTTTTCCTTGAAATACGTCGCAGGTATCTTGAGGTGGTAGAAATCGTCCGTCTCGACGGCCTTCTCGCAAAACACTTCAAAGTATTCCACCGAATCCAGTTTGTCGAGCGGCACGTGGACCCACCAAGCGGGTCGCTTTGATCGAGATTGATCCGCTGGATAGTACTTCGATGTCCTCAAGTCTCCCTTAATATCGATCTGATGGGCCACCGCCCACGCTTGAACACGACGCGTAATTATCACGCAGTCACCTCAGTGTTGATTTTACTCTATATCGCAAAGACCGATTCAGGAGTTCTGGCGTGACCGAATGCACCTCGTTGCATTAGAGAGAGTTGCGCGGTTGAACATGAGTCTGCGAAACTCCCGGTCCCTGCAGGGAAGAATCTTGGAAAACTTGGCCACCCTCGCGTTCGCCCGTGCGGTTTCGGGTGCAGCCCGTGAACGCTCTTCTCGATCAGCCAGGACAGGAAACGGCGGATCCCCACTTCGTTGATCTCACCGCGGTCGTCGAACGGGACGACAGTGGGCGTGTATATGCCTTCGAGGTCCGCTGCCATAGACCTTCCGACGCGGTTTAGGATGTCAAACACGGATCGCGGGAGTGCGCTAGGATTGCAGACGTGGACGTAGGACGAGCCCCGTTGGGTTGCGCGGCCAAACTAGGTTTCTGGGTCGCCGTCATCCTTGGCTGCCTAGGATTGTTGACGATCTGGGTGAACCCGGTGGAGGGCGCAGTGCAGGCTGCGCTATTCCTCCTGATCGCCTGGGGCATTCGGCGGGCGCAGCCCGGGGCCGGTTTCGCGTTTCTCGCGACGTTGTTCGGCCTGCCGATTGTCGGGGTGTTGCGTGCGGCTTTGGTGGGCATCCGGGACCCCGGCCAGAGGGTCGCGTTTCTGGTCTCCGTCCTGCTGGTTCTGGCTTGCGCCTTCCTGTTCTTGTATGCGGTTCCGGAACTCCGGCGGTGCCGCGAGCACAGAGCTTTGGCCTGGCCTTGGGCCGCCTTCACCGCCGTCGTGGTGGCCTGCTCGGTCCTTCTGCGGCCCATGGTGGTCCCCTCGGGGGGGATGGCGGACACCCTGCTGGCCGGCGACCACCTGGTGGTCGAGACCGCCAGCGCGCTGCTGGGGCGCTCACCGCAGCGGGGCGATATCGTCGTGTTCCGCTACCCCATTGACATCCGCCAGACTTTCTTCGAGCGCGTCATCGGAGTGCCCGGCGACCGCATCCGGATCGATAACAAGCAGGTCTACCGAAACGGCGAGAAGCTTAACGAGCCGTACAAGTTCCACGCGACCGAGCACATCGACTCCTACCGCGACAACTTTCCCGGCGTCCCCAACGTCCGGCTGTACGAGCCGGCCCAGGTGATGCTGGACAAGGACGTGGTCAACGGCGAACTTGTGGTCCCCGCGAACTGCTTCTTCGCTATGGGCGACAATCGCGACTCCTCCTTAGACAGCCGGTACTGGGGCTTCATTACCAAGGCCGACATCATCGGGCGGCCTGTGCTGATCTACGCCTCTTACGACGAGGGTAACCGGACCTTAGCCTCTTTAGATGATTTGCTGGAGGATTGGGACAAATTCTTGAACCCCCGCTGGGACCGGTTCCTCAGACGCCCGTAGCGATGCAGTCCAGCAGCAGTTTCACGGGCCGGGGAGCGACACCCCCCGGCGAGCAGCACAACGGCGGTCTCGAGCGAGCCGAGAAAGTGCGTGGCCGGGTCGGTGGCCGTAGGGCTCAATTGTCCGTTTTTCGGCCGATAGCTGTCGGTAACAGCCCATACCACCAGCGATCAGGCCCGCGGTCCGCAAACGGCTTTCTGGGCATTCAGTAGGGCACGTGGCGGCAGACGCCCCAAACCGCAAAGTTGACGGCCGTACCCGATACCTGTTGCGAAATCCCCATCCCCCCAGATGTTGATCGTCCTGCCAACCGGCCTATTCTAACGCCTATGCGGGCCGCCTGAGGCCGCCCCTATCGCCGCGCCTGGGGCGCCGCAACGATCTCGAACGCAATAGCCGGCAACATGCCCAAAAGTTGACGGCGGTTGGCCGGTTGCTTCTTTGCGTCTCCGGCGTTGGCGGTTCTCTCCAGGAAGGCCTCGACGATCAGGTTCCCCTTCAGGCCCGGCTTGACTTTCCCGGCGTCGGCGCGCAGCAGGATCGAGACGCCGTCCCGGACCAGTGACAGGTTCTGGATGGCGATGCCTTCCGGCGGTTCGCTCAACGCCAAGTGAAGCTGGGCCCCGAGGCGCGGGAAGGGCAGGAACAGTTGCACCGGCGCGGTTCCGCCGGCGGGAAGCTTCACCGGATCGTCCGGGGGGATTTTCCACGGGATGCGGGATCGCGCGGGTCCGCTTACCCGGACCAGCGACTCCCGGGCGGGGACAAGATGGCGGTAGGCGAACGCCTGCATCATGTCTTCGGCGGGGATGCCCGGCCGGCGCACTTCCCGTCCCTGGATCGTCGCGCGTCCTTCCAGCGTAAGCTTGCGGGGTTCGTCGAACGCGCTCGGCGGCGCCGTCAAAGTAAGCCGCACCTTGTCCTGATTGGCCGGGACCCATCCGCCGCTCAGCGCGAATCCCGCCGGCGCGTCTTTCAATGTCAGCCTGATATCGCCGGCAAAGCCGTCCCGGCGCAAGGCGTACACGGTGATCGGCACGGTGGCGCCGGGGCGGAGGTTGATGCCGGAGGGCGTCACGCGCAGTTCGAAATCGGGTTGTGGCCGGCGGATGCGCAGGCGGTAGGCGTACTCCACTCCGCCTTTGCGCTGCGCGTCGCCCAAATAAAGATAGTAAGTTCCGTTCTTGGGCAGTTTGACGCCGATCAAGGAATCCGCGTGGTGCGTGAGCAACCCCGCGCCCTTGTCCTCGTGGTCGTCGTTGGCCGCCAGTTGCCTGCCCGTCGAATCGGTCAGCTTGAGCACCGAATCGAGCGGCGAATCCAGCCGGCGCGCAAACACTTCCGCGACGATTTCCTCGCCGGCGCGACCCTGGAAACGGAACACGTCCTGGTCCCCCGGCCGGTCGATGCGCCCGTTCACGATGAGTGGAAGCTTCACCCGCTGCGCACCCTTGGCCTGGTTGTTGGGCTCCTTTTCCGTGGATTCCGGAAGCTTGTCCACCGCAAACGGCACGCGGTTGGAAACCCATTCCCCCTGGCGCACGGAAACCGGATAAGTGCCTTCCGCTTTGCCCCGGTTGTCCTGAGTGATTCTGGTCACGGGCAGGTTCCAGCCCTTCACCTGGACGGCGGTCCGGGCGCCGGCCTTGCCCCCCAGCGGGAAGATGCCGGTGACGAACGGCAGTTCCCCCAAGGTGATGCGATAGACGAAATCCTCGCGGCCGCGGTAGATGGAATCCTTGATCTCGAGCACGTATTCGCCATCGCCGGGGATCTGGTAGTGGAGCACCGGATCGGGATGGAAACGGTAGTCGCCGGCATACTCCACCTCCTTCCCCTTCGCATCGTAAAGCGCCAGCGTGGCCTGAAACCAGCCGGGGACGGCGTCGGAAATGTACGGGATCAATTCCCGCGCGCTGCAGGCGACAACCAGGTGCTGGCCTTTGAGAGCCTGGAACCGGCACCGGTCCACGCCGCCGGGGCCGACCTGACCGTTCACCGTGGCCGGCAACTTGATCTCCATCGGAGCCGCGGGCTTGCCGCTGTTAGGTTGATTGCGAAACCTTGCCCCAATGTTGGTTCCCGGCTCGGCGCTGACTTTCGCGGCCGGCTTGGAAAACTCGGGCAGTTGGCCGACGCAAAAGACGAGCGGATTCGTCAGCCCCAAGGCCGGCGCCAGCCGCAACTCCCGTTCGCCGGGCGCCGCGCCGGGAGCCACCGTGACCTGGAGCGTGACGGTTTCGGCAATCGCGGGACTGGCCGGCCTTCGGATGAAGGTGGCCACTTTTTCCCGGATTTCGACGATCGTCTTCCGGTCTTCGGCGGTGGGCTCCTTCTTTGCCGTCAGCTCCATCAACTGCTCTCTCAACCTGTTGAACTGTGCCTGCGTGAGCAGTTTGACGTGCTTGACCACCGTGGTCTGGACGCCGGGGCCGGAGACATACGCCTGCTTGACGCCGTCCAGGAACTGCCCGCCGACGGTGACCTCGAAGGTCGTGCCCTGCCGGCCCCCGGCGGGATAGACGTAACCGATGTGCGGCGTGAACTGCTGCGCCTGGAGGGCCGGCGCGATCGCCACTACAGCCGTCAGGCCCAGCAGGCACACAGCCTGAAGGCTGTGCCACCAGGACAAGGCAGGATTCACGTCACTCATAGAGGGATCCGGCGACTACATGATTTCCTTCAAACGTCCGCCCATGGTGACGCCATCGGCGGCGGTGGGCGTCACGCGGGCCGCCTGGCCCATGGGATGGGGCAGCTTTCCCCCGGGATCGATGCCCAGCAGTTCATACATGCTGGCGATGAGGTCCACCGGATACACCGGCCGGTCTTTCACCTCTTCGCCTTTCGCGTCCGAGGCCCCGACCACCTGGCCGCCCTTGAACCCGCCACCGGCGACCACGGCCGAGAAGACCTTGCCAAAATGGTTGCGCCCGCCGTTCCAGGGAGCCTCCCAAAGCACCCTGGGCGTTCTGCCGAACTCGCCGCCCCACCACACAATGGTGCTTTCCAGCAAGCCGCGCTCGGACAAATCCTGCAAAAGAGTCGCCATGCCTTTGTCCATCTCCGGCAGTTTGCGGCGCATGATCTGGAAATGCGTTTTGTGCGTGTCCCAGCCTTTGTAATTAATGGTGACGTAAGGGACTCCGCGCTCGACCAGCCGTCGCGCCACCAGGCAGGACTGCCCGAACGTGTTGCGGCCGTAACGCTCCTTCAGCTCGTCTTTCTCCTGGGAGAGATCGAACACCTTGCCCGCGTCGCCCAGAATCAGGTCGTAGGCCTGGCTCTCGGCCTGCTCGGAGGCGGCCAACTGCGCATCGCCTTGCATGGCGTGCTCGAGTGTATTCAGTTTGCGGAGATACTCGCGCCGGTTTTGTTGCCGCTGGTCGGAGATGCCTGGGGCGACGACGCCCTCGACGGCGAACCGGCTCTGCCCCGGGTCGCCGCCCGTGGCAAACGGTTTGAAGCGCGACCCGAGGAACCCCGCTTCGGAAAACCGCCCCTGCGGCTCGGTCAGCACGATGTAGGGCGGAATGAGTCCCTTGTATCCCGCGGCGTGGCCCTTCAATAGCGAGACCACGGCGCCGACGCTGGGATAGACGTCCCGCCCGCCGGACATCCGCCCGGTTTGCACCATGTAGGACGCCGTTTCATGAGCGTTCACGCCGTGGGTCATACCGCGGATGATCGAGTACTTGTCGGCCTGCTTGGCCAGGAGCGGAAGCAGTTCGCCGATCCGGATCCCATTCACGTTGGTGGGAATCGTATTGCTCAGGGAACCGCAGTAATCATTGCCCGCTTCCGGCTTGGGATCGAAAGTGTCCAGGTGCGCCGGGCCGCCCCACATCCAGATCTGGATGACGGATTTCGCTTTGGCCGGCTGAGCAGCGGCCAGCGCCAACCCGGCCGCGCCGAAAAGCCCGCCTCGCACCGCCTCGCGTCTCGATAAACCTCTTTCCATGCTCATGTTCTTCACTCACTCTTCAATGCCGGTACAGAAACTCCGCGCTGTTGATCAGAGCCCAGGCGAGGTCCACCATGGCCTCGCGTCCTTTCACGCCGCCGGACTCGGAATACGCCGCCACGATCTTCTGCTCCTCCTGGGTCGGGAAACGCGAAAGAATCATCAGGTACATCCCGGCCACCAGCCCTTGCGGATTCTTCGTGTTCCGCGAGAGGAACTGAAACTTCGGGCTTGTTTCTATTTTCCGCTGGACGTGCGTCGAGTTCAGCAGGTGTAGCCGCTGGGCGGGGGAGGGGTTATTATTGCGCTCCGACTCCAAACCGGTGTCGCGCGACGGACGCCCGAACAATTCGAGAAAGGGACTGGTGATGCTGCCGTCCGGCAGGCCGATGGAACGCCGGCCTTCGGGAATGAAGGTGAACGGTTCCGGAATGGCGCTGGAATAGCTCTCCGTCGTTCCGGTGATCTGGCACAGGGCATCCACCAGCACCTCCGCGTCCAGCCGGCGCAGCGGATAGTAGGCGAAATTCGCTCCGCCCTCCGGATGATCGGTCCGGGGACGGGAAGAAAGCTGGTACGTCTTCGAGTTCAGAATCAGGCGGTAGATGTGCTTCAGGTCGTATCGGGCCGCGATCAACTCCCGCTCGAGAAAGGCCAGCAACTCGGGGTTGCGCGGCGGATTGTCGGGCCGGATGTCGTCCGGCTCATGAATAATGCCGCGGCCCGCCAGCCAATACCAGACGCGGTTGACGATGTTGCGGGCGAACCAGGGGTTGTTCGGGGCAATCAGCCAATCGGCGAAAACTTCTCGCGGGTCCCGGTCCGGGGCCAGCCGGGCGGGGGATCCATCCGGGAAGATCGCCGCCACCGGGGGCGCCGCAGTCTTAGCGGGGTCGAAGAAGACGATCTCTTCCTTCCATTCCCCGGTCTCCTTGTAGCCGATTTGAGAGAAAAAGGCCGCCATACCCGGCAACCGGTCCTTGGGCCACTTCTCCGCCCGCGTTCCCATGAACGTCAGGGCCACGGTTTGCGCAATGGCCTGCGGTTGCTTGCTCTGCATGGCGCGGTAGAAGTTGACCGGCGCCGCGTGGAAATTGCTACCGCTCCCGGTGAGCATCTCGCGGACAAACCGGTCATACGGTTTGTTGTCCCGGAGAGAAGTCCGGATCCAGCGGTGATACGCCTGGGCCGCATTGGGCCACAGGTTGATGGGGAACTCGGCTTTGACGCGGAGCAGATCGCTCCACTTCATGGCCCAATAGTCGGCAAATTCCTCGCGCTCCAGCAGAAGGTCGATCAAGGCACCGCGTTTGTTCGGATCCCGGTCCGTCAGGAAACGCGACGCCTCCTGGGCCGTGGGCAACGTGCCGATGATATCGAGATAAGCGCGCCGGACAAATACACCGTCCGAGCACAGGTTCGACGGCTGAATGCCCATCTGCCTCAGCTTGGCGAAAACCAGCTCGTCGATCTTGCCCTGGGGAGCCAGACCGGCCTGGCTTTCAAAAACAGGCGCGAAGGTTCCCTGGGCGCCTGCAACGGCCAGGGCCGATGCCAGGACCACCGCGGGAATCAAGGATGTCACCATGTCTGTATCCGAACCGGGCCGAGGGCCCGTCCCGGAACAACCCGCGCCACCCCCGAGGGCACCCGGTCGCGGCTCGGGCAAATACAACCTGCCTAAGGACTTAACCCGAAAAGCGGCCGGGAGTTCCGCCCGCCTTCCAATTCACCGCCCGGCGAACCGCACATCCGAGTCCGCGGCGCACGGCGGCAGGTCCTCGATGGTTTGTCCCATCATCCCACGGAATCCTGTCGCCGCTATGCCGCGCCGTGGGACATGACTCCTGTCTTGTCCTGCTGGCCGGCCGTCGCTTTGGGGGGCTGGACAAGTCGGGAGACATATCCCACCACGCGCCGCATTCCACGCAGGGAACGCCCCCCGGCCAACTCAACCTCCACGCCGGCAACGGGCCGCCGATGATGAGCAAGACGCTGGCCCTGAAGCCCGCCGATCTCGGCGTGACCAAGTCGCACAGCCGTCCTTATGTCTCCGACGACAGTCCATTCGCGGGAAGCCAGTTCAAGACCCTGGAGTACCGGCCCGAGTACCAGTACCGCTTCGGCTCGCTTGAAGACGCCCGCGCCCATGGCCAGAACTTCTTCCACTGGTACAACCTCGAACATCATTACAGCGGCATCGCCATACTGACGCCCCACATGGGTCCACTACGAGCTCGCCGCCGATGTCCTCGATAACCGGCAGCGCGTCTTGACCGTAAGCGTCGGAGCAACCGCACGGTTGACAGGAGCGGCAGGGACTGCGCAGGGGCTGCCGGTTCCGAGCGGCCCAGGCCGTGGGTGTGAGGTCCGCGAGCCGCTGGATGGAGATGTCCGCGAGGCCGGGCAGCACGGCGGCCAGGTAGTCGCGGACGGAATGGCCGCTACCTTCGGTCCGGCCATCGGGCTGCCGAGGTGGATACAGTTCCTTCGTCCATGGAAATATTTCCATAGTGCAAAGCATTCTTTGTCCGGCGGGGTCCCCAACAAACCGTAGTAGCGAAGGCGTTGGAACCGGGTGGGCAAAACGTGGAGCAAGAACCGCCGGATGAATTCATCGGCGGACAAGGTCATCGTTTCGACCCGGCCGCCATTGCGGGGTCAAGAAGATATTCCCCCCCGCCCCCTACGCCGCCACGGGACAACAACTGCCGGTATACGCAATCCCAGCGGCCGCGTCAGCCGACGACTGTTAATCTATTGGGCGGCGGCCCTGGTGGAGGCTAGTCAGTTTCGGGGACAGGCCACATAACCTCGAAATGCCGCTGCGACGAAGTTGAAGCGACTTACTAACCGGGACGGGGTAGTGCGCCCGGATGGGGACACACTATACAGCCGCGCAGAAATTCAGGGACATCACATGATCGCTACGGTTTTCCACCGTGAATCGCGGCGGCATCAAGGTACCAGGCGTGCGAATTGATCCGGCAGTTTGGCCGGACCGGCCATCCCGCCGTTCGGCGCGCCGAACGACGGTCATTCCGTATGCGAGACCAACGTGATAGGCCCGGTCGTGATGTCCCTTGAATTATGCGCGGCTGTATAGCCGGCCCCAGCCGCACCGCAGTTCAGAACCCGCCGCGCGGGCGGTAGCCCGGGCGGGCTCGCACGCGATACTTTTTGGCGACGTCTCTGGTGATCTCGACCGCGATTTTGCGGAAGCCTTCGTTCGGGTTGGGCTGCGGATAGTAAGTCACCGTGTAAGAGTTGCCTAAGTCCTCGCGAATCGACTCGAAGGCCTCGACCTGCTTCTGCCAGGTCTTGGCGAAGTAGGACTTTCCGCCGGTGCGCTGCGTGATGCGGCGGAACACGCCGGCCGAAATGGCGTCCTTGGTGGATTCGCTGGTGGAGATGACGTAGATCGGGATGCCGTCGTCCTCGGCCACGGCGCGCACATCGTCGGGCGCCACCATGCTGGCGTTATCGGGGCCGTTGGAAAAAACGATCACCACCTTGCGGCCCGGCACCTTGGCCGCGTCGCGCAGGGTCAGAAGCAGCGCATTGTAGAGCGCCGCGTCGTCGCCCGCCACGGCCTTTCGAAGTCCGCCGATGGCCTGGAAGCGGTCGCGCGTCAGCTCGGCCGCGCGCGACAGGTTGCGGCTGAAGGTGTAGACCGCCACCGAGTCGGCCCGGTCCAGGCCGCGCACGAAATCCGCGATGGCGTCCGAGGCGTAAACGAAGCCGCGGTACATGTAGTTGCTGGTGTCGAACAGGACGAACACGTTGGTGCCGACGAAGGCGTCGCTGCGCACGTCGGGGCCGGGCCGGGTGTCGGGCGCGGCCGAGATCAGCGGGCGGGTCGAGCCATCGTCCAGGATCTGCACGGCCGGCTTGTTGCCCTCGGCGAAGGTGGCGACCTTTTGCGCGATGCCGTCCTCCAGCACGCGAAAATCGCTGGGCTTGAGGCCGTTGATATAGCGGCCCTTGCTGTCGGTCACGGTGAAACTGAGCACCACCATGTCGACCTTCACGCGGAACACGGGGCGCTGGCTCTCCTGCGCGGCCAGCCACGCCAGGCTCCCGGAAATCCCCAGCACTCCGGCAATCAGACCCAGTTTGCGCATCATGTTCTCTGTTCTCCCTAATTCAACGACGTCTTCAACTGCTCGGCTGCCAGTTTGCGTATTCTGGCCCGCTCGTCGTCGCCCACCCGGCGCAGCGAACGCAACAGCGCCGGCCAGTCCTCCAGGTGCGTTGCGAAGATACGCTCGACCGTCTTGCGGGTCCATTCCGGTATCAGCACGTTAAGCTGGCCGGGGCTCAGGTGGAGCTCGTCGGCAAGGCCGGCGTAGTAGAGAATGTTGGACTCCCAGCCTTCGGCCATGATGCGGCTGGAAAAGCCCATCAGCGTGGGGAAGGTTCGCAGGTTCAACAGCTCGGGGTGGTAGGTGTTCGCCAGCGTCGGTTTCGGCGTTCCGAAAGCGCTCGAGATGGCGGCATAGTTCACGCGCTCGGGGTCGTCCCGCATGAGCTGGCGGCAGGAGGCGGCAAGCGGGTCCGCCGCGCTCTGCGCGGCCGGCAGCATCTCGGAGGCGAGCACGAAGAACTCCGACGGCGTCACGAATTCGGACGCCGCGCGCACGCGGCCCTCGGCCAAAAGGTCCGCCACGCGGCGCACGCGCGCCGGCGGCGCCTGCCGCTCGAGCACCGCCAGAACCTGCTCGCGGCGCTTCAAATCCAGGACGCTTTCCCCCAGCAGCGTCTCGCCGTAACGCAAGTGCAAACCGACAAAGTGCAGTTGCTGCGGGGTCACGCGCCACCAGCGCGGAATCTTGGCGCTCTGGATCATCTGCGGCACCAGGTCGCCCCAAATCAGAGCCTGCTCGCGCGAGGGAACCAGGAAGTTCTGCTCGGCTTCGGCCAATGCGTACGGCAATGCGGCCAGCGAACCGACCAGCCGCCCGCCGGCGCTGGAGGGCCAGCCGGTGCCGAAAACCTCGGTGTTGCGCCAGGTCTGCGGCGAGCCCTGCACGCCGATGAAATCGTGGCTGCGCACGAACACCGGGTTGGTCAGAAGAATTTGCGCGCCCGGCGGAGCGTAGTGCACGTAGTTCAACCCGACCAGCGTGTCGCGCAGCACGCCCGCCAGTTGTCCGCGGATGTCCTTCAGCTTTTCCGGGTCGCCGGCCGCCCGGTCGATCAAGGCGCGCAGGTTCAACTTGCGTTGCGATTCGATGTGGCGCTCGGTCCAGTAACCGAAGGCGAAGGCATTTCTTTCGGCGCCGCTGAGCGCCGTGCGCGGCAGTTGGACCTCGCCGATGCGCGAGGCCAGCCGGCCCACCAGTTGCGTATTGAGCTTCTCGCCCCGGGACAGGCTTTCCAGGTGGTCCGTCAGGTCGAAGATGGTTTTGAGCGACACCAGCCGCTGGGCCTCGAAGATGCGGACCATGTCCTGGACTACCTGTGTGCGCGACTCGTCCTCGCCGGCCGGCTCGGCGCCCGAGAGCAGATCGATCAACCGGTCCTGCGCGGATGCGCCGGCGGGCGAGTGGGTGGCCTTCAGCAGCAGGGTGACGCCGGCGTGGCCGGCGTCGAACAGCTCGCGCGGATTGCGGACCTTGGCGAAGCCGCCCAGAATTCCGCTCAGCGCCGCGTCGGCATCCCCCGCGCGGATCGATTCCTGGCGGACGAAGATCTGCCACAACCCAACCAGCGCCTGAAGTGTCCCGGCGGTGTCGGCGCGCAAGCCCGCGTCGCGCATTTGCGTGACGCCGGCCGCCGTATCCATGTATTGGACGACGGTTTTGTCGGCGAGCGCGCCGGTCTCGTTGAGAACCGAGTACTGCGAGGCGTACTGCCGCCACTCGCGCGCCAGCCGGTTCACGGTCGCCGCCTCCAGGGGAGCCTCGCGCCGGCGGTCCATGTCGCTCAGCGCCAGGAAGATCTTCAGCGGCTCGTTCTCGACCGCCTTGCGGCACAGCGCGAACAACGCCTCGAGGACGTCGTCCGGCTCCTTCCAGGACGTCGCCGCGCGCGTCAGCTTGCCGTCGTACTTGCCGTGCGGGTGGTTGACGAAGAGGTTCTTCCAGACCTCAACGCCGCCCGGAATGCGGGGTTTGCCGTCGGCGCCCACGCGCAGCCGCGTGGTCAGCAGCATCAGGTCGGTGTTGGACCGGAAAACGGGGCGCGCCGGGCCGGGGCTGGTGATGCGCCCGCGCAACGCCTGGTAGAACCGTTTCATGCGCGCCGGTTCGGTCAGGTAATCCTTCACCGGGCCGTGAATGCGGGCCAGCGAATCGAAATAGCTGGCCATCCAGCCGTCATCCCTGGCGATCAGGCGCTCGAAGAACTGGGCCCCCTGGTCGGGCGAGGCGCCCACCAACTCGTTCCACATCGCGCTGGCGCGCGGCGCGCCCGGCACAATCGCCTTCCCGTTGCGGATCTGGAACATGCCGCCGAAAAAGTCCAGCACGTGGGCGAAGGCCCGGATGCGCTGCACGGCAATGGTCTTGCGCAGTCCGTCCGCCGTTTCCCGGTCCAGCTTCGACAAGCCGAGGTAGAGCCGGCAGATGGACGGGTCGCCCAGAAACTGATCGATGAACTCTCCCGACTGCTTCTCCTTGCTCCCGCCCAGCCAGTAATCGGAGCCGTACACAACCGGAACCTGCGTGGGCCTGTAATCGCTGGTGAAGGGGCGGTTGGTGCGCAGCGCCTGTTCCAGCTCCGCCAGCGGAAAGCCGGAATCGATGGTCAGAAACGCGCGCGAGGCGTTCACCGTCTCCAGCACCACCTCCGACCCGCAGCCCCCGCGCATGCGATAGCCCAGGATGCGCAGCAGATCGCCCGTCTGCGTCGACTCGCAGGTCTCGATGCGGACCTGCTTCGACTCGCCGGCCAGCCTGGTCAGCTCGCGAGCCTGGGAGAGGTAGCGGATCACCAGTTTCAGGTATTCGGTCTGATCCAGCGCCTCGGCGCCCGAGGAAGCCTGGTAGCCGTTGGTGACGACGTTGCGGGCCAGCGCGGGAAGCAGATCCTCGGGCGCCAGATCGGGCGACAACGCCGCCATGCGCGAGAACGGGCGCAACGGTCCGGGGATCTCGATCACCGCGCGCCGCTCGACCTCCGCGCTCTGCTTCTTTACCGCCGGCGGCGGCGTCGAGAAATCCGCGCCGCCGGCGGAACGGTAGGCCTCCAGATGGCGGATCGCGGACTGGTGGTCGTCGTCCAAAAGCGCCAGCACAACCAGCCGCCGCGCGATCGGACGCCGCGCCTCGGCAGACGTCGCGCCGGCCAGCGCCCGCTCGTAAGCCTGCCGGACGCCGGGCTCCTTTCTGCGATCCAGGAACTCGGCATAGGCGGCCAGCACGCCAGCTTCGGCCGACGGGCCGCGCGCGGCCCGCTCGAGCGCCGCTCGCGCGCCCAGCGAGTCTCCCTTGGCTTCCAACTGGCGAGCCTGCGAAACCGAATCGTCCGCCCCAAGACACATCCCAACCGTCATCAGGGCCAGCAGGCCAATACGGGTGACTGACATCGCGTCGTTCCCTCTCTACGCAGTTACTCTAACACTTCCGGCTGGTCAGTTTGGATGTCCTTAGCCGGACGGACGATTCGAAAGAAGGAATTTGCCTCCGCTGGAGGCCACCACATACAGGTTGCGCCGGCCGACCAAGCCCTCGATGCGCCCAACCGACGGGCGCTCGACCAGCAGATAGTAGCGCGTCTGCTCCCGCCACAGGCGCGGCAGGTCCTGGTCGGTGATGAACACGTCCGGCGCGCCGGAAGCGTAGGAGCCGTACTCCAGGTTGTTCACGCGCCCGTTCAGCAGCAGCGCGCGCCGGTTGGCGTAGAAGAACACGGAAGACCAGGTGTAGTACTGGTTGTCGGCGATCAGTTGCCCCGGGGGCGCCCGCAACAGGGCTTCGGCCAGCGGGCGCGATCCCAGGTACGGATCGAAGACCACCATGGCCAGGCGCGCGGCGTGCAGAAACAGCACCATCATCAGCGCCAGCGCCGGCAAGGCGCGCCGCGGGGGCAAGCGCCACGCGGCGGCTCCCACCAGCATCGCCACCCCAGCCAGCGCCAGCGGAAGGCGCAGGTAGGCGAAGGATTCCAGGGTCAGGTCGCCCATGTGGCCCAGCGACAAAGTGTAGGCTTCCGGATGCTGCGCCAGCGCGCCGGCAATGTCGCCCGGCGTGGGCAGGCCGCGCACCGCAATCAGCAAACCGCCGATGAGGCAAGCCGCCAGCGCGGCGACCACCGCAACAGTTCTGATGCCGCGGCGAATCCATGCGCCTTCCCCGGCGATCGCGGAACCGACGAGCAGCGCCAGCGCCGGGTAGCAGGGCATCGAGTAGTACTCCTGGGTGGTCGAGAAGGTGAAGAAGACCAGCACGAACCCGGTCCAGCACAGCGCCAGCAGCCGCGCGTGGCCGGCGCGCCCCGCGCCGCGGTAACTCAGCCTCGCGGCGGCCGGCAGGAAGGCGCTCCAGGGGAACAGCCACAGCAGGTGCAACAGCCAGAACCACAGCCGCGGAACCGTGTTGTAGTCGCGCGGATGCCGCATGTTCAAAAACCGGAAGACGTGCTCGTTGAGGAAGTAGAACCAGAAGAAGCCGCGCCAGGCGACGGGTTCGCTGCGCATCGTGAAATCGAAGTACGGCGGATTGCGCAGAATGGCGGCGACGTGCCAGGGCGCGGCCACCGCCACCAGAATCAGCGCGCCCGAAAACGGCCGCAGGCGCTGCCAGGTCCGCCGCGCCATCAGTTGGCGCGTGAAGGCCAGGTACAGCAAGCCGGCCGCCATCGGAATCAGGGCCGCGACGAGGCCTTTCAGAAGCAGGCCCGCGCCGATCGCGGCGGCCATCACCGCCGCCCACGGGCGCGGGCGCGGTTCGGCCTCGTCCAGCGCGCGCAAGAACGACCACAGCGCCACGGTGATGGTAAGCGTCAGGATGACGTCCGGGATCAGGATGCGCGTGAACAGAAACAGGCCCGCGCAGGTTGCCAATACGATGCCCGCCCAGAAGCCGGCGCGCGCCGAGATGGCCCAGGCGCCGAACCGCGCGGTCACCCAGCACAGCAGAACGGCCGACAGGGCCAGGGGCAGGCGCGCCGCCCAGTCGTGGACCCCGAAGACCATGTAAGAGGCGGCCACCATCCAGTACTTGAGCGGAGGTTTCTCGAGGTATTTCACGCCGTTCAGTCGAGCCGATACCCAATCGCCCGATTCGAGCATGTTGCGGGCGATTTGCGCCTGCACGGCGTCCACGTCGTCCATCAGGCCGGGCGGAGGAATGGCGGTGCCAAGAAAGATCGCGGCGGCGAACAGGACTACGATTAGTTGGTCACGGAGGCGAAGCCCTCCGTCTCGGCGCTCGACTGGCGCTCCGGCGCGAGCGTCTCGATGCCCCACCTCTTCATCCACAGGAACAGAACCAGAAGGCCCCATAGGTGATATCCGAGATTAGCACGCCGGTCCAGATGAACCCGGATGGCCTGTTCGACGGCTTCGGCCCGGAAAAGCCCGGTCCGGCGCACGGCTTCCGGCGTCAGAGTTTCCAGTAGCAGGGAGCGCAGCCCGCCCCGCAGCCAGTCGTGCGCCGGGATGTCGAAGCCTTCCTTGCGGCGGGCCAGGATCGCCGGCGGCAGTTTGTCCCGCATCAGTTCCTTGAGCAGGAATTTCAGCTTCGAACCGCGCACCTTCAGGTGGATGGGCAGCGAGGCGGCGAACTCGACAATGCGGTGATCCAGGAACGGCGGCCGCACCTCGAGCGAGTGCGCCATGCTCATCCGGTCGCACTTGTAGAGGATGTCGTCGGGCAGATAGTAACGCTGGTCGGTCCACAGGAAGCGGCTCAGATCGTCGAGGCGGCCGGCGTCTTCCGGAAGCGAGCGCGTCAGGGAGGCGAGCGGCGGGTAGCCGTCGAACGCCAGCAGGTATTCCTTGTCGGTCTCCGAGAAGGTTCCGTTCCAGAACAGGTGCGCCGCCGCCGGCTCGAGCAGCGAGCCGGCCAGGAAGCGTTTCAGCTTATATTCGAAACTGATCTTGTCGTCGGAGACGGGCCACAGCTCGAGCGCCTTCAGCGCGCCGCGCCGCAAGAACGCCGGAACAAGGCGCAACGGGCGGACCAGCGAGTCGGCCAGGTAGGTGTAGTAGCCGCCGAACAGCTCGTCGGCGCCTTCGCCGCTCAGCGCCACCGTGACCTGACTGCGGCACATCTTGGACAGGTACCAGACCGGCAGTGCGCCGGCGTCGGCGCCCGGCTCGTCGGAGTACCAGGCGAGTTCGCCGATGGCGTCTTCGAGATCGCGTTCCGGGTTCAGGTCGAACTCGTGATGGTCGGTCTGGTAAGCGCGCGCGACTTCGCGGAAGTGCGGGCTTTCATCGAAGCTCCGGCCGCCGAAGGAGACCGAAAAGGTCTTCAACCGCGCCGGCGCTGCCTGGGCCGCGTAGTGCAGAATAGTCGAGGAATCGATGCCGCCGCTGGCCCAGACGCCCAGGGGAACGTCCGAGATCAGGTGCTCGCGGACGGATTCCTTGAGCAGGAAATCGAGTTCTTCCTTGGCTTCCTCGATCGGCCGCTCTCGCGGCGCGAACTCGAGGCGCCAGTAGGCGCCGGTGGTCAGGGCGCCATCGCGCCATTCCAGCCAATGGCCGGGAGCGAGCTTGCGGATGCCTTCGATCAGCGTGTGCGGGCAGGGCGCGTAGTTCAGCGAGAGGTAGAATGCGAGGCCGGTCCGGTCGATGCGCCGCTCGATCTCCGGATGCTCGAGGATGGCCTTCAGCTCCGAGCCGAAGTACAGGTCTTCGCCGCGGCGGTGGATGTACAGCGGCTTGATTCCGATGCGGTCGCGCGCCAGAACCAGCCGCCGCCGCGACTGCTGCCAGAGCGCGACAGCGAACATCCCGCGCAGCCGCCGGAAACAGTCGAGGTCCCATTCGAGAAACGCGTGCAGCGCCACCTCGGTGTCCGAGACCGAGTGAAAGCGATGCCCCCGGCCTTCCAGTTCGCGGCGCAGTTCGGGGTGGTTGTAGATCTCGCCGTTGAAGACGATCACCGCGTCGCCGCCGTCGCTCACCATCGGCTGGTCGCCGCCGGAAAGATCGATGATTTTCAGGCGCACCGCGCCCAGGGAAACCAGGTCGCTTTCCCAGACCCCCTGCTGGTCGGGCCCGCGATGGACCAGCGAATAGGCGGCGTTGCGAATGCGCTCCGCCTCCGGCCGCCAGTTCTTATGGGTAAAGCCGGCAATCCCGCACAAATCAGTTCACCCCTACCCGTATTCCTGCTGGGAGCGACTATATCACATTTTGGCGGGGCGGCCTTTCAGGCCGCGGCCGGTCTGGCCCAGAGGGCACCCCGACCGGCCAGTCATTGCGAGGCCTGGCCGGGGTGCCCTCTGGGCCGGGCGCCCCGCCTCGCGCGGGCTGAAAACCCGCCCCACGGATATTTTGCATTTTGCGTTTTAACCGCTTGTCGGGGAGCGTTTTAGGATAAAATGACAACTCGGCATGAAGACGATCGGGCCGTTCGAGTTGCTGGACGAGATCGGACGCGGCGCCATGGGCGTGGTGTACCGCGCCAGGGATCCGGCCATCGGCAGGCTGGTTGCGATCAAGCTGATTCGCATGGACAGCGTCTCGGACGCTCCGGAGGACGAGTTTCTTCGCGGCCGCCTCCTGCGCGAGGCCCAGTCGGCCGGCGTGCTTTCC
>Ga0315273_10003005_pt1 | contig 20244 bp, 16 predicted proteins | sample YL17G02_0_MG_FD_205753 | JGI IMG/M metagenome (GOLD analysis project Ga0315273, IMG submission 205753) | Sediment microbial communities from Yellowstone Lake, YNP, Wyoming, USA - YL17G02_0 | ecosystem: Environmental > Aquatic > Freshwater > Lake > Sediment | place: USA: Wyoming | collected... | reverse complement strand
GCGCCGGCCGCCGTCGAGGGCCAGGCCGAGCCGTCGGCCCCGCCGGTAGCGCCGGAAAAGGGATTCGTCGCCAAGACGCTGGACTCGGTGAACGGCTATCTCTGGGGCTGGCCGATGGTGGTGCTGCTGCCAGGCACGCACCTGCTCGGCAAGCGAGTCATCAAGCCTTACCGGCTGGCCTGGGTGGCCGCGGTGATGCTGGGCGCGGTGACGCAGTTGAGCACCGTCTGGGCCTTCGCCGACGCGGCGAACGCGCTGATGGCGCTCCCCAACCTGGTCGCGCTCATCCTGCTCAGCGGCGTGGTCGTCAAGGAGACCCGCGACTACCTGTGGTCGGGGCGGCTGGAGGAGGGGACGGACGGAACATCGGAACAAGGGTAGGACGGCCGCGTGTGAGGGCCTTCGCGGCCGCCAAAGGCTAGCGCAAGTATGCGGACACTGCGACATTCGGTGCGGGAGCCTTTGGAGTGCGGCGGCTCGACGCCGCTTTGGCGAGGTCGGTTGCCGACCTCGCCGATCTGGCGCCGGAGGAAGGCCAGCCTCGACGAGCGAAGAAGGGCCGCGGAGCGGCCGAAGAAGCGTCCCCACGCGGAGCGTAGGGACGAGCAGCCGAGGAAAAGCGGCGTCAAGCCGCCGCACTCCAAAGCGGGCGAGGACGCCCGCAGAAGAGAAGAAGAGCGGCGAAGGAATCGCCGCACTCCAAAGCGTCCCGCGGCGTTGCCGCAGGACCCGGCGGGCATCCGCCTAGGAAACGATGACCCGCGCGACGCTGTGCGGCGGGAGGGTGACAGAGAAGGTGTCCCCTTTCCGCTGGATCCCGAGCCGGCTGCGGCGGAAGACGGAGCCGGGACGGAAGCTGTCCGAAGAGAGAAGAACGCCCTCGATCTTTTTCGGCGCGGCGTTCTCCAGGTGGATCTCGACAGTCTGCGAGGCCTCGGGGCTGCGGTTGACCATCGTGAGGGTGAGTGCCCGGGTCTCGGGGTTGAGCGAGGCTGCGACGTCGACGTCCGCGTCCTGCGGGGGCGCGGACTCGAGGAGCTGGTTGCCGTAGTGGGCTTTGAAGAGCGAGTGGGCCTGGCCGATGGGGGTGAGGCGCGCGGAATCGGGCTCGACCAGGATCGCGCCCTCGTTGACGGGCTGGAAGTAGCAGCCCATCGTGATGCCGAGCCTGCGGCTCTCGCGGCAGAGATAGTTGAGCATGAGCGCCGCATAGATGCCTTCGGCGACGCCCGGCTCGCGGTACCAGCCGTACCAGACGTTCCACTCGTCGAAGGCGATGCCGATGTTCCGGTCGCGGCGTGGGCTTTCGTTGATGAGGTCGCGCATGTCGAGCACCGTGAGGCGGGTCTCGCCCGTGTAGCCGTCGCCGCGGGCTCGCGTGCGGAAGATGATGTCGGGGCAGGAGGCGAGGTGGCGGAACTCCTCCGCGCCCTTCTCGCCCTCGAAGCTGCGGGGCAGCGTGTTGTAGGTGTGATGCGAAATGTGGTCGTAGTAGTCCTCCTCGGTCGCGAGGAGTCCCTGGTACCACGCCTCGCTCCAGCCCGTGGAGGCGGTGAAGACGAGGGAGGGATCGACCTTTCGCATCGCGCGGGCGCAGGCGGCGGCCAGCTCGCCGTAGCCTCCGGGCGTATGGGGGCCGCGCATGTGGCTGTAGCCCATCTCGTTGCCGAGCGTCCAGTGCTTGACGTGATAGGGCTCGGCGTGGCCGCGCTCGGCCCGCAGAGCGCCCCACTTGGTGTCGGGGCCGCCGTTGCAGTATTCGACCCAGGCGACGGCCTCCTCGGGGCCTTCGAAGCTGAGGTTGAGCGTGAGGAACGGCTCGGCGCCCAGCTCGCGGCAGAGGGCGATGAACTCGTCGGTGCCGATCTCGTGCATGTCGTAGCCGTCGGTGTGGGGCAGCGTTTCGAAGAAGGCGCTGCGGAGCGGGGCACGGCGATGGACGGGCAGAAGCCCGTCCTGCCAGCGGTAGTCGCCCGCGAAGTTCCCGCCCGGCCAGCGGAGCAGAGGCACGCCCATTTCCTTCAGCAGCTCGACCACGTCGCGCCGCATGCCGAGGAAGTGGTCGGCGGGCCGAAGCGACGCCATGCCCACGTAGAGGACGCCCGGGCCGCCGAACGTGGCTTCGATCCGCGCGTCGTCGTCGGTCTTCAGGGCGGCGAACTTGAACTCGGCCTCCGTCCAGCGGCCCGGCCCGACCTGGAAGCGCCCCGGGTTCACCGGCTCCCCTTCGGCGCGGATGGAGACCGTGACCTCGCGGTCAGCCAGGAGGGCGAAGCGGCCGCGGTAGCGCTGGCCCTTGACGAGCGGGATGCCGTGCTGGCCGATGCCGCACTGCGCGGCCTTGAAGCACTCGATCCGCTGGCGCTGGCAGTCGCCGCCGTTGCGGGGGTCGTAGTGGGCCGTGTAAGTTTCGCCGTCGGTCCCCTTCTGGCCGCCTGCCATTTCGAGCAGGCACCAGCTCTCGCGGGAGCCTGTCGGATACCAGCCCGCGGCCACGCCGTTGTGCTGCGGCATGCCGGCGAACTTGCGGTTTGCGATGAGCTGGGCGCTCAGGCCCCGCCAGAGGCAGCTCCGCGTGTGCTCGAGGTTGTGCCCGAACCACAGAGGCGAAATCTCCCCCGCCGTCTTGCTCAGGTCGATCTCGAACTTCGCGGGCATTGCGTGTCTCCGTCCCAGGCGCAGACCATGTACCGCCAGCATCCTGCTGGCCGATGCGCTCTTCTCACTGATTATAAGCCGCCGCGAAGCCGAGTCAACCGCAATCGCGGCTTGACGCCGGCACACCTCGGCATACAATGGGGCTTGCCCGCTCCGACCCCGAACACCGCTTTCTTCGAAGGAGGAACCCGATGGTGGAGACCAACGTCCGCGAAGCCTCCCGCCGCCTGGAAGCGATCATCCGCGAGAACCTCAAGCCCGTCTGCGGCAAGAAGGTCTACCGCGGCCACGCCGCCGAGTACACGCCGGCCGTCTGGGTCGTGCGGCAGGCCGTCCAGCGCGGCCAGTTCGGCCTCAAGGATCTCCTCCGCCGCAAAGCCCACTGGAACCCTGACTTTGGCGTCCAACTCGCCGACGACATCCCGCAGCACAACTACTTCTTCGCCATCGACATCTTCGCCCAGCTCGTCCGCCACACGCTCGACGGCCGGCCCGTCATCTGGATCACCCCCGTCGGGCCGATGGGCCACTACCCGATCATCGCCGAGCTGTTCAACCGCCTTGAGTGTTGCGTTGACCCCAAGCTCGTCTACACCTTCGCGATGGACGAATGGGCCAATCGCGATGGCAACCCTGTCGACCGGAAGGAATTCCCCTACATGACCTCCTTCAAGGAGGACATGGAGCAGCAGTTCTACGGCAAGATGTCGCCGGCGATACGGATTCCCGAAGAGAACCGCCATTTCGCCGCCGGCAAGGGCCTCCACCAGTACGAGGCGGACATCGACGCACTGCTCGCCCGCGATGCAGGGGTCATCTTCACCGGCGGCGTCGGCAAGATCGGCCACATCATGTTCTGGGAGAGCACGTTCGGCGTGCGGCTCGGCAAGGCGCTGGCGGAGAAGGTCCTCTTCGTCCGCGGCGCGCCCCTCACGTTCGGCACGATCGACCAGAACGAGACCACATCGAGCGGCTCCGCGCCCGTCCCCGCCTTCGCCAACACCATCGGGCTGGGCCTCTTCGTCAAGCTTCGCAAGTACGGCGAGAAGCATCCTGGCCGCGTCCACGCCTTCTTCGGCCTCGACAACGACGAAGAGCCGCTCAAGTGGCAGCGCTTCATCGCCCAGTCCATGCTCGCCATGGACTCCGCCGACCCCAGCTTCGGCGCCAGCTACGTCCCCACCATGCCCGGTGCCTACATCATCGTGCGGAGCCATGTCGAGAAGAGCTTCTTCGTCCCGTCGAAGTGAGTGCCGCCAGTACGATGGCATCCGGGGTGAGGGCGGGTGGACACGCGAATCTCCGACTTCGCGCTCCGCTCCGCCTCCGGTCCAAGTCCACCCATCACCAATTGCGGAGGATAGCGTGAGATGGGCAAACAGGAATTGCAGCCAACTGACGACCGTTCCCGCCTGAGGATGGCCCGCCCCCAAGCCGTGGCCGCTCTGGAGGTCCAGATAACGAAAGGGCAAGAGCTTCTGGGTTGGCAGCCTGGCACGACCGGGCAGTATACGAAGGAGATCCGAGCACAGCAGGATCTGCTGGATGCGGCCGAGCGGTACCACACCTTTAACGTCCGCATGCTGGAGCGGATGTTCACGACCAATGCTGAACTGGCGCGCTACCTAACTGGAACTCGTGTCCGGTTGAGTGCCGGGCCGTACCAGAAGGCCATTCAGCAGCTATCCGGGCGCGTCAACGAACTGAAGGCGATACGTGAAGCAATAGAGATCTATGAGGAGGTGAGTGGAACGGCGATCGACCAGGCGGGCTACGACTCAAAGAAAGTGTTCGTCGTCCATGGGCGGGACCCATTGGCGAAGGAACAGGTTGAGAACTTCCTTCGCATGGTCGACCTCGACCCAATCGTGCTCCATCGGGAGGTCAGCGGCGGCGGCACGATACTCCAGAAGATCCAGCGGTTGAGCTACGTTGATGGGGCCGAAGAAGGGGAGGCGCGGAGGATTGGCTTCGCCGTTGTGCTTCTCACCCCCGACGACGTAGGCGCTCTCAAGGACGACTTCAATGCCAGACCCGACGGGGCGCTCCGACCGCGCGCGAGGCAGAACGTCTGGTTCGAACTGGGCTATTTCCTTGCGCTTCTCGGTGAGAAGAGGGTCCGGGCCCTGCGGAAGGGTGACGTGGAGATGGTCTCCGATTTTCCCAACATCTGGGTTGATATGGATGAGCGCGGGGCATGGAGGACTGAGCTTGCCAGGGAGATAGCTGGCGAGGGCCTCGACATATCGAGCGACAAGGTGAAGTGAGCAGGATACGGGGGAGCCACGCCTTCGGTGAGATCTGGATGAGGCATCCCCGGGCCTGCGGTGCCAGCCAGGGTCCATTCGCGCGTCCGGAGAAGATCCGGTCGATAGCGTCGCGAGCGTTTGACTGCCCCCGAGGCCCGTTGTAACCTGAATGGAGGCAATCTCAGCCGATGCTGGGCCGCTTGGTCGCACCGGGCTTGTCGTCCTGAATGGGTGGCTCATCGATGGCACACAAAGATCGGAAGAAAGCCGCATCCTCTCAGAAGAGGAAGCCCAAGAGGGAGGCCAAGAGAAGGCAGATCGGCGACGAGGGCGCCTTCCGAGATGTGGTCGCTCTGGACATCCCGCCCAACGCAATCATCGCTACCTTCCCCGTGGATGTGCGAATCCAGGATTTGCCGCGGATGAAGCCCACGATTATCTTCGAGCCTGAAGACGAGGAGCCCTACGAGGACGTCGTCGTTGTAGACATCCCGCCGAAGGTCCTGGTGGGGCCGTTCCCTATCGACATGCCACTGGATGGGGTGCCTCGCCAGAAGCCGCACATTGTCTTTGAGCCGGAGAGCGAGGACGATTGACGCCGCATCCGTAACACGCCAAGAGCGTCCAAGAAAGCGCATCCCGCCGACACGGCGGGACGAGAGGACAGGGTCGGACTGTGAAACGCACGTTCAGAAGCTGGATCGCCCTAGGACTGATCTTTGCGGGCGCCGCTTGGGCCGACGTTCGGCTCCCGAAGGTCTTCACGGACCACATGGTCCTTCAGCAAGACCTGCCCATCGCGGTCTGGGGCTGGGCGGCAGCAGGGGAGGCGGTCACGGTGGAGTTCAACGGACAGAAGGCCGTTACGCGGGCCGGCGACGATGGCGCCTGGCGCGTCGACCTGTCCGCGATGAAGGCCGATGGCAGGCCCCACGTGCTCTCGGTCAAGGGGAAGAATGCCCTCGAGCTTCAGGATGTCCTGCTCGGAGAGGTCTGGCTCTGTTCCGGGCAGTCGAACATGGGGCGGCCCGTCGATGAGGCCGCGGCAAAGGGGGCCGATTTCCCGCAGATCCGCCTGTTCAACAGCTCGGGAGAGACGCCGCGCCGCGACGGCATGGACGACACGACCGGCTGGATCGTCTGCGCGCCGGCCTCGATCCTCAAGGCAGGCGATTCGCTCGGCGCGGGAAAGGGGCGGCGGCCCTTCTCTGAGGTCGCTTACCACTTCGGCCTCAAGCTCCACCAGACGCTCAAGGTCCCCGTCGGCCTGATCCAGGCCAATTGCGGCGGCTCGACTGCGAAGGACTGGACGCCGTTCCCGGAGATCGCCGCGAAGCTCCCGCTCGACCAGCCCATCCCGAAGATCACCCACCAGCAGGGCCTGCTCTACTGGGTCCGGCTCCGCGGCATGGTCCCGTTCGCCGTGCGGGGCGTCCTCTGGTACCAGGGCGAGGACGACGGCCGCAACCGCGCCTACGCCGAAGACTTCAAGAACCTGATCGAGAGCTGGCGGAAGCTCTGGAACCGTCCCGACCTGCCTTTCGACTACGCCCAGATCGCCGCGACGACCTATGCCGGCGGCATGCTCGGCGTCTGGGAAGCCCAGCGGTGGGTCATGGACCACGTGCCCCACACCGCCATGGCCGTCAGCAACGACATCTACGAGGGCACGGCCAACGGCGGCTTCAAGCGTCGGGACGACAAGACCCTCGGCTGGCCCATCGCCGGCGGCAGCAACCCGCATCCGACCGGCCGACCACGCATCGCTCTCCGTCTGGCCGACATCGCCCTCGTCGAGACCTACGGCCAGCCCAAGAAGGTGATCTACGGCCCGATGTACGAGTCCCACGAGATCCGCGACGGCAAGATCCTCGTCCGCTTCGAGCACACCGGCAGCGGCCTGGCCACGGACGACGGGCAGCCGCCGAACTGGTTCGAGGTATCCGACGGCACGCGCGACGGCAGCCGGCTCCGCTACGCCAAGGCCGAGGCACGGATCGTCGCGCCCGACACGGTGGAGGTCTCGTCCCCGCAGGTCCCGCAGCCGAAGTTCGTCCGTTTCGGCTGGCACCCGCTCGCGCGCTTCAACCTGATCAACAGGGAGGGGCTCCCCGCCGTCTCGTTCCGCACGGACACCGATCCCTTCTGAGCATGTTCTGGGAGGGCGAATCCGCCGTACGGCGGACGCGTCTTCCGCCCGTTTCGGATGGCTCGGCAGAAGCCGTGCCCCCCACGCGGAGCTCGGAACGAGAGGAAGGGAGGGACGCGGAGCGTCCAAGACACGGCATCCCGCCGCGGAGCGGCGGGACGAGAATAAAGGGGAAGCGCCTCAGGCCTGCCAGGGGGCTTTGAGCTTCGGGGGATCGAGGAGGAATTCGAGGCCGGGGCGGAGGCGGCCGTCGCGGGTGAACCAGGCGTGGAAGCCCTGGCCGTCGATGCCGTTGCCGTCGATGCGGTCGCGGCGGGTGGCGATGGCTTTCCCTTCGCGAACGCTCCAGCCCATCCAGCCCAAGCCCGCGGCGGGAAGCAGCTCGGTGTAGTAGCGCGCGCAGGTGGCGCGCTTGGCGTCGTCGAGGCAGCCGGGGACGCATTCGTTGACGAGCATGGGCTTCTTGTGGGCCGCGCGCATCCCGTCAAAGCTGGCGATGAGCTTCTTCAGGTCGTCCTCGGTCCGCGCGTAGGGATGGCCGCAGAGGACGTCGCAGATCGGGGCGAAGGTCGGGATGTTGTCGCCCGTCATGGTGCCGATGGTGATGGGCTGGAGGGCGCCGGTTTTACGGACGGCGTCGGCGACGGCGCGGAGCCACTCGATTTCCTTGGCATTCGCGCCGGGGCTGGCGTTGGTGGCCTGGGGCTCGTTGCAGAGGTCCCAGGCGAGGATCCGCGGGTCGCGGGCGAGGGGGGTGACGAGGGCGCGGACGTAGTCGAGCTTCGGCGCCCAGTCGCGGAAGAGGTCCTCGGTGTAGGTCCCGCCGTAGTCCCAGCGGTTGTCGTGCCAGCGGTTGAAGAGGCAGGGCATGGTTTTCATGCCGGCGGCGTCGAGCGCGGCGACGGCGTCGAGGAAGCGCCCGGTGATCGTCTCGGGGTCGGCCATCCAGGCGGTGAACTCGATCCAGAGGCGGATGGCGTTGGCGTGGACAGAGCGCGGGAGCGCGATCTCCTCACGGAATCGGTCGGGCTGGTAGTCCCACCAGGCTTGTTCGATGCGTGCGCCCCAGGAGGGGATGATGTTGAAGCCGCGGAGCCAGCCGTAGTCGGTGTAGCGGTGGAGCATGCTGGGTTGTTCCTCCGATTGCGCCGCGCGCGGGACGAGCCACCCGGCCGCGCCGGCAGCCATCAGCTTCAGCGATTCGCGGCGAGGCAGCTCAGTACGGGGACCACGGTTTCGCTGCATTGTCGTGTTCTTTCGGTCGCCGCGTTGGGTCGCACTATAGCCCGTGCTTCTTCTTCAGATACTCGAACCGCGGGTCGCCGGGTCGCTCGCGTACCTTCAATCTTCCGAACCATTTCTCGCCCAGCAACGGCGGCGCGGGATTCTTCTTGAGGCGCCAGAGCGCGATCTCGATCACCCGGGAACGGGGGACATCGTGCTTCGCAGCGTATCCCTTCGCGAATTCCAGGTCGGTCTCGTCCAGCGCGATGGTAATTCTCTTCTTCATGACGCGGCTCCCGGTCATTTCAGATCTGCGGTGCGCATATCATAGCACGAGCACGCGCGTCCGCCAAACGCTTGGCGGGGCCTCCCCGCGCTGTGCCTGGGGACGAGGGAGAAAGACCGCCTGAAGGCGGGACTACAAACGCCGTCCGCCGTACGGCGGACGGAACTACATGCCGGGCCCGAATCGCCAATGTCCCGCTTGCGGCGGTACGGCGGGCCTGTTAACCTGGAAAGGTAGCCCGCGCGGCCGGGGCGCTGGGCCAACTCGGAGCTTTCACTTCGCGCGCTCGCAGGAGAAGGCCGTGGACAAACAGCCGAACGACACCGGAGGACGCCCCATGAGCGCACCCGCGCCGTTCTTCCTCTGGCGGCCCCATCCCTGGCACGGCCTCTCGGCCGGCTCTGACCCGCCGCGCGTCGTCCACGCCTACATCGAGATCACGCCGTTCGATCTAGTGAAGTACGAAATCGACAAGAGCACGGGCTACATTCGGGTGGACCGGCCGCAGCGCTCGTCGTCGCAGCCGCCGACTCTCTATGGCTTCATCCCCCGGACCTTCTGCGGCGCGAGGGTCGGCAAGCTGGCCTCCCAGCCGAAGCCGGGGGACCGGGATCCTCTCGATATTTGCGTGGTGAGCGAGCGGCCCATCACGCGAGGGGAGGTCGTGCTGAACGCGCGGGTCCTGGGTGGGATCGAGACGACGGACCGCGGCGTGGCCGACGACAAGATCGTCGCGGCGCTCGAGAACGATCCGTTCTGGGGCTCGGCCCGGGATATCGGCGATCTCCCCTCCGCTCTGATCGAGCGGCTGCGGCACTACTTCGGCACGTACAAGCTCGTGCCAGGCCAGTCGAACCCGATGGTCGTCGAGAATGTCTACGATTGCGAGCGGGCCTACCAGGTGATCGAGGCGGCGATGGCGGACTACCAGCAGGAGCACGGGCAGGCGCGAACGCAACCGTAGCCCGCGCCCCGCGTCCGCCGCAGGGCGGGCGGCGGGCGGGAAATTCCAAACACCAAATCCCAACCCCCAAACAAGCTCCAACTCGCAAAGACCCAACAAACCAAACAAGACCTCGAGGAGTGTGAGGCCCCTCGGGGTCCCTTCGTTTGGTCGGTTGGGAGTTGGAGTTTGGGTATTGTTTGGAGATTGGAGCTTGTGGGTTGGAGCTTCCTTCTCGTCCGCCCCTCGTCCCGCGTCCCTCGCCCCTTTGTTATTCATCGGCGCCGGGGAGGCCGGCGAGGAATTGCTCGTTGTTGGGGGTCCGCTTCATGAGGGCGAGGAGGCGGGTCATGGCCTCGACGGGGTTCTGGTCGGCGAGGGCGCGGCGGAGGCGGTGGACCATCTTCATCTCGAAGGGGTCGTAGAGCTTCTCTTCGCGGCGGGTGCCGCTGGCCTTGATGTTGATGGCGGGGAAGATGCGCAGCTCGGCGAGCGCGCGGTCGAGGACGATCTCCGAGTTGCCCGTGCCCTTGAACTCCTCGAAGATGAGGTTGTCCATGCGGCTGCCCGTGTCGACGAGCGCGGTGGCGAGGACGGTGACGGAGCCGCCGCCCTCGATGTTGCGGGCGAGGCCGAAGAAGCGGCGGGGGATCTGCATGGCCGAGGCGTCGAGCCCGCCGGTCATCGTGCGGCCCGAGCCGCCGCCCTCGACGTTGAAGGCGCGGGCCATGCGCGTGATCGAGTCCATCAGCACCATGACATCGGCGCCGCATTCGAGTTCGCAGCGGATGTGGGCGAGGGCCAGCTCGACGAGGGCGACGTGGTCGGCGTAGGCCTGGTCCATGTTGGAGGCCCAGACCTCGGCGCGGGTGGATCGGCGGAACTGGGTGACCTCCTCGGGGCGCTCGTCGATGAGGAGGGCGATGACGCGCGCGTCGGGGTTCTCGTCGAGGACGGCGTTGGCGAGGTCCTCGAGGATGGTGGTCTTGCCGGCCTTGGGCGGGCTGACGATGAGGCCGCGAGTCCCCTTGCCGATGGGGCAGAAGAGGTCCATGATGCGCATGGTCATCTTCGCCGAGCGGCCGATGTGGTAGCGCTCGTTGGGGTCGATGCTGGTCAGGCGCTCGAAGGGCGTGCGATGGGCGAAGCGGTCGGGGCTGACGCCGCAGATGCGGTCGATCCTGCGGACGAGGAGGGGGAACTTCTTGTCGGGCTCGGCCGTGCCCTCGACGAGTGCGCCCTCGCAGAGGGCGAACTCGCGCATCATGTTCCGCAGGATGACCGGGGCACCCTCCCGCGGACGCCCCATGCGCTCGGGATTGAGGAGATACCCATTGCCTTCCCTGCCTACGGCAACGACGCCGCGGACTTCCTCAGACATTCGGCGACGACTCCTACAGGGCGACTTCGGATGGGGGAATGCGGATTGCGGGGTGAAGACACAACGCCGACCGCTCAACGCGGGGCGCGCCGCCGATGGTGGGGGCGGGCGCCCGGGCCATCCCATCCTGGTCATAAGGGGTGACGTTTCGACCGGAAGCGACAACCTGCTAGCGTACAAGGACTTGGCACGGCTGTCAAGCGCGGACCGCAGAAAAATCCGGATCACGACAGAGGACGGAGAAAAAGCATGATCACAGATTCCACAGATTTCACAGATAGAACCAGAGAAGAAGACGTACCTCGGTGAGGAGAAGAAGCGGCCAGTCCTGGCTTCATGCCTTCTGGCCTCAACCCAGGTTCCCTTCTTCTCTTCATCTGTGGAATCTGTGGGATCTGTGATCGCTTCTTTCTTTCTGGCCTCTGCGTGCTCTCTGGCGAGCGCTGGGGGTTGACTTTCTGGGGCCGTGCGGTATTATGGGCGCTGGATGACCAACGGAGGACTTTCGCTTATGCCTTCCGAGCTGATCAGCATCGGTCTGTCGGCGGCGGATCATCTGTGGCTCTACGACGAGCCGATGCGAGGAACATTTCGCCCGGTCGTGGACTATCTGGCGCAGGGCGGCGGGCTGGCGGCGACGGCGGCCGTGGCCATGGCGCGCCTGGGCGGGAGCGTGGAGATCTGGACGCGCGTCGGCGACGACGACGCGGGCCGGTTCATCCTCGACCAGTTCCGCAAGGAAGGCGTCGACACGAGCCAGGCGAAGGTCTGCCGCGGGGGGCGCAGCCCCGTCTGCGGCGTGATGGTGGATCGGCCGAGCGCGGAACGCTACTTCAACTATTTCGCCGGCCGCGGCCTCGATCCGTCGCCCAACGGGCTGGACTTCCGCCGGATCGCCAGCGCCAAGGCGATCCTCGTCGATTGCCACTGGCCCGAGGCCCAGCTCCCCGCCGCCCGGCACGCCCGCGAGCACGGCGTCCCCGTCTGCGGCGACGTCGAGGGCACCCACGGCCTGCCCGTCGACCTGATCCGCCACGTGGACTACCCCGTCTACTCGCTCGAATGCGCCCAGGCCTACGGGCAGACGGGCTCGGTCGAGGGCGACCTGCGGAAGATCGCCGAGCTGGGCGGCAAGGCGCCCATGATCACCCTCGGCGAGCAGGGCGTCATCTGGCTCGAAGAGGGCGAGATTCGGCGGTGTCCCGCCTTCCGCGTCGCGGTCGTCGACACGACGGGGTGCGGGGACGTCTTCCACGGGGCCTTCACGTTCGGGCTGGCGCGCGGCTGGGACGTGGGGCGCAACGCGCGCTTCGCCTCGGCCACGGCCGCCCTCAAGTGCCGAGCCCTGGGCGGAAGGACCGGCATACCGAGCTATGAGGAGGTCGTGGCCTTTCTCGGGCGCCAGGGGTGAGGACACGCATTTTGGGTAGGATGCTGGCTTCTGGGACTTTTCGTAATCGTAATCGTAATCTTAATCGTAATCGGTCTTGCCGGCTCGGCGGCCAACGAAGAAGGATCGATTACGATTACGATTAAGATTACGATTACGAGTGCAGATGGTTTTCGGCAACCGTAACTACTTTGGCTGCGGCTGGAGGCCGCGGACGCTTCTCTCTGGAGTCCAGGATGGATGAGAGCGATCTGAAGATTCTCGAGTCGCTGGCGTGCGTGCGGTGCGGGACGCATGCCCAGGTGACGCAGGGGGACGACCTGCTGCGCTACACGTGCGGCCAGGATGGGGTGCGGCACGTGCTGACCGTGCGGGCGCCGAGCGAGGTCGAGGTGCCGGCGGGAGCCGCCGACCCGCTGGTCGGCCAGACGCTCGGGCCGTGCCGCGTCGTGCGGCGGGCCGGCTCGGAGGGCGGGCTGCCGCTCTATCACGGGCTGGACGTGGCCCTCAACCAGCCCCACGCCGTGCGCGTGCTCGCGGGCCAGGGCGCCCACGACCGCGACCAGCTCCAGGCGTTCATCCAGGTGGGGCGGATGGCCGCCGCGGTTCGCCATGCGGGCGTCGCGACCGTGATCCACCTGGGCCGCCTGGAAGGCGGCGGCCTGTTCACCGTCGGCGCGCCGCTCGAAGGGGAGCCGTTCGACCAGGCGGCCGCCGGCAGCCGCCGCCTCGGGCCGCACGGGGTGCTTCGCGTCGGCCGCATCCTCGCCGAAGCCCTGGCGCTCCTCCACGACAAGCGCATCGTGCACCGCAACGTCGGGCCCAAGAGCGTCTACCTCCTGCCGAACGGCACGCCGCAGTTGCGCAACTTCGCCTTCGCCCTCGGCGCCGCGGCGGCGCCGGACCCGCTCCTCGTCGTCGGCCAGGCGGGCTACCTGGCTCCCGAGCAGGCGACGGGGGGGCCTGTGGACGGGCGGGCCGACCTGTACGCTCTGGGCTCGCTGCTCTACCACGCCCTGGCCGGGCGCCCCGCGTTCGCCACGGGCAATCTGTCGGACACGATTCGCGCCCAGCTCGCCGGCGCGCCGCCCGACCGCGCGCCGCTCATCCACCATGCCCCGCGCGAGGTGGCGGACCTGATCCTCGCGCTCCTGGCGGTCAAGCCGGACGATCGGCCCGCGAACGCTCGCGTCGTGCTCGACGTCCTCACCGCGGCGGAGGGGGCCACCGCGCCGACCGCGCCCAAGGCCGAGGCCAAGCCCGCGGCGTTCGACCCCGGGGCGATCTCGCTCGCCGAAGGCCCTTCGGCCCCGCCGGCGGCGAAGCCCGCGGCGGCCCCGCCGGCCGAGGAGGCGGTCCTCCCGATGAAGGCCGGGCCGTCCAAGCGCCCGCGGAAGGAGGCCGTCGAGCGGCCTCGCGCCAGCTCGGCATCCTCCCTCGAGTTCGGCTCGCGGCCCGCCGACGCGGGGCCGTCGGCGTCCGGCGAGGGCCGGCCCAAGCGTCCCGGGGCACCCGAGCCGAAGCCCGAGGACGAGGTTGGCCTCGCCGAGCTGATCCTCGACTCCGAGAAAGAGGGGGCCGGCGCCGCAACCCACGGCGACGCCCTCGTCGAGGTCGAGGTCGCGGCCCCGCAGCCGTTCTGGAAGCGTCGGCCGCGCCTCGTCAAGTACGGGGCGTGCGGGGCCGCTGCGGCCGCGATCGCGATCGTCGCGGCGATCCTGCTTCAGCCCGGTCCAACGCCGCCGCCCGACGTGTCCACAGGCAAAGGCGTCGCCGCAAAGGATGGAAAGAAGCCCACGCCGAAGACGGACTCCGCCGCCCAGAAGGCGGAAGCCGAGGCCAAGATCGCCCTCGGCAAGTTCGAGGCCGACGCCAAAGCCAAGCCCCCCGACGTGGTCCTCAAGGACGGCGACGAGTTCCTCGCCAAGTACGGGAAGACTTCTGCGGCCGTGGCCGCAAAGAAGCTGCGCGACGCGGCCTTCGCCACGCTCCGCGAGAAGGAGGCCCAGGCCAAGAGGCTCGAGGAGGAGCGGCTCCTGGGCGACCAGACGAAGCCCTACGCCGCCCGGATCGCCGCCGCCGACCGCTTCCTCAAGGACTACGAGGGAACCAAGGCGGCCGATGAATTCCACAAGCGCCGCGACGTCGTCGTCGCGAGCGCGGAATCCAACGCGGACGGTGCCCTCAAGGCGGCCCGGCCCGAGATCGACAAACTGATCGCGGCCAAGGAGTATGGGGCCGCATTCGCCAAGTTCACCGACCTCGTGGCCAAGTACACGGGCACGCCTTCCGGCACCCTCGCCACGACCGAACTGGCCGATCGCCAGAAGAAGCTGGGCCTGGTCTTCGAGGAGAAGAAGAAGCTCGCGGAGGGATTCGTCCGGCGGTATGCCTTCGCCAGCGCCGCCGCGCTCTACGACGACCCGCTCAAGACCTGGAAGATGCCCGAATTCCAGAAGGAGGCCGAGCGCGCCGTCGCCACGCTGCGCCAGCGCCGGACCGACCTCGTGAAGGAGTACGGCGAGTTCCTCGGCCCATTCGAGGCCGCCGTGAGCGAAGGCCAGTTCGAGGAGGCCCTGGCGGCGGCCCGGGCCGCCGCGGGCAAGGCCCAGGACCCCGTGCTCAAGGCCCTCTTCGACGGCAAGGCGGCGGAGGCCGAGATGCTGCTCCGCGTCCTCGACCGCGCCGTGGCCGGCGCCAAGGCCCAGATCCAGAAGGCCGAGGCCGACAAGGCGGCCGGCAAGGGCGAGGGAAAGGTCAAAGTCCAGCGGGCCGGCTCGGGCTCCGGCTTCCCGGCGGCCGTCTCCAACCCGTCCCGCAAGGGCATCACGGTGGAAATGCCCGGTCTGTCGGGTGAGGTGGCTTGGGACAGGCTCGCCCGCGAGCAGATCATCGACTTCGCCCAGGCCGCGCCCGGCGAGACCACGCCCGCCGACCACGCCGCCTTCGGCCTCATGGCCCTCACGGGAGGCGAACTCAAGGCCGCCTACGCCGAATTCAAGGCCGCTGCCCAGGACCCCGCGGCCCAGGAGACGGTGCTCGAATGCCTGCGGCGCAATGCCTCCAAGCTGGCCTATGTCCCGTCCGGCGAGTTCCTCGCGGGCGCCGCCAAGGACAGGAAGACCCTCGACGGCTTCTTCATCGGCCGCTACGCCGTCAGCCAGATCGAGTATGCCTACTTCCTCCAGACCGTCCCCGGCAGGGAGCCGCCCACGGGCTGGAAAGGCAACCAGCCCCTGCACGGGCAGGAGGATCCCGTCGTCAACGTCACGTGGGATGATGCGCGCGCCTATGCGGAATGGCTGGGCATGCGCCTCCCCACGGCGCTCGAATGGGAGAGAGCCGCACGCGGCACCGATGGCCGCCTGTTCCCCTGGGGCGAGAAGTTCGACCGCTATGCCGCCGTCGTCGCTGTCCCGCCGGCGAAGCCGGACCCGAAGGTCCCCCCGCCTCGCCCGCACCTCGTCGCCGTCAACCGCGGCAGCGTCAAGGGCTTCCCCTTGCCCCTAGTCCATATCGTCGGCAACGTCCGACAATGGACCTCCACGCCGACGCTCGAGCCCGCTCTCGGCAAGCAGCCGACGGACTACTTCGCTGTGGGAGGATCGGCGGAGGACACCAGGGAGGAAGCCGTCCGAGCCATTTTCGATCCCCTCCGACCCGACGCCAAAGCCCACGTCGAGAAGCGCTCCCCCTTCACCGGCTTCCGCCTGGCCTGGCCTCGTTGAGGCCAGGCCAGGCGGAATGCCAGATGCCAGATTCCAAATGCCAGATGGGGGGAAACAGCATTCCCTCTTTCATCCAATCTGGCATCTGGCATTTGGCATCTGGAATGGGCTTCACTTGGCTCCGATGAGTTCGACGAGGTGCTCCATGCGCTTGGCGATGGGGAGGCGCTGGGGGCACTTGTCCGCGCACTCGCCGCAGGCCTCGCACTTGAGCGGGCTGGCCTTGGAGTTGCTCTTCAGCCGCTCGAGTTGCTCCTCGCCCGCGGGCAGGCCGAAGATCTGGTGGAGCTGGTAGGTGTTCATGAGCTGGTAGATCGGCAGCTCGAAGGGGCAGGCATTGTCGCAGTAGCGGCAGCCCGTGCACAGGGCCTCCCCCTGGCTGAACTCCTGGAATGCCTTGACGAACCGCTCGCATTGCCCGGGCGTCAGGAACGCGGCGTCCGCCGCGATCTTCGCGTTCTCGTCGACGTGGGCCACCTCGTTCATCCCGCTCAACACGGTCGAGAGCTGCCGCATGCTGAAGAGGAACCGGAACGCGATCTCGTGCACCGACATGTCGCGCAGCTCGGGCAGCGCGTCGGCGAAGGCGTCCGACTGGCCGACGAGCAGCCCGCCGTAGAGCGGCCCCATCACGGCCACGCCGACGCCGCGCTCGGACGCGTAGTTGATCGCCTCCTCGGTGTAGCGGTTCGCGAAGTTGTAGTAGACCGTGATGAACCGGAAATCGGGCACGCGATCGAGCGATTCGATGATGAAATCGGGGCCTGCGTGGGAGGTGAACCCGATGTGGCGGACGAGGCCCTGATCCTTCGCCTCGCGGAGGGCCTTGAGCGGCGAACCCTTCGTGTGGCAGGCCGCGTCGAAGTGCTCGGGCGCGCTCATGTCCCAGAACTGGTAGAAATCGAGGTAATCGACCTTGAGCCGCTTGAGCGACTGCTCGATGCAGGCCCACATCTGGTCGCGCGTGTTGATCCCGAGATGGCGGTCGACTTGGGCCTCGCCCTTGCGCGGCTGCGCCTTCGCGGAGATGACGAGTTTCGAGCGATCGACGCCCTTGATGCCCTCGGCCACCCACGCCTCGGCATTCTCCTCGGGGCTCTTCCACGAGTAAGCCGCCCCGCAGTCGATATAGTTCAGCCCGAGCTTGAGCGCCCGCCGAATCACCGCCACGGCGTTCTCGCGGCCCTTGAACCGCATGGTGCCAATGCCCAGCGCCGAAACCTTGACCCCTGTGTTGCCGACTGGTCGGTACTGCATAGCCCGCTCCTCAGCCCATCCGGTCACTCGCGCGGCGCCCGCGCCGCGACTCCTGTGGGCGTGTTCTTTCCCCCGCCCACGCACAGGCCGCATTGTACTCGCCGGCCCGATGCGAGGCAAACGCCGAGCAAGCAGCGGATGCTCCTCCTCGCCGCTTCCCTCACTTCGACTCAAGTGAACCGCCCGTGTTAGGAAGGGATGAGGCAGTCGGCCTCGGGAGGGGTCTACTTACACTTCGCGTCGCATTGGCTATGTGGCGGGTGGCATCAGGTCGCGCAACACGATAACCTTGATCACCGGAAGTGAGCGAAGCCTGACGTCGTTCGACAGGAGAGCCGATGCCCCTTCGCGCAACGCTGTAGCGACCTGGATAGCGTCCGGGGTCCGGAGACCAAAATCCGCGCGTATCTGGGCCGCCTGTTCAGCAACGTCGGGGGTCACATCGATCGTCTTCACGTTCGCGGAGTTCAGCAGAATGTCGCGGTATTCCTGAGCCAACTCGGCGTCCCGATCTCGGAGGGGCGCCGTCAGCACTTCGCACAGCGTCACGGTCGAGCTGACCACCGAGAGTTCGCCCAGGTCGAGCGCCTGGAAGAAGGGCCTGATAATCGGTAGATAAGGAGCCTGTTCCTCAATGAAGTAGATCAGCGGCGCGGAGTCGAGGCCGACGACGGTGCCCAACAGGGGGTCTAGCCATCCCATGAGTCTCGCTCCCTGTCCACATATTCCTGGGCGTCGATGCCCTTCCAGACCTCCTTGCCCAGCCCCTGCAGTTCGAGAATGCTGCGCCGACGCCCTGCACCCTTCCGGCGAAGCATCGAAGCCAGGTCCGCAAGCAGCCTTAGTTGCTCCTCCGGCTCAAGTCGCTGGGCCTTCTCCAACAGTTCCTGGTACTCTCGTGCACTCATTGCCGCAACTCCCAACAGTTCCGCTGCGCCACAGCTCTCTCGCCCTAATCCTAGCCCCGGGAGGGCCGGAAGTCAACTGCGCCTTCTCCGCCGCTTGAATCTCCGGAAGGAATCTGCTTTGCTGAGGGCGGCGAGGCCACGCCATAGGAGAACGAGAGATGAGCGATTCAACGAAGGAAACGGCGAACGACACCAGCCGGCGGCGCTTTCTGGCCCTCGCGGCGGGCGGACTCTTCGCCGGGCCGTACTTCCTCACCTCGACGGCGCTGGGCGCACCGGGCAGGCGGCCGGCCAACGACCGCGTCGTCGTCGGCATGATCGGATGCGGCGGACGCGGCAGCGGCCTCGGCGTCAGCCAGATCGTCGGCGTCTGCGACCCGTGGAAGCAACGCCGCGAGAACCTCGCCAAGCGCGCCAACGCCACGCCCTACGGCGATTTCCGCGAGCTGCTCGCCCGCGACGACATCGACGCCGTCACCATCGGCACGCCCGACCACTGGCACGTCCCCATCGCCGTCGCCGCCGCGAAGGCGGGCAAGGACATGTACGTCGAGAAGCCCCTCGGCGTGAGCATCATCGAGGACCTCACCTGCCGCGAGGCCGTGCGGCGCTACGGTCGCGTCTTCCAGTACGGCACCCAGCAGCGCTCGTCGGCCCACTGCCGCTTCGGCTGCGAACTGGTCCGCAGCGGGCGGATCGGCGAGGTCAAGGAGATTATCGTCACCGCGCCCAACAGCGGCCCGGGCGGCGACCCGGCGCCGAAGCCCGTCCCCGAGGGCCTCGACTACGAGATGTGGCTCGGCCCCGCCCGCTGGACGCCCTTCACCGGCTGCCCGCTCGGCGGCGACCGCTGGTACCATTGCTACGACTACGCCCTCGGCTTCATCGCCGGCTGGGGCGCCCACCCGCTCGACATCCTCGTCTGGGGCTACGACCTCCACAAGGCCGGAAACTGGGAGGTCGAAGGCACCGGCAAGATCGACGCCAAAGGCCGCAACGACGCCGTCTACGACTGGGATGTCCGCATCCGCTTCGGCAACGGCGTGCGGCTGCGCTTCACGCCCGGCGGCGACCACACGCGCTTCATCGGCACCGAGGGCTGGGTCGGGATCTCGCGCGGCAACCTGCGGGCCGAGCCCGAGTCCCTCCTCAAGTCGCCCATCCGCCCCGACGAGGTCCACCTGGTCGATAGCCGCAGCCACGGCGGCAACTTCGTCGACGCCATCCGCGGCCGCTTCGACCCCGTCAGCCACATCGACGACGCGGTCCGTTCCGACCTCGTGAGCCACGTCGGCGACCTCGCGATTCGGCTCGGCCGCAAGATCGTCTGGGACCCCGTCAAAGAGCAGTTCGTCGGCGACGACGAGGCCACCCGGCGCATGCGCCGCCCGATGCGCGAGCCGTGGCACCTGTAGGGCGTGCAAACCTGCACACCGCCCCCCCCCGTGGCGGGCGTCTTGGTTCGGAGTCCCGCCTTCAGGCGGTCTTCGTCTTTCTCTCTCTCTCCGGGGGGAGGAAGGAGCGAGAGCTGCGGGATGGGCAATGACCAGGCCGACCTCTTCCGTCCCCGGCCCGCGACTCGCGAAGAGATCGCGCTGGCGCTGGGCCGCGCCCGACCCGACCCGTGGTGGCTCACCGCGCTCCTCGGCGCGGCGGGCCTCCTCCTCGCCGGCTCCCTGCTCTACATGTTCACCATCGCCGCCTCCGCCATGGAGCTGAAGCGCTCGAAGGGGGCCCGCCCGATGCGGCGCCTCTGCCAGGCCACGGCCTGGGTGCTCATCGGGATCCCGCCCTTCTGCGCGGCCACCTTCGCCCTCGACCGCCTGAGCGCGCGCCGAAAGCTGCGCGAGCTCAAGGGCGACTCCGGCGAGAGCTTGACAAAATAGGGACAGTCACCTATTTTCCCCCCGTCCGAAAATAGGTGACTGTCCCTAGTTTTGCGGTTCCAGAGAGAGACCTTTCCGGACGCGTGTGGTGAAGCGCGGCGGAGCCGGCTCAGCGCTTCTTGAGCGTGACCGCGATGCCCATGGCCTGCGTGTTGAGGAAGAGTGTCTCGAGGTCGGGGCTCGTG
>Ga0315273_10003004_pt1 | contig 20244 bp, 12 predicted proteins | sample YL17G02_0_MG_FD_205753 | JGI IMG/M metagenome (GOLD analysis project Ga0315273, IMG submission 205753) | Sediment microbial communities from Yellowstone Lake, YNP, Wyoming, USA - YL17G02_0 | ecosystem: Environmental > Aquatic > Freshwater > Lake > Sediment | place: USA: Wyoming | collected... | reverse complement strand
AGTCGGTCGCGAGCTGCCACAGGGCGTCGAAGTACAGGGTCTCCCCCTGGGCGCAGTACTTCACGGCCCGCTGGCCGTCCGCCCCGTAGCGGTATTCCACCGACAGCTCAGGCTCGATGCTGCGCTTCAGCCGGTTCTCCTCGTCCCACACGTAGTAGCGGGCGTGCACACCTTCCGCCTCCGGCGTCTCGGCTGTCAGCCCGAAGCCGCGGTTGGCCACCCTAACCTCACCCAGCCGCCACAGCTCCGCCTCGCCGAGGGGGTGGGTGGAATGGCCCCCCTCCCGCTCCTCGATCAGGTTGCCGTTGCCGTCATAGCGGTACCACATCTCCCCGATGCGCTCCGCCTGGTGCGGCTTTCCCTCATAGTACTTGTAGTCCAGCAGGTAGTTCAATGAAAAGCCCACGGGAAGCTGCGGGGTGGTGCGGGCGCTGCTGGCCTTGCGCGTGAGGTTGCCGATGGCGTCATAGGAGAGCTGCTGGCTGTAGCTGCTGGCGGACTCGGAGATCCCGTAGGGGCGATAGGTGCTGGTCCCCTGGGCTTCCACAAGCTGGTACAGCGCGTCGTAACCGTAGCGCTGCAGAGTCTCGTAGCTGCCCGCCTGGTTGAACAGCTCCAGCACGTTGCCCACCGCGTCGAAGCGGTAGCTCATGGACTGGTGCACCGTGCCGTAGCGGTTTTCGGTGTGCAGGCGCGACAGCCAGCGGCGGTTCTCGTCGTAGGTGTAGTTGCTGCGCACCCCGTTGCCGTACTCGATGTAGCTACGCTGCCCGAACTCGTCGTAACCGATCTCCTTTATGTAGGTGGTCTGCCGACCGTAATGCAAACCGCTCACCCGGCAAACCTGCCCTCCGCGGTCGTACCCGTAGTGGACCACCTCCCCATCCGGGTACGTGATCTGCTCCATCCTGCCCAGGTAATCGTAGAGGTAGCCATAAGAGGCCTCCACCGCCGGAGCCGACGGCGTCAGTCGGTCGATTCGTCGCGACATCGCCACCATCTCGCCGAGCCGGCCGTAGCGGTACTGGACCCGCCCACTCTCGTCCGCAAGCTCCAGAAGACGCCCGGCGCCGTGGCCCGACGCCCCGGGCGCCCCGTACACGTAATGCACGTCCCTGCTGCGCGGGTAGTCGACCTGCTCCAGCCGATTGTACCCGTCATAGCGGTACGTGATGGATTCCCCGCGCCGTCGCAGGTTGGCGTCGAGCTTGCTGATGAGGTTACCCGCCTCGTCGTACCGGTATTCGACCAGGCCCGCATCCGGGGACTCCAGGCTGGTGCGTCGGCCCATCAGGTCGTAGGCGCTGCGAAGCACGTTGCCCGCCTGATCGATTGCCTCCAGGATCTCGCCCAGGGCGTTGTAGCGGTAGCTGGCGCTGGTCAGGGTGGCGCCGGCGGCCTCCAGCCGTGCAATCCAGAGGATGTTCCCGCGGCTGTCCAGCATCCTCTCGGTCGCATTGCCCAGGGGATCGATGTTGCGTTCCACCGCCTGCCCATCGGCGACCGCGTAGCTCGCGCTCAGCCGCGCCCCATCCGGCAGTACCGTCTCCACCAGGCGGTCCAGCGCGTCGTAGCTTCGCGTGGTCGGCTTCCGCATTGCGGCCAGCCCGGGCAGCTCCTTCCCCTCCGAGAACACGGGCTGTCCCTCCGCGCTCACCCGGCCCTTGCCATCGTAGGCCAGCGCCCCGCTGCAATTCCATCCCGGCCGCCGCACACCCGCGTCCCACAGCTCGGCCTGCTTGGCCGTCTGTGCCACGCGGCCCAGGCCGTCCACGGTGATGAGTGTTTCCAGAGTCTCCGTGTCGGCCGGGTCGTAGCGCAGCTTGTTGTGCGTGACAGTCCGCCAGGGAAGAGCGGAGGTGAGGTGCTCGGTGCGCACCGCCGGCGTGGCGCCGCTGTCATAGGGACTCCAGACCTCGGTGAGCCGTCCGTGACTGTCGTAGCGGAAGCGCAGGCTCTGGCCGTTCAGGTCCACGCGTTCCAGCTCCCGCCCGGTGCCGTAGTCCCAGCTCATCGCCGAAACATACGCGGGGTCGCCGCGGCGCGGGTTGTCACTGCGGATGACCACCGGGAAGGCGTGTACCGTCGCGTCGTACTCCCAGCCCTGGCGCCAGCCGCGCGGGTCCTCGACGGCTTCCAGGTTCCCGTATCGATCCCAGGAGAGGGTAACCGTGACGTACTGCCGCTCGCTTTCATTGCGGTGCAGCCGCAGCAGCTCCCCCCGCCCTCCGTACTCGCCCTGCCGGTAGCGCAGCAGCCTGCCTGCGGCGTCCTCCACCCTCAGGCTTTCGGGGTGTTGTTTCAGGTAGCCGGGGAGCACGGCGTACTGGATCCGGGCGCGGAGCTCGTCCCCGCTCCGGCCCGTGTCCCCCTCGTCGTCCAGTCTGGCGACGTTCCCATATGCGTCGTACCCGTACGCCACGCGCCGCTGGGCGCTTTGCGTGCTCCCCGGCTCGTACACCCGGACCGTCTCGGCGCTAACGGCCGGGAACACCACCTCTTTGCCTTCATACCAACCCTCACTGCGCTGCTGCACCACGCTCTCGGTCTCGCGGTAACGCTGCAGGACCCCTTCGGCGTCCGGGCCCCACAGCTCACTCCCACGGACCATGCCGCGGGCATGGAAGCTCCGGTTATGATAATGCACGGTCTGGAGGGACCCGTCCGCGTGGGCGCTCTTCACACGCGCATAACCGTAGAACAGGCGCTCCCCGCGGTCGTAGTAGCCGTCCTCGTAGTCGTAGTTCTCCTCGTAGCGGTGCTCTCCCCGATCCGGCGCCACGGCGTCGAGGCCGTCATCCTTGACCAGGCGACTCAACACCCACCGGCACTGGGGCATGGCCACCGTGTTGCCCGCGCGCTCATAGTCCAGCTCCCAGGTCCCTCCTTGCGGCAGGCGGATGGATTTGAGCAGTCCGGCCTTCCCGGCCGCATTGCGCTTGACCCGCAGAAAATCCTCGTTGGGCAGCTTGGCCACGTGGTCCGGCAGGCCATCCCCGTCGATATCCATGAACCGCAGCGTCGTGAATGAGCTGGCCACGCTGCCGTTGACCCCGGGAGTTAGCGTCAGGGCCACCAGAGGGAAGGGCATGATGCTGAAGGTGAGGTTGGCGCCGAGGTTGAAGCTCGCCCCGCCCGTGTAGTCCAGCACGTCGGTGATTCCGAAGGGGTCGACCACGCCCTGGAAGAGGTTGTCGCCGGAATCGGGCAGGCCCGCGTACCCGGGGATGCCGCACCCGGCAGGCAGGGCCAGGCCGCCGAGCAGGCCCGCCAGGGCGCTCAAATCCGAGCCGATGGCCCCTCGTAGGACCTCTGCGTCCCCGAACCCCCATTCGGGTCGGAACAACCGCGTTTCCGTCTCCGCGAACCGGTCGCCCAGGTTGAACCGCACCCGGAAGAATTCTTCGTTCCTGTGCTTGGCCACCTGGTCGGCGAGCCCGTCCCCGTTCACATCAACCAGACCGCCGAAACTCTGGCTCACAGTGCCGGTGAAGCCGGCGGAGGCCCCCGCGCCGGCCACGCCGGCGCTGATGGACACCCCCAGGGAAGCGCCGAAACTCCCGGTGCTGGAATGGCTCAAGCCCTCAGGCCTGGAAGGGAGCCCCTCGATGCCCTCGAAAAGGTTCATGGCGATGCCCGCGCCCCACGACGCCGGGGAGGCGAAAGAGGCGGCACCGGTGTTGAGGGCCACTGAGAAGTCCCCGGAGCCGTTTCGCTGCAGGTGGTCCGGCAGGCCATCCCCGTTCACGTCCAGCAGGCCCACGGTCTGGACCGCGGAGGCCACGGTACCGTTGGCGCCCAGGCTGATCCCCCCTTCGGCCTGCGGCTCCTGGACCGTGGTCGAGCTGACCTTCCCGGTTGAGCGGATCTGCTGCTTGGTGGCGCCCGCAGAGGAGCCGACGGAAGCCCCGAAGCCGAAGGATTCGTTCTCATACCGGCTCAGGACGCTGAACGGCGAGCTGACGCTGTACGCGGCCGCGAATCCCCGGCCCGTACCGGGCGACACCCGGATGGAAGAGCCGCCCGCGTCGTCGGCCAGCTCGACCGCATCCGGGTAGCGGTCCCCGTCCAGGTCCAGGAGAGCCCGGTACTGCCAGGACGTCCCCTCGCTATGGCTGAAGTTGCCGCCCAGGCCCAGCAGGCTGACGCCGCCGTTGACGTCCGTGGCCTTGCTGCGGGAGGTGCGGAGGAAGGACAGCTCCCCTCCGTCGCCGGCCGTGCCGGAACGCGGGATGCGGTAGTAAGCGTCCCCGCCGTTGCGGCTGGGGTGGAGCCGGTTGCCCGCGATGAATGAGGCGAACTTGCGCTCCTCGGTGAGCGGACGGTACTCCTCATCCAGCGCCGCCTCGGCGTACGCGCTGACCGACCCGATCCACGCCTCCGGGGGTACGGCGTGACCGCCGCCGTCGAGGTTGATGGCGGCCGCCCCGTCGGCCCCGGTGTTGGGCCGCATCACCTCGAAGTAGGGGGGCGGGTCCGCTTCACCGGGGGAGGCCGGAGGGGCGGCCTGGGCTGCGAGCAGTGCCTCGTTCCAAGGGTGGTACCCGACCCAGGACCCGTAGAACCAGCCGAACACCCCTCCTGCGAACACCTGCCGGTTGTCCGCGTACCGGTACTCCTCCGGGTGCAGCACCAGGTCCTCCGCCGAGTAGTCCAGGCCCGAATCGAAGACGTGGACGTAGCGCCGCACCCGCACGGTGCGGCCGGCGGGGTCGAACACCGGGATGCGCACCACTCCCGTTTCCCTTCCCGGCTCCACGGCGAGCGCTCCGCGCGGCGCCCAGTCCTCCTCCTCCGCCCCCTCCGGGAGCGGCCCCGTCGCCACCGGCAGCCGGGAGCCGGCCCGATAGGTGAGCAGGCGCCGGAGTCCGGTCCAGGCTTCCAGCCCGCAGGCGGAAAGGACCTGCGCCGCACGGCTGCGCTCCGGATCGGAAAGCCCGCTCTTCAAGAGCCACTCCCTCGTGGCCGGGTCCCGCCGGTAGTACGGGAACAGCTCCGCATCCCGCCGATGACAGCGCATGGCCCGCAGCAGCCGCGCCCGCTCCTCGAGGCCCAGGTCCGGGCGCAGGTAATAGCCGTGGCCCTGGGCGTCGCTGAAGGTGGCGAACAATCCGAGGAGCTCCCCGCTGGATCCCCACCCGGCGGCCTCCACCCCGGCCGCGAAGCCGCTGAGCTCCTCCTCGGTCAACAGGACCAGTCGCCTGGCGGCATCCGGGTCGCCGGGGAGCCGGTCGAACAGCGAGCCGGAGACCTCGGTCGCTGCGCCCAAGACCCGGAGCACCTGGCCCAGCGCCTCCCCGCTCAACCCCTCTTCCAGCCGGTATTCCCCATCCGACAGCACATACCGCGAGGCGAGGATCGCCTGCCCTTCCGCGGCCACAGAGGCCAGGAGCGCAGCCCACGCCGCCTCCGGGATCGGAGTGCAGCCGTCCGTGCGGAAGACCTCGCCCCGCAGCACCTCCTCGCTCACCACCCCGTCGTAAACCGCCGCGGGCATCCGCGCCAGCAGCGAGGTCCTGCCGGACAGCAGGAACCGCCGCTCCACGCCGAGGTCCGGGTACAGGACCTCCAGAGGGTCCTGCCCGGACACGATCAGGCTCCGCTCCGCTTCGCCGGTCTGGTCCTCGCAGAACAGGCGCCACCCGCCTTCCGCGCCCCGCCGCAGCCACAACCGCTCCGCGGGATCAGGATCTGCGGCCTGCTCCCACAGCTCATCCAGCAGTACCCCTCTGCCCAGCACGCTGCTGCCGGGCGCGGCGCCGGCAGCTTCCGGGAGAAGTGCCGGTTCGAGGGCCGCCGGCGGCTGAGCGGACGAAGGAGCCGCCACGGTGTAGGAGAGCCCCCCACCCTCCTGCCGGGGCGCCACCCGCATGCCGCCCAGCCAGGGGACCAAGGCAGCCTGATGGCGCTCCTCCAGGCTCAGGGCGGGCAGGAAGCGCTTCACCACCTCGTCCCCGTACGCGTTCAGCCGCAGGAAGACCCGCTTCTCGGCCACATAGCCGTAGCCTTCCAGCAGCAGCCGGGGGAGCGTCACGCTCAGCGAGCGGCCCGATCCCTCCGGGTCGGGCACGGCCAGGGTCTCCCCCGCATGGGCCGACGCCTCCGCGTACAGCTTCTCGAACAACTCCCGGCTCAATCGCCTCGGCACGAACGCCCCGTGCTCCGCCAACGCCTCGAAGACCGGGGTCAGGGTCTCCTGCTCCAGCGCCTGCCAGCCCTGCCTCAGGGTGTAGACGCTGACCGCGGCGCCGTCGAGGAGCTGGGAGCTCAGGCGGTAGATCGGCTGCACGCGGGCGTCCCCGCCGTACGGGGGCGCCCCGACGCTGTTCTCCACCGGTTGGAAAATCGCTGCCTGGCTGAGCTCTTCGAAAAAGTCCACCCCGGTGTAGCGGATGCGCACGCCCCACTCTGCCTCATCCCCCAGCTCCTGTTCCCCTGTGTCCATGTGAAAATAGAGGCTGCCGTTTTCTTCGATCGGGCACCGCGCGACGCTGCTCTCCTCGGGGTGCATCCGGTCCAGGATCAGCGCCTGCTCGCCGGCGGCGCCGTAGGTGCGCAGCGCCAAACCGTCCCGGCTTGCCGCCTCCGGCGCGGCCAGGCGGCCGGTCTGGCTGACCTCCAGGGCCCCGGAGCGGTACGCCTTCCACCGCCGCAGCGGCTCCTGCCGGTAGTAGGTCCTGCGGTAACCCTCCTCCTCGGCGTCCGTGCCGGCGGCAGGATCGGCGTCCGTGCCGGACGGGTCGGGCCCCGGCGAAAAATCGGAAAGCCAGGGGGTGGAGACCAACGCGCTTCCCGTGTTCCGCGCGAAGCTGGATTGTCCTGCCCGGAGGAAGTCGATGAAACCATCACCGTCCACGTCCGCGAACCCCGTCTTCGCCTCCGACCAGCTCCGCTGCGCCGAGACCCCCCCGTGGAGCGGACCCAGGCCGCCGGACACCCCGAAAGTGAAGCTGCTCTGGCTTTCCCGGTCCAACCGGTCTTCCAGCCCCGGCAGGCGGAATACCGAGGAGAGCTCGAAGCCGTCCCCGCGGTTCAGGTACCCGGCCAGCGCGTCGCCCTCCTTCCAGGCGGCGTCCGGAAGGCCGTCCCCGTTCAGATCCAGGAGCGTGCCCACGGTGGCGCCGCTGGAGAAGTTCAGGCCTCCGCTCACCCCGAAGGAGGCGACCGTGCGCTTGCCCAGGAACGGAAGCCAGATGAAGAGCTCTACCCCGATGTACAGGCTGCCCCCCGCCGAGGTGGTGCGCGTGTCGTGCAGCCCCTGGGAGTTGTCGTCGTAAGAGGCGCGCCAGGAGGTCTCGGGCTCGAAACCCTCGTAGCCTTCCAGCGCCCCCGCGCCGTCACGCCGCTCGCGTAGGCCGTGGTAGTCGAAGGCGTAGGCGTAGAACGGGATGCCCGCCCCGTCCTCCTCGCTGCAACGCGCCAGCACCGACTGGCCGAACTCGTTGGCGCGGTACTCGAACAGGTAAGCGCGCACTCGCTTGTCCCCGAAGTAGACGTCCACCCGCCGCAGTCGTTTGGCCAGGGTGGACACGAACCGGCCGCGCGAATCGCTGCGGCGATCCGGGCGCTCCTCCAGCTCGAAGGCGACCCGGTAGGCCCCTGGCTCACGCGCCCCGTCGCCTTCGAACCCGGCGTAGCGGATTTCCCGCAGATAGGTGCAGCGGTTGGCCTCGTCATACTGGTAGTCGTACTCCACCGTGTTGCCGAAAACGTCCCGATGCTTGCTCAGGTACCAGCAGTACGTGCGCTCCCGCTGCGAGCGCTCCGGGCCCAGCCAGCCCTCCCCGCCCCCGTACTCGCGCACCTGCCCGCTCTTGGAGGTGACCTCCCAGCGGTCCTCCCCCGCACCCCGATACCGGAGGATGCGCCGGAACGCCTTCTCCGTGCGCGCCCGGTAGGCCAGGGCCGGGCCCTCGCTCCCTACCCGGACCAGCTCCTCGCCTTCCAGCAGGTGCGTGTCCGTGCCGTCGTAGCGGGGCAATCCGAAACGCGTGTCCGTGCCCACCGCCGGCACCGCGATGTCGAAACCCCGCCCCAGCCAGCTGTTGAGACTGTCGCTGGAGTACTGCAGGGACAGCTCGGGCCGCGCGTCCCCCCGCCCCGGCGGCAGGCGCAGCGGAATGCGGAACGAGGCCGCCCCGTAAGGCCCGGGCTGCAGTCCCTGCGGCAGGGGCACCCCTTCGTTCGGGTCGCCGGTCCAAAGGCTTTTAATCGAATTCACGTCGAACAGGATGGGCGCCGGTCCCTCCGGAAGCTCCAGCGTGGCGTTGACCAGGTCCGTGAAGTGCCCGGCGAGGCTGGTCAGGCGGCAGCGCTCCCGGTCGATCGCGATCCTCTCCAGGCGCTCCCAACGCCGCTGCCGCTCGTCGTAGAAATAGGTGAACAGGTTGGACAGGGCGCTCTCCGAGCGCAGCAGCCCCGGGTCGAAGGGCAGGCTCACGCGCACCGGCACCGTGAAGCGTTGTCCGCGCGGCTCGAAGCGGTAAGCGCCCCCGCCGGCGGTGGCGTTGGCCAGGCCCGGGTTCAGGGGGGAGGAAGTGAGGAGCCGGGTGACGGAGAGGCGCACCGGCCGGTCCACGGCCCCTGCGGGGACCTCCAGGCTCAACGCACCCAGCTCGAGCAGGCCGCCGGACTGCGGGGTGACTTCCAGGCAGGCGGTCCGGGGAGCCGCCGGCGACGGCGCCTGCGTCACCGGCGCGGGCGTCAGCGGCGCAGGCGTCAGCAGCACGGGCAGGTTCCCCTGCGGCCCGCCGAAGACCGGCGGCGGGAACAGCGAGGCCACCAGGGCTTCCAGCACGACCAGGGCCACGATGCGGCGCGCCTGCTCCGCGAGCTTTCTGGGGGGGCGGGTCGGCGAGATGGGAGAGGCCTGCCTGCTCATGGACCGTACCGCAAGCATCGGCCCGCCGCCGTCAGCCCGCAGGCATCCGGCGGGGGTTTCGCGATCGGCTCTTGCCCATCGGCCAAGCCAGGCACAGCTACGGTGCGCTCACTGAATCGGCTCCACCGAAAGGGGGAGGAGAGCCACCTCAGGATTCGTCAGAGCGCCTAGAGTACTACGGCGTCAGGGCGGCGTCAAATTTTTTTCCGGGCGGCACAAACTATTGTGCCGGCCCCGTGGCCGCCCCTATACTTCATGGGAGCATGCAAAACCGCCTGTCCTGGAAAACCAAGCTGGCCTACGGCTCCGGCGATACCGGCTTCAGCCTGACCTCCACCCTGATCGGCGCCTACCTGGCCATCTTCCTGACCGACGTGGTGGGCCTGGCCCCGGGCCTGGCCGCCGCCGCCCTGTTCATCGGACGCACCTGGGACTACGTGAACGACCCCATGATCGGCTACCTCTCCGACCGGACGCGCAGCCGCTGGGGCCGGCGCCGGCCGTTCCTGCTGTTCGGGGCTCTGCCTTTCGGGCTGGCCTTCGCCCTGCTGTGGTGGCGGCCTCCGCTGCAAGCGGCGCTGGCCCTGACCGCCTACTACGCGCTGGCCTACCTGGTGTTCGACACGGCCTCCACCTTCGTGGCCATGCCCTACCTGGCGCTCACCCCGGAGCTCAGCGACGACTACGACGAGCGGACCTCCCTGACCTCGTACCGCATGTTCTTCTCGATATTCGCCAGCCTGCTGGCCTTCACCGTGCCGCTGCTGATCATCGGCGCCTTCCGGCCCGAAAACGCGAGGCGGGTGCTGCTGACCGGGCTGCTGTTCGGCCTGGCCGGCGCCGCGCCCCTCTTCCTGGTTTTCGCCGGCACCCGCGAGCGCAAGGAGTACAGCGAGGCTCCCCCGCCGCGCCTGCGCGCGTCGCTGAAGTCCGTGGTGGCCAACCGCCCCTTCCGCCTGGGCCTGGGGATCTACGTGTTCACCTGGATCGCCGTGGACCTGGTGCAGGCCCATCATCCTCTATTTTCTAAAGTACTGCGTGCGCCGGGAGGCTCAAGGCGACTGGATCCTGGGCACGATCTTCGTGGCGGCCATCGCCTCCCTGCCGCTGTGGAACCTGCTGGCCCGGCGCTGGGACAAGCGCATCGCGTTCATCGTGGGCGTTTCGTTCTGGACCGCGGTCCAACTGGCCATCGTCACCCTGGGGCCCTCCACGCCGCTTTGGCTCCTGATCGTGCTGTGCGTGCTGGCGGGCATCGGCGTGGGGGCCGCGCACGTCCTGCCCTGGTCCATCCTGCCGGACGCCATCGAGTACAACGAGTACACGACCGGCGTGCGCCAAGAGGGCACCTTCTACAGCGTGGTCACCCTGGCCCAGAAGGTGGCCTCCTCGGTGGCCATCCCCCTGTGCCTGCTGCTGCTGCAGGCCGCCGGTTACCGCCCGAACCTGCCCGAGCAGCCCTTCGCCGCCTCCCTGGCCATCCGCCTGCTCATGGGCGTGCTGCCGGGGCTGCTCCTGGGCCTGGCCACGCTCTGCGCCGCCCGCTACCCCGTGACCCGCGAGGAGTTCACCCGTATCAACGAGGAGCTGGTAAAGAAGAGGCAAGCCGCGCGGGAGCTTCCTTCATGACCCCGGTCCGGGTCACCCCGGCGCGGTCGCTCCTCGAGCGTCGCCGGTTTCTCACCTTTCCCTGGCGCATCTACTCTCGCGACCCCCTGTGGGTGCCGCCGCTCCTGCCGGACCGCGCGCGTGTCCTGGACCCGAGGCGCGGGCAGTACTACCATCGGGGCGGGTTCCAGGCGTTCCTGGCCCGCCGCGGCGACCGGGTCGTGGGCACGATCGCCGTGGCCGAGGACCGCGCCGCCAATGCGGCTTCTAACCAGGCCGCCGGCGCCCGCGACGCCCTGTTCGGGTTCTTCGAGTGCATCGAGGACCTGGAGGTGGCCCGCTCGCTGTTCGACCGCGCCGCCGCGTGGGCGCGCAAGCGGGGCCTGGACCGCCTGGTCGGGCCGTACAACCTGGACCACGAGGACAGCCACGGCGTCCTGGTCGAGGGCCGCGACCGTCCGCCCGTGCTTCTCTGCGGGCACGCGCCCCCCTACTACCCGGAGCTCCTCGAGCGCTGCGGCTTCGTGCCGCACTACGGGGACGGACTGGCCTACGAGGTCCGCCTGGACCGGGACACGCCCGTGCTGCAGAAGTTCGCGCGGCTGGCCCAGCGCATCCGCCGGCGGGGGTGGATCACCCTGCGCACCCCGGACCTGCGCGCGTGGGAGGCCGAGGTCGACGTGGTCCTGAACCTGCTCAACCGGGCCCTCGCTCACCTAAGCGGCCACCGGCCCTGGCAGCGCGAAGCGGTGGAGGGCCTGCTCCGGCCCTTCCGAAAAATCGCCGACCCGGAGCTGATCCTGTTCGCCGAGGTTGAGGGCCGCACCGTGGGCTGGTTTCCGGGGGTCCCGAACCTGAACGAGATCACCATCCGGTTGAATGGCCTGCGTTACCCGTGGGATTACCTGCGCCTGCCGGGCGCCTCCCGGGTCCGCCCCCGCTGCCTGACGGTCAAGAGCGTGCTGATCCTGCCGGAGTACTGGGGCAGCGGCGCGGCGCTGCTGCTGTTCGACGAGATGGCCCGGCGCGCCCGCGCCCGTGGCTACGAGTGGATCGACCTGTCCCTCACCTCCGCGGACAACCCCTACACCCCCTATCTGGCCGACCGGTTCGGCGCCCGCCTGTACAAGCGCTACCGCCTGTACCAACAGCCGGTGACCGGCGCGTAGCCCGGCACGGATGCCGGCGCCGCAGACCGGTTGACACCCCCTCGGGGTAGAACGTAGGGTGAAGGGGATGGCAGATCCTGACAGCCGCGGCGACGACATCCTCTGGGTCCCCCGAAAGACCCCACCCGCCTGGGCCGAGGGCTTCCTGGACACCCCGGCGGGGCGGGTCCCCCGCGTGTCCGCGAGCTGGGGCCCGGCGGAGCGGCGGGGCCGCTCCCGCTGCCGCTGGAGCAACGCCTTCCGGATGAACTACAAGGTGGACCCCGGGCTGTACGCGGCGGGAAGCCCCTCCGCGGAATCCCCCGTGCTGGTCACCGCCAACTACAAGCTGAGCTTCGACCTGCTGCGCCGGGAACTTGCCGGCATCGACGCCTGGATCCTGGTGCTGGACACGCAGGGCATCAACGTCTGGTGCGCCGCCGGCAAGGGCACCTTCGGCACGGGGGAGCTCCTCCGGCGCATACGGGCCGTGAACCTGGAAGCCGTGGTCAGCCATCGCCGGCTGGTCCTGCCGCAGCTCGGGGCCCCGGGCATCCAGGCGCACGTGGTACGGCAGCAGAGCGGGTTTGCCGTGGACTTCGGCCCCGTCCGTGCCGGGGACCTGCCGGCCTACTTGCGGGCAGGCAAGAAGGCGACGCCCGAGATGCGCACCGTGCGCTTCGGCTTCCTGGACCGCCTGGGGCTCACTCCCATGGAGCTGCTGCCGGCGCTTCGGCGCTATCCGTGGCTGCTTCTGGGGCTGTTCCTGCTGTTCGGCCTGCGGCCGGAGGGGATCCTGTTCCGTCCGGCCCTGCTCGGGGGCTGGAGCTTCGCGGCTCTAGGCCTGGTCATGGTCCTGGCCGGCGGCTTCCTGGTTCCCCTCTTCCTGCCATGGATCCCTTTCCGGTCCTTCGCGCTGAAAGGCTGGCTGGTCGGGGCCGCACTCACCGGGGGTTTTCTGGCCCTGCGCTGGGGCGTCGTGAGCCAAAACGTGTTTCTGGTTGTGCTGGCGGCTTTCTTTTTCCCCGTGGCCAGCTCCTTCCTGGCGCTGCTGTTCACCGGCACCACGGTCTACACGGGGTTGTCCGGGGTGCAGAAGGAGATGCGCTACGCCCTGCCGCTCTACATCGCCGGCCTGGCCATGACGGCGGCCTCTGCCGTGCTGGCTGTAATCCGTGAATGGGGGTTGTTGTGAAGTACCTGTCCGGTGTAGTCACCCTGAAATATTTCACCGAAGGTTGCACGGGCTGCGGGCGCTGCCTGGAGGTCTGCCCCCGTGGGGTGTTCGTGCGCAGCAACGGCAAGGTGGCCGTGACCGACGCGGCGCTCTGCCTGGAGTGCGGCGCCTGCATGGCCAACTGCCCGGAGGGCGCGCTGACCGTCCGCGCCGGGGTGGGCTGCGCGGCGGCGGTGCTGAACGGCATGATTCGGGGGGGCGAGCCCGGCTGCGACTGCGGCGGCCCCTCGGGGTCTTCTTCGGACTGCTGCGGCTGAAGGAGGCGCTCATGGAGCCGAGGGTTTGCGAAGCGACCCGCACGGTGCGGGGCATGTCCGTGACGGACGGGGCAGGCGTGCGCCTGACCCGGATCATCGGCTCCCCGAGGCTGGACCAGATCGACCCATTCGTGCTGCTCGACCAGTTCCGCTCGGACAATCCCCGCGACTACATGGCGGGCTTTCCCGACCACCCCCACCGGGGCATCGAGACCATCACCTACATGGTCGAAGGCCGCTTCCGCCACCGGGACAGCCGCGGCGGAGGCGGGCTGATCCAGCCCGGCGACGTGCAGTGGATGACCGCGGGCCGCGGCATCGTGCACAGCGAGATGCCCGAGATGGGGGGCAAGGGCGAGGAAAAGCTCTGGGGCTACCAGCTCTGGCTGAACCTGGCCGCCCGCGACAAGATGGTGGAACCCCGCTACCAGGGCCTGGCTGCCCGCGACATCCCCTCGGTCCGGCAAGAAGGAGTCCGGGTGGTGGTCATTTCCGGCAGCTACGCCGGGGTGAACGGCCCGGCCCGGACCTGGTACCCCGTGACCTACCTGGATGTGCGCCTTTCACCCGGCGCCACGTTTCAGGCGCCCAGGCCCGAGGGCAACTGCTTCCTGTTCGTGCATACCGGCAAAGTGTACGTCGGGGGAGCCGGCCCGGCGGCGGGGAGCGCGACGGGGCCTGCGGCGGGGCACACCGCCGACACGGGCGACCTGGTGTTATTAGGGCCGGGTGAGGAGGTGCGGGTGGAAGCCGCCACCGGGCAGCCGGAGGGGGGCTTCCTGTTCCTGTCCGGAGTGCCTCACGGCGAGCCGGTGGCCCGCGGCGGCCCCTTCGTCATGAACACGGAGGAGGAGATCCGCCAGGCCTTCCGCGATTACCAGACCGGGCGCCTGTTCTGAAGCCGGCGGGTGGCGGCCGCTAGCGGCTCAGCCCTCCAGCCTTACGCAGAACTCTCCTAAGACCTTCTCCAATATATTGTCCGTCGGGTGGCCCATGCCCCGGTGCTGGATAAAGCACTCCCCCATGGGCCGGCCGATGCGCTGGCCGTCGCGGGCCGTGCCTTCCTTCATGTTCTCGATGTAGGCGTCCCACTTGTTGATGAAACGCAGCCACTCCCGCTGCGACTCGTGGGCGGCCAGCATGCGCACCTTAATGTCGATGACTGCGGTGACGTCCACCCCGAAGTGCATGGGAAGGGGGCGGCCGAAGATGTCCGCCTGCCCCGCCGCGTTCCAATAGTACAGGTAGGGGATGCGCCCCATGGGCCGGGTGGGCACGCCGCAGTCGAACAGCGGGACCGAGGCGATGAAGGCCGCGTTGCGCACCAGGCGGTGGGTCTCCTCGTGGTCGATCAGATAGTCCGTGGGCGGGTGGGTCAGCACGATCCGCGGGTCCACCTCGCGCAGCACGCGCACGGCCTGCCGCCGCTGCGCCTGGCAGTACTGGATTTCCAGGTCGTGGCCGCCGGCATAGTGGTAGCGGGCCCCCAGCACCGCGGCGGAGGCCTCGCACTCCTTCAGGCGCTTGGCCCGGATATCCTGGGGGCGCAGATCCGGGGAACCTGCTTCGCCCCCCGCCATGGTGGCCAGGTGTACTTCGTAGCCCCGCTGGGCCAGCAGGGCCAGGGTGCCCGCGGCCGAAAACTCGATGTCGTCCGGATGGCAGCCGAAGGCCAGCACCCTCTCCATAGGCTTCTCCTAGAATTTCAGGATCGTCCGCTTGACGGAGATCGCGCCTTCCGGGCAGATCTCCTGGCAGCAGTAGCAGCGGATGCAGCGCAGGTACTTGTAGGACGGCGGCCGCTTCCGGTTCCCGTCGTACCAGTCCACGGCCTTGGGCTCGACCGGGCAGGCCTGGACGCACTCTTCGCAGCGTGTGCACTTCCGGCCGTCGATCACGGGCCTGCGGCCTATAACATGGTTTACGTACGTGAGCGCCCCGCCGCCGGGCAGGTCCAGCACCGGGCCGCGCGGCACCTTGAAATCGCCGTTCACGGCTGCGGTCCAGGGGTCACCCAACAGCTCGATTTCGTCCTCTTTGTAGGTGCCCAGCCCCCAGGCGCGGCCCGGGCGGGCGCTGCCCATGTACAGCGGGTGGAGCTCCACCAGGCGGCACATCACCGCGTCCAGGGCAACGGGGTCGGTGGAGAACAGCAGCACCCCCAGCGGCCGCGGCTGGCCGGCACCGGGGCCGTTGCCCTCCATGGCCACGATCCCGTCCATGATGTGCAGGCGCGCCTTGAGCAGCAGATTCAGGGCCACGAGCATCCGCGAAAACTCCTGGGGCGTGGGGTAGAACAGGTGCAAAGCGTTCTTCTGGAAACCGGGGATGCAGCCGTACAGGTTTTTCACCGCCCCGGTCATGCGGGTCAAATTATGCGTCTTGAACTTGGCCAGGTTGATGATCCCATCCGCCGCCAGCACGCCATCGGCAATGGTGAAGCTGCGGTGGTGCGGTGAGCCCTGCAGCTCGACAGTGCGGCCGCGGTCGAACTCGACCAGCTTTAAACCGATATCCCGCGCCGCCGGCGAGATGCCGCAGGACTCCAGGGCGGCCTGGGACCGGCCGGCCCCGGGGGAATCCCCGTACCATACCTCCGCCGTCACGGAGCGAAACAGGCGGCCGGCGGTCTTGACCACCGCGGGATGGGTGCAGACGCACTTCTCGAACGGGGCTCCGGTCAGCACGTTCGGCTTCAGGAGCAGCTTTTCCCCGGCGGCGGCGAACTGCCCCGCCCCGCCCAGCAGGTCCAAGCCCTGCTTGAGCGCGGAAAACAGCTCGTCCTCGTCGTAGGAGGAGCAGCGCACCACGGCGACTTTCGATTTATTCATCTCGATCCGGCTTGACCCGGAGAATACCACCGTTTTTTTCTTCTTGCCAGTGCTATTTTTTACGATAGAATACAGGGAATCGTGGTGAAAGCGTCGGGCCGGTGGCCAGTCCTGCCGTTCATCCTCCTGTGCCTCGGGGCCGGGGTCCGCGCGCCGGCCCTCCCGGCCTGCGTGTTCCGCGCCGTGGACCTGTCGCCCACGCAGGAGTACAGCGAGTACCAGCACATCCTCACCGGGATGCTCCAGGCCGAGCTGGGCAACGCCGGTTTCCAGGTGCTGCCGGACTCCGCCTGGGACCCCCTGCGCGAGCGCCGCGGCCTTGACGACGTGGACCTGCTGGAGGGCGGGAAGGCGCTGGAGGTAGCCGCGGAGGCCGGGGCCCGGCTGGCCGTCACCGGCTTCTACCGGGTGGAAGACCGCCAGTTCGTGCTGGCGATCAAGTGCTACGACGTGGAAGCCCGAGCCTTCATCCAGGGCGTGCTCAAGACCGGGCGGTTGAACCTGGCCATGTACAACCTGCTGGACGGGGCGGTCAAGGAGCTGCTGCCCAGGGTGCGCCTGATCGGCAAGGCCCCTCCCCCGCCGGGGCCGGTCTCCGCCGAGCAGGTCACCCTGCTGTCCCCCGACGAAGGCACCGAGATCCTGCTGGCCGGCAGCCAGCCGGTGGGCAGCATCCGCGACGGGGCGCTGCTGCTGCCGCCCATCCCCTTCCCCCTGGGCTCGGCCATCACCGTGGAGAAGCGCAAGGAAGGCTTCCACCCCTCGCGGGAGTCTTTACTGTTAGAGAAGCCCGTGCAGGAATTCCGGCTCCGGCCCCTGCGCCCGCAGACGCGCTGGGGCACGGAGCTGAACTGGACCGTGGGACAGGTGCTGGGCTTGGGGGTCGCGCAGCGCTACTACTTCCAGCCCGACGTCTCCTTCGCCGCCGCCGAGCTGTACAACTACCTGCAGACCAACTTCGCGGACAGCCACCCGCTGGTCCACCACGACTTCAGGCTGCTGTACGGCGGCTACCTGTTCACGGGGCCTGACGACGTGTTCCGCCTGGGCTGGTCCACCGGCGCCGGCGTGATCCTGACCTGGTTCACCATCCCGGACCAGGGCCTGTACGCCGACTGGTACCTGAACCTGATCAACGCCACCTTCGAGCTCAATTATCGCCGCTGGCTGCTGTACCTGCGCGGCGAGGGGAAGTACGCGCTGGGCCTCGGACGCAATCTGCTGGGCCAGGGCTGGCTGAGCCTGACCCGAGGGCCCTCACCGTTCACCGTGGGGTTCATGTGGAAATGGTAAGACTGGCAAGAAGAGCCCGGCCCGGTGCCCTGCGCCGCCTGGCGCTGCTGCTCGTGCTCCCGGCCCTGCTCACGGGCTGCGGTTTCTTCACCGCTTCGCTGTTCCCGGGCTATCTGGCCCAGGCGGAGGCCTCGTTCGACCTGGGCCCGCGGGTCGACGACTTCCTGAGCGGCCAGGACTACCCCTGGCACAGCGAGGTGTTCGTCCTGCGCTCCGCCGCGGGCAGCGACTACGGCGCCGTGCGGATCAGCATTGACAACCTCCCGGACCGCCTGCTGCTGCTGGTGGATCGTGATCGGCGGGTGCAGCAGCTTTCCAGCCAGAGCCTCGGCCGGCTGCACCTGAGGGATGCCAACAACGACTTCGTCGTAGGTCAGTTCCGCTTCGCCCCGGACGCCTTAGCTTCTGCCTTCTTCGCCGGGGGGATCATCGGCGACTACCTCGGGTTTTCTGACGGTATCAGCAACTATCTGTTGTGGACCGACGGTTCCATGAACCTCTGGTTCACGGAATACGCTCTCGATTGGACCGCGGTCAACACCCGCTCGGCCCAGATCGACACCGGCGGTGGTTTCGAGCTGCGGGGAGTTTTCTACGACCCAGGTGCTGCCGTTGGCAAGGAAGTTGTCCTGGTCTTCTTCAACTATCAGATCAACCGGGTCTACGTGCTCCTCACCCCCGCAGCCGGCTACGCGGGGACGTTCCTCACCCCTCTGCTGAGCAACTATCCGCACCTGGAGTTGGAGGACATGGACGCGAGCAACGTGCTGTACACCCGCAAGGGCATCGTGGTAGCCGACTGGGACGGCCGCTCGATCCTGAAGGATTTCAACGGCGAGGATACGGGCAAGGGGCTGGACCTGGGCCACAACAAGGAAGTGAGAATAGCCTTCGACCTGGAGGGGGACAACTTCTTCGCCTTCAACGCGGAGGACCGCGTCCTATACCGGGGGAAAACCGGATGGTGAGACGCAAGGCGGCCGCCCTGGTCCTGGCTTTGCTGGCCCTGCCCCTGCTGCGGCTCCCCGCGCAGGAGCAGGTTCCGCAGGAGCCGGTCACGGGCGAGGAGACCCGGCGCCTGCTGCTGTGCTTCGACCTGGCGGCGGAGGCGAACTTCAGCCAGGAGGAGGAGCTGCTGCTGTACGAGTCGCTGCTCGTGCAGGTGGGCAGCGCCAGCCGCAAGGTGGCCGTGATCGAAGCGCCCGACCGCAAGCCGGCCGCTTCCGACCCCGACCGCTCCACCCTGGCCCGTTCGCTGGGCGCCGATTCCTGGCTGCGGGTGAGCCTCGCCGGGGACTGGACCTCCGTGGCCATCGCGGCCAGCTCCTACGATCTGCTCACCAAGCAGACCGTCTTTCAATTCGAGATGCGAAAACGGCTGCTGCGCGGGGCGGTGGATCTGGAGAGGGGCTTTTGGAACGAGGTCCTCGAAGCCACCGCGGGCTATTACAGCCAGGCGGCGGCGGCCAAATCACTTCCCGGCCAGGTCGTGTTCCGGGCTCCTCCGGGCACCCGAATCACTGTACCCGGGGGAGATATTCTGCGCACGGATGCGGACGGCCAGGCCCGGCTGGACGTGCAGCTGCCGCTGACCCTGTCGATCCGCGTCCGCCGTCCCGGGTTCTTCCCCCTGGAAAGCAAGTATTACCTGAGCCAGGAGCTCACCACCCTGGAGCTGGAGCAGGCCCGGGGGGCTCGTTTCGCCTTCGACGTGTACCTGAACAACATGATTTTCCCTGGATTCGAGTTTTCCTGGTTCCCGCTGCCCAGCACCCTGTTTGTCCGAACCGGGTTCACGACGTACCTGGCGGGCCTGCTTTTCTCGGGTCGCGGGGAGGACACGAGCCTATTCGTGAGCATGACCCTGAACCTGCTGGACCTGGGGATCGGAGCGTACCTGAACGACGCGGACCGCAACCTGCGCGCCTATGCGGGGGCGGGCGTGTTCCTGCGCCTGATCACCTCCCTGGCCTATTTCGGGCTGGATCCCATCGCCCCCTGGGGCCTGCAGACGATCCTGGGTCTGGAGTACTCGCGGCGGTTGAAACAGCGCTTCTATCTGGAATTCGATCCCCTGCTGTACTTCACCAGCCATCCGGACCTCCTGGTGGCCTCGCTTTCCTCCAATCGGGACTACATCGGCTACATCTTTTTCGAAAAGTTTGCGGCCTATTTCCTGAACCTCCGGCTGGGGTTCCGGTGGCAGCTATGAGAATGTCCGTCCGGTTCCCCGCGTTTGCAGCGCTGCTCGCGCTCCTCTCGCTTCTGGCCGCCTGCAGCCTGCCGCCATATAACGAGGACCTGTCCCTGGCGCAGATCACCAAGTCGAAGATGCAGCGCGTGAACGTTATCGGGCCGGTCCATGCCTGGCTGGATGACAACGCGCCCGAAACCGAGTACTACTTCCTGCCGGACCGCAACGACCCCGTGAACGGCGGTGGGTTCTTCGTGAACACGGCGAGCTACGGAATGCAGGTCCGGTACTTCAGGGATGACTCCAGCACATTCGAAGGTTGGTGGGCCATCAACCTGGACAACGACGACGAAACGGCCAACAACTACCTGCTCCAGCCCATCGAGTCAGGCTCACACCACCTGAGCCTGATCCGCTTTCTGCCCAACGACCTCTTCCTGATACAGGCCACCGATCCTTCGAGCGTGGATGTGCCCCCGGCATTCCCGGTTTCGCTCAGCAGTTTCTTCACTTCGACAGTAATCGGATCGAACATTTACCCCGACAGCCCTCTAGTGTCCGATCTGCAGTATTTCCTGTGTAAAAGCCCGCCGAGCGGACCTTGGGTAGAAGTGGAATGTACAACGGACCCAAATAAGTCATCGTCAATTAATTAACTTTACAAGTTTACGTCAATGCGTTATGCTGCACAGGCATGACGGCAAGATCTGCTGGGCTTAATAAGAAGTTTGCGCGCCTCTGGCCCCATTTGAACGAACGGTCACGGCGCATGGTAGCGGCCACGGAAGCAGTGCA
>Ga0315273_10003003_pt1 | contig 20246 bp, 17 predicted proteins | sample YL17G02_0_MG_FD_205753 | JGI IMG/M metagenome (GOLD analysis project Ga0315273, IMG submission 205753) | Sediment microbial communities from Yellowstone Lake, YNP, Wyoming, USA - YL17G02_0 | ecosystem: Environmental > Aquatic > Freshwater > Lake > Sediment | place: USA: Wyoming | collected... | reverse complement strand
TGCAGGTGTACAAGACGCTGTTAGTAATCTATATCAGGATAATGGTTACCTGTTTTCGCGGCTGACACCTGTTGAGGCAAAAATTGATCATGACTCTATCGACCTGGAAGTCAGAATTTATGAAGGAGATCAGGCTTACCTGAATAATGTTCTGATTACAGGCAATACCAGAACAAATGAACACATTGCCCGTCGGGAACTTTATACATTACCTGGTGATCTTTTCAGCAAGACTAAGATAATCAGATCTATCCGCCAGTTAGGTGTCCTTGGTCATTTTGACCCTGAGAAGATAAATCCGACTCCGCTTCCCGATATTACCAATGGAACAGTTGATCTGCTATACAAGCTTGAAGAAAAGGCAAATGACCAGTTCGAGATTTCAGGCGGCTGGGGCGCCGGTATGCTTGTCGGTACAATAGGTGTGCGGTTTAATAACTTTGCAATGCGCAACTTCTTCAAACTGAAAGAGTGGAAGCCTTATCCTTCCGGTGATGGTCAGTCATTAAGCATAAGGGCTCAATCGAATGGTCGTATCTATTCATCATATAATATCTCTTTTGTTGAACCATGGCTTGGTGGTAAAAATCCGAATACCTTCTCTATTTCCCTCTACAGGTCGATTATGACAAATGGAAAGAAGAAGGGGGAGGATGGACGTCAATCTATGACAATTGATGGTTCTTCAATCGGTATAGGTAAAAGACTCGCCTGGCCGGATGATTACTTTTCACTTTATGGTGAATTGAACTATCAGAGGTACAATCTGAATAACTATACTGTTTACTCATTCCTATTTGATAATGGGAACTCAAACCTTTTAAGCTTTACCACAAAACTGACCAGGTTCTCAACGGGTCCTAACCTGATATATCCTGAAAGCGGGTCATCATTTACCCTTTCTCTTCAGGCCACGCCACCCTATTCGCTAATGAGCGGTATCGATATGTCGAATGTATCAGATCAGATAAAATACAAGTGGATTGAATTTCATAAATGGACATTTAAAGCAGATTATTACTACCCTCTTACAAAGAATGATAAACTGGTTCTTAATACCCGTTTTGCATTCGGATATCTTGGTCACTATAATGATGAAATTGGTCCATCTCCGTTTGAGAACTATTATATAGGTGGAGATGGCATGACAGGTTATAGTTTCTATGGACGCGATATTATAGCTGATCGTGGTTATACCAACGGATCACTTACACCTAATGACCCTGTCAGACACACTCCTTCAGGTAACGTTTATTCAAAAATCACTTTTGAGATACGATATCCGGTATCTCTTAATCCCCAGGCTACCATCTACGTCCTTTCATTTCTTGAGTCGGGCAGAGCCTGGTATAAGCTTTCTGAGTATAATCCATTCAGGATGAACCGTTCGGCAGGCATAGGTGTCAGAGCTAATCTTCCGATGTTCGGATTGCTTGGCGTTGACTGGGGTTATGGATTCGACATTGTACCTGAACCCCTGTCTTATCCAAACGCAAATAAATCACAATTCCATTTTGTTATTGGTCAACAATTTTAATAACTTTAAATAATTAATTATGAAGAAAATAGGTGTATTAATAGGACTTTTTATTCTGACCTCGGCTATAGCCATGGCTCAGAAATATGCTTTTGTTGATTCTGAATATATTAGGAAAAATATTCCTGCTTTCACAACTGCTCAGGAGCAACTCGACAAACTTTCCAAACAATGGGAAAAGGAGGTTGCTGACGGATACGCAGTTGTTGAACAGATGTATAAGTCTTATCAGAATGAGTCAGTTCTTCTTTCACAGGATATGAAAACCAAAAGGGAAGAAGCAATAATTTCGAAGGAAAAAGAGATGAAAGACCTTCAGAATAAATATTTTGGAGTTGAAGGCGACCTCTTCAAGAAGAGGGAAGAATTGGTTAAACCTATTCAGGATGAGATTTTAAAGGCTATAAAAGAGATCGCAGTTGATGGAAGTTATGCTGTTATTTTTGATACTGCAGCAGGTGGTAACATACTGTTTGCCAACCCTAAATTTGATATCAGCGATCAGGTTCTTGAAAAATTAGGTTATAAAAATTAATTAATTACTTTTGCATAAATTGTTTAATAAAATTATTTAAAATGAGAAGATTTATAAGTATAGCGACGTTGATGATTGTCTTTGCTTTGGCAGGACAGAGTACAATGGCTCAGAACTTTAAGTTTGGTCATATTAACAGCGACGAACTCATTCAGATGATGCCGGAATATGACTCAGCCACTGTTAAACTGGAGAAATTCCGCAAAGAGCTTGTTAATGCCCTTGAGTTAATGTCGGTTGAATTGAACACTAAAAACGATGCTTATCAGAAAGAGAGCAAAAACCTTAGTGATATTGTTAAGCAGACAAAAGAACAGGAACTGATTGATATGAATAAAAGAATTCAGGACTTTCAGACAAATGCTCAGACTCAGCTTCAGAATAAGCAGACAGAAGTTTTCCAGCCTATCTATGCAAAAGTTGACAAAGCTATAAAAGATGTTGGTAAAGAGAACGGATTCTTATATGTTTTCGATGTTGCAAAAGGTTCATTGCTTTATTTTGATGAAACAAAAAGTACCAACGTTCTGCCTCTCGTAAAGACAAAACTTGGCTTAAAATAATTCAAATACCTTGATTCAATGACCATCCTTATCAGGGATGGTCATTTTTTTAATATATCTGTAAAGTGAAAGAACAACCAATCGGAATATTTGATTCAGGTGTCGGAGGACTAACTGTTGCACATGCCATTAAGCAGATTCTGCCGGGTGAAAGTCTGATCTATTTCGGAGATACTGCTCACCTGCCATATGGAGATAAATCGGAAGAATCAATAAGGTTTTACTCTCAACGGATTACAGAATTCCTGCTGGAACATAATTCAAAAGTTGTCCTTGTTGCCTGCAACTCTGCCTCTGCCTCTGCCTTCGATTCACTTAAGAAAGAGTTTGAAGGGAAAACAATTCTTATCGATGTCATTGACCCGGTTGTAGACTACCTGAGTACAAGGAACTTCACAAAAATCGGGGTCATTGGAACAAAGAGGACAATCAGTTCCGGAACTTATGAAAAGAAAATAAGGGAGAAATCTCCGGCAACCAGTGTTATCTCAATGGCAACTCCCCTGCTGGTTCCGATGATTGAAGAGGGATTTATATTCGACGATATAAGCAATGCAATTATTCGTACTTATCTTTCAAATGAGTCTCTCACAGGAATACAGGCAATAATTCTTGGCTGTACCCATTACCCGATTATTAAAAATCAGATAAGCAAAATATTTAATTTTAATATAGAAGTTATTGATTCAGCCAGAATTGTTTCCATGATCCTGAGAGATGTCCTGGATAAAAACAACCTTTTAAACGATTCAGGAATTGTGAAAGACCAGTTTTTTATTTCAGATTATACTGATTACTTTGAGAAGATTGCAAAAATGTTCTTCGAGGGCGAGATAAATCTGAAAAAGGCAGATATCTGGAGCTAGTTTTGTCCCCGCAACCCACTGGGGGCAAAAACATGATCAATATCATACACTAAATTCCTTTTTTGTACGATTTTCATTGTTTAAAAAGTTAATTTTGTGCATTATAAGCAGTTAGTTGTCTAATATTTCATACTGTACCGAAATAAATTATAAGGTGTTATGGGTAAAAAATCAGAGGTTATCGAAAGAGAAGAAGTTGTTATCCGTTTCTCAGGCGATTCAGGTGACGGGATGCAGCTTACAGGAGCACTATTCTCAGATACTGCTGCCTTATTCGGTAACGACTTATCGACTTTCCCGGATTATCCGGCAGAGATTCGTGCTCCACAGGGTAGTGTCGGGGGTGTCTCAGGATTTCAGGTTCATCTGGGCCATTCGGAAATAAATACTCCAGGAGATTTTTCTGATGTCCTGGTAGCAATGAATCCTGCTGCCATAAAAGCCAATGCCAAATGGATCAAACCAGGAGGAACAATTATTTATGATGCAGGTAATTTTACTGAAAAAAACATTGAGAAAGCTGGTTATGAAAAAGATCCAATATTGGAGGAAAAGCTTGAAAACTATAATGTTATTGCTGCCCCAATATCTTCTATGGTGAAAGAAGCCCTTAAAAACTTTGGACTTGATCCAAAATCTGTATTGAGAACAAAAAACATGTTTGCACTTGGGATGGTCTACTGGCTTTTTGATCGCACACTTAAATATACTGAGGACTATTTTGATAAGAAGTTCAGGGACAAACCAGGTGTGGCAGAGGCAAATAAAGTTGCTTTGCGGGCAGGCTATTACTATGCAGAAACAATTGAAGCTTTTAATCCCACATATAAAATTCTTCCTGCCCATATTGCAAAGGGCACATACCGTAATATTAACGGAAATTCGGCAACTGCATGGGGCTTCATGGCTGCAGCTGAAAAAGCCGGACTTAAACTCTTTATTGGTTCATACCCAATTACTCCGGCAACTGGAATACTCGAGGAACTTGCAGCTCGCAAAGATCTGGGTGTCAAGAGTTTCCAGGCTGAGGATGAGATAGCTGGAATCTGCACTTCACTTGGCGCAAGCTTTGCAGGAAACCTGGCTATTACTTCAACTTCTGGTCCCGGACTCGCTCTTAAATCTGAAGCCATTGGTCTGGCAGTGATGGCTGAACTTCCTATTGTAATTGTGAATGTTCAAAGAGGCGGTCCATCAACAGGCCTTCCTACAAAAACCGAGCAGGCCGACCTTATGCAGGCGCTTTATGGCCGAAATGGTGAATGCCCGGTGGTAGTCATCGCTTCAAGTACGCCTTCTGACTGTTTCCATTTTGCTTTTGAAGCAGCACGAATTGCCCTGGAACATATGACCCCGGTTTTGCTTCTTTCTGATAGTTATCTTGCAAATGGAACAGAACCCTGGCGAATTCCGGAAATGAAAGATCTTCCAAATATCAATCCCCCGTTTGCCGACAGAACTGAAATCCCCTTTTTGCCATATAAACGTGATAATGAGAAGCTTACAAGGTCATGGGCAGTACCGGGGATTCCCGGTTTGGAACACAGGATCGGTGGTCTCGAGAAGACTGTCAAAGGTACAGTTTCTTACGTTCCTGAAAATCATGAACAGATGGTTAAGTTAAGAGCAGGAAAGGTTGAGCGGGTTGTGAATGAAATTCCCAACCAGGAAGTTTTTGGGGCCAAATCAGGAGATATGCTTGTGGTTGGCTGGGGCGGATCATATGGATACCTTATTACTGCCGTACGTGAATTGCAGGACGAAGGTCATAAAGTAAGCCTGGCTAATTTCAATTATATCAATCCTCTCCCCAAAAATGTAAAAGATATATTCAACAGGTTTAAAAAGATAGTTGTTTGCGAATTAAATGCCGGACAATTTGCCGACTACCTGCGTATTAAACATCAGGAGTTCACGTATGAACAGATTAATAAGGTGCAGGGCATCCCGTTTACTGTAAATGATATTAAAGAAAAATGCTACAAAATGCTGGAGGAGAAAAAAAATGGCTGAAGCACAGGTAAATAAATACACTCCGAAAGATTTTAAGAGTGATCAGGAAGTAAGATGGTGTCCGGGTTGCGGTGACCATGCAGTATTGAGTTCAGTTCAGAGAGCCCTGGCAGAGATGGGGATCCCTAAAGAAAAATTCGCATTCATCTCCGGAATAGGTTGTTCATCGAGATTTCCATATTATATGGATACTTATGGTTTTCACGGTATTCACGGACGTGCATCTGCAATAGCATCGGGTGTAAAAACTGCCAACCCGGAATTGTCTGTTTGGCAGATAACAGGTGATGGAGATGCCCTTGCAATCGGTGGAAACCACTTTATACATGCCATTCGACGGAATATTGATATTAATATAATATTGTTTAACAATGAGATATATGGACTCACAAAAGGCCAGTATTCTCCCACTTCCACAAAAGGACTTGTTACAAAAACCTCTCCTTTTGGTACAGTTGAAGAACCTTTTTCAGTAGGGGAGCTTGTAATTGGTGCAAAAGGTAAATATTTTGCCCGTACCATCGACACTAATGTAGCTCTATCAACGCAGATTTATATTGAAGCTGAAAAACATAGAGGCACCTCTGTCGTTGAAGTACTACAGAACTGTGTTATTTTCAATGATGGGATTCACGACACGATAGCTGAAAAAGAGGTAAGAGATGACAGAACCCTTATCCTTAAACATGGTCAGCCGATGATTTTCGGAAAGAATAATGACAAGGGTCTGATACTTGAGGGTTGCAGGAAGCTGAAGGCTGTTAATCTTGGAGAAAATGGCATCGCTGAAAAGGACATTCTTGTTCACGATGCTTTTGAACCTAATCCAGGAATCCAGTATATGCTTGCTAATATGAGATATCCTGAATACCCGGTAGCGTTGGGAGTCATAAGATCTGTTGCCGGCACTACTTATGACAGATTGGTTCAGGAACAGATAGAGGGAATCCAAAAGACTGCAAAAATCAAATGTATGGATGATCTGCTGAAAAGTGGGTCTACATGGAGTGTAGGGTAGACTGACCTGATACACCAGCGATTCTTTAAATGGATGAATTGATTAATAATAATTCTGAATATAACCGGTTACTCCATGATCAACAGGAGCGGTTAAAGGAGCTTGCATGTATCAACCGGACAACTTCTATCCTGAAAGAGTTTAAACCAATAGAAGAATCACTTCAGCAAATCGTGCTTCTTTTACCGGCAGCATGGCAATATCCTGAATATACCGTTGCTCGTATCAGGTTCATGGGAAAGGATTTCGAAACTGTTGATTTCCACGAAACAAACTGGAGGATGGTACAGGATTTTACAACTATAGATAATGAAAAGGGGTCTATAGAGATTTATTATACAACTGAATTCAATGCCGAGAATGAGGGACCTTTTCTTAAGGAGGAAAGAGATCTTATTCTGAATATAGGAAGCCTTCTGACAGGGTACATAAACAGTTATAAAGCGAGGGATATTATAAGGCTAACCCAGGTTACACAAAATGATGATGAAGATATTAAAGAGCTTTCCAGCAGGAAGTTGCTCCAGAAGTTTCTCGACCGGCATAATGCTGAGAGAGATGTCTTTCACGATCTTATGCCTTTCAAGGTAAAGGAGATACTCCTGGTTGCAAACTTATATGACGCATACTCAATAGAAGGGGAAGGACGGTTTTCTGACCATATGCTGGGGGAATATTACCAGATGAGCCTTACATCTATTCCCAGGGTTACAGGAGTATCGGGTGAAGATGAAGCTTTTACAAGGTTAAAAGCGAGGCACTACGATATGATCATTATTATGATCGGAGTCGACAAAGAGAGCCCTATGATCCTGTGCAAAAAGATTAAGGATAAATATCCCTATATTCCTACTTTCCTGCTGCTTAATAATCCCGGTGATGTAAACTTTGTAAAAAAACAAAAATCACTCGGTATCCCATTTGATAACTATTTTGTATGGACAGGTGAGTCGAAAGTCTTTTTTGCTATGGTTAAACTCCTCGAGGATAAGGTAAATGTTGATAATGATACTAAGAAGGGTCTGACAAGAGTAATTCTTATAATTGAAGATTCGGCTGAGTACTATTCAAGTTATCTTCCAATGCTCTATACCCTGGTGATGGAACAGACAAAAAACCTTATCGAAGATGTGTCGACAGATGAATTGTATAAAGTTCTCAAACTCAGGGCAAGGCCTAAAATTCTCCTCGCTTCTGATTACGAAGATTCAATTACAATTTATAATAAGTACAAAGACAGTCTGTTATGTGTCATTTCTGATATGAGGTTTCCGAAGAATGGCGTTTTACACGATACTGCAGGCTTCGACCTAATAAAACATATCAAAAAAGATTTGCCTAATCTTCCTTCAGTGCTCCAGTCTTCAGATCCGGGAAACGCCAGGTATGCATATTCGCTGAAATCAAATTTTATAAATAAAAACTCCGAAAGCCTCCTTCAGGATCTTAAGTCTTTTATCAATTACTATCTGGGGTTTGGCCACTTTGTATACCGTGACACAAAAGGCCGCCAGATTGCAGTAGCTAAATCAATGAAGGAATTCGAGGCATACCTGCAGACCGTCCCTGAAGATTCTCTCGTCTATCATTCTATGAAAAACCATTTCTCTCTCTGGCTCATGGCAAGAGGAGAAGTGAAAATTGCTAAAATGATAAATCCCGTTGGGGTAAACGATTTTAACAGTCTTAAAGAACTGCGTGAGTTCCTTATCGACATTATCCGCAAACGGCGAAGGGAGATGAACAAAGGGAAGGTGGTAAATTTTGAGGAATCGGCTGTGATTGATGAGACAAACGTAGTAAGTTTGTCGGGCGGATCTCTTGGAGGCAAAGGCCGTGGCCTCGCATTTGTTAACACCTTGATTTACAGCTTTGAGCTCGGGAGACTTCTGCCCGGAATTAATATCAAAACTCCTGTAACTGCAATAATAGGAACAGATGAGTTTGATATGTTTATGGAGCGCAATCACTTGTGGGACAAGGTTAAAACAGAAAAAGATTTCAATATTCTACAGAAATTATTTCTTGAGGGAAGCCTTAGTTACACACTTGAGAAAGAACTCAGAATTTTTATCAGACTGATATGTAAGCCTTTGGCAGTAAGATCCTCCAGCCTTTTTGAAGACTCGATGAGCCAGCCTTTCTCAGGAATTTTTGGAACTTATCTTCTTCCAAATAATCATTATGAACCGGAAATTAGACTTAAACAATTGTCTGAAGCTATTAAGCTGGTCTTTTCATCTATTTATTCCCGGAATGCCCGGACTTATTTCGAGGCTATTAACTATAAAGTCGAGCAGGAAAAGATGGCTATTGTGATTCAGGAAGTTGTGGGCAACAGGTTTGAAAATGCTTTTTATCCGCATATCAGCGGAACAGCGCAATCATTCAACTTTTATCCCGTGGCACATATGACCCCGCAGGACGGTTTTGCTGTGATGGCAGTGGGACTCGGACAGTATGTTGTTGAGGGAGAAAGGGCATTCAGATTCTCGCCGGCTTATCCATCTCTCGATATCATCTCCCATAAAGACCTTTATAAAAACTCACAGGTCATTTTTTATGCTGTGGATATGGCAAAAAAAGAACTAAACCTACTGGAAGGCGAAAATGCAGGACTTGTGACACTTGATATCAGCCAGGCAGAAAAACATGGCACACTCAGGCACTCTGCTTCAGTATTGAGTCTGGATAATGATACTATTATCCCCGGACTGGATGCCTCCGGACCAAGGGTGGTAAATTTTGCTGATATTTTAAAATATGATTACGTACCACTTGCATCTACACTGAAGGTTGTACTTGATGTTGTAACTGAAGCTTTTGGTACTCCGGTTGAGATTGAGTTCGCTGTCGACCTGACAAAAGACAAGGATGGAAATGCATCTTTTTACCTGCTTCAGATAAAGCCTCTTGTTGGAAGTGGTGCAGGCTATTCAATTGATCCTGAAAGTATTAATAGTGAAGATACTATACTTATTACTAATAAAAGTATGGGTAACGGTGTAATTGATGACATTTCCGATTTCATATATGTGATGCCTGATAAATTCAATTCTCTGTATACCAACGAGATGGCTGCAGAAATTGATTTGTTGAATGAGAAAATGCTCCTGGAAAACAGGAGATATGTCCTTCTTGGACCAGGAAGATGGGGGTCCAAAGACAGATTCCTGGGAATACCGGTTGTGTGGCCGCAGATATCTAATGCCAAAATCATTGTTGAGGTAGGCCTGCCTGATTTCCATGTTGACGCATCACTTGGATCCCATTTTTTCCATAATGTAACATCAATGAATGTTGGTTATTTTTCAATTAATCATGAGTCGAATGACGGAACAATTATTTGGGATAAGCTGAAAAAACAAAAAGTTATTGAAAAGGGTAAATTTTTCAGTCATATCAGGTTTGAAAAACCTCTGCTGATACGTATGGATGGAAAAAAGGGGATGGCAGTAATCTCTATGAATAATAAATAAAAGAAAATATGACCATCATTGAGGGAATACTGGATCTTCAGAAATACGATTTTACCGATACCTCTTTCGATCTTCTGATGCAGAAGCGAATACATCGTGTGCTTGTAATATGCAGTAATTATGATAACTACATGCTGGAAGAGGATGGCAGGATTGATGAACAGATCTTTAATGAATATGCCTCTCTGAACCTGAGGTATCCACCGACATTTGTTCAGACTGATAATGCCGAAGATGCCTTCAGAATACTTCAGGATGGCAATATTGATCTGGTCATCTCAATGCTGAGTCTCAAGGGTACGGATGTATTTGCCCTGGCCAAAAGAATCAAAACAAAATATGAAAATATACCAATAGTAGTTCTCACCTATTTTTCAAGGGAAGTATCTCTGAGACTTGAAGGAGAGGATCTGAGTGCAATTGATTATGTCTTTTGCTGGCTGGGTGATGCATCTCTTATTCTGGCAATTATCAAATTGATAGAGGATAAAATGAATGCAGATTATGACATTGAACATATAGGTGTTCAGGCTATCATCCTGGTTGAAAATTCGATCAGGTATATTTCTTCTTACCTCCCGAATATTTACAGGATTGTACTTTTACAGTCGCTTGATTTTCAACGTGAAGCTCTGAATGAGCATCAGAGGATGCTTAAAATGAGGGGCAGACCCAAAATTCTTCTGGCGAACAATTTCAACGATGCTCGCGACCTTTACAAAAAGTATAAGTACAATGTTCTTGGTGTTATTTCAGATATAAGCTATAAGAGAGATAATATCACCGATGAAAATGCTGGTATCGAGCTTTGTAAAGTTGTTATGGCAGACGATGACAAAGTACCTTTCCTTATTCAGTCATCGAGTACAACACATAAAAAGATAGCAGAAGAGCTGGGAGCCGGATTTATAAATAAGTATTCTAAATCACTCTCACTGGAATTGAGGAATTTTATTATCCAGAATCTGGCTTTCGGGCCATTTGTATTCAGGAATCCTGTCACACTTGAACCAATTGCAATCGCCACCGACCTGCAGAGTCTTCAGCAGAAATTACTGACAATCCCCGACAATACTCTCGAGTACCATGCCTCACGTAACCATTTTTCCAAATGGCTGAATGCAAGGGCGCTCTTTCCTGTAGCACAGATGTTTAAATACATCCGGAAAGAGGATTTTAACACAATGGATGAGATGCGGCGTTTCCTGTACGTTGCAATTTCAAGTTTCAGATTAGGGAAGGGCAGAGGTATAATTGCGAAATTTGACAAGACAAGTTTTGATGAATATCAAATCTTTTCACGTATCGGTGAAGGCTCAATCGGTGGTAAAGCCAGGGGGCTCGCTTTTATAAACAGAATAATTAAAAACAATAAACTGTTCAATAAGTTTCCGGATGTGCTCATAACAATTCCGAGGACTGTTGTTTTAAGTACCGATATCTTCGATGAGTTTATGGATCAGAACAACCTGTATTCCATAGCGTTGTCTGATCTTACTGACGATGAGATTCTTAACAGATTTGTTAATGCTGAACTCCCGGGGCATGTTTACCAGGATTTTTATGCATTCCTTTCTGTTTCGAGAAATTATCCTATAGCAGTCCGTTCTTCAAGTAAACTTGAAGATTCTCATTACCAGCCATTTGCAGGTATTTATTCAACTTATATGATCCCAAGGCTACCAGATAATAAACAGATGGTTAAGATGTTATCAGATGCCATCAAGGAGGTTTATGCCTCGGTTTATTACAAGGTCAGTAAGGCATACATGACAGCTACTGCTAATGTGATTGATGAAGAGAAGATGGGGATCATACTGCAGGAGGTTTGTGGCAACAGGCATAGAGAGATTTTTTATCCCACCTTATCAGGTGTTGCCCGATCGATAAATTACTATCCTATCGGCTCTGAAAAAGCTGAAGACGGAATTGTAAACATTGCTTTTGGTCTTGGAAAACTGATTGTTGAGGGTGGTTTATCCCTCAGATTTTCCCCGAAATATCCAAAAAAGATACTTCAGCTTTCATCTCCTGAAGCAGCATTGAGAGATTCTCAAAAAGAATTTTGTGCCCTGGATCTGAATATCAATAGCTTTGTCCCGTCAACAGATGATGGGGTAAACATACTAAAGATTGGCATTAAGGATATTGAGAATGATGTGGCTCTGAAATATGTTGCTTCTACTTATGACAGGAATAATAATATTCTGCGTGATGGAATAAGCCACTCCGGGAAAAGAGTAATTACCTTTTCAAATATACTTCAGCATAAAACATTTCCATTAGCAGAAATCATAAGTACTCTTCTCGAGATTGGGCAACAGGAGATGAATAACCCTGTTGAAATCGAATTTGCTGCCAATCTTGAAACGCAAGCGGGTACTCCGAAAGTTTTCAGTTTTCTGCAGATAAGGCCAATAGTTCATACCGAAGAGGCACACAATATCAACCTCGATCATATCCGGAGAGAGGAAACCATTATCTGTTCTGAAGCTGCTCTTGGAAATGGAGTTTTTAAAGGTATCTATGACCTTGTATATGTTAAACCGGAATCTTTTAATGCGGCAAACAACAAAACTGTTGCCGTTGAAATTGAAAAGATAAACACGATGTTTGTAAAACAGGGGAAAGGATATGTGCTTGTTGGTCCCGGTAGATGGGGTTCAACTGATCCATGGCTCGGCATACCTGTAAAATGGCCGCAGATATCTGCAGCAAGGATCATTATTGAATCGGGATTAAAAAACTACAGGATCGATCCAAGTCAGGGAACACATTTTTTTCAGAACCTGACTTCATTCAGGGTCGGATATTTTACTATTAATCCCTATATCAATGAGGGTTACTATGATGTAGATTTTCTAAACAGGCTTGAAGCAGTGTATGAAGATAGCCTCATCAGGCATGTCAGGTTTACGAACCCTCTCGAGATAATGATAGATGGCAAAAAGCATAGAGGTGTAATCTTAAAACCGATATAATGGAAACAGCAAAAACAAAATACCTCGGAGATCTGAGAACTGAAATTGTCCATATCAGATCGGGAAGTGTTATAACAACCGATGCGCCTGTTGATAATAAAGGAAGAGGAGAAAACTTCTCCCCAACCGATCTGGTTGCTTCGGCTCTTGGTAGTTGTGCCTTTACCATTATGGGGATAGCTGCCGGGGAACATAACTTTTCGATTGATGGAGCTACCTGTGCAATAACAAAGATTATGACAGATAGTCCAAGAAAGATCGCTGAGATAAAAATCGAATTCGAATTTCCGCCGAATAATTATACAGATAAACAGAAAAAAATAATGGATCATTGTATAAAAACATGTCCTGTAGCTCTGACTCTGAATGAGTCTGTATTCCAGAATGTTACTTTGAAGTTCAAATAAAGGCTGAAAGGCTCAACGGCTGGAGCCAGGCGAAGTCTGTGACTTCGCCGTTTCTAAAATGCTGTTAAAGATTGAAGTATTTAATATGCGAAGCTAAAAACTTCGCTTAACCTTATATTTACTTTCAGAATGTGGCGCTCTCTGTTACAGCATCTCTGGTTACCTTTTTTATCAGCCCCGATAATATGCTGCCCGGGCCAACCTCAGAAAATGATGTTGCACCATCAGAGATCATATTAAGTATGCTTTGTGTCCATTGTACCGGGGAGGTCAATTGTGATACAAGGTTTGATTTTATCACATCAGGATCGATAGATGGCATGGCATTAACATTCTGATAGACAGGACATATTGGTTTGCTGAAAACAGTATTTTTAATTGCCTCCTCAAGTTCCAGGCGTGCGGGTTCCATAAGTGGTGAATGGAAAGCGCCTCCTACGGCCAGTTTAATTGCTCTTTTGGCGCCCTTTTCCCTGAGTATTTCGATAGCCTTATCAATACCTTCATTTGAACCTGAAATCACTATTTGTCCCGGACTGTTATAGTTCGCCGGAACAACAACCTCTTTAATGGAAGCACACACCTCTTCAACAATTTTATTATCTAAGCCAAGTATTGCCGCCATAGTTGAAGGAGTATTCTCGCATGCTTTCTGCATCGCCAATGCCCTTTTGGATACAAGGATTAGTCCATCCTCAAAGTTGAGTGTTTTATTTGCCACGAGAGCAGAAAATTCTCCCAGAGAATGTCCTGCTACCATGTCGGGCTGAAAGGAATTACCAAGTACATAAGCAAGAATTGCAGAATGAAGAAAAATAGCCGGTTGAGTAACCCGTGTCCGTTTCAGATCTTCATCGGTTCCGGCAAACATCAAATCTGTTATCCTGAATCCGAGTATTGAATTGGCATTTTCGAACAATTCTTTTGCCATGACAGACTTCTCATACAGATCTTTGCCCATTCCTGTAAACTGAGCTCCCTGTCCGGGGAACACGAATGCTTTCATAATTTCTGTTAATGAAGTTTGGTACCAATGAGATGAATAAACTCTTCACGGGTATTCAGTTTTTCTAGAAAAATTCCTGTGAAAGCTGAAGTAGTTGTCACGGAGTTTTGTTTCTGTACGCCCCTAATCTGCATGCACATATGCTGTGCCTCAATAACAACTGCCACTCCCATAGGACTAAGGCAATCCTGAAGGCAATCCCTGATTTGCATTGTAAGTCTTTCCTGAACCTGTAACCTCCTGCTGTAAGCCTCTACTACCCGGGCTATTTTACTAAGACCCGTAATATACCCGTTAGGAATATAGGCAACATGAGCTTTACCGTAAAATGGCAGCATATGATGCTCACACATTGAGTAGAGATCTATATCTTTTACAATAACCATCTGTTTATAATCTTCTTTAAACTTGGCTGAGTTTATTATCTCGCATGGATTATGATTATAACCCATTGTCAGATAATGCATAGCTTTTGCAACTCTTACCGGAGTCTTTTCAAGCCCTTCTCTTTCAGGATCTTCGCCTATCAGTTTAAGTATTCTCCGGTACATGGATGCTATCTCCTTTGTGGTTTCGCTATTCCATGTTTCAATTTTAATGTAACCGTCAGCTACCACTCCCTTTCGCTCATCTGCCTTTTCTTTTTTCTTAGCCATAATATTCAATTGAATTATTTTCGGTTTCTTCAATTTTAATGCAATGCAGAATAGCTCCTTCCTTCTCGATATGAGGTTTAAGCTGATCCCATATGGCAACTGCAAGACTCTCTGTAGTTGCTATTCTGCCTTTCATGAAATCAACTTCAAGGTTTAAATTCTTATGATCAATCTTATTGATTACGTTATCAAGAATAATATGTTTCAGGATGTTGATATTCATCACAAAACCATGTTCATCTGAAGGTTCACCCTTAACAGTCACCCATAAAACATAGTTATGTCCGTGCCAGTTGGGATTTGAGCATTTCCCGAATACTCTCTGGTTAACCTCATCCGACCATTCCTGCCTGAACATCCTGTGGGCGGCACAGAATCTCTCTCTACGAGTCAGGTATATCATACTTTGGTAAATTAATGATACAATATTAACCAATAATTCTGATCTTTATAATTCATAAAAGCAATATATTTACTGCTCTTTCAATCAAAACAGAGTCAGATTTAGCCATGTCATTCAAAATTTTATATGTCACAGCTACCAGCGCCGAAGCTGATGCACTGAAAAAAATCACTGGCATGAAGCATGGTCCGGAAAGATTTCGTTTTGAAAACCTTGAAATTATTATCCTTGTTGCCGGGGTAGGATCTGTTTCAACTGCATGGACTATGAAACAATGGCTATCTGTGAATGAAAAACCCGATCTTGCTATTAATGCCGGGATTGCGGGAAGTTATAACATGGAGTTAATTATCGGAGATGTTGTTATGCCTGTTTCTGACTGTTTTGCTGATGCCGGAATTGAAGATGGAGATAATTTTTTTACACTTTCTGAAGCCGGAATCATAGGTGCTGATGAATTCCCCTACATGGATGGCCTTTTATATTCGGATAACAGGTATTGTGAAAAAATGAGGAACATTTTGAAACCCGTCAGGGCAATTACTGTGAACACAGTTACCGGTTCGGAAACTTCAAGGAGAAAGTTATTAAAAAGATTTAATCCTGACATTGAGACTATGGAAGGTGCAACTTTTTTCTATATTTGCTCGAGGGAAAAAATTCCTTTTCTGGCTTTAAGGGCAATCTCAAACAGGGTTGAAAAGCGAAATAAAAACAATTGGAATATAGAGCTGGCCCTTGCCAATCTGTCAGAAAAGCTAAATGATGTAATCTTAACACTGAAGTAAAGAGATGAAATTAACCCTGGGTTTTTCACCATGTCCGAATGATACATTCATTTTTGATGCAATGGTGCATGGCAGAATTGATACTGAAGGGCTGGAGTTTGATTTTTTTCTCGCTGATGTTGAGGATCTGAACACGAAAGCTCTTGCTTCAGCTGTTGATATTACAAAAATAAGTTATCATGCCTTTGCTTATGTTGCAAGGAATTACCTTATTCTTGATGCTGGCAGTGCACTCGGTTTCAGAAACGGACCATTGCTGATAAGTAAGCGCCGGATCGGCATCTCAGAACTTCCAGGGTTGAGGATTGCCATTCCCGGCAGGTACACAACTGCAAATCTCCTTTTCAGTATAGCCTGGCCTGATGTTACGAACAAGACTGAATATCTCTTTTCAAAAATCGAAGAGGCACTTTTACGGGATGAAGTTGATGTCGGCCTTATAATCCACGAAACAAGATTTACATACTATAAAAGAGGACTTCATAAATTAGCGGATATGGGAGAATACTGGGAGACACTTACAGGGCTTCCCATACCTCTTGGAGCAATTGTAATAAAAAGGAATATTCCGGATGATATTGCCCTGAAAGTTAATCGCGTGGTAAGAAGAAGTCTCGAATATGCCTACAAAGATTCATTTGCTTCGTACGATTTTGTCTCGGGCAATGCCAGGGAGATGGACAGTACCGTAATGAATAACCACATCAAGTTATTCGTGAATGAGTATACCCTTAACCTGGGTAACAAAGGAAGAGAGGCTATTGTTGAACTCTTCAGGATAGCTGAAGAAAATGGGGTTATACCTTCCTTACCTGACAGGATTTTTCTTACTTCTCTTTAATTATAATCTGGTTTAAAAATGCTAAATTTGAACATAGATAATTGCTCATTGTTTTAGTGTTGAAAGTATTAATTCAAAATAATTGAATCATGGCATTTGAACTACCAAAACTTCCGTACAAGCTGAACGCACTTGCCCCTTATATAAGTGAAGAGACGCTTGATTTCCACTATGGCAAACATCATCAGGCATATGTAAATAACCTGAATGGGCTGATACCGGGGACCGAGTTTGAAAAATCCGATCTGGAAACAATAATTAAGAAGGCTGAAGGTGGCATTTTTAATAATGCTGCACAGGTATGGAATCATACATTTTATTTTGAATCATTTGCCCCGAATGGCAGAAAGATTCCCAAAGGTGATATTGCAGATGCAATAAATGGTTCCTTTGGTTCATTGGATTCATTTAAGGAACAATTTAATAAAGCTGCTGCCACACTATTTGGAGCAGGCTGGGCATGGCTGGTAAAAAAAGACGATGGAACATTGCAGATTGTTCAGGAATCGAATGCGGGCAATCCACTGCGTAAAGGACTCAAGCCCCTGATAACCTGTGACGTTTGGGAACATGCCTATTATATTGATTACAGAAATAAACGTCCCGACTATATAAAATCATTCTGGGAGATACTTGACTGGGATCTTGTTTCGAAGCGGTTTTGATAATTTTCATATATTTATTAATTAAAATGGAATCCTTTAAAGATTTGCTCAAGTAAATTTATCATGTGATTAACTAAAATTTAAGACATGAATCTAAAAGAATTGATATTAAAAACCCGGTCATATCGTCGTTTCAATGAAGATCACCATATCGATACGAAAACGATTGAATCGTTTATTGATCTTGCGCGGTTTTCGGCATCGGGAGCAAATAAACAACCTCTTAAATATCTTATTTACAACACTGCAGAAGATTGTCAGAAAATCTTTCCATATCTGGCCTGGGCCGGATACTTAACTGATTGGCAGGGTCCTGATAAAGGAGAAAGACCAACGGGGTATATTATAATCCTGGGTGATAAATCATTAGCAGATACATTTGGCGTCGATCACGGAATTGCATCTCAGAGTATTATGCTTGGCGCCTCCGAAGCCGGTCTGGGAGGGTGTATTATTGGATCAATTAAACGCGATGAACTTAGCGATGAACTTTCAATACCTGATAAGTTTGATATACTTTTAGTTCTTGCATTGGGTAAGCCAGTTGAAAATGTAATAGTTGAAGAACTCAAGGACGCTGATGTGAAATACTGGAGAGATAATAGCAAAAATCACCACGTTCCTAAAAGGAGCCTGAAAGATCTTATAATTAAGTTATAAAAGGATTAATACCGATGAGTCGCATTTTTCTGTTTATTAGTTCATTCTTCTTCATAATTCAATCATGTTTCTCTCAACAGAATTCAAATTCAGGAACCGGGATTCTGTTTCACGGTATCGTAAAAGATGCCAATAATTTTTTGCCTGTTTCGAATTCACAGATTTTGATCAACCGTGAATTCACTTCAGTAAGCAGTACTGACGGGACTTTTTCTTTTTATGTAAGCAGGAATGATACGGTTCTCTTCAAACATCTTGGGTATAAATCAGCATTTTTGCTTGTAAGTGATACCCTTGCCGGCCGGGAGTTTGTTGCAGGGATATTTCTGAATACGGATACCTTGTCGATAGGAGAGGTTGTTATTGTTCCAAGGTTCAACAACCTTAAATCTGAAATTATGAATTCGCCGAGTAAGATACCTTCAACAATGGAAAATGCAAGGTACAATGTTGCTATTTCTGCATATCAGGGAAGAACCACTCAAGGCAAACTTGGAGATCCGGCTTCTAACTACGCATATTTACGACAGAAACAAAGGAAAACTGCCTACGAAAGAGGCGCCATTCCATCTGAATTTTTCCTCACTTTAAGCCCTTTATTGTTAATACCTGCCGGAGCCTATCTTCTGGTGCATGGCATTCCGGAAAAACCTGCTTCTTTGGAACAGGAGCTGACCGATCAGGAGCTCGATCAGATTCAGAAAAAATACCTGGAAACCCTGAAACAGCAAAAATAATAAGCTTATGTTTTACCCCCCATCCCCCCCAAGGGGGGGCTAAAAACATGAGGATTTAAAAGTCCCCCTTGGGGGATTTAGGGGTGACACCCTGAGCCCTGAGTCGTGCGTCTTTTTATCCCTTATAAAATAACGCTTTGATTATATGGCTTGCCATCTCTGGATTTTCTTTCAGGCGGCGTGTTGAATATCCAAACCATTGTTTCCCGAAAGGTACATAGACTCTCATTGCATGTCCTGCATTTAAAATACTTTCACGAAGTTTTGGCGTTACTCCATATAGCATCTGGAATTCGTACAACTCCTTTGGAACATTATATTTTTTGATCAGATTGAATGCACCTTCTACAAGAGGTTTATCATGAGTAGCTATACCCACATGTATCTTATTCCTGAAGATAAACTCAAGGTCTTCAAGAAAATGGCGGTTGATATCCTCATATTTTTTAAAAGCGATTGATTCAGGTTCAACATAAATACCTTTACAGAGCCTGTAACTTACCGGTATTTTGAGAGTGTTAAGATCTAACATCTGTTCCAGATCACTTAAGGTCCTCTTTAAGTATGCCTGTACAGCCAGTCCTACATTTGCAGGAAATTCAGACTTAAGTTTACGAAATAAGACTATCTCGTTTTCAGTACAGGGAGAGTCTTCCATATCAATTCTTATAAACCCGTTATATGTTGCAGTTTTTTTGACTATCTCACGAATATGATTATAGCAAATCTCCTTGTCGATCAGTAAACCGAAGCTGGTGGGTTTTAGAGAGAAATTTCCATCGATATGGTTTTTGTATGAAATATCAATAAGATTAAGATACTCCTTCTTATTTGACTCAGCTTCCTCAAGGGTTTTAATAAATTCACCGAGAACATCAAGAGTTACTTTTATGTTTTTGCTGTTCAGGTCTTTAGATACACGCATTGCGTCATCAATAGTTTCTCCGGATATATAAGATTTTGAAAATATCCAAATAAATTTCTTCGGGAAATAAGGCAATATAGCCGCAATAAATTTGTTAAACATAATTTGAATTTATATCTGAAAAAAACTAACTTTCTTTATTTCTATATTAAAATGCTAATAAAAA
>Ga0315273_10003002_pt1 | contig 20248 bp, 21 predicted proteins | sample YL17G02_0_MG_FD_205753 | JGI IMG/M metagenome (GOLD analysis project Ga0315273, IMG submission 205753) | Sediment microbial communities from Yellowstone Lake, YNP, Wyoming, USA - YL17G02_0 | ecosystem: Environmental > Aquatic > Freshwater > Lake > Sediment | place: USA: Wyoming | collected... | reverse complement strand
CATTATGCGGCTGTGGAAAGGGCGAATACCCTGCCGAGCATACCAACACAACAGGTTCAGGAAGCAATAATACAGCACATGGATGAAATAGTTACTGCAGACACCTGCCCCATTGATGTAAAACCGCAGGAAAAAGCTAAGGAAGTCGAAGAAAAGCACATTGGAAAAACTGGCTGAAGGCAATGACCCATAAAACAACCAACGCAGAAACGGTGACAGATACCAAGGAAACGGGCAAGACTGGCGCTAGAATCCTTCCTCCTGACAACTTGGTCAGAAAGGCAAGGCTGGTGATAATCGACCACCGGGAGGACATGCTCGGGTCAATTAGCGCTGCGCTAGGAGGTATTTGCGAGATTCCCCCGGGGCTCACCCTCATCAATTCACTGGCAGGTGCAATGCGATCCATCCTAAAAGAAAGTCCGGACATGGTCATGATTGCCAGGAATTTCGATCCGGAAGATCCGAATGGCAATATGAAGCTCCTGGTCGCTGTCAAGGACAATAATCCAAGGGCGAAGGTGATTCTGCTCAGTGAAGATGAGGATGATGCAAGCGGATTCGATGCTGTTGTCCAGGAGGGAGCGACTGAAACCCTGGTCAGCCTGGTGAAAAGATTCGCTTCTGGAGAGGATGAAGGAATTGTCCAGCACATCGACGATGCAATAACCGGAAGGGTAGTGCCCAAAATAGGATCAGATGAGTGGGAGGCCATTTGTCCGACGAATGTGGAGAGAAAGGCGAGACTTCTAGTCATTGATAATGCTTCAAACGTGGTTAACGCAGTCAGCACATACCTGAGCGGGATCTGCATCGTTTCTGAAGGAACTCCGGCCGCAAAATCTTTCGAAGAGGCAAAAAGGCTTGTGGATGAACAAAAACCGGACATTGTGATGGTTTATGATAACTTTGACCGCAGCGACAGGATGGCAACGACCACCATTTGCGAATATGTGAAGACTCTGAAACCGGGCGCTTCGGTTATATTAGTAGTTCCTGAAGACGGAACAAATGAGATAAACGATGGTGCTCCATTCGATAGAATCATCCATAGGAATGAAGTCGCGCTTATTAAGGAGACAGTTAAGGAATTGGCGTCTAGATATTGAGTCAGTTATCCGTATCTGCGCAGGAATGATTCCTTTTTACTCCTCTTCTTCGGCCTGAATAGCAAGCAGCTCTGCATCCGACTCTGCATCCGGAGCCAGGTCAACAGAGCGCCTTCCTTCTGGCCGTTTCTTTCCACGACTCCTGCCATACTCGTCAACACGAGGGGTCGTTCTCCTTACGCCGCAATCAGGAGTTTTTCTCTCGTCAGATGCTGTTCCTGACACAGTCACCTCCAACGCATGTGTGTGAAGCTCGGCCATGAGAGCGGAATAACTATTTCGTTCATCGCGAAGCAGTTGCCCGAGTGGTATCGGAACGACTTTAGGTGGTGCTTCTGTTGTTTTGCCTGACGTTCCTTTATCGGTTTTCCCTGATTTTTGTTTCATGTTTTTTCACCTCAGCAATAATTCTGGCTGATTTGATTTCTTTCTATTGTGTATATTAGTAGCTATTTGTTTATATTACTTTCGATACCAGCCACGCATGACCATGGCTTCCATAACGCGCTCTTTGGCAATGGCCATTGCAGCCGCACGAGTATCATTATCCTTCTGTGCGCGCTCCATCATTACCTTGGTATTCCTGGAAATCTTGTCCTTCACGACCTCGAACATCGTATTCTCGTCCCAGCTCCGAGTCTCGCAATAGCTGGAGATGACTCCGCCGGCATTAGCAACAAAATCCGGAAGCACGACCACGCCTTTTTTCATTAGTATTTTCTCCACGTCATGCGGAATGGGAAGGTTCGCACCCTGTGCGATGTATTTCGCCTTTACCCTGCCCACATTCTCGTTCGTGATAACGTTCGGCCTTGCGCCAGGCATGAGAATGTCCACATCAAGTTCGAAAAGTGCCTTCGCATCAAGCTTGTCGCCATGATGCGCGGTAACGGTTTTCTTTTCGTTTTTCGTTTTCATCAAATCCGCGTACTTTAGACCGGCTTTATTGTAAATTGTTCCTTTGGAGTCAGATACGGCAACGATTTTCGCGCCCCATTCCTCCAAGAATTTGTGTGCGAACGTACCGACATTGCCATAGCCTTCAATAGCCACCGTCTTTCCATTCAGACTGTCGCCCTTAAACTCGATTGCGGTCTTCGTACATAGAGCAACTCCATAGCCAGTGGAACCAAGCTCGTGCGGAAGGCCACCCATGCTCGCCGGCTTTCCCGTGCATACCAAGGGGGTCTGCAGCTCATCAGAGAAATATGCCATCTCCTTTTCGGTCATGTTCATGTCAGGGCCTGCGATGTAGTGCTTCGGAACAATCTCGCTGATTTTTCTCGCGAACGCGCGTACAATCGCCTCCTTTTTTTCAGGAGTGAGATTCTTCGCATCCGCCTTTATTCCCGATTTCGCGCCTCCGAAAGGAAGGTCTGCCATTGCGTTTTTCCAGGTCATGGCGCGCGCAAGACCCATGACTTCCTCTGTAGTAACATCAGGTTCCATCCTTATGCCGCCCTTTCCAGGACCGCGTGCAGTGTTATGGACAACGCACACGCCCTGCATCCCTGTCTTCTGGTCGTAAACCTCGAAGACCCTCTCGAATCCGAATTCGTCCTCCTTTTTCATAGCATCTCGCCTCACGGTTTTCTAACGAAGAATTTAATCAAGAATTTCTGCGTAGTTTTTATAAATATGGTAGTTACCACTACGGTGAATGACGAAAAATCAATCTGTGTTTCCAAGGAACCCATCCACGATCATCTTCCTTGCATCCTCATCGCTCAATCCCCTTGTTTGCAGATAGAATACCTTTTCTTTTTCTATTTCCCTAACGCTGGCCGCATGCGAACAATCCACATCATTGTTCAGGATCTCAAGAACCGGGTCCGCCCTTGCCTTTGCCTTCTCCCCAAGGACAAGCGCCTTGCATTCAACGCGCGACACAGAACCAGGGGCAGTTTTTTCGATTCTCGCGAGGCCGGAAAGCTCGACTGAAGATGAGCCCCATGCCACTCCCCTTGAATTTACAATCGAGCGGGTTTTTGGAGCAGAATGGAAAACATTAGTGACTGATTTTTGCACATCGCTCTTTTCGCAACTGCAAATATTTGTGATACTTACAGAAGAATCAGCACCTGAGAGCATGCAATCCACCACCAAGGAAGAATTGTTGCGAACTTCAGATTTCATCATCAGCGACGCGTTTTCCTCTAAGACTATTTTCAGTTTCGCATAACCGTCCGAGAGATTTGCCAGAATCTCTGCTTTTTTTCCCTTTTCTATGACAAAGAAACCAGGCTCGCGCTTCGCAACCTCTTTCAAAACACTAAACTCAAGACCGGAAACTGGCAACCGGGAACTGGACACGCTCATCCCACCGCCCCCTCCATTTGTAGTTGTATTAGCCGGTTGAGCTCCACTGCGTATTCCATTGGAAGCTCGCGCGTAAAGGACTCCATAAAGCCAAGCACAATCATGGCAAGCGCGTCTTTCTCGCTTATTCCCCTTGACATGAGGTAGAACAGCTTGTCAGTTCCGATTTTCCCGACTTTAGCTTCGTGGCTCACCGTTGCCTTCGATTCATTACTCTTGATCGTCGGGTATGTATCCGAACGGGAAATGTTATCGAGCAGGTATGCGTTGCACTGAACGAAACTCTTTGCACCTTTGGCTCCTTCGGCGATCTGAACAATCCCCCGGTAACTCGACCTTCCGCCATCCTTGCAAACGCTCTTCTGGATGATTTTCGAGCTCGTGTTCGGGGCGAGATGGATGGCTTTCGCGCCGGTGTCCTGGTGCTGGCCTTTTCCCGCATATGCGACTGACATGACGTCGCATCTGGCACCCTCGCCTTTCAGAATCACACTGGGGTATTTTTGGGTCACCGCGCTGTTATGAACAACGAACCCATTTGCAACGAAATTCTGGGTTCCTTCCACTTCTATATCATACGTCGTTTCTTCCCCCGCATCTTCGATAGAAGAAACAGGAACAAATGCTATCGGCGAATTAATCTGGCGGTCACCAAAATAAAGCAGATGTGCCACGTACTCTTTCACTTCTTTTCCCAACTTAAGTTTTTCAACTCTGGTCCATTTTGAAATTTTCAAAGGATTTAATCCACAGCTAATGGCAAGTATTTTTGTATCTTGAAGAAGTTTTTCATGTACGCTACAAAGAGAAATATTTCTATGACCCTTTTTTTTGCTTTTTCTTCGGTGACCATCTGCATCTAAATATCCTTCAATAAATGCTAATTTCTGTTCCTTGGGAAGTTTGAACACCCATTGAGGAATTCGTTTAGATCTGGCGTTTCCGACAAATCCCAACTGCATGAAAAAATCAACTAAAGCAGCAGAGTTAAATCTTACAACGACATTTTGATGTTCTTCACATTCAAGACCAAAAAGTTCCATTAGAAGTTTGATTACTTTTACCCTGCTTTTATCTGTTTTCGGAACTGCAAAACAGATCCTAGTTTCATCCTTATATCCATCTCCAATATAAAACCCAAAAAGCCAAAGTAAATCAATTGAACTTTCTGATGGGATTTTGATTTTTTTGTTACCCCGCGTCTGTTTATAATCAATTTTGCGAACACATCCTTTGAATGGGACAGTGCCGGATATGGCGACGAGGTCGCCTTTCTTGATTTGTTTGAGTTGCATCCAATTTATTCTGGTAAAACCATCTTTTTTTGTTAAAACTAAAAATGGGTGGTTATCAGTCGCTCGAATAATGCGATGATTCATGGTCTTAAGTTCGTAAACCGGTCTAGGGTCGTTTCTTTTCTTACCTATGACTTTGTTTCTTACGAATTCAAAGTTTTGATCTAGCGAATAAACCAGCTCTCCAATTTGAACGTCTTGGATGTTTTTTACATCATCGTTTACAAACACTTTAGAGTCCGCAGTAAGACAGCCAATGTTCCCGTCAAGCCACTCAACAACCGCGTTCTCGTACGCGACCGCCCGCTTGGTGACAAGATTATAGACATTGTTGGACCAGTTCTGGATCGTGGTATAGCGGACTTTCGAATTCTTTTTCGCGATGATTTCGACTACTGCTGCATGGAGCGAAGCTGTGGTATAAACTGGCGCACTGCATCCTTCCACATAGTTGACTGAGCTGCCTTCCTCGCAGATGATCATTGTTCGCTCGAACTGTCCGAGCTTTTCCGTATTTATTCTGAAATATGCCTGGAGAGGTATGTCGCACTTGGTATTTTTTGGAATGTAGACGAAAGAACCGCCTGACCATGTGGCGCTGTTCAGGGAAGCGAACTTGTTGTCATCAAGTGGAACAACCGTGCCAAAATATTTTTCCACAATGTCAGGATGCTCCTTAAGGCCAGTGTCCATATCCGTAAAAATAATGCCTTTCTCCTCCCATTGCTTTTTCAGATGATGGTACACAGATTCACTCTCAAATTGCGCAGTTGACCCTGCGAGGAACTTGCGCTCAGCTTCAGGTATCCCGAGTTTGTCGAATGTTTTCTTGATATCCTCTGGGACCTTGTCCCATGACTGTTCCTTTTTCCCGGCTGGTCGCACATAATAGTAAAGGTCATCGAAATTCAGATGCGTTAGGTCTGGGCCCCATTTCGGCAAAGGGCGCTGGCGGAAGTACGAATATGCCGCAAGCCGCTTTTCCAGCATCCAGGCTGGCTCCTTCTTCATCCGTGAAATTTCCTTTATCACATCTTCGTCGAGTCCTTTTTTCGAGCGGAAGGCGTAATGCTCCGGAGTATGAAAATCGTACTTGGACGTGTCTATCTCAACCAATGACAAGCACCTAACGATTTACATCTCGGCAAGATTTAAAACACATCCACATAAGTATGGAAATATGCTTGAAGTCCAGAACCTTACTGTTAGCACCGAACACAAGAAAGTTGTGGATGGTGTCAGCCTGACAGTGAAAGAAGGTGAAGTCCACGCAGTCATGGGACCGAACGGAGCAGGAAAATCAACCCTAGCACTTGCGCTCATGGGCTATCCCGAGTACAAGGCAGAAGGTACAGTGCTATTCGATGGAAAAAACATCAGCAAGAGCACTCCGGATGAGCGTGCCAGATTGGGTCTCTTTCTGGGTTTTCAGCACCCACAGGAGATCGAAGGCGTGAAAGTCAGCAGCATGATAAGGAAGGCGAAAGGCGCGACTAGCCTGGAGAAACAGACGCTCGACAAGATGATGGCTGACATGAAGAAGCTCGAAGGAACCGTTAGGAAGGTCGGTCTAGATAAGGAATTCATCCAAAGGGAGCTGAATGTTGGTTTTTCCGGAGGAGAAAAGAAACGTCTCGAGATTGTTCAGATGATGGAGCTGAAGCCAAAGGTAGTGATTCTTGATGAAATAGATTCAGGGCTTGATGTGGATGGCATAAGACTTGTTGCGGAAGCGATAAAGAAAATGCAGGATGGCAAAAGGTCGTTCATTATCATCACCCATTACCCAAGGATCCTGAAATACGTGAAACCGGATTTCGTCCATGTGATGGTGAAGGGCAAGATCGTGAAAACAGACGGACCAAAACTCCTTAAACTGCTGGATGAGAAGGGTTATGCTGCATTCGGTGCAGGTGCAAAAGATGTTTGACGTTGATAAGATAAGGCAGGATTTTCCCATACTTGGCGAAAAGGTTAATGGAAAGCCGCTTGTTTACCTGGATTCGGCTGCAACTTCACAGAAACCGCACCACGTAATTAAGGCCGTAAGCAATTTCTACGAAAAGTTCAATGCGAACGTTGCGAGGGGCTTGCATAAGCTCGGGGAAGAAGCCACACGACAATACGAAGAAGTCCGGTTCAAAACAAAGGATTTCATAAACGCAAAAAGTGATAATGAAATTCTATTCGTGAAGAACACCACTGAAGCTGCCAATATGGTCATGTATGGCTGGGGCATGAAAAACATAAAAGAAGGAGACAAGATCGTCACGACGATAATGGAGCACCATAGTAACTTTGTCCCTTGGCAGCAACTCGCGAGGATGAAGAAGGCGAGGTTTGAAGTGATTGATATAGATGAGGAAGGCAAATTGAAAGAAAGCGAGCTGGATAAGATTAAGGGAGCGAAATTCGTTGCAGTAACGGCAGTCTCGAACGTGCTCGGTACTGTGAACGATGTTAAAATGATCTGCAAACTCTGCCGCGATGCTGGGGCAATCAGTTTTGTTGACGGAGCGCAATCCGTTCCTTCAATGAAAACAGATGTGCGAGACATTGATTGCGATTTCTTCGCATTCTCCGGTCACAAGATGCTCGCTCCATTCGGCACCGGAGCTTTATATGGGAGGGAAGAACTTCTGGAGTCCATGGACCCTTTTCTATATGGGAGCGAAATGATAAGAAAAGTGACAGTTGAGGAATCCACCTGGAACGATTTGCCGCACAGGTTCGAAGCCGGAACCCCGATTGTAGCTGAAACAATCGGACTCGGAGCTGCCATTGACTACTTAAGAAAGATCGGAATGGACGATATCAGAAAGCATAAGGAAGAAATCACTGCCTATGCGCTGAAAAGGCTCGCTGAAATGAAAGGCATCAGGATAATCGGCCCGAAAAATGCAAGCGAACGGGGCGGTCTTGTGGCATTCGAACTTGAAAAGGTCCACCCGCATGACATCGCAGCGATTCTTGACGACTCTGGGATTGCAATAAGATCAGGGCATCACTGCGCTATGCCGTTGCACCTGAGATTGAACATCCCGGCAAGCAGCAGGGCAAGCTTCCAACTTTACACGAAGAAAGAGGAGATAGACGCGCTCGTAAAAGGACTGGAGAAAGTAAAAATGATTTTTGGTGCGTGAGCTGATGTTATTTCTGTTTTCCCATTATTCGGTTATTCGTTGTGTTCCTTCTAAAAACAAAGGAGAAGTGGAATCAGATTTGACAATTGCCACTTCAGCCATCCAGTGTAAGAAATAGGAGAGATATTAATGTCGGACCAGGATCTTTACCAGGAATTCATAATCGAATTGTACAAGAATCCACTTAACTTTGGTACGATTGAGAATGCCGAATACAAGGCAGAGATGTACAACCCTACTTGCGGTGACAGGGTGGTCATTTATCTTAAAGTCAAAGACAACAAAGTGGTGGATGCCAAGCACGATGGGAAAGGATGCGCGATTTCCCAGGCAAGCGCATCTCTTTTTACTGAATACTTAAGGGGAAAAACAATCGAAGAAGTCATGAAACTCGGAAAGAACGATATCATGGGACTGATCAAGATCGATCTTTCAAAGAATCCTACGCGGATTCGCTGTGCGCTGCTTCCCCTGGACGCTTTGAAAAAGGCGCTGAAAAAAGAATAAAAAAAGACAAAATGATATAAAGATAAAGTTTGTTTATCCAGCATGAGCATTGGGTCAGACATACAAGCAAACGAATGGATAATATTCACTTTGCTTGCCCTCCTGGTTTTGGGACTCTGGGGCTTTTTCCCCAAATTGGCCGTCAAATACCTGGATCCTAAAAGTGCCCTTGCTTTTCAAGCTATCGGAGCTCTTGCTTGCGGTTTGTTGATTTTTTTTATTTTGGGCTTTGACATCAAATTCAATGCAAATGGAGCAATTTTTGCAGCCTTAACAGGCATAACCGGAGTCCTAAGCGTTATTTTCATATACTTCGCTTTGCACCAAGGGGGCAAGTTATCTGTTGTAGTTACAGTGAGCGCCCTTTATCCACTGATTACGCTTGTTCTTGCTTACCTATTCTTAAAGGAAGATATAAGCACGAAGCAATTATTTGGAATAGCATTAGCCCTGGTATCATTATTTCTCCTAACTTACAATGAATAGAGAAGCCAGGGCTATTGAACATAGACTTTCGTCATCATGTCTCCTTTCCTCAGCTGTTTGGCAACATCCATTCCTTCAGTTACTTTCCCGAAAACCGCATACTGGCCATCCAGGAATTTTGCGTTTCCAATTACGAAATAAAACTGAGAGGTTGCGCTGTTAGGATCATTGGTCCTTGCCATGCCCAAGGCCCCAGCCTCATGCGACAGACCCGGAACTATTTCGAGCGGTATGGTCTTATCCGAGCCTCCGGTACCATCTCCCTTCGGGTCTCCGCCTTGCACTACAAAGTCAGGTTCGTAGCGATGGAAGGTCAGATTGTTGTAAAATCCCGAGCGCACAAGCCCGAGGAAATTCTTTGCGGTTATTGGCGCTTCCTTTTCGAATATCTCTGCCTTGAATGTCCCTTTTGTGGTCTCAAACACAACTATAGAATTTTTTGACATATTTACACCTGAAGAAGAATTATTTCCACTTTCGTTCGCAGGGGCTGCAGGCTGATTGCTCGTGCATCCGGCAAGGAGCAGGGCAGCGAAAATCACAAGTATACTCCTGAACACAAATGACAGATTCTCACCTCTTTTATCGCTGTACCAAAAGGAATTTATAGCTTATCTAATCATTCATGGTCATGAGACACACACATATTCTGATCGGATTGATGTTTGGACTATTGATTATGTCGGGAATTTCTTTTGCACAAGCAGCCCCCTGTAACCAGACCAGTGATTGCGCACCGTGCGGGATTTGCATACCTCCAACCAGCGGCCCTGGCCCAGGTTGGTGTTCATATAACATGCAGCCCTGTCTTTCTGGCTGCTACTACGACGGTGAAATTTGCGTCCCGCTTGTAGAGGGGATGTGTTTCGGCCCGGAGGACTGTGATCCATGCATGCAATGCTTTGGTGGTGGTGATGGTACCCCGGGTGAATGCGGGGTGCAACATTGCGGAATACCAACTGGCCAAACCTTAACTAGAGTAACGAATGGGGATGGTGATTGCCGACCTGGCTGTACCTGTACTCCACAAGGAGAGGGAAGCATTTGCACCCCTATACATCGCACATCCTCCGAGACCCGCAATTGTGTTCCAATGACTGCGTCGGTTGATGTTTCATGCGAAGAGAATGTAGTAAATGTCAAAGCAAAGGATAACTCCCTGGAGGGAGTGGAGGTAAGTGTTCTCAAGTTTTACTCTACAATACTCGAAGGTAAAACGAACTCCAGTGGTCAATACGGATTCTTTGCTCAAGATGGAACAGTCCAGATCTCACTTTCTTACTTCGAAAAAGGAGGTAACTGTTATACCCCACCCACACCCCTCGGATGCGGTAACGCCGCATGTCCGGAGGATTATGTTTGCATTAAAGGAATTTGCGAAGTAAAGCTAAAGACAACCGAAGAATGTGCGCCAAAGCCCTGTGCAGACTGCCCAGTAGGCAACATCTGCGTAGATAATAAGTGCGTTGCGCCGCCACCCCCACCGCCTCCTCCACCTAAGCTAGGCTGCACTTCAAATACAGAATGCAGGGATGAGGATTATTGTAACAGAGAAGGAAACTGCGTTCCTGTTGAAACCGGAGCGTGCGGCTATGTACTTAACCACACCTGGAAAGAGTACGAATGCTGTGCCAACACTACATTTACATGTAAGACTGGGTATGTGTGCAAGGTTCATAACTGCACCAAGATAGAGTATTCAGTTTCTGGCGAAGATGGCTTTGTCTCAGAAACGGGCGTTGTGACTGCGTCTGAAGACGGCAGCCCCTATGTGGGCGAGCTGGTGGTTACAAAGCCAGACGGCAGCTGGGTGATACTGCAAACTGACTCCAGCGGTATGGCCTCTTTCCTGTTCGACCAAACAGGCGATTGGAAAATCGAATTGAAAAAGAATGGCGAGATCATGAGTTCGGTTGTTGTGACTGCACTTGCCACGCCCCCAACAGTACCACCTGGTGAACCGAATTTCTTTGATGAATTAGCTCAGCAGAGCTGGCTTCTGTTGATTCTACTTCTGATACTTGGGCTCCTGGTTTACAGGTATTATTTCGCTGGAAAGGGCAGCAAATAATCTTTTTTTCTTCTTTCTTTTACTTTCTTGTTCTTTCAAAAAAAGGACCTTAGAAGATGGTCTATATCTCAGGCGCTTCCTTGATGGCGCGCACTATGCTCCTCGCTGCTTCCGCGATGTTCAATTCTCCGCCCTTTAGATACCACTTGCGCCGCTCGGCCATGAGCGCGAGCAGCTCTTCGGGCTTTGTGTCATCGCCTATCTTAAAATCGTATTTCCCTTCCATCCATTTCCTGAGCACCGGACTTGAGAGGATTTTCGCGGCAATGATATAGGCGTGCGCCTCCTCGTCGCCGTGCACGTTCACCGCGCCTTTGATCACGAGAGTATGCCTTTGCTCCTTCTCAGGGAACACCCCCCGGTAATCGACTATGGTGAGCTCGTCGCTCACGCGTATCCATTGGACGTCCTTAGTTGTGCCTGCGATAGGCGAAACCTTTGCCGCATGCCTCCCGGAAAGCGAGTTTATCAGGGTGCTTTTGCCGATATTGGGGTATCCAAGAAGAAGCGCGCGGGCCGGGCGTTTCTTTGTTCTGGACAATATGGCCTTGAGAAGATCCTTCTTCTCCTCAGGGGTTGCTGTTTTCGCGCTTATGGTGAACACGCGGTCGGTTGTTTTCACCTTGCCCCCTTCTAGGAGCAGATCTGCCTTGTTCGCCACGATGAGCAGGCGTGCTGTTCCTATCCATTTCTCTGCGAAACGCAGCCTCGTTCCCTCCACATCGCGGCAGTCCACGATCTCCACTATGATGTCGGCCTCGTGTATAAGCTTTCTAAGTGAAGCCCACCTGTCGTGGCGCGGGGCATAGTAAGTGCGGGTTTTAGTACGGGTACTGCGCATATATTGTTATTGACTGGGCGGATTAATAATTGAAGGGAAAACAAAAAATCAGAAATAGAGTGCAGGGGCTAGGAGAATAGATGTTAGAAGCGACATTCTATGATTTCGCAAACGCCTTTAGAGTTTTTTCACGTTCTTGGCACGCAGCCCGCGTTCGCTCGATTCAACCTCGTACTCTACAGCATCGCCGGCCGTGAGCACTGCACCGCCTTCAATCGCCGAGGTGTGCACGTACACGTCCTTGCCGTCGTCGCCCGTGATAAATCCAAAACTCCGTTCGGCGTTAAACATCTTTACTTTTCCTTTCATCGAATCACCTTCATTTCATCTTACCTATAAAATGCAGATATTATAAAGTCTAATGATACCATCACCGCGCTTGAATAAGAATGCAGGGGACGGATTCAAAGAGCTAATCTGAGGTCTGAAGTTACTAATATTCAACTTTAGCTTCATTTCCGATTGCCATCATCTCTCGAGTGTTTCATCATTTATTGCTTTGATTTACTTGTATACGCAGAAATCATATAACCTGGAATATCTCTATTCTTTACCATTATTTTGGTTTTATCCTCTACGGTTAGGAACTTTTTTGTGCCAAAATGATGCTCTGCTAAATCTCCTAAAGCATTATCCACTGTTTCACCAGTCGCATACCATCCAAAAAGTTCTCCCGTCTTTATCAGTTTTTTTGCTTCCTGGAAGTCTTGGTCTTTTTCGATAGCCCATACAGGTATGAGTCTGTGTGATAACGTGGCCGCAGTAGTTTTATGGCCTCCATCAACTAAAAAATACTCCACATGCGGGTTGGCTTCGAGATAATTCGAAAGTAATCTGTTATATCGGTTTGATTTGGGGTCTTTACCTTTTAGATAAGGGATCCCGACAGATTTGTGGATTACCGGACAGGGTGGTAAAACTCTCCCTTGGTTCTTTTCAAAGATTCTAAAATAGATTTTGAGGATTTGTTCATTGTATAAGGGATAGTCTCTGAGGGTTACTATCTGATTCGGACGCAGGAATCTTTTTTTCATGATTTAAATTATTGTAAAACATATAAAGCATTTCCTTTTCTGGAGTTTCATTTTCAAGATACCTCGAGAACGCAGACCAATCCAAAAAGCGCTAGGGCAGGAGTCCGGAGTTCGAATCTTGGTCAGAGATTCACAGTCTGATTATGAATCCCCAAACTGCTTGTCATATAATCTGGTTATATGACTTTTATTCCCCCATAATTTCCAATCATCACTTCTGAATTATTTCGCGCACTCAATTTTATCGCAATGCTAGCGAGAAAAACCCATGTTTTTAAATATATCACTATTTATAGATATTATCAGAAAAAAGTGATATATATGAAAGTAACCAGCCGGGAAACCTACAAAATCATAAGAGCGGCATTAAGGCTAAAAAAATTCAGGCAGTATCAGATAAGCAAAGAAGAGGATGTCACTTTTAGCCTCGTAAATCGTGTTGTGAACTGGCTTGTTTCGCAAAAGTACGTAGTCAAACGTACTGGCTATTATGAACTGGTATCGCTCTCTGCAATTATCGGGCTTTTTCCATTATATCGGAAAATGAAGCCTTACGTAACCTTCGACGTTTCCCTGCCAGCCAAGCAGGTACTGGAGACCCTGAAGGGCAAAGGGGCTCTTTGCCTGACCTCAGCCCTTTCCTATTACGATGATTACTACAGGGATCCTGCAATCCATGTTTATCTGCAAGATGAGAAAATACTGAATGAACTTAAGAGCCTCCAAAAGGGGTATACGCATATTGAGATCTACTCGGAGGACTTAAACAGCGATGATTTCGCAACAATCAAAGGCCAGAAAATAACTACCAGGATAAGAACCATAATTGACCTGTTCTGTGCCAACAAGGCTTATGCCGCAGAGCGCCTGATAAAGAAAGAATGGATTTGAATGAAAGAGCTTTATTCAAAAGCAATTACCGACCCAAGTTTAACTGAACTGGGGGAATTTGCATGGTGGTACAATGAAAAAATCGGCAATTACCCCATAATTGTCGGCGGTTGGGCAGTCTATTGCTATACGAAAGGTCTAGGCTCGAAGGATATCGATGTCGTATTCCTTGGGGATGCGACCAAGCACAAAACATTATTCGATTATTTCAGGGCACATGGATACACCGAAAGGAGAAGGAGCTTTTTCGACAAGGAATTTGTAAAACTGAACAATGATGTAGAGATAATAATCGATGCAGTCTCCTCAAACAGGATCATAATATTTGAAGGAAGGAATGCTCGGTTACCCTGGAGCTGGGCAGTTAAGCATAGTTCTTTGTATGACATTGGCGGTTCGAAAATTTATATCCCAACCCTGGAACTGTTGATGACCTATAAGTTTGGTGCCATCCTAGGAAGGAATATCCAGCTAAGAACCGGGTTGGAGTTTGATTATTATGGGTCAAAGCTCTGGAAAGACGTATATGATGTTATTTCTCTTTCCAGGTTGGAAATGAATCAGAAAAGCGTAAACCACTTTTTAGCCGAATCCGGTTTGGATGAATATTCAAATGAGATTATGTCAATTATTGAAGATAATTTTTATGAAGAAACGGGTTCATTGATAAAAGACGTTTCCCTGGAGAGAATCAGGAAAACCCTGAGGAAAGACTAACGTTACATTTTCTGATTGGATTATGTACAGTAATTCACAATCTGATTGCGAATCCTAGGGCAGGATTCGAGACCAGATCTGAATGCAGGGGACGGGCACGGAATTCTGAGTTAGGTTTAGGTCTTTCTATATCGTTGAAAATTAGTGATTTTAGGTGCGAGCTTGCTTCCTTGTCGCATTATTCATTGCGGCTATGGCAAAAGAGGAAGCGAAGAGGACAAGAGATACCCTGATGATTCAGAAGTTACGATAACCTATTTGGATAATTAGAAAAAAGATTATTCGATCTTCGACAGCTGCGAGACGAAGTCCTGGGCTGCAGAGAGTGTGTCTTTTGGTTGTGCACCTGCAACGACTATTTTTGAGCCCTGAACGACTTCCCTCACAACCTTCGGGGTAGCGTTCCAATCCACGGAGATACCTGCGAGGAGCTGCTCGGAGACCGAGTTACCGGCCGGATTACCCACAGAGATCAGTGTGCTAAAGCCTTTGGCATCAGTGTCGAGGATTACCAGAGCCCCTGTAGGGCCATTGAAAGGCTCGACCACGGACACAGACTGAACATTGTCCGGCATGATTACTGAGGATACGCCACTCATGTCAGGCACGCATGAGCAGGTATCGCATGGAACATTTGTATTGACGCATGAAACCGCGCCATCAACCTGCGAAGTCAGTATTCGTTTCTTGGATGTGCTAACCGCTATTGCTTCGGCAATGTATGATGCAGCGATACCGTCGCAAGGTGTGGAATTACCTCCGAGTACGACCTTAGCCACTGGGGCACCGTTTTCATCAACCAACATTGTCGAGCCGAACATCAGCTTGCCGCCCTCTCGCAAGCTGGTCGGAATTTCACTCTCGATACGGCAAGAAACCTGCGGTTTTATTCCAGCATCAACCGCGGGCTCTGGTTCGTTAATGCAGTTATCATAGATTCCCGGACGGCCGCACCCGCCGAGGCTGCAGCAACACCTATAAGTGCAAGGCCGGCCATGAGTCCGACCCGCATCTTATGCGGAAGATTCGAAATGAAGCGTTTTGCCTTGGAGACATCCGCTCCGGTATAGCATTTCCTGCTCTGGCCTTCGATCGTAGCATGCATCAGTCTAACCATTGATACCACCTAATAAAATTATGGAATGAATAGTTTATAAATCTACACCTTTTATAACATAATTTGAGGCAGCTTCGCCCTCTCCTATCTTGATGCTCATTGAATCCCTTTCCCCTTGTCCGAGCTGAAAAGCATGTTCTAAAAAAACCGATAAAATCGTCTTGTCGGTATTGGAAAACGCGGCTCATTTTTCTCCTGTAGCATATTGATTAGTCATGCCAAAAGCTTGCGCCACCTGTGATAGTAAATGTATAGAAAGTGCAGGGGACGAAAGTCCTGAGCAACCCTGAGGTCTGACCTTGGCAAGGTCGGCGCTCCGACCTTGACTGTCGCGAACGGATCGCCGTTCGCTCCATTCCTTAGCGCCCCGATGTCAAATTTGACATCAAGTAAAATATAGTCGTCTGCCGCCCCGATTATTTAAAGGCTTACGCTATACCGTAAGCCATTCGGCTATCCGTTTCCGGCCGCACAGCAGAAGCGCTTTTTTGGTCTTATGCTCCCCAGAAAAACGCTCCAGCGCGGATGATTCGCGTGCGGGCGCCTCTTCCGCCGCACAGACATTGATAGCGGTGATCTCAAGGCCGTCCTTGACGACAAAATCGACCTCAAAATCATTGGAGTAGTACTGCACCTCCTTTCCGGACCGTAAAAGCTCAATAGCCACCGCGTTTTCCGTTCTCCTGCCCAGGTCCGGCGTGAACGACTTCGAAATCGCAGCCTGAAGGCCCGTATCGTAGGCATAGTATCTTCTCGGTTTTTCCATCGCCTTCTTGAGCGAATAGGAGAATGCGGGCACATGGAAGGCAATGAAGGCGTCCTCCAGGTATGACAAGTATGTTTTGATGGCATCGAAAGAGAGGCCCGTCATCGCCCTGAGCTTGTTGTAGCTGAACAGTTTCCCGGAATTGGTGATCACATATACTGCAAGCGTCCGCAGTGTGGGCACGTCCCGCACCTCGTACCTCGCGGATATGTCCCGCGTTATGGCGCTGTCGAAATACTCCTCGAGCATGCGGGTGCGCTTCTCAGGGTTCTTTTCCAGAACAACCGCCGGGTAACCCCCAGTCTCCAGATAATCCTCCAGAGATGCTTTCGGATGCGCCTTCCTGAACTCCCTTAAGGAGAATGGGAGCACCAGGAAACCGAGGCCCCTTCCGCCCAGAGTAGTGGAGAATTCCGAGCTCAGGAGCTTCGCGGAAGAGCCCGTGACGAAAATCTTGAAGGTCTTCTTGTCGACATTCGCCCTCACCCATTTCTCCCAGCCAGGGACGTTCTGGATTTCGTCCAGAAAAACATACTGCGGCCTCTTCCTGAACGCCTTGGCGAATTCCGCAATTATCTCGTCAAGGAACTGGGTGGAGAGCAATCCTGAGAATGATGGTTCCTCGAAATTCACATAAAGGCAGGAATGCTTCCCATGCTTGTCGGCGAGGAAAGCGAGAATCTGGAGGCACACGGTAGTTTTCCCCGAACGCCTGGGCCCGTAGAAATAGACCGCGTCCGGGCCGTGCAGCATCCCCATGGCCTTTTCGGTCACATCCCTGGGGATGCCCGTCTCGGGTTTTCTGGCCCAGTAATTCCAACTTTCAATCGTCTTCCAGATGCGCTCTTCCATGGGTTATCAACACATGCAGGGTATTTAAAGGTATACGTTATATCGTACACCTAGCTAATGAGACTGCCTGCTTCGTATTCTTTTTCAAAACAGCAGATAACCGGATATTGACGGCACTGGCTTCGTGGAACGAATTCAAAGAGAAGGTCTGGGGTCTGAACCCTCTTTAGCGCTGCGATGTTAGAATTTGGCATTTGACATGTAAAATTTGCATAACTGGCAATTCATTTCTTTGTATTTACGATTCTTCCACTGTCGAATTCCCTTCTCTGGGTGCGATATTTGACATCTTGTATTCTTCCCATACTATCCAGAAGGTATTCTTCCAACGACGATGGTTTGATCGGAGCGAAAACCCTGGCATTGAGCTGAGAGAAGGACCGCGCGATGTTGTATTTGCCTTTGCCGGTCGAACAGGCATCCATGATAATCGTTGGTTTTTTTATGAAATACTTTTTTAGGCCAAATCGCATCTTGTCCGAAGCATGAATCTTCTCTTTATTCTCATCTATATTATCGCCAAAATGAATCTCATTTGGATATCCATGGCCTTCTATGATAATGGTGTCAATTTTGCCATGACGGGAAGCGATGTCTGGGATTGATCTATAGAAGCCTTTTTTTGTATCTGTCTCAGTGATAAGCAACTTATAGAACCTTCGGAGCGGCTGCATTTTATCTGCAGCATAGTAGAAGGCGCCATTACCATCTTCTTTGGCGAAGACGACAAGCAGAAGCGGTTTTCCTGTCGTGGGAGCCCTAGTGAGATTCTCATAGACTTTTTCTAGTATCTCTTTCGGATATCTTCCGAAAAATTCTATGTTTAGTTCCTTGTTAAGCTTCTTTGTTTTCTCTTCACCATTAGTCGCTAAGGCGTAGATGGTGTTAAAAACCGTCACTTCTTCGCCTTGTGTTTTCAGTGAATCTGCGATTCTCTTCGCCTCTTCATATCTCTTGGCGATATCTTCGAGAGAAAAACCCAGATCCCGAAATAGGACTTTCAAAAGAGGTTTATCCCCTGGTCTTAAGGTGCCAATCGATTTGAGAATCGCGGTATCACCCTTCACCTCTTTTGGATTTGAATCATAAATTATTCCGCCGAGTAAATAAACTAATTCCGCACGATCAGATGCCAGCACAGATGCGTTCCCAATCGATTCTCTTAGGGCAGGGATCGCTGGTTCCCCAATGTTCGAGATCGCTCGGTGAGAATTCACGCGCAACTCATAATCCTGGGATTGTGCTGCTGATATCAATGCCGGGATTGCGCTCGCTTCCTTCATCTCTCCCAGCGCTTCAGCAGCGTAGCGGCTTTCACGAATGAAAATGCTCCCCCTGCATAAGATATTTATAAGTGTCTGAACCACCGGCTTTCCGAGACCAGTCAGGGTGACTACTACATCATCCGCCATTATAACGTTAGGATCTTCACCCCGTTCTGTAGCATTGATGATAGCCATGGCTTCACCATGGGACACAGGACGGTTAGGATTCGATTTTGAAATCCCTTTATAAGCATAAACAGCGTGCCCTCTTGAGAGTGCGTCTTCAGAATACATCAAATCTTTCAGAAGCGGCATCGCTCCGAGGAGATACTCAGGATTCTTGGGCTCTGAATTTGCGATCACTCCGAGGAGCTCCGCTGCTTCGCCTTGAACGGATTTGTCGTTAAGAAGACGAATTAGTGGGAGTGATGCTTTTGTTATATCCGGATCTTTTAGATGCTTCCGTGCGATCTCTCTGATAACGTGAGCGATATTCCATCTCACTAGCTTATTCTTGTCTCTCAGCGCTTCGGCGAGGGCTGGGAATGCTGAGATATCGGCTTTTACCAGCTCACGAATAGTTTTATACCTTATTTTATCATTTTCCCTTTTCAATCTTTCAATAAGCTCACGCACATTCTGGTTCTGACCCTGGACCGGTTGGGTTTGAGGCTGCGCGTAAGCAACGGTTGGTCTGATAGCCGAAATCATGTCATTTAATGGAAAAGAAAGCGAAAATGACACTGGCATTGCTATGATAACAGCCGCACGTTTCAACGAGCGCATACAAGTATATCGATTGCAACAGTTATTAATAGTGTCTTTCCATCCGCTATTCCACGACCCATTGGAGATATCAATGTTCTAACCATATAATGAGAATTTTATAAACCTCCTTTCACAGACCATCCCTCGGTCGGACTCAACTGGCAGGATTCGAGACCGGAAACTGGAAACCCAAAACGGAATTTGCAGGGGACGAAAGTCCTGGGCAGCTCTGAGGTCTGACCTTGGCAAGGTCGGCGCTCCGATCTTGACTGTCGCGAACGGATCGCCGTTCGCTCCATTCTTTAGCGCCCTGATGCCAAATTTGGCATCAAAGAAAATATAGTCCGTCTGCCGGAGGGATGGTATGGCGGATATAGATTTGTATAACTATCCGAAGCGGCTGGAAACAGCCCTTTTGCCCCGCTTCCTCCAAGATAGACATCTGCGGTGCTGCGTCTCCCAAAATCACCTTTAAAGGATATGAGCTAACGTTGGGTTTATTTTCGACAATTCAGTAAGAATCTCCTGCTGGGCTGTCTGAGGGCAATTAGATAATAGTGAACGAGCAAAAGCAATATCCGAAGGACCATAGGTCCAATATTCACGCTTATAACCCACTTCTCTTATGGATCTCACGAGCCTGGCTGAAGCCGCATCACATGCCCCTGGAATCCTAAAGTTCGGATCAGGAATCCTTTCGAAAGTTAACTCAGATTTTGGGGTTCTGTTAGAAAGACTTTGTGCGAGTCTTTGTTTCCAACAAGATAATTCTTTTTCAGTCCCTCCCTTCATAATCCCTTCAATCGCAACTGCTACCAAGGGGTGCCTTGGGTTTTGCATCATTGTTTTGCATCTATCCCATGTAGTATACCTCAACAAGTTTCTCACCTCCCTCGATTACTAACTACATTATACAAGCAATATCTTAAAATACCTCGATTTGTGAGGCTTTTCTAGTTGTCCACTTTTAGGGGTGCAGACCAATCAAACGAACGTGCTGGCCTGAACTTAGACCAGATCTAAAGACGCCAGGATAGGATTCCAGACTGGAAACCGGGAATTGAAAA
>Ga0315273_10003001_pt1 | contig 20252 bp, 18 predicted proteins | sample YL17G02_0_MG_FD_205753 | JGI IMG/M metagenome (GOLD analysis project Ga0315273, IMG submission 205753) | Sediment microbial communities from Yellowstone Lake, YNP, Wyoming, USA - YL17G02_0 | ecosystem: Environmental > Aquatic > Freshwater > Lake > Sediment | place: USA: Wyoming | collected... | reverse complement strand
GGCCGGCCGGTGAAGGCGGCCAGTTCTTCCTCGAGCGCGTGGTGCTCGGCGCAATGACCGCTCACCAGGTGCGAAGCGCCGCTGCCCACGCCCCAGCGCCGGGCCGCTGCAATGAAAGCTTCCGTCACCGCAGGGTGGTCGGCGAGCCCGAGGTAATCGTTGTTGCAGAACGCCAGGGTCTCGCGTCCATTCATCTGCACGCGCGCCGTGCCCGGCACGCGAGCCTCGACCGTGCGTCGCCGCCGGTAACGATGCGCCGCTTCGAGCGCCGTCAGTTCGGCCGCGAGGGCTGCATCGAGCTCACGCATTTTCCGGTGCGAGGCCGAGGCGCGCGAACAGCGCCTGGTCGTGGGTCTCGCCGGGGTTCGGCGTGGTGAGCAGCTTCTCACCGTAGAAGATCGAATTCGCACCGGCGAGGAAGCACAGTGCCTGCACCGGGTCGCTCATACCGGTGCGTCCGGCCGACAGCCTCACGTAGGAACGTGGCATCAGCAGGCGGGCCGTGGCGATCGAACGCACCAGGTCGAGCGGATCCAGCGGCGGCAACCCGTGCAGCGGCGTGCCTTCGACCTGTACCAGCTGGTTGATCGGCACGCTCTCGGGGTGATGCGGCAGCGTGGCGAGCGTGTGCAGGAGGCCCACGCGGTCGCGGTCGGATTCCCCCATGCCGAGGATGCCGCCGCAACAGACGTTCAGCCCCGCGTCGCGCACGGCCTGGAGCGTGTCGAGCCGGTCCTGGTAGGTGCGCGTGGTGATGATTTCGCCGTAGAACTGCTCGGACGTGTCGAGATTGTGGTTGTAGTAGTCGAGCCCGGCTTCCTTGAGTTCACCCGCCTGCTGCGGCGTCAGCATGCCGAGCGTCGCGCAGGTCTCGAGCCCGAGCGCGCGGACCTCGCGCACCATGGCCTTGACCTGCTCCAGCTGCTTGGGCTTCGGGTTGCGATACGCGGCGCCCATGCAGAAGCGGGTCGCGCCGTTCGCCTTGGCCGCCCGCGCAGCCGCCACGACGTCGCCGACCTGCATCAGTTCCTCGCGCTCGAGCCCGGTGTCGTAGCGCACGCTCTGCGGACAGTAGGCGCAGTCCTCGGGACACGCCCCCGTCTTGACCGAAATCAGCGTGCTCACCTGAACCCGGTTCGGGTCGAAATTCGCGCGGTGCACGCGTTGCGCGTGGAACAGCAGGTCGTTGAATGGCAGTTCGAAGACGGCGCGGGCCTCCTCGAGCGTCCAGTCGTTACGGACATCACCCAGCCGGTTCGGATCGAAAAGCGACATCGGGAATCCTCGGGTCTTGCGACGGAAATGGGTGCCTGCGCCAGAAATGGCCGGTGCGAGCCCTGTTGCCGCGGCGGATGCTCACCGCAGCAGCGCCCGGCAGTATTTCGACCGGCCCCGGGCGCTGTCAACCAGACATGGGCATTCCAGTTGACAGAAGACTCGATCGGCTCGCCGGCTGGCTGCTGCCGCCGCGCTGCGTCCTGTGCCATGGTCGCGGCCAGTGGCCCGCCCTGGATCTCTGCGCGGCCTGCGAGGGCGACCTGCCGGCGCTGGCCGGCTGCTGCCCGAGGTGCGCGCTGCCCCGCGCAACGGGCACTGCGTCGCACGAATGCGGCCGGTGCCGGCGTGATCCGCCACCCTACGCTCGCTGCCATGCGCCGTTCGACTATGACTTCCCGGTGGACGGCATGATCCAGTCGCTCAAGTACGGCGGACAGCTGGCCATGGCCCGCGTGCTCGGCACGCTGCTCGCGGTGTCCGTGCTGTCCGTCGGGCTGCACCTCGACGTCGACGTGCTGCTGCCCGTGCCACTGCATCCCGGCAAGCTGGCCGAGCGCGGCTTCAACCAGTCGATCGAGATCGCTCGCTGGACGGCGCGGCTCGTGCGCCGGCCGTGTGCTGTGCAAACTCTCCTGCGCACCCGTCCCACGCGCCCGCAGGTCGGCCTGCCGCTCGCCGAACGCGTCGCCAATCTCCACGGAGCATTCACGGTGTCTGGCAGCGTGCGCGGCAAGCGCGTGGCGGTGATCGACGATGTGGTCACGACAGGAAGCACCGTGAGGGAAGTGGCCATGGCGCTGCGGCGTGCCGATGCGTCGTCGGTCGATATCTGGTGCGTGGCGCGTACGCGCGCTTGAAGCAGGTAAACTCCGCGCCACGACGGGGAGCACTGCCGCGCATGAGCCGCAACAGCCAATTCAATCCGCTCAGCACGCTGGGCGAGTTTCTCAAGCTCGAGTCCGCGGGCGGCATCTTGCTGGTGATCGCCGGCATCGCGGCCATCATCGCCGCAAACTCCGCACTGGCGCCCTGGTACCAGGCACTGTTCGCGGTGCCGATCAAGCTCCAGGTCGGCGCCTTCAAGCTCGACAAGTCGCTGCTCATCTGGATCAACGACCTGCTGATGGCGATCTTCTTCCTGCTGGTCGGCCTCGAGATCAAGCGCGAGGCGGTCACGGGCGAGCTCTCCGACGGCGCCAAGGTGGCGTTGCCCGCCGTGGCCGCGGTCGGCGGCATGGTCGTGCCTGCGGCGATCTACGCGGCCATCAACTGGCACGACCCGGTCGGGCTGCGCGGCTGGGCCATCCCGTCCGCAACCGACATCGCCTTTGCGCTCGGCGTGCTGTCATTGTTCGGCCCGCGCGTGCCGCTCGGCCTGAAGGTGTTCGTGATGACGCTCGCAGTGCTCGACGACCTGGGTGCGATCGTCATCATCGCGCTCTTCTACACCAGTTCGCTGTCCGTGCCGGCGCTCGCTGCAGCGGGCGCGTCGCTGGCGGCGCTCATCGTGCTCAATCGCACTGGTGTCATGCGTATCGCTCCCTACGTTCTCGTCGGCACGGTACTGTGGGTCTGCGTGCTCAAGTCCGGCGTGCACGCGACCCTGGCCGGTGTCGCGACGGCATTTTGCGTGCCGGCCCGCGACCCGGCGCATCCCGATCATCCGCCGCTGCGCCGGCTCGAGCACTCACTGCACCCGTGGGTGGCGTTCGGCATCCTGCCGTTGTTCGCCTTTGCCAACGCCGGGGTGAGCCTCGCCGGTCTCAGCCTGCGCGACCTCCTGCAACCCATCCCGCTCGGCATCGCGCTCGGCCTCGTCGTCGGCAAGCAGGTGGGCGTGTTCAGCTTTGCGTGGCTGGCGGTGAAGCTTGGCTTCGCGCGGCTTCCGTCCGGTGTCAACTTCAAGCACGTCTACGGGGCGGCGATCCTGTGCGGCATCGGCTTCACCATGAGCCTGTTCATTGGCATGCTCGCGTTCGAAAACAGTGCGACGGGCGAGGTGATCGTGATCGATCGGCTCGGCATTCTCGCCGGCACGCTGGTGTCGGCGCTCGCCGGCTGCGCGGTGCTGCACGTCGTCCTGCCGAAGCACCCCACGCCGCACGCGTAGGACGCTGTCCGGTCAGCGGCGGAACAGGTAGTCGAGCAGGATCCCGCCGAAAATCGTCAGTCCGAACAGGTTGTTGTTGAGGAAGGCGCGGAAGCAGTCGTCCGGATTGCGGTGCCGGATCAGGAACTGCTGGTACACGGCGAGTGAGGCCGCGAGGCACAAACCGGCCCAGTACCAGCGGCCCATGGCCGTCAGGTGGCCGACCAGCGCCAGCCCGGCCAGCGCCCCCGTTTGCAGCAGCGCAATGATGCCGCGATCGGCCTTGCCGAACAGGATGGCCGACGACCGGATGCCGATGACCAGATCGTCCTCGCGATCGACCATCGCGTAGATCGTGTCGTAGGCCGTCGTCCAGAGCACGCCCGAGACGAACAGCACCCAGGCGAGGAGTGGCAGTTCACCCGTCTGCGCCGCGAACGCCATCGGCACCGACCAGCTGAACGCGAGCCCGAGGTACGCCTGCGGCAGGGCGAAGAAGCGCTTCAGGAATGGGTAGGTGACGGCCAGCACGCCGCCGATCAGCGCGAGTACCTGCGTGGGGCGATTGAGCGGGATCAGCAGGGCCAGGGCGATGATGCCCAGCACGCCGAACAGCGCCAGCGCTTCGGCCGGCGACACCGATTGCTTCGCGAGCGGCCGGTCGGCGGTGCGGCGCACGTGCGGATCGAATTCGCGATCGGCGAAATCGTTCATCACGCAACCCGCCGAGCGCATCACGAACGTGCCGATGACGAAGATCAGGAAGATCCTCTCGTCCGGATGCCCGTGCGCCGAAATCCACAACGCCCACAACACCGGCCACAGCAGCAGCCAGATGCCGATCGGCCGATCGAGGCGCATCAGGCGGGCGTACTCGCGCAGCCGGCTGCGCCACCGCGGCGGGGCCGTGGTGCCGCTGTCCTTCCCGACGTCGGTTGCATTGCTCATCGCGGGTGACAGCTGCCGTGCCTCAGACCTTGCGGAACCGCTCGCCCTCGCCGACCCAGCGGGCGACGAGAGGCGCTATGTTGGCCTGCGGACCGCCCAGCATCAATGCCGCCGCTTTCTGGACGCCCGGCAGGAGGTCCGAGTCGCGCACCAGGTCGGCCACCTTCAGTTGCATCAATCCCGTCTGCCGGGTGCCGAGCAGCTCGCCCGGGCCGCGCAGTTCCAGGTCGCGCCGGGCCACCTCGAAGCCGTCGTTGGTGTCACGCATGACCCCGAGGCGCTCCCGCGCGATCGGTGACAGCGGCGCATGGTAGAGCAGCACGCAGGTGCTCTCGACCGAACCCCGCCCGACGCGGCCCCGCAACTGGTGCAGCTGCGCGAGACCCATGCGCTCGGCGTTCTCGACGATCATCAGGCTCGCGTTCGGCACGTCCACGCCGACCTCGATCACCGTGGTCGCCACCAGCAGATCGAGCTGGCCCGCCTTGAACGACGACATGACCGCATCTTTCTTCGCCCCCGGCATGCGCCCGTGCACGAGGCCGATGCGCACGCCCGGCAAGGCCCCAGCCAGCGCGGCCGCCGTCTCTTCGGCGGCCTGGTAGCGCACCAGGTCCGACTCGTCGATCAGCGGGCACACCCAGTACGCCTGTCGTCCCGACCGGCAGGCCGTGTCGATACGCGCCACGACTTCGTCGCGGCGGGTGTCCTGCAGCACCACAGTGCGGATCGGCGTGCGCCCCGGTGGCAGTTCGTCGATCACGGAGACGTCCAGGTCCGCGTAGGCAGTCATGGCCAGGGTGCGCGGGATCGGTGTCGCGGTCATCACGATCTGGTGCGGGTAGCGGCCGTCGGCGAGGCCCTTTTCGCGCAACTGCAGGCGTTGATGCACGCCGAAGCGGTGCTGCTCGTCAACGACCACTACAGCGAGGCGCTTGAACGCCACGCCTTCCTGGAACAGGGCGTGCGTGCCGATCGCCACCTGGATGTCGCCGGAAGCGAGATCCTGTTCGAGCGCTGCGCGCACGCGTCCGGTGTGGCGGCCCGTCAGCAGCGCGACACGCACACCGAGCGGCTCGAGCCAGCTCAGGAAGTTGCGCGCGTGCTGCTCGGCCAGCAGTTCCGTCGGTGACATGACGGCCGCCTGCGCTCCGTGCTCGACGGCGCGCAGTGCCGCCAGCGCAGCCACCACGGTCTTGCCGGAGCCGACGTCGCCCTGCACGAGACGCATCGTCGGGTGCTCGCGTTCGAGATCGGCCGCGATGTCCGCCCACGCGCGCGCCTGGGCTCCGGTCAGTTGGAACGGCAGGCGCTCGAGGCAGCGCTCCACCAGGTCGCCCCGGGGTGGCAAGGGCCAGGACAGGTCGCGATCCGCCGCCTGGCGCAGCAAACGCAGGCTGATGTGATGCGCGAGCAATTCTTCGAACGCCAGGCGCCGCTGCGCCGGATGCAGGCCCGCATTGAGCAGCTCGAGGTTCGCGTCCTGCGGCGGGCGATGCACGTAGCGTAGCGCGGCCTCGAGAGTGGGCAGGTCGAGCACGTCGAGCACGCCGGGTGGAATGAGGTCGCGCAACCCGCCCGACGTCAACATCGCGAGCGACAGGCCCGTGAGCATGCGCAGCCGCCCCTGTTGCACACCCTCGGTGGTCGGGTAGATCGGCGTCAGCGACTCGACCTCGGGCGCGGGCGAGTCGGGCGCGACGCGCCGGTACTCCGGGTGCACGATCTCGAGCCCCCCGGGACCGAGGCGCGCCTCGCCATAGCAGCGCAGCCGTGAGCCGCGCACCAGGCCTTGCTGTTGCGCCGCGGAGAAATGGAAAAAACGCAGCGTGAGGAACCCGGATCCGTCGGCGATGCGCACGAGCAAGGCGCGGCGCCGGCGAAACACGACCTCCGCCAGTTGCACCTCACCTTCGATGACCGCGCGATCGCCGTTGCGCAGCGTGCCGATCGGGACGACGCGCGTGCGGTCCTCGTAGCGCAGCGGCAGGTGAAAGAGCACGTCCTGAACGGTGCCGAGGCCGAGCCGTTCGGCGAGTGTCCGCGCCAGCGCGGGCCCGACGCCGCGCAATGCGGTGACCGGCCGCTCGTCGAGCGCTGCGACGGCCGTCACCTGCATGCTCCGGTCGGCCTCAGAGCACCAGGACGCAATCCATCTCGACGGCAGCGCCCTTGGGCAGGGCGGCGACACCAAGGGCGGCGCGTGCCGGATAGGGCTGGGTGAAGTACTCGGCCATCACCTTGTTGACGAGCGCGAAGTGACCGAGATCCGTGAGGAAGACGTTGAGCTTGACCGCGTTCGCGAGATCGCCGCCCGCCGCCCGGGACACGGCCCGCAGGTTGTCGAACACCCGGCGCACCTGCGCTTCCATGTCCCCGGTCACCAGTTCGCCGGTGGCGGGGTCGAGCGGGATCTGCCCCGAGAGATAGACGGTGTTGCCCGCCTTGATGGCCTGCGAATAGGTGCCGATGGCCTTCGGCGCGTGGTCAGTGTGGACGGGCGTAAAGGGCACGGGACGACTCCGCAACAGGGGGAGTGCGCATAGTGTCCGACCCGCGGCGCGGCGTGAAGGGGAAAGTGCGTGAGCGCCGGCGTGGTTCAGGGCGTGAATGTCGCCGAGCGCGTCAGGAACGTGTAGTCGCCCTCGATCGTCATCAGCGCGATGAACACCAGCAGGCACAGCGGCGGCACCAGGATCGCGAGCTTGAGCGCGAGGCGCTCCCATTTCATGTGCATGAAGATGGCGACGATGAACCCCGCCTTCAGCAGCATGAAAACGATGATGAGCGTCCAGCGCAGCACTCCCTGCACGTGGAAGAAATCCACCAGGTACGAGAACGTGCTCAAGACGAACAGCAGCAGCCAGATCCACAGGTAGGTGCTGATCGGGTGCTGGGTTTGTTCCTGCGCGGACATGTTGCCCCCTTACCAGAGATAGTAGAACGCGAAGATGAACACCCAGACCAGGTCGACGAAATGCCAGTACAGCCCGGCGATCTCGACGATCTCGTAGTTTCCGCTGCGCTCATAGTCACCCCGCCAGACCTTGACTGCCACGACGGTGAGATAGACGACGCCGGCCGACACGTGCAGGCCGTGGAATCCGGTGATCATGAAAAAGCTGGAACCGAACTGCGCAGCGCCGAGCGGATTGCCCCACGGGCGGATGCCCTCTTCGACGATCAGCTTGGTCCACTCGAAGGCCTGCATACCGACGAACGTGGCGCCGAAGCCGGCGGTGATCAGCATGAGGGCGGCTGCCCGGCCACGGTTGCGCCGGTAGCCGTAATTCACGGCCATCGCCATGGTTCCGCTGCTGCTGATCAGGATGAAGGTCATGATCGCGATCAGGATGAGCGGAATCGGCGTGCCGCCGATGGTCAGTGAGAACACTTCGCTCGGATTCGGCCAGGGCACGGTCGTCGAGATCCGAACGTGCATGTACGAGATCAGGAAACACGAAAAAATGAACGTGTCGCTGAGCAGGAAGATCCACATCATCGCCTTGCCCCAGGGCACGGCGAAGGCCTGCTTGTCCGCGCCAAAATCCGCCGCGACCCCCTGCACGCCCCCGATCAGGGCGGGCTCCGCGGCACTTGTCAGGCTATTGACTGTCATAGGCTCCTCATCCGCGGCTCAGGTGATCAAGAGCAGGCCGAACAGGACCAGCCAGACCACCAGCAGGTAATGCCAGTACACCGTGCACAACTCGACACTGAGGCGCACGCCATCGCGAATCGCATCGTCGCGGCTCATCCTGGCGAGCGTCCAGCCCCATACGCACAGACCGCCGAGCAGGTGCAGCCCGTGCAGTCCGGTCAGCACGTAGAAGAAGGCATTCGCGGGGTTGGCCGCCGCGTAATAGCCCTCCGCCTGCAGTTGCCGCCAGGCCAGCCACTGGCCCGCCAGGAAGGCGAAAGCGAACGCGCCGCCCGCGAGCAGCCCGACCCTTGCCAGCGTTGCCTTCCCCCGGCTTGCACCCACTCGCGCGACCTGCATGAACGTGCTGCCCAGCAGGAGCAGGACCGTATTGACCCAGAGGATCCACGGCTCCGGCAGCGGCTGCCAGTCCGCCAGGGAGATGCCGCGAACCGGGTGCGGGGTCATGCGCATCGCATAGGCCGTGATGAACAACGCGAAAAACGAAGTGATGACCGCGAGCAGTACCCACAGGCCGACTCGTTCGGGTGCGACGCCGAGCATCTCCGCCGTGCCGCGCCCGTCGGTTGTTCCCTGCGCTTCCCAGGACTTCGTCGTCAGCCGGCTGACCGCCAGCCACCAGACCAGAAGTCCGATGAGAACCCCGGCGGAGGCGACAATCAGGTTCACTACAGGTGCCCGTGCCGGTCCGACGTGCGTGGGAGGCTGTCGGGCGGCTGATTCTGCGGCACGAAGTCCTCCTTGAGACCCGGCACGCCGTACTCGTAGGCCCAGCGATAGACGACCGGCAATTCCGGGCCCCAGTTGCCGTGCTTCGGCGGCGTATCCGGCGTCTGCCACTCGAGTGTCGTCGCGCGCCACGGGTTGGCGCTGGCAGCCTTACCGTGTTTGAGGCTCCAGACCAGGTTGAACAGGAACAGCAGTTGGAAGACCGCCACGACGATGGCCGCGATGGTGATGCCGGCATTCATCGTGTGGACCGATTCCGGGATGAAGTAGGTGTCGCCGAGTGCGTAATAGCGGCGTGGCACGCCGAGGATCCCCAGGTAATGCATGGGCAGGTAGATCGCATAGGTACCGAGGAACGTGCCCCAGAAATGAATCCTGCCCAGGGTCTCGTCGGCCATGCGCCCGGTCATCTTCGGGTACCAGTGATAGATCGCGCCGCACACGACCAGGATCGGCGACACGCCCATCACCATGTGGAAATGGGCGACGACGAAGTAGGTGTCCGACAACGGCACGTCCACGGTGACGTTGCCGAGGAACAGACCCGTCAGTCCGCCGTTGAGGAACGTGAACACGAAACCGATGGCGAACAGCATCGGCACGGTGAGGTGAATGTCGCCGCGCCACAGCGTCAGCACCCAGTTGTAGACCTTGATCGCGGTCGGTACGGCGATGATCAGCGTCGTCGTGGCGAAGAAGAAACCGAAGTACGGGTTCATGCCGCTCACGTACATGTGGTGAGCCCAGACGACGAAGCTCAAGGCACCGATGGCCACGATGGCCCAGACCATCATGCGGTAGCCGAAGATGTGGCGGCGCGCATGCGTACTGATCAGGTCGGAAACGATGCCGAAGGCCGGCAGCGCGACGATGTAGACCTCGGGGTGGCCGAAGAACCAGAACAGGTGCTGGAACAGCAGCGGACTGCCGCCCTTGTGACCCGACTGCTCGCCCATCGAGACCAGGGCCGGCATGAAGAAGCTCGTGCCCAGGTGGTTGTCGAGGGTCATCATCACCGCACTGACCAGCAGTGCCGGAAAGGCCAGCAATCCCAGGATCGTGGCCATGAAGATGCCCCACACCGACAGCGGCATGCGCATCAACGTCATCCCGCGGCAGCGGGCCTGCAGCACGGTCGTCACGTAGTTCAGGCCGCCCATCGTGAATGCCACGATGAAGATGCCGAGCGACACCAGCATCAGGGTGATGCCCCAGTTCGCGCCCGGCGTGCCGTCGAGGATGGCTTGCGGCGGGTACAGCGTCCAACCCGCCCCGGTCGGGCCGCCGGGCACGAAGAAGCTCGCGACCAGCACCAGCACGGCGAGGAGATATACCCAGTAACTGACCATGTTGAGGTAGGGAAAGACCATGTCGCGCGCGCCGCACATCAGCGGGATCAGGTAGTTGCCGAATCCGCCGAGGAACAGGGCCGTGAGCAGGTAGATCACCATGATCATCCCGTGCATGGTGACGAACTGGTAATAGTTGCTGGGGGTGATGAAGGAAAAGGTGTCCGGGAAACCCAGCTGCAGGCGCATCAACACCGACAGTGCGAGCGCCAGCAGCCCGACCGCGACCGCCGTGACCATGTACTGGATGGCGATGACCTTGTGATCCTGGCTCCAGACGTATTTCGTCAGGAACGTCTGCGGATCATGCAGGTGTGCGTGCTGGTCCGCGATCGCAACGTACGCCATCGGGAATACCTCCTCTTACCGCAGGGTGTTGATGTAGGTGAGTAGATCTGCGGTCGCCGGATCGTCGGCCACGGTCCTGCTGATGAGCGCCATCTGCGCGCCGTAGAAGTCCTGCTCGTGCTGGCCGCGCAGGCCGTGCCTGAAGTTCGCCAATTGCCGGGCCAGGTACCAGTCGCTCATTCCGGACAGGCGGGGAGCGTTGGTGGACCAGACGCCCCTGCCTTCGGCCCCGTGGCAGTAGACGCAGGTTGCGTACAGCGATTTGCCGCGCGCCGCATCGCCGTGCACGGTGGCGAGCGGGCGATCCTCGGGCAACGTCGCAATGTGGCCGACGACGTTGTCGATGGCGTCGTCGTCGAGTGACAGGGCGATCGCCCGCATCTGGGCGGCAATATCATCGCCCGGGGCTGCACCGCGGATCCCCTGCCGGAAATTCCGCAGTTGTCTCGCGAGATACCAGGCGGGCTGCCCGGTGAGCTTCGGGCCCTGCAAGGTTTCGTTGCCCTCCGCATGGGCGCCGTGGCAGGCGGTACAGACCGCAAACGTCGCCTGACCCGCAGCCGCATCCGGCGCCGGCCGGGACGCGGTCTGCGAGTACGTCGGCTGCTGGGCGAGCCAGGCCTGGTAATCGTCCGGCGCGTCGACGACGACCCGGCCGCGCATGGCAAAGTGCCCGACCCCGCACATTTCCTCGCAGAGGATCTCGAACGGGCCGGTCCGCGTCGGCGTGAGCCACAGGTACGTGATCATTCCCGGCACCAGGTCCATCTTGACGCGGAACTGCGGCACGGTGAAGTTGTGCAGCACATCCTTGGAGCGCAGCAGTACCTTGACGGGGCGGTCGAGCGGCAGGTGCAACTCCGGCCCGGCGATCAGTACGTCGTCGCGGCCCTGTGGATCGTTCACATCGATTCCGAACGGGTTGCCGGGGCCGATCAGGCCTGCATCCACCGTACCGAGCGCGCCGTCTTTACCGGGCAGGCGGAAGCTCCATGCCCATTGCTGGCCGATGGCCTCGACGATCGTCGCGTCGTTCGGCACGGTGACGAACTTTGCCCAGACGACGAGCCCCGGTGCCAGCAGCGCGGCCACGCCCACCGTGGTCAGGCCCGTCAGCCACCACTCCAGCTTCTTGTACTCCGGCTCGTACTCCGCCCGCTGTTCCCGGCCCTTGCGGTGACGGTAACGGACGATCGTGTACGCCATGAACAGGTTCACGGCGACGAACACGGCCCCGGTGACCCAGAACGTGAGTTGCACCGTGTCGTCCATCAACCCCCAGTTGGAGGCGATCGGCGTGAACCACCACGGGTTGAGCATGTGAAAGGCGACCGTGCCGATCACCAGGAGAACGATCGCGATTGCGAGCACCATGGGTCAGACCTTCCCGGCCGCCGGATTGCCGGCGTCCTCGTCGGCCGCATCCTTGCGCGGCGAACTGAAAGGGTTGACGAAGTGACGGTCGACCGCCACGAGCTTCGCCTCGGGATGCCGCGTGCGCATCATGTTCTTGACGCTGTCTTCCTGGTCCTTCAGCGCGTAGATCAGCACCAGGAACTTGCCTGCCTGGATGTCGTCGTGAAATTTTGCGAGCTTGCGGTTCTCCGTCGCGATTCCGACCAGGCCGCCTTCCCAGGTGCCGAACAGCGTGGCGACCCCGACGATCGCATAGCTGACGAGATTCGGGATCTCGATGCCGATCGGGTCGAAATGCCGCAGCAACGCCACACCGACGACCCCGGCGACGAGGCCCACGAGGCCGCCGATGATGCCGGAGCGGGCGAGGTCCAGGGTTTCGAGATAGTTGCTGGAGTGCACGTGCTGCTTTTTCAACCCGGCTTCGTCACGGGAGATGACGTGCAGGAAGAAGTCCTGCACGCCGACCGCGTGCAGGTCATCGGAAATCTCGTGGGTGTCCGCGAGCGTCGGCGCCAGGAAATATAGGCACTTCATCTGTTTCCCCCATGACCGTGATCGAGTCTCGTCTGGCGGTCGAGCGGTCCCGCGCGGCACAAGGTCATCACGTTGCTATTTTTCAGCAGCTAATTCAATTCGTCGGTCGAAGTCTTGCGTTGGCAGAGGCTGCGATCGGACCCGTCAGTCGTGCGCCCAGAACCAGGCCAGCAGCCCGAAACCAAACAGAGTGATCGCGATCAGTGCGAACGGCAGCGCGGGAAGCCAGATCGGCAGGTGCCCCATCGCGAGCAGCGCCTTGACGATGGATCCGCCGGCCAGCGCCGACGCGGCGCCGATGACGACCCCCAATGCCAGCTTCGAGTGGCGCAGCCAGGCGCGCAGCAGCAGCAACGCCAGCGCCAGCAACAACAGAGTCGTCAGAAATGCCCACATGACAAAAACTGTAACAGAAAAATCGGCGCGTATCGTGCTGCGATGCAGCGCGCCGCAGCAGGTGCGTTTTCGCTTCAGCGCGGCTTGCGCGCGAGGGCCAGGATGGCGACGGCCACCATGCACAGCACCATGAGTCCCGGGAAGAAGCCGACGAGCATCGAGTAATCGACGCGGTAGCGCCCGGCCACCGGGTCGTAAACGGTGCACAGCAGCTGCACGCGGCCGAGGAGCCCCTGCACCCCCGTGCGGTTAGACGCGCGTCCCCACACCAGCTGCTTGAGCGGCTCGATCAGCGCCGGTGTCGGGAAGTCCTGCCCGTAGACCTGCTCCACCACCCGGCCGTCCGCGTCCACGATCGTGACCTGAGTGACGTGGTCGAAGCCGCCTGGCACGGCGGCCCAGGTGAATCCAACCTCGTCGGCCAGCCTGCGTATCGTCGCCGCATCCGCTGTCGCGAAATGCCATTCGGGCTCGCTGATGCCGCGTTCCCTCGCGTAGATGCGCATTTGCGCGGGAGTGTCGTGCCGCGTGTCGAAGCCGACCGTCAGTACCGCGAAACTGCCGGGACCGAGCGTTTCCTCCGCGATCCTGACCGCGTCGCGCAGGCGGATCGTCAGCCCGGAACAGATGTAATAGCAGTGCGTGTAGACGAGGCTCAGCAGCAGCGGGCGTCCGCGCAGCTCGGCCATACGCAGTGGAAGGCCGTCCTGATCGGTGAACTGGTGGTCGCCCAGCACACGGCCGATAGCGGCCTGGCTGGCGCGCAGCGCCGCGGCATTGGCGTCGCGCTCGCCGCCGTAGGCCGCCGCCTGGGCCAGCAGCGCCAGTGCGCAGATCACCCCGCCGATCGCAGCAGTGCGCAACACGCCACGGCTTCCTAGGCGAGTGTCCGGATCACTTTCAGCACTTCCGGCATGGTGCGCACGCCGCGGATCACCGACGCCAGCTGCCTGCGATCGTGGACCAGCAGCTCGAAGATGAGGGTGGACGTGTCGACGTCGCGCTCGACGACGGAGACGCGGTCGATGTTGGTCTGCGTGCCGGCAATGGCGGAGGCGATCTGCGCCAGCACCCCCATGCGGTTGGTGACCTCGACGCGGATCTCGACGTGGAACAGGCGATCGGTCGCCGGTTGCCACGTCACCGAAATCCACTTCTCGGGCTGCTTGCGGAACGAGGCCAGGTTGCCGCAGACCTCGCGATGAATGACGACGCCGCGGCCGCTTGAGAGGCTCGCGAGGATCGGGTCGTTCGGGATGGGGAAACAACAGCGCGCGTACGTGACGACCAGGCCTTCGGTTCCTGCAATCGCCAGCGGGCCGGCCGTGGCTTCGGCCACGGCGTCGGAGTCCGCGGGCAACAGCCGCCGCGCGATGAAGGGCGCCACCCGTTCGCCGAGGCCGATCTTCTCGAACAGCTCTTCGCGGGTCTTGAGCCCAAGATCGACCGCGACGGTGTCGATGGCCGCGTCCGGCACCTTGCGCAGGTTGAGCGAGAATTCCTCGAGCGCCTGGTTCAGGAGGCGGCGGCCGAGCTCGGCTGCCTCGCCGCGCTTCAGGTTCTTCAGGTACTGCCGGATCGACGCGCGCGCTTTGGCGGTGACCACGAAGTTCATCCACGCCGGGTTCGGCGTGGCGCCTTTCGCGGTGATGATCTCCACCGTCTGGCCGTTGCGCAGCGGCGTGCGCAGGGGCACGAGGCGGCGGTCCACCTTGGCGGCGACACAGCGATTGCCGACGTCGGTGTGCACGGCATACGCAAAATCGACGCAGGTGGCGCCGCGCGGCAACCGGCGGATCTCGCCTTTCGGCGTGAAGATGTAGGTTTTGTCGGGGAACAGATCGACCTTGACGCTCTCGAGGAACTCCTCGGAATTGCCGCCCTGCTGGATCTCGACCAGCTGCTGCAGCCATTCGCGCGTGCGGTCGCCCTGCTCCCCGGAGCCCGCCTCGCCTTCCTTGTAATGCCAGTGCGCGGCGATGCCGGATTCCGCGACGCGGTGCATCTCCTCGGTGCGGATCTGTACTTCGACGGGCGTGCCGTTCGGCCCGAAGAGCGTGGTGTGCAGCGACTGGTAGCCGTTTGCCCGGGGAATCGCGATGTAATCCTTGAAGCGTCCCGGCATCGGCTTGTAGACGCCATGCACGATGCCGAGCGCCCGGTAACAGGTGTCGGCGGCATCGACGATGATGCGGAACCCGTAGACGTCGACGATTTCGTTGAGCGAAAGCTTCTTGCGCCGCATCTTCTCGTAGATGCTGTAGGCGTCCTTCTCGCGCCCCTCGATGCGGACCGCGATGCCGGTCTTGTCGAGCGCGCCCTTCAGCGCCGCCGAAATGCGGCCGACGAACTGCTTCTGGTTGCCCTTGGCGTGGCGCACCGCGGTCTCGATGACCTTGTAGCGCCGCGGGTAGAGCGCGCGGAACCCGAGGTCCTCGAGCTCGCGCTTGATCGAATGCATGCCGAGCCGGTTGGCGATCGGCGCGTAGATTTCGAGCGTCTCGCGCGCGATGGTGCGCCGCTTGGCCGGCGGCATGGCGCCGAGCGTGCGCATGTTGTGCGTGCGGTCCGCGAGCTTGACCATGATCACGCGGATGTCGCGCACCATGGCGAGCAGCATCTTGCGGAAGCTCTCGGCCTGCGCCTCCTCGCGGCTGCGGAACTGGATCTGGTCGAGCTTGCTGACGGCATCGACGAGTTCGGCCACGCCGGGCCCGAAGCGCGAGGTGATTTCCTCCTTGGCGATCGGCGTGTCCTCCATGACGTCATGGAGGATTGCGGCGATCATCGTCTCCGCATCGAGCCGCAGGTCGGCGAGCAGGTCCGCCACGGCCACGGGATGGGTGATGTAGGGCTCGCCGGAGCGGCGGCGCTGGCCGTCATGGGCCTGGAAGGCGAAGTCGTACGCCTCCTGCACCCGCTCGACGTGTTCGGGCGGGAGGTAGGCTTCGAGCTTCGATACCAGCTGATTGATGCCTATGGACCGTCTTCCGTAGGGCAGCAGGCTGCGCAGGGAAGACGTGACGTCCATCGGCGGGCGCGGTCGGGGTTAGTCTCCCAACCCGAGCTGCGGCGCGCGGAGCTCGCCCATGAATTCGGGCTCAGGCACGAATTCCTGCGGCGGAGGCAGGTCCGGCTCCTCGAGGATCTCGAGGCCGACGTGGCCCGCCGCGATCTCACGCAGCGAAAGCACTGTCGGCTTGTCGTTTTCCCAGTCGAGCGTCGGCTCGGCGCCGTTCGCCAGTTTGCGGGCGCGCTTGGACGCGACCAGTACCAGCTGGAACAGGTTGGGGACGTTCTGCAGGCAGTCTTCGACAGTGATACGGGCCATGGATGTGCGTCGGTCAGTCGGGCAGGGACAAGGGGCGTGAGCATAACACAGGCGCCCTGCGGGTCGCTCCGGGGGCCGGGAGGGCAACGTCAGACGGGTCGAGTCGCAGCCGTCCGAACGGGTTGAATCCCGAGTCGCGGCGCCGGGCGCCGCTTGGTCGGGATTCAACCCGCCCGGACGGTGGACACACCGCGCCTGAGCTGCGTCTCCGTCCCGGAGACTTCGCACGGCGCCTGGTGGCGGTGGCCGGGTGGCAGCAGCCGGCTGCGGTGACAGGGCCCGACCTGTCACGCCGGTGACGTTGGGGCCGGTGGGCGCTGCTTGCGCCGTGCGAGTTTTCGGGCCGCCCGAAAGCTCGCTCAGGCGCGTGCATCCCGGGTGGGAATGACCAAGCTATTCGACCAAGCGGCGCCCCGCGCCGCGACTCGACATAGGTTGGTCATTCCCACCGGTAGCCCGACCCAACGGCTGGCTTCCCGCCGACCCACACCAGCCGCCGCCGTCAGGCGGCCGTCAACGCCCGCACAACCTCGGCGAGGCCCGGTCGATCGCGGCGGGATGCCTCGCCGTGGCCGGCAACGATAGCCTGTAGCTCACTCAGTGCGCGCTGGAAGTCGTCATTGATGACGACATGGTCGAATTCATGCCAGTGCCCGATGTCGGCAGCGGCATCGCGGAGCCGGCGCTGGATCACGTCCTCCGCGTCCGTGCCCCGGCCGCGCAACCGCCGCTCGAGTTCGGCTTGCGACGGCGGCAGGATGAAGATCGAGACGAACTCCGGCATGGCACGGCGGATCTGGCCGGCGCCCTGCCAGTCGATTTCGAGGATCAGGTCCTGCCCGGCGGTGAGCGAGTCCGCCACCTGAAGTCGCGGCGTGCCGTAATGATTGTCGAACACCCGGGCATGCTCGAGGAAGTGGCCCGCGGCGACCATCCGTTCGAACTGGTCCTTCGCGACGAAAAAATAGTCCTTGCCATGCACCTCGTTCGGACGCTGCTTGCGCGTGGTGTACGAGATCGAGAACCGCAGGCCAGGCTCGCGCTCCATCAGCGCGTGAACGAGCGACGTCTTGCCGGCTCCAGAGGGTGCGGCGACCACGAACAGCCGGCCGCGCCGGGATGCGGTGGAATCAACCAAGGGGGCCTGCCGCCGCAAGCGCGGGAACGGGTGAAATCGGACGCGTCATCCCGGCATGTTAACCGGTCAGCGTCCCGCGGCGCCTCCGTGCAGGAACTCTTCGATGGCGCTGCGCCCGTCATCCCACAGATCGTAGCGCTCGCCGAGGCCGTCGCGAGTGCCGAGGGCGCTCAGTTCCTGCGCCCGCACGAGAAACTGCAGGACCTCGCGACTCGTGACCACGATCAAGGTACGGGCATCGCGCGCGGGCAGTTTGACTGGAGGATCCCCGAAACCCAGGGCGCGCGGGGCGGCGGCTGAAGGTGCGAGCGGGATCCGCCGCCCATCGGCGATCAACTCGAACTGTGCAAGCGCCTCGCTGCCCGCGGGTTTGTCGATCGTCGACCACACGTAGCCGTAGAAATACAGCACGTGGGTTCCGGCACGATTGACATCCACGGGCACCAGCGTCAGGTAGTCGCGCGCACTGACCGCGTACTCGGGACGCGCCCGCGCAAAGACCAGTCCGCCACCGGCCACGGTGACCGTCGCAGCGGTCCGCTCGTCGAGGTACTCGCGGGACGCCGACTCATTCTGTGTCGCACAGCCGGTGACGACCAGCCCGCAAAAAACGGCGACGAGCGCCGTCGCTGCAGGCGTCAGTCTTTGTCTTGCTGGGCGCATCGAGTAACGGGCGGAAAAGGCCTGCCTAGAAGTCGTAGCGGTAACCTAGGCTGAAATAATACCTCGTGGTGTCCTCGGTGGTCTGCCCCAGGTCGCGCGAGCCGATTTCGGCCCCACCTTCGAGTTCCATGGTGAAGCGCTGCACGCGCAGTTCCGTGCGCAGCGTGGGAACGTAGGTCGTCTGCGTGGAGCCGTCCGCGTCGAACTTGCGCTGGTCCACGCGCAGGCGCGGTTGCAGGCGCCAGCGCTCGCCGATCGGGAATTGCGAGCTGAGGCCCAGCGAGAGCGTCTCCATAGTCGAGCCGGTCTGGTACTGCAGGCCCAGGGTCGACACGTCGCCGCGGCCGAACAGTCCGAAGCCGATCAGCTGCGTTGCGACGGCGACGTCGGCGCCGGAGTCCGGCGTGGCGGCCACGCCGCCCGAGGCCGGGGTGCCGCTCAACGTCAAGCTCCCGATGTCGACCGACCACTGCCAGCGCTCGCCGAGCGGCCGCGACGCGGAGAGCGTATAGGCGTCGGATTCCGCCGTGCGGTCCCGGGCCAACTGCCCGATCTCGTCGGTGGTGAACAGGTCGAACAGCTCGTCGAAGCTCGTCACCGGCTGGCCGATCATCGCGTTGCGGGTCGTCAGGCTGGGGCTCTTGCGGTGGTCGAGGTTGAAGTTGACCGTCCAGCGCGCGGGCAGCGCGAACGTGCCGAGCAGCAGCACGTTGTTCAGGTCCTGGTAGTGGATGTCGTAGTCGAGCAGGCCGACCATCGTGATGCCCGGCTTGAAGTAACGGGCTTCCGTGCCGATCGCCTGCCGGTCCGTCGTGCCGAAGTAATCCTGCGAGATGGCATACACCGAGAAGTCCCAGGCGTTGGCGAACGTGCCGAAATCGGCCGAGAGCCCGTAGAACTGCCGGTCGGTGTTCGGCCCGTCGCGCGTCGATTCCACGGGGTAGCCGAAGTTCGCGTTGAGTCGGAATCGCGGGCGGACCTGGTAACCGGCATAGACGCCGTCGAACGTGCCGAGCAGGCCACCCGCGTTTCCGGACTGCCGGCCGGCGCGCACCGTCCAATCGAGTTCGCGATCGTTCAGCTCTGCGAACAGCATCGTGATGCGCGACTGGTCGCCGGGGCCGTCCGACAGCATGTCGAGCGTGTAGCCGGCTGCGGCGCGAGTTGAAAAGTCGAATCGCTCGCCGCGCCGCCGGGCGACGAGCCCGACGTCGTTGATCAGTGCGTTCTGCGTCGTGAGGTCCGCGGAGACCGCGTCGTTGCTGAAACTCGTCGAGTCGCGGCGATAGATCTGCGAAAAGCCGCCGTAGAACCTCCACGCCGAGTCTTCCTCTCCCGCAACCCGCCCGCCCTGCGAGGGGCGCGTCGCAAGCGCGAGGGCGCGCAGGCGCTTTTTCACGCGATCGGTCGCCGGACCCTGCGGGTACCGGCGCAGGTATTCCTCGTAGTCGGCCTTCGCGTGCGCGAGCTGGCCGCTGCGCTCGTGCGCGAGGCCCATCAGTTCCTGCGCGTCCGCGCGCTGCGGGAATTCCGGCTGCTCTAGCAGCTTCGTGAGCAGCGGGATTGCCGTCGCATAATCCTTGTGACGGAACGCATCCTTGGCCTGCTTGATGGCCTTCTCGAGATCCGGGCTGGTCAGCGTCGTGGCGGCTGGCGTGGGAGCGGCCTCCACGTGCCCGATGGCCGTGGGCGTGCCGACTGCGGTCAATTCCTCGTCGTCCGCGATCGCGATCCACGACTTCGGGTAGTTGGTGCGCGCCTTCGTGAGCACGCGTTTCGCATCCGCTTCCGTGACGAACGGGCCGGCGCGCAGCCGGTACCAGCGCTGTTCGTCGACCACGACCTCGGACACATAGGCGCGGACGCCCGTTTCCGCGGCGGCGGCGGCGAGTGCTTCCTGGCTGTAGGGTTCCTTCGACGAGTCGAGGTTGACCGCGTACGTCGACGTGCCCTGCGGCATAGCCTCCACGGCCACCTTCGGCGTTTCAGGTCGCAGCAGCCGGATGCGCAGTCCGCGGCCGTTGAAGGACGGCACGATCACGAACTGCTCGGCTCGTGTCCAGCCGATGCGCAGCTCGACGTCGGTTCCGAAGGGCCGGACCACGTCCACGGAGCGCACGAAGCCGCTGCCGCCGACGTTGAGCGGCTGTTCGATCGCGCCGGACGGCGGGCCGCAGTCGGGACCGGCGCTCAGTCGAACCTGCACCATGTCGCCGGCGGTCGCGGGCGTGTGGCTGACGTAACGCAACGTGCAGCCGAACAGCACGGTCACCGCGACGTAGCCGCGCTGCTCAGAGGCGCCGACGTCCTCCACGAGTCGCACGGACTGGCCCTGCGCGGCGGCCGATGCCAGACCGAGCAGGGCGCAG
>Ga0315273_10003000_pt1 | contig 20253 bp, 15 predicted proteins | sample YL17G02_0_MG_FD_205753 | JGI IMG/M metagenome (GOLD analysis project Ga0315273, IMG submission 205753) | Sediment microbial communities from Yellowstone Lake, YNP, Wyoming, USA - YL17G02_0 | ecosystem: Environmental > Aquatic > Freshwater > Lake > Sediment | place: USA: Wyoming | collected... | reverse complement strand
GGGAATCCACGGGAGCACCCTGGCAACGGTCAGGCCTTCTCCTTTGAAAAGCAATTCCGCCATTGGGATGTAGCCCGGAACAAAGACAAGGAAAGCGATCCCTCCAATGAGCAGGCCCAGCTTCAAATTCCCCTTCTGGAGGTAGATCGATCCCAGGCTTCCTCCTGATAACCATGTGAACACGATTACTACGCTGATGATCACGAGACATTCATTCAATTTCGGGAGAGCCCAGCCGGCAATGTTGGCATCACTTACATCCAACTTATCAAACAAATAGGTGTTAATGATCAGAGCCAGGGAGAGTGCTGCAGTCAGGATAAAGAGGGCAAAGCATATCCGCCAGTATTTTTCCAGACGTTTGTTCCTCCGCAACAACACTGCCGCGACCACGAGAAGGACACTCATCCCAATCCTGCAAAGGAAATCATAGATCGCACCCAGGTGAGCGTCGAACCGGGCAACAAGGAACAATCGTCCCCAGGGTTTGAAAACGATCATGATCGCCCCGCCAATGACGATGAACAGCAAAGCCAAGATGATCCGCTCCACCCATTCTCCTGCCGATAGTCGATTGTTTTTCATCATCCATTCCTCCTTATCCATTATCCGGCTATAGGTTATTCCGTTTTGGAATCCCTGTCATCACCCAAATATGGTGAATAAAAAAACCCGCCAGGTGAGCGGGGATGATCACGTACCAGGCAGGCGACATTTCACGCCAGGAGCCCCAATCCACTCGCCCGCCTCACCGCCCCGCTGCGCCCGTGGACACCCAGCTTGCCATAGATGTTCTTGATGTGGGTTCGTACGGTGTTGGCTGAGACCACCAGCAGATCAGCGATCTCCGGTGTGGAAAGATAACTATTTAAGTGCCTGAGCACTTCCAGTTCACGCTCGCTCAATGGTTCGATCAGCGCCTCGTTTTCAGAAACAGGCTCCGGTTTGTGCTGGCGGCGGGACTCGAAGGCTGCCAACAACCGGGAAACGAATGCCGGGGAAATGGATCTCGCATGAGCCAGGCGGAGCAATTTTTCCATCGCGGCCCCCTCACGCACGAAGGCAGTCACCCCGTTTTCGGGTTCTGCCAGTTTTAGGGCCTGCTTTAATGAGTCCAGGGCGGCGGCAAGGTCCTGCTGCTGGAAATTAGCCAGAGCTTTCAGGATATGGGACCATGTTTTGCAATAATTTCCATCCCTGGCGGCGTTCGCCTTATCACTCGCCAGCAGCGCCAGCGCCTCGACCGACTGGTTTTGTTTAATCAGAACACGCGCAGCTACATGCGCTGAATACCTGAGAACGGAATCCTGCTTGAGGGCTGCTTCCTGTTGGATCTCCGCTGCATCCTGCGGGTCGGAATCCAGATAAATTTGCAGCTCCATATAATCCACTGTCCGCAAATGCCAGGGCGGTCCCTTCTGGGCGATCTTGCGGGAGGCCTGGATCACCTTCCTGGCCTCGTCCATCTGATTTGAAAAAGCCAGAGCATAGACCAGGTATTGCGCGCACATCATGATGGTATCCACCTGTCCCCAGGTCTTGCTTAACGCCATTCCTTTACGGGCGATCTGGAGGGCTTTCTCATACTCTCCCGCCTCCAACCAGACACGGGACAAACCTGCATAGACGCTGGCGGCTGTTGTCAGAGGGCTGGCGTTACGCTGCTGGTACAACTCTGCAATCTCGATTGCCTCTTCGCAGACCACCCGTGCCTGTCGGGATCTTCCCAATAACACATACGCATATGCCAGCCCGGATGCCGCCTGCATGACCACATGTGTCTGCCCGGCCTGTTGTGCCAGCTGAAGCGCCTGCTCCAACACAACTGCCGCACGCGGATCATCGACATCCTGAAACATGGCATTTCCGAGCGTGGTCAGGTTCAGCGCCCGCAGTGCGCTCTCTTCCGCCGGCAAAAGCCCGGTTGCTTTCTCGGCAAATTCCACGGCTTCTTCGGAACGGTCACCATCCGTCCAGGCCAGGTACGCCCGCACGGCGGCGATATGACCCAGCACCTTGTCGCGCTTGCCTGCGGACAACCCTTTCATGTGCTGCTCCGCCTGCGACAGGATCAGCCCGGCTCTTTGATTCTGACCTGTGTAAGCCAGCCCCCAGGCATAAGCCACATCCAGCCAGGGCAACGCGATGCGCTGTTTAACAGGGATCGCGTCGATCTTCGCCAGGGTGGGAGCGATTTCAGCACGTTCCACCAATGCCAGGACATTTTCAGAGACTATATTCGCGACCAGTTCCATATCCCCCGCTACCAGGCCGTGATGCAGCGCCTCGGGCAGCATTCCCTGCCCTTCGTACCAGTGGCTTGCCAGGTGATGCAGTTCCAAAGAAAGCCCGGGGTGGGTCTGGTCCAGCACCAGCTTGAGCAGGTCCGAAAAAAGATGATGATAGCGATACCAGCCGTGCTCGTCATCAAGCGGTATCAAAAACAAATTGGCGTGCTCGATCGTGTCCAGGATGCCGTACGCCGCGCCGCCCGTACCGGCAACCGCATCACATAAAGGGGCAGACAGCCTGTCGAGGATCGAGGTCTTGAGCAAGAACTCGCGCACTTCCGGAGCCTGGCGATCCAGCACCTGTTCGATCAAATAATCGAACACATAGCGATGGCTTCCTGCGAAGGCGGCAATAAAAGCCGAAGTGTCCTCGCTGCCGCGCAGGCTGATCGCCGCCATCTGCAGTCCGGCAACCCAGCCCTCGGTGCGGGAATTCAGACTGCTGACTTCCTGGATAGCCAGCTGCATCCCGGTGGACTTTTCCAGGAACTCGCCTGCCTCCTCGGTCGAAAAGCGCAGGTGTTCCATGCGCACTTCCACCAGTTGACCTGCCACCCGCAGACGTGCCAGTTCAAGCGGAGGATCGGAGCGGGTCAAAATAATGAGGTGCAGGTGCGCAGGCGTGTGGTCCAGGAAATATTGCAGGGCGGAATGAACCTGCTTGTTATGGATGAGGTGGTAGTCGTCGAGCACGAGGACCACCTCCCGCTTGAGATCCATCAACCCCCGGATGAATTCCGCCAGGGCATTCTCCACCTGTTCCTGTTCCTGCTGCCCGGGAGACAGGGGTGTGATGTCAATGACCGTCCCGCCCTCCTCCAGGCAGGCACCCAGGTATTCCAGGAACAGGGCGGCATCATTATCAGCATTATCGAGCGAGAGCCAGCCAAACGCCTGCCCCTTCTTTCGCGCCGTCTGCACCCAGGCGCTGACCAGGGTCGTCTTGCCCGCCCCCGCTGGAGCCGAAACCAGGGTCAGACGGCGGGACAGGGCTTCATCCAGCATTTCCAGCAGCTGCGGACGGACCACGAACCCGGAAGGAGTGGGCGGGAAAAAAAACTTGGTGGAGAGGAGGTCGGTCACGTAATAATTATACCCACAAGACCCCCCCCGGCACCCTGGATTCAAGTCATCAGATCCTCTTATTTTGCGGCGCGGGTGGCACTGTTTCGTCCACCAGCCCTGACCCCGGATCCTTTGACGGTTCCCCGGTGGACGCTTCCGCGAAAACAACCTCCGGGGATCCGGAAAGGCCTGGAGAAAAAAAGGTGCCTGTCAGCGGAGGAGAGACTGACGGGCACCTTGCGGGGAGGTATTGACCGGAATGGGTTGGAAGGATCAGAAGCTGATGGTCACCTGGATCTTCATGCGCAATTCTTCTTCGGTGACCTGTACATCCTGGAAGAGCACCTCTGCGCCGTCAGCAGACAGATCCTGGGAGAATTCCACCTGCATCTCATGGTTGATCTCAACCACGAGGGGGTCGTCGAGGCTGATGCCGGGGATATCGATGGCGATGATCCTGGCGACGAGCCTGCCGTCCTCTGCACCCAGGAACAGGTCGATGCTGCCGGGTACCCGGCTGCCGTCGGGCTGGGTGTTGGTGCCGACGAAGCGCAGGAAGCCGTCGTGCAGTTGCAGTCTCACATTGTCCAGCATTGAGTCGTAGAAATTGTGGGTGCCGCCGAAGTGCAGGGTGCCATCATTCAGTTCCAGGCTGAAACCTTTGAACCCGGGATCTGAAAAATCGTGGTCGCCGACGGTGAAGGAGGGGGATGATTTCGCGAGCATTTTCTCGGGGATGCTGATGTCAATGACCTGGGTGAACTTTCCAAGCCCGGGGGCATGGAAGCCGCAGGCGGAGGCGAAGAGGGTCAACACGGCTGTAACCAGCAGGATGGAGGAGTAACGGGACGTACGGGTGGGGAATAACATTTTCCTATCCTTTCTTGAACTCTCGGTGAGAGCAACTCTCTCTGACAACCAGTATACGGAATGGGCCTGCTGCAGGTCTCAAAAAACACCCCCTCCGAAGAGGGGTTTTGACCTGCTCCTGTGGGGGTGTTTTGGGGATACAAAAAATAACATCTTAGGGCATGCCGATGCGGTTTCATGCCGCAATCGGCTGTCCTGGCGACTCATGTCGCCAGGGCTTGCTTATGCGGCGGGAGCGGTAAGAAAGCTGCGGACGGTGGGCTTCGCTATTGCGGACGCAATTAATCGCTTGTATTTTCGGAAATACGATTGTATGATAAATACAAGTCTTATTAGTGATCTCACAGGTGGATACAGGTAAACAAGTTACGAGATTACATGATTACTTTACTTTACCGTTGAATGATCAGAATCGAAATATGGTTAGAAGAATTAGTAAAAAAGAATTGAGGAATCGATATCCCCTCATCCTATAATCGCGAAAAGTAATCTTTTAATCCAAAAAGGAGTGTGAAATATGTCTCGCAGACCTTTTTCATTTCCTGGCAGGGTGGGTTATTGGCTGATGTGCATGGCTGTCATCAGCGCATTAGCGGGATGCAGCCCAAAAATTACTCCCAGTATGTCTGATGAGGATTTACAGACATGCGATAACACCGCTGCTACGATAAAGGAAAATGTCACTTTTCCCGTATCTCCATATGATCTCAAATACAAGCCATTCATGACAACACCCGGAGAGGTTGTGATCACCTCGCCTCTAAGTGGAGGCATTTTTCCTTTTGAACCGTTGAGTATTTCGTTTACCCAACCACCCCCTGATCCCAATATTTCCTTCCGCATATTAAAAGTTTACGTGACCCCGATCGATACCATTTCCCTTTCCCAATTGTATCACCCCCTAATTTCTTCAAATGGAGTAGTAGCCTCATCCTATCAAAATACTATTGAATATCACTGGACTCCGGAATCCTCCGGAAAATTCATTATATTGGTCTTTTTCCGGAATTTGAAGAACGGAGGAAACCCGGATGGATTACCGAAAATTGACTTCGGACCACCTTCTTTGGCGCATGTATGTGTCAAGATCGATGTTCTTAAAGCAGGGGACGTTATGGCATTATCCCCACAACCAGGGACGATCATGCCTTTGCTGATCCCCACCAACCTGGTGCCATCCTTCACACCCACTTACACACCTTCATCAACCCTTACCAGAACACCCACACTCACTTCATCCCCGACTGCCACTTCAACATTTACGCTCATACCGCCCACACGTATACCACCCACACGTATACCACCCACGTCCATACCGCCGACCGCGATACCAAATTGCTCCGCATATACAGAAAAGGATGTCTGTGAGCGTAATGGATGTTCTTGGAATCAGGGCCCTTCTGGCGCTGGAGTATGCAAGTAACAAGAAGCAGGTGAGTTGCAATTTTTCCCGAACAGGAGAGGGCAGACATGGAATGATTCTGGTGGCCTTATGGGTTGATGGTGACTGGATCCCTGGAAGGTTGCAGGTCTTTCCCCTGAAACATCAGCGATACTTGATAAAAATATTTCGCAACCAATAATCTTTGACCCTGTGGCTTGACAACTCTATCCAAATATTGGATCCGAATACGCTTGGTCGCAGGTCCCCTGGCGGGGATGATATCCGACTCCTGCCGGGCCCACTTTTGAAGTGTGTTGCTTTGCGTAATAAATCGTAGTACCGATGTTTATGATGGGACAATACAGCATAAAGAAAACCAAGCATTCCAAAGGGTTTTTTTATATTGTTGAATTCGGGGACGATTTTTTCTGAATTTTCTGTGTAAAATGAATCCAAAAGAATTACCTGATCATATAGAAGGGATGGTGTCAAATGAAAAGAACGCGTTTTCTTCTCTCCATTAGCCTTTCATCGATCCTTTTTCTGTCTTCCTGTAATCTTCCCTTGTCCCAGGGGGACGCAAACAAATTAACCACTCCAGATTTTTTATTCGCTCTTCCAGAGATCACTGCAACAACCCAGCCCACGGTCATTCCCCCACCGGTTTGTCCGGATGCATCCGCCTTTGGGAGAATTTACTCCAACTGGCCGAATTTGTTTAAGATCATGTCAACAACACCTGAGTTTACCTGGTTCTACGGCTCAGCAAATGGGAACCCTGGCAGTGTTGAAGCATGGGCTTACGAGTGTGTCCCCGAATCGTACATTTTGTATTTATCCACCGGGCCTGATTTTGAGGATGAGATCATTGTGCCAGTTTCCAATGCTTCTGTTGTGGCTGACTCAACGAAACTAACGATGAAATGGACCTTAACCACACCGTTGGAACCATTGAAAGTCTACCGATGGGCTGTTGTTGGGCATGCAAATGGAATGACCCTTGAAGACTGGAAAATAGCCGATATCCATGATGATGCCATATGGCCTCCCATCAATACCGTCAATATGACTTATACAAGAACTACGTTCCGCACCGGACCGGAGTGCGCGGTCGGACAGATCCCCGTGCCCACACTGACCACTCCCATAAACGGGGATGTCATCCAGACTCTCAACCCGATCCTGGTTTGGGAGGTCAGTTCGTGCATGCCGCTTGTCTTTTGGTTGCAAATCTCGACCCAACCCACCTTTGAGAACCCGGAAGATTACGTTGATCCCAGCCTCCCTGGAGATTATACGAGACAGACGCAGAGAAACTATCCATACGCTTTTATCAACTATACCCTGAGGGATTGCACCAGGTTTTACTGGCATGTCAGAGGTGGAGGAATACCCGGCAGCCAGGATTGGGGTAATTATTCTGATGAGGGTATGTTTACGGTAAACCTTGGCCAATGTCCTACGCCAACCCCGATATATGTTCCTCCAGCCAGTACACCAACCCCCACTTCAGTACCTCCGATCGTGTGTGCGGGTCTTAACATGACCGATTGCAATAACAACTCTTCTCAATGTAAATGGACCTTTCCAATTACCCATGCTGGTCCTGGTTACTGTGTACAAAAGTAAGGTTCTTGGGAATATCCGTTAAATTCCGGAAGGTGTGGGAGTGTGGGGTGGCTGTTTGAGTTTATTTTTATTCACGGTCTGATTCTTTACTGCCTTCCAAGTTGCGAATCCTGTTCATGGCTCATTTTTTCTAAAGCCTTTCGACAGCCACTATCCAACAGAAGGAAGAATTATTGCCGAACTGGATTTGAGCCCGAATACGCCTGGGCGCAGGTCCGCCTCCAAACGAGCATCCAACGAACCATGGAAAACATGACCCTCTCTCTCAGCCAACCGATTGCCACCGGCCGCACGGCGGAGATCCATGCCTGGCGGGAAGGGCAGGTGCTCAAACTATTCCATGACTGGTTCAATCTCGAAAACATTGAATATGAGGCCCGGATCGCCCGGGCGGTCCATGCCAGCGGATTGCCCGTCCCGGCGGTGGGCGAGATCATCCGCGTGAACGGCCGCAACGGCCTGTTGTACCAGCGCGTGGACGGCGACTCGATGTGGGGCAGGTTGTCCCGCTATCCCTGGCGGGTTTTCCACTACGCCCGGCGGACGGCAGAACTCCATGCTGAGATGCATAACCGCACCGTCCAGGTGGATCTCCCCTCCCAGCGGCTAAGACTGGTCAACAAGATCAACGACGCAAAAACCCTGCCTGAACATCTCCGATCCAGGGCTCTGACCACCCTCGAAAGCCTGCCGGACGGGGACCGTATCTGTCACGGAGATTTTCATCCCGGGAACATTCTTACAACCGGGCAGACTGAAACCATCATTGATTGGATAGATGCTTCATGCGGCAATCCAGTCGCCGATGTTGCCCGCACTACGATCCTTCTGCTTGGCGCGGCTGACCGGCAGATCCAGGGTTCGCTCCGGAGAACCATCGTGCGCATCTTCCACTCGGCATATCTGCGTCACTACTTCAAGCTCAATCCCGGCGGGAGGGAGGAATACAATCGCTGGCTGCCGGTCATCGCGGCAGCCAGGTTGAGCGAGAATATCCGCGAACTGGAAGGCTGGTTGATCGCCAGGGCAGAGAAAGGCCTGCTGGCAGGATAAGGGTGTTGTAAATCGTTTTGCGTCCAACAGTTTCCAACAATAGATTCAACATGGAAAATCGACCTGACAGGGATCGGGACCTGAAACCGCCAGGTCCCTGGTACGACTCCTGCCAGGCTGCTCTATTCCAGGCGCCTTATCGTATAATACCTCCATAACATTCTTCCTTTCCAATCGATTTTAATATCCTTTCTCACGCATCCATGAAATTCATCCTACGGATCAAGCCGGTTTTCATATACTGCATCAAGATCCTGGCCCTGGCGGTGGTCTATCACCTTGCCGCCCGCCTGGGTTTGAAGATGGCCTACGTGCAGGCGAACACCTCGCCTGTCTGGCCTCCCACCGGCATCTGCCTGGCTGCCCTGCTCATCATGGGATACCGCTACTGGCCCGGGATCACCCTGGGGGTGCTGCTGGGATCCCTGCTCACGGGCGCCCCCCTGAACCTTGCCATCGGCATGTCGCTCGGCAATACGGTCGAAGCGCTGGTGGCGGTCTATTTCCTGAAAACGCTCGTCGGCTTGCATAGAGAGATCGACCGGATCCGGGATGTGGTTGGCCTGGTACTGGTCTCCCTGGTCTGCACGACGATCGGCGCCAGCATCGGCACGGCCACATTGATGCTCACCGGGCTTGGCGAATGGCAGAGCTTTTGGGCGATCTGGGTCACATGGTGGATCGGGGACCTGCTCGGGGCGCTGGTGGTGGCACCCGTACTGCTCACATGGGCGTCCCAGCCCTTCCCCCGATTTAACCGGCGATCCTACCTTGAAGGGGGGATCCTGCTGGCACTGGTGGCGGCGGTCACCTGGTTCGTATTCAGCAGCCTGCCTCCCGTGGGTATCTTCCACCAGGCGATGATCTATGTCATTTTCCCGTTCGTGATCTGGGCTGCGCTGCGCTTTGGTCCGCGGGGGGCCACCCTGGCCATCACGATCGTTTCCGGCATCGCCATCTGGGGGACCGCCCTGGGTACGGGACCGTTCTCGTTGGAGTCAAAGAACGACAGCCTGGTTCTCCTGCAAACCTTCATGGCGGTTGTGGCTCTCACCGCACTCATCCTGGCGGCTGCCACGATCGAACGCCGCAAGGCCACCGATGCCCTCCGCCAGCGCGCAGATGAACTGGCAACCCTGAACGACTCCTCCAAAACCTTTCTGGATAATTTCGAGATCACCAATATCTTTCAGACCATCTGCCGCCTTGCCGTCACCCGTCTCGGATCGGATGTCGCCTGGATCGAAACCCGGGACGAACACAGGGAAAGTCATGGTCAGGTCATCGTCCACGGGGTTTCATCCGAAGTGCTTCAGCGCCTGAAAGAAAAATGGCCCGAGATGGAACCCCTGCAGGACCCCGCATCTCCAATCGTAAAGGAGTTAAGTGAAAGCGGAGGGTCCGCCAGGCTCAAGGAATATCCCTACCGGTCTTATGCCATCTTCCCGTTGCTCTTCAGCAACCGGCTGATCGGCACGCTCCGCCTGCTCAGCCGCCAGAAGGAATTCTTTTTCGACGACAACCAGATCCTGCTCCAATCGTATGCCAACCTTGCGGCAGTTGCCATTCAAAATACCCTGCTGTTCGAAGAGGTCCGGCAGAGCAACAAGCAATTGCATGGTCTCTCCCAGCGGCTGATGAAAGCCCAGGAGGAGGAGCGGCTGCACCTTTCCCGGGAACTGCACGATGAATCCGGACAACTGCTTGCCGCCCTGACAGTCCAGCTCGGTCTGCTCGAGCGCGGCCTGGACCAACCCGGCACCTTGCGCGAAAGACTGGAAGAACTGAAGAACACCGCCAACACGATCCAGAACAACCTGCACAAGCTGGCAGTGAATTTAAGGCCTGCCAGCCTCGACCACCTCGGTTTGGTGACCACGACCAGGCAATACATCGATGAGTTCCACCGGCAATACGGGATACAGGTCGATTTTGAAGCGGTTGGAATGGAGGGGAGGCGGTTGCCCATCGAGGTGGAAACAGCGATCTTCCGGGTGATCCAGGAATCGCTGACAAATGTGATCCTGCATTCCCAGGCCAACCGCGTGGATGTGCTCTTGAGCCTTCATAACCACGACATGGTCATGGTGGTGGAGGATAACGGGATTGGCTTCCTGCCGGGCTCTCCCAGCCAGGAAGACCAGCTTGGACTTTTCGGCATGCGGGAGCGCATCGAAATGCTCGGCGGGACCTTCGTGATCGAGAGTTCGCCCGGCAAAGGCACGACCGTCAAGGCGGAGGTGCCCTGCCGTGATTGAGATATTGATCGCAGACGATCATGCCATCGTGCGCGCCGGATTGCGGGCTCTCATCCATGCCGAATCGGGGTTCAAGTTGGTCGGCGAAGCGGCTGGTGGATACGAAGCCATGGAACTCGTGGAGAAGAACCGCCCGGATGTCCTGGTTCTCGATCTCAGCATGCCGGATATGGATGGCATTTCTGTCACGCGCATCTTGAAACAAAAATACCCCGACCTGCGCATCCTGATACTGACCCTGCATGAAGATGAGGCGCTGCTCAAGGAGGCGATCAAAGCCGGGGCGGCTGGCTACATCCTCAAAAGGGCGGCCGAGACGGAATTGATCTCGGCGATCGAAACGATACAGCGCGGCGACCTGTATGTGGATCCTTCCATGGTCCGGGTACTGCTGGGTGAACCTCAGCACCCCCCCCTTGAGCCATCCACATCTGAGGAAGCACTCACCCCCCGGGAGACCGAGATCCTGAAGATGATCGTGGAAGGCTACACCAACCGCCAGATCGGGCAGGAGTTGAACATCAGCACACGCACAGTGGATGGCCACCGCGCCAATATTTCAGACAAGCTCGGCCTGCACAGCCGGGTCGAGTTGGTGCGGTATGCCCGCCTGCACGGTCTGATCGAATGACTTGGACCAACGACAAACCGCCGGATCAACCATCCTCGACCCCGTAGAAAATACGGGGTCGAGGTGCGTATAAAATACCTGCCGGTGCAGATATGAAAACCCCTACTTAATACGCTTAATAAATCCTGCTCTATTTCATATCATGAAGGTTGGCGACCATCTTGTACAGATGCGTCCATTACCTTTGCATATGAAAGCACTGCTGGAGATCCATGCCCAACAGACCTGACCCTTCCCCCCTCCAATTGGTAGCTTTACGCGGCATCACCAAAGCGTTCGCGGATGTGCTCGCCAACGATCAAATCGACCTGGACATATATCCTTCCGAGATCCATGCCCTGCTCGGTGAGAACGGTGCGGGTAAGAGCACTCTGATGAAGATCCTGTACGGATTTTATCGAGCCGATTCCGGACAGATCCTTTGCGAAGGGAAACCAGTGGTGGTCAACTCCCCCCATGATGCCCGCAGGATCCGGATCGGGATGGTGTTCCAGGATTTCAGCCTGATCCCGGCTCTCTCGGTGGCTGAAAACCTGGCTCTTTTCCTTCCTCACCTCCCGGTCGTATTGAATATCAAGGAGATAGACCAGCGCATCCGGGAGGTATCAGAGCGTTACGGCCTGTCTGTGGATCCGCATGCCATGGTGTCGCAGCTTTCGATCGGTGAACAGCAAAAGGTGGAGATCTTAAAGTTGCTGCTGGCCGATGCACGGCTGCTGATCCTGGATGAACCGACCCGTGTCCTTGCTCCCCACGAAGTGGATGCGCTTTTCAAGGTGCTGGCTGGGTTGCGCCAGGATGGGTATGCCATTGTGCTGATCACCCACAAAATGAAAGAGGTGCTGGAGTGCGCTGACCGCATCACGGTCCTGCATGACGGGCGGGTGGCGGGAACACTCCTGCGTTCTGAAGCCAGCGAGGCACGGCTTATATCTCTTATGTTCGAAAAGAAACTTGCCTCACTGGAGGCAAAAAAAGACCATCCTGTTGCCGGCAAGGATATTCCCTTGCTGGAATTGAAAGGGGTATCAACAAAAGGTGAAGGCCTGGGGATCAGTCTGAAAAAGATCGATTTGCAGATCTACCCGGGTGAGATCCTCGGCGTGGCAGGTGTATCAGGGAACGGGCAGAAGGAGCTTGGGGATGCAGTTCTGGGAATGATCCGCATCCAGGAGGGAAGCAAATTCATTTCCGGTCACGATTTCACCCGTCGGTCGATCCAGGAACTGCGCCGGAGCGGAGTGGCGTATATCCCCGAGAATCCGCTCACCATGTCGATCGCCCCGCTGATGACCGTCATGCAGAACATGGCCCTGACCCGTTCCGGGGAGTACGCCCGGCTGGGAGGTTTTCGCATGGACTGGCGTGCTGTTCGGGCGGATACGGAAGTCACGAGCAAGCGCCTGGGTTACACCTTTCCCCTGTACGTTCCGGCGCGCTCCCTGTCTGGCGGTAACCTGCAGCGCATGGTCATAGTCCGCGAGATGGCCGGGAAACCGCACCTGATCATCGCCTCCTACCTGACCCGCGGCCTGGATGTGCAGAGCACGATCGCGGCGCGCCAGGCACTGCTGGACGCGCGCGCGAACGACGCTGGTGTCCTGCTCATCTCGGAGGACCTGGAAGAGCTTTTCACTTTGAGCGACCGGCTGATCGTGCTTTTCGAAGGCAGGATCGCCGGCCATTTCAAACCGGAAGAAACCAATATTTTCGAGATCGGCCATCTTATGACAGGATCCGAGGGTACCCATGTCTAAAATCGAAGAGGCCCTGCCTCGATCTCCTGTAATCCAGATGAAATTCATGCGTGCCATCCTCCGTTACCTGCTGATGATCCTGCTCGCCTTCCTGTTATTCGGTATCATTCTGCTGATCTCGGGCAAGGACCCGATCCAATCCTACAGGGATATATTCATCTCAACCTTCGGAAATTCAAGGGGATTTTCAGAGGTGATCGTCGGGATGATCCCGATGCTTCTCACCGCTATGGCAGTGGCACTGCCATCTCGCGTAGGTTTGATCAATGTTGGCGGGGAAGGTCAATTGTACATCGGGGCGGCCTTTGCCACCTTCGGGGCGCTGACCTTCTCCCACCTGCCCGCCTGGCTTCTGATCCCCATCATGATGCTGCTTGGCATGCTGGGTGGTGCCTTATGGGCATTCCTCCCCGGCTATTTCAAGTCGATCGGCCTGGTGAATGAGACGATCACCACCCTGCTCATGAACTCCGTTGCTCCCAAGATCATCGGTTTTCTGATCTTCGGGTTCTGGCATTCGCCGATGGATACCGTCAAGACCGATAATTTCGTGGCGGCTGCCAGGCTGCCCGCGTTCTTTGGCACCCGCATCCATCTCGGGCTGGTTTTTGGCCTGGTCCTGCTGGTCGCATTCTGGTTGTTCATGAAATACACACGCTGGGGCCTTGAGATGTATGCCATCTGGAATAATCCCCAGGCAGCACGCCGGAACGGCATCCCCGTGAAAAAATACCTGATCATCGCCATGTGCGTTGGCGGAGCGATTGCCGGCCTTGCGGGGATGTCCCAGGTTTCCGGTTTTTACGGGGTTTTATTGCTGAATTTCTCCATGAGCCTGGGTTTTATGGGATTCATGATCTGCTGGCTATCTGGCGGCGATCCCCTGGGGATCGTGGTCATGTCCTTCGTTGTCTCGGTCATCTTCACCGGCGGCAACCTCCTGCAGCTCACCCGCGGTCTGCCCTTCGCGGTCATTAATATCCTCCTGGCCTTCACCCTCTTTGTGGTCCTGGCGAGCCCAACCATTTTCAAAGGAAAAAAATCATGAGCCTCCTGTCCATTCTTGGAGTCCTGTCCAGCGCCATCTTTTCTGGAACCTCCCTTCTATATACCACCCTGGGTGAGGTGATAGATGAACGCGCCGGGATTGTCAACCTCGGGCTGGAAGGGGTTCTGCTGGTGAGCGCATCCTCCGGTTTTGCCGTGACCTCGATCACCGGGAACCCCTACCTGGGCATCCTGGTCGCGATGTTAGCGGGTGGGTTGATGAACCTGGTGCTCGGCTACCTGGTCATCACCCGCAAAGCCAACCAACTCGCCAGCGGTTTGGCATTGATGTTCTTCGGCTTCGGTTTGAGCGCCCTGATCGGAAAATCCTACGTTGGCGTGAAGATCACGAGCCTTCCCAAGATCCTGCTACCGGGTCTTGCAGGGCTGCCCCCGCTTTATTCATCCCTGTTCAGATTTGATCTGCTCATCTTCCTGGTCATCCCGGCTGCCATCCTGGTCTGGTGGTTGCTGTACCGCACTCGCTGGGGGCTCGGCTTGCGGGCGGTGGGTGAAAATGCAGACACGGCTTTCGCCTCTGGCCGGGATCCGCGCCTGATCCGCTACCAGGCTCTCTTCGTGGGAGGCATGCTGGTCGGCCTCGGAGCGGCTCACCTTTCGATCGCGTATGCCATGAACTGGACCGAATACATGACCGGGGGGCGCGGTTTCATCGCCGTGGCGCTGGTGATCTTTTCGAAATGGCATCCCTTGCGGGCGATCGTCGGTGCGCTGGTATTCAGTGCTGCAGTGGCCTTCCAGCTCCTGTTGCAGTCCAGCGGTTTGCAAGTTTCCCCGTTCCTGCTCGACACCATTCCCTATATCCTGACCCTGGTCGTCCTCATTGCCTGGGGCGGCAATCGCAAACATTCCGCACCCGCCAGCCTCGGAAGGGTCTATCAAGGCAGCGAGTGAGGATCGAGATTCTCTGAAAGGAGGCATCCCATAACTCAAAGGAAATTCTTCATCGACAAATTGTTCCATATTTCCTATAAATCAAGGAGAAGATGCAATGAAAAACAAGTCCTATTTGATCCTGGCGATATGTTTGTCCTTTGTCGTCATGCTCTCAGCCTGCGGACCGGCTGCCACTGAACCGGTAACCGAGGTGGCAACCGAAGCACCAACGGAAGTGGCAACGGAGGCACCCGCTGCCGAACCATGCCTGATCATCGGCGCCCTGTATGGTGGACCGATGAACGATGCAGGCTATAACCAGGCCATGCATGAGGCCGTGATGGCGATCAAGACCAATATCCCCTGCGTCGAGATCATCGAAGCTGAAAATGTCCCAGATGAAGCTGGCGCGACAACGACCATGCAGAATATGATCGACCAGGGCGCCAAGTTGATCTTCCCCACTGCATTTAATCACCAGTATCCTGCCCTCACCCTCTCCCAATCCAACCCGGATGTCATTTTCGAACATGCCGGCGGCTGGGAGATGGGCGCGAACTTCGCCAATTTCTTTGGTGAGCCGCCCGATGGCTGGTACCTGATGGGTGTGGCCGCGGGCATGATGACGACCAGCAACAAGATCGGCTTCGTTGCCGCCTTCCCACTTGGCTGGACACTCACCTTTGTCAATGCCTTTGAACTGGGCGTTCAGTCGGTCAACCCCGAAGCACAGACCATCGTGTCCTACACCTTCGCTTGGGGAGATGCCACCAAGGATGCCGATACAACCAACGCCCTCATCAACCAGGGTTGCGACGTCATCACAATGCACGTTGATTCCCCTGCCACCATCATTTCAACAGCGGAGTCGCGCAGTGTCTATTCGATCGGATTCCAGAACCTGGCGGCCCAGCAGTTTGCGCCCGAATACTGGATCTCCGGTACAGGCTTTACCCTGGGTGGCACGCTTACCTGGCTTGCCTCCATGGTGCTCGATGGTACTTGGACCCCGATCTTCGTGCGCTGCGGTATTGACGATGGCTGCATGGCCATTGCCCCCTTTGGCCCCCGGGTTCCTCAGGAAGTAAAGGACCTGGTGGCGGAAAAACAGGCGGAAATCAGTGCCGGAACCCTCGTCGTTTTCAAGGGTCCGATCGTCGATCAGGATGGAACCATCCGTGTTGCGGAAGGTGAAGTCCTGAGCTCAGAAGTCATGGGCTCGGTGGACTGGTTCGTCCAGGGTGTGATCGGCAGCCCTAAATAAGTTACTGCTTTTTTCAGCGTTTGCGGGGCACCGCCGCCTGATGGTGGTGGTGCCCCACCTTGGGATCAATGAGCACCAGGATTCAGGATACCAGCCTCAAAGTGCAGGCAATTGGAGAAGCGGCTCTCGACTGGCTTGCCTCCGGCCAGGACGGGGAGGTCGTGGCTTCTGTCAGCCGTACCGTCTATTTGGGCGCGGGGAAGGATGACCTTTATTGGATTGCTGGCAAGAACAGCCCGATGCACCGCCGCTGCCTGCAGGTTTCCTCTCCAATCCCAGAGATGAAGGCAGGGGCGCCTGTGTATGTCCGCGATCGGAGACTGGTATTGACCTCCCGGGTTTCACTGGATTGGACTCTTGCACGGGTCTGGAAAGCGCCTGTCTTACCTGCGGAACCAGACATAACACTCGAAGATCTTGCTGAACAGGTAACGAGCTTCTATCACCATTTTCTTGAACTGCATCAACCAGCCGGGTTGGGTCAACTGATACCGGCAATCCAGAAGAACGGTCACCATTCTGCCAAACCAGTATTTGACCAGGGAAATATCATTCTCGCCTCAGCCTGGCCTGTCGTTGAAACGCTTCTCTCCTTGCTTATCCATCACAATTACCGATCCATCCCGGAGACCGCCTCGGAGTTGATCGGCCTGGGAGAAGGCCTGACTCCTTCAGGGGATGACTTCCTTGGAGGGTTCTTCTTCTGTCTCAACCGGCTCCAGCAAGCTTACCCACGTGAACTGGAGTTCACAAGCGATTATTCCTTATCCATCGAGCGCTGGAAAACGCGCACAAATTTGATCAGCTTCACTCTCTTGAAAGATAATGCCTGTGGGTACGGGCTGGAACCTCTGGAATTGTTTGTCAGCGCATTGCTGCAGGGCGATCCAATTATTAATGTGCAATCATATGCAGAACTTCTGGTAAATGTAGGTCATTCCACCGGCTGGGATATATTGACCGGTTTCCTGGCAGGGATGGCTGTGACCTTTCCGGTCAGCCCGATCGCTTCCCCGAAATGAAAGGAATAATCATGGACATCAAACAGAAGATCGAAAAAGCCAATGAAGAAGCCGCAGGTCGACTAAATCTGGGCGATCCGGTGCTGGTGGACATTGCCCCGGCAGGGGAAGTGATCCCCGGGCTGCAGGGCAAAATGATCCTTCATTCCGGACCACCCATTGAATGGAAGCGGATGTGCGGTGCCCAAAAGGGCGCGCTCATCGGTCAGGTATTATTCGAAGGATGGGCGGGAACCGTCGAGGATGCGACCGCGCTGCTGGAAAAAGGCGGTGTCGCACTGGAGCCCAACCACCATCATCAGACGGTCGGACCAATGGCTGGAACGATCTCTCCCTCCGCTCCAGTCTGGGTTGTGGAAAACCGGGCTTTCAAGAACCGCGCTTTTTGCCGGCAGGTGGAGGGAAACCAGCAATTCGGGGATTACAGCGCCCAGGCTCTAAAGGGGCTCGAACTATGGCGGGATGTATGGGCACCCACACTCCGCAAGGCACTCAAGACAATCGGCATCCTGGAGTTGAAACCGATCATAACCAAAGCGTTGCAGATGGGTGATGAACTGCATAATCGTCACAGCGCTGCCTCCAGCCTGTTTGCCAATGCCATGGCTATGGCCATGGCAAAGACGGAATTGCCCAAGCAGGATATGCTTTCCACCCTTGGTTATGTAACCAACCACGAATTGATCTTCCTGGGTATCGCCATGGCCTGCGGCAAGGCAATCGCAGATCCCGCCATGGACATCGAATACAGTACCGTGGTGACCGCCATGTGCCGCAACGGCACGGAATTCGGGATCCGGGTCAGTGGTTTGGGCAAGGATTGGTTTACCGCCCCCTCCCCGACCGTCAACGGCCTGTACCTGCCCGGATTTACTGCTGAAGACGCCGGCCTGGATATGGGTGATTCGGCCATCACCGAGACGGTGGGCTGGGGGGCATTCACCATCGGCGGTGCTCCGGGGATTCTCAGCCTGGTGGGGGGCACCCCGGAGGAGGCGTTGGCCTACTCCCGGGAAATGAAAAAGATCACCACCGCCACGCATCCCACCTACAGAATGCCCGCGCTGGGTTTTGCCGGAACCTCCATCGGGATCGATATCCGCAAGGTCGTGCAGACCGGTATCACCCCGATCATCGATACCGCCATAGCTCATAAAGATCCAGGTTACCCGAAGATCGGCGCAGGGCTGGTGCGCGCGCCACTGGATTGCTTCAAGAAAGCCTTGATAGCCTTCAGCCGCAAGTACGATATCAGCAAGTGATATTTGCCAGAAAAGGATCTCTTATGGCCTTCGGTTTTGTCATCCGCAAGAACCAGTATTATGACTCCGTCTTCCTGATGAGCGTCAACAGGCGCATCTCCGAAGTGAAGGGGGTTCAGCAGACCGCCGTGTTAATGGGCAGCGCTGCCAACAAAAAACTATTGGTGGATATTGGCATTCAAGACCCTCAGATCGAGGCTGCCCAACCCAATGACCTGATCGTGGCAGCCATCGCGGAAACAAAGGGCATTGTGGAGGATGTTCTTGGGCGCCTGGATGAATGGTTGAATGGTATCCAGGAAAGTGCAGCCCCTTCCCGGCTCGCAAGCACGTTCGCGGAAGGCCTGTCCATCCAGCCGCATGCCAACATCGCGGTCATCTCTGTCCCGGGGGAATATGCCGCCCGGGAGGCGCGCATCGCCCTCGAAGCCGGACTGCATGTCTTCCTGTTCAGCGACAATGTATCCATTGAAGATGAGCTTGAACTGAAACAGTTCGCTGCCCAAAAGGGTCTCCTGGTCATGGGTCCGGACTGCGGTACCAGTCTCATCGGCGGGGTGGGGCTTGGCTTTGCCAACGTGGTGCGCAGGGGTTCCATCGGCGCGATCGGTGCAGCCGGGACCGGGCTGCAGGAATTTACCAGCCAGGTCCATAACGCTGGCTTCGGCATCTCGCACGCCATTGGCACTGGCAGCCGCGATCTGTCTGACAGGATCGGCGGTCTGACGACATTCGCTGCCCTGGATGCCCTCGAGGCGGATCCGAAGACGCAGATCATCGTCCTGGTGTCCAAGCCTCCGGCAGTATCCACCCTGGAACGGCTGATTAAGAGAATCAAGACGCTCAGAAAACCAGTCATCGGTTGCTTCCTGGGTGTGGACAGCGGGTATTTCACGGCAAGTTCCGGTCTCCAATTCGCCTGCACGATTGACGAGGCTGTCCGGATGGCTGTCGCGGCCGCGGGAGGAAAACCCGGACCTGTCCAGGAGGACTTTACCCATCAGGAACAGGAGACTCTGGCGCAGGAAATGGCTCTCCGCTCCCCCGAACAAAAATACCTGCGCGGCATCCTTGCCGGCGGTACCTTCTGCTACCAGTCCCAGCAAATTCTGCGCTCGGCAGGCATCCGGATCCGATCCAACGGTCCCTTCGAGCCAAAGGACGGGCTCGAGCATCCGGATCGCAGTATTGAGAATACCATCGTCGACATGGGTGATGAGTACTACATGGTGGGAAAACCGCACCCGATGATCGATGGGACGATGCGCAAACGCCGCATCCTGCTGGAAAGCCAGGATCCTGCCATGGCTGTCCTCTATCTGGATTTCATCCTCGGCTACAACGCATCGCTGGACCCGGTCGGTGAACTGGTGGATACCATTCGGGAAGCCAAACATCTGTCAAATCAGCGCGGTGGTTCGCTAAGCGTGGTCGCTTCGATCTGCGGCACGGAAGCTGATCCGCAAGACCTCGCGTTGCAGGAGAAAATGCTGCGCGAGGCCGGCGTTCTCGTCTATCACAGCAATGCAATGGCATCGCTGGCCTGCTGCCGGCTGCTGGGAAAAGGATAGGACCTCATGGATACAAAAATCATGCACCTGCTGACAGAGCAGATCATTGTCCTCAACATCGGTCTGGGTCAATTCGCCCGGAATATGGAAGAACAGGGGGTGGAGGTGGTCCAGGTGGACTGGACTCCTCCTGCCGGCGGCGACAAGGAGATGCTGGAATTGCTGGATAACCTTCTTTAGTTTGGTCACAGAGCCCCCAGCCGGGGGCTTTTTTATTCCCATGAATTGGCAACTCCTAAAAAGGATGGGTGG
>Ga0315273_10002999_pt1 | contig 20258 bp, 12 predicted proteins | sample YL17G02_0_MG_FD_205753 | JGI IMG/M metagenome (GOLD analysis project Ga0315273, IMG submission 205753) | Sediment microbial communities from Yellowstone Lake, YNP, Wyoming, USA - YL17G02_0 | ecosystem: Environmental > Aquatic > Freshwater > Lake > Sediment | place: USA: Wyoming | collected... | reverse complement strand
GCCCATGGAAGGTTCTACTTGCTCTTGGCCCATTGAAGGGTCCATCATTTGCTCTTGTCCCATCATTTGCTCTTGTCCCATTGGACCCATCACCTGACCCATTGGACCCATCACCTGGCCTTGTGCGGCTGCATCAAACTCCTCTTGAATTTGCTCCGATTGTGCCCTTTCCTGGGCCGACATTTCACCCAATTGCGCCTGAAGACTACGCAGTTCCTCATCCGACATCGGCAGCTCATTTGGTTTTTCCAGATAGGCCGGCACTCTCGTTTCTGGATAGACCATGGCCTGAAGCGGTTTTGACGGTTCTCCACTCGGCGCCCCTGTAAACTCAATCGGATTTAATCTTTCTACCCCACTGGTTGTAATGTAACGCATGCTGAGATTCAAATAAGTCTCTTGCTCCTGCGTTAACAGCTTCATCGAATAGGGCATCTGTATTTGAACGATCTTGGATTTCGGACGACCCAGCGGCGGTAGTAGCTCTAAATCATTCACCGTCGTTCCAATGTACTGAAGCGGCCCATCGCACATCGAGCACACCGCCAAATTCAACCGAGGATTGTAAATGGGAATCGTACCACATGCTACACAGATCGGCATCGTTGCGCCATCCGAGCGCTCCATAAAGGATTCCTTCACAAATGCCATGCCCGCATGCGCCACAATTGCATCGCGGTCCATTTCACCAATCTTCAGACCACCCTGTGCTCCACGACCACCCGTCGGCTGATGCGTGCGAACCTCTTTGCGGCCCTGGCCGCGTGCCTGCCACTTATCCTCCACCATATGTTTCAGGCGCATTCCATACACGGGGCCAACGAAAATGGCGGCATTGATCTGCTCTCCCGTGGCGCCATTATACATCACCTCATTTCCATACTTCTCAAATCCGAGCAGCTCCAAAATGCCACCAATGTCCTCCTGTGGTGAACCATCATTCATAAAAGAGGTTCCATCACCAATGCATCCTGTTAGCGCCGCGGTCTTTCCTAGGAGCTGCTCCAAGTTCTGTGCGATTGTCATACGCGACGGAATCGCATGCGGATTCATAATCATATCAGGAACAATGCCCGATTCCGTGCGGGGCATGTCATGGCCTCTTAACAATGCGCCAATGGTGCCTTTTTGGCCGTGTCTATTGGAGTTGCCCGTCCAAAAAGCTGTTTCTTCCCCTTTGCGACGAACCAAAAAGATTTGACTGGGAACGGATAAACAATATACCTTATCACCTACTTCATTCGTTGGAGTCACTGTGATCGAAGTAATTGGCGCTGTATGTCCATTTGAATCTATCAAATGATATCCATTATCTTGTTGTGTTTGTACCACACTTGCCTTCATTAGATGTTTATTGCCATTGGAATCACCGACATAGAGTCGATGTTCGCCTGTTACATACTGACTTCCTTTTGCCGTCTTCACAAGATACATAGGACCAGTATGATCGAACTGATAGATTTCAAGAGGATGAACGTATTCTTTTATATCATCATTGAGTTGCAATACTTGATCTGAAGTGGTAATATTCTTGATTGATTTCCATCCACTTTCAGTTAGTACATCATGATCTTCTGTTAAACAGAATTTATCGCCCAGCTCTGGAACACGATCCTGTACGACACGAATCTTCACCAAGCGCAACCCCACATTATTCACCATAATCACCACTTTCTCCACGCGACCCCGCGTCCATACCTGCGGCATTGTCGATGCATCACGAACTTGACCGCCCGTGGTGCTCATCAGGTAGGCACCCACAATCACGGTGGTCTCATCCACATATTCACCCTCACGAATGATGCCGCGCTCATCCAGCTTCGAGTAGTCCAGACCTGGCTTTAAGTCCTTCCAGACGGCGATCTGTGCGGGGTTACCAAAGCGGACCTTGGTGCCCGCCTTTTCATCGTCCTCCTCATACGCCTGATAGGAGCGAAATGCCATCGTGCGAAACATGCCGCGTTTTACCGCATCATAGTTCATCACGATACCGTCTTCCTGGTTGTATCCCGACCAGCAGGCAATCGCGAGAACACAGTTCATTCCATAGGCCATCTTGCCCTCTCCCAAATAATTGTTATACATGGTGCGCGTCAGCGGCATTTCTCCATAGCAGAGTACATGGGCGGTATTGTCGAAACGGTTGCGCCAATTGGTGGCATAAATCGAGATACCCTGCTTCGACTGTGAACATGACAACTGATTACGCGGCGATTGATTGTGTGGGGCAAACGGAATGAGCGAGGTCATCATACTCATGATCGTAGAAGGATGCACCTCCATGTGCGTCGTTTCGGGCGTCAAATAGGCGGGATTGTTCGCAATGTACGATTCATTCTGCTCATATGGATCGATATATTCAATGACGCCCGTTTGATCTCGTAGCGCATCCAGATAATCCTTTAGAGTAACCCCCTCTCGGTCATGAAGCGGGTCAAAGAAATCGGTCGTCTCCAGGCCCGCCTTTTCGCGTGCTTTGAGAATACCCATTACCAGATGCCGCCAGGTAGGAAGAGCCTTCAGTTTTGCGACAGGAATGCGTGCCTCTAGCGACTTCGTCTTATCAAGCCAGAGCAGGGGGCGAAGAGGGCGACCCGCGTCCAAATAGAGATACACGCGGCGATCACGAACCGAAAAGGAAATGCTAACCGAATAGGGTAAACATCCTGCCCGCTTAAACATCTTAAGAACATCGGTTAACAAATACGGATTCTCAACATATCCAAATGTTCCACCGTTCAGGTATACGGGTACAAATATGATACGATCCTGTAGCGTGACCTGTTCGGCGGTGTAGACGCCGCCACGCATTTTCAGCCATGCAATAAGTCCATCTGATCGTGACGAGGTCGAAAGCGTCGCCATGATACTCATATTCTTGGTAATTCCAATCGAGGCACCCGTCGGCGTTTCCGAAGTACAGAAATAACCATACTGCGAGGGATGAAGCTTACGCGGACCCGTCAGTTTCATACTCGTATCGAAATCCAAGATAACACGGCGACATTGCGACATGAAATCCACATAGGAGAGACGAGAGAGCGCCTGGAGCACACCCGACTTGTCCTCGCCTAAACCCGTCCCCCATTTTCCTTTGAAACCCTTCATAATCATTTGCGTGAGCTTGCCCGCCGCAAAAATCTTGGATCCATTCTGCTCCATAAAAATGTTCTTAAAGTTCTCATCCTTGTAGAGTTGCGCCTTATTATAGTTATATTCCTTATCAATTTCAAGGGTAATAATCTTGATCCAGGACTTGTAGGCATTATTAAAGAGCTCCTGAATCAAAAATCCGCTGGTAAGGCATCGCTGATTTCGGGTATCATCGCGATCCGTTCGATTGTCATATCCCTCATTCACACGGAGGATCTTTCGTACACAGTCTCCCAAGAAGAGACCCTGCGAGGAAGTATCATTCGGAATGTGAATAAAAAGCTGATTCTTAATAATATCAAGCACATGTGCAATGCTAAATCCCTTGGTAAGCGTCTTGATGTATGCCACGGCGGTATAGGAATTCATAAATGGAAAGGAGTCCAACATGGAGGCATGGAGCTTAGGAAGGAGCAATTTCGCCTCCGAATCCTGAAAATCGGGGAAAATGAGTTTTAGAATCTCCTCGTCGGATTGAAATCCGAGGGCGCGAAAGAGGACAAACAGCGGAATGGGACGACGGACAAAGGGAAGGGATACCTGGATCGTAGCATAGGTGCTATCCTTTTCCTTATCGACTTCGCGGGTTAATGCAAAGGCAATGCGCTTCACTTGGCGCGTAGTCGCGGACAAGCATGAAATGGATGCAAATATGGCTATCTTCGGATCATTTTGAGGTGTAATGTAAAGGGTGTTAAATGCTTGCTCCTGGCGCGTTACCAGAATCTTTTCCGCACCATCTACCACAAAATAACCACCGTTGTCATAGGGGCATTCACCTGCCTCTCGTAGAAATTCACGCGGTTTGTTATGCAATAAACAATAACGACTATGAAGCATAATGGGGATTTTAAAGAGCTGCCAGTTGGAAAAGGTTTCCGTAAAGGTTACCGATTCGGCGCCAAGAGACGGTGTATAGATGATTTTAACGAAAATGGTAGCATAGACCGAAGATGAATAAGATAGATTTCGTAGACGAGCTTCATTTGGATAGAGGACGCGGACCTCTTGTGCATTTTGAAGACTAACTGTCGGAGTTCCTATTTCGATCGCCATACCATCTTCCCCTCCAACAAAAATTTGTACTTGGTATTTATACAAATTGTTTTCATTGGTGCCAGGTAGCAATTCTTTTAAAATGTAAATGGGATTCTGAGACCGAATGATACCAATCATATCTTGCTGCATAAATTGATCGTATGAATCAATATGGTGTCGCGTGTAAGGATAGCTCACTGTTCGGAAATAAGTATCGATCAGCGATCGTGATAATTCTCTGGCATCATTTCCTGAGAGTGCCATCTCTATCTGACCTATTAGAATAAAAGAGTCTTATACTACTTCTTTTCCTACATAAATCGTATCATCATAATGAAATGCCTTATCATGATACAATCTATTGTTTTAATGCTGTTCCATATCACTTACTATATCATTTATCATATTATCATCCGATGGTTCTACTTGTTTAAAGTCAGCGGATGATGTCTGTAGCGCAATAGGAAGTTGATCTCTTTCGGGGCTCGGTTGTTGAGTCGCAAGAGGAGGGGTAATGGAAGGAATGTAGATAAATTCATGGACGATGTCGGATGGATGGATCGCATGAATGGAAACCAGATATCGTTCTCGTAACAACTCCACTCGATAGTCAAATCGTTTAGGATTAGGATGATGGATAATGGGTGAAGAATAATACCGCGAGGGAGAAAGAGATCGATTGGCCATTCGATTTTGTTGAAGAAGCCCTTTCTTTAAGATCTCCAGAGGCGTATTCATCTACTTCTTCATGGAGTTATTTACGCATTGCAATTCTGAACCCTACTTGGCGAATCATTCTGCTTTATTCCATACCATCCGCCTTGAGCGTCTTGAAGAACACCAGATGGCACAGCGGATGAAACAGGGCGCGTTGTCATTTGTGCAAGGACCGATTGTAGTGAGCCGCCTCTCCGTAGAGCGCGTTTTCCTCCCTTTACCACATTGGATCCCATTCCTGCGGGAACAACGGGCCATGCGGGCTGACCTGCTACGGGGTCATAGGACTGACCTGGTTCTGGATTCCAGAATCCCTTATCCACATACTGTACATAACTTCCATAGGCGGATGGTGCGCCGCTTGAAAGTGGCAAATGACCGTGCGCGATTGGAATCTGCCCTGGTGCCAAATAAACACCCTGTCGTGTCATATAATCCAGCGGCGCACCCGCCATGGCCTGTGCCCCACCTTTCGAGCGACGACTGCGAGCACGACGCGTTACACGACGGCCTTTTTGTGTCATTCGCTCCTCCACATAGGCGTCGGCCGATTTCTTATCAAGCGCTTTAAAGAACACACCTTGCCACTCTTTGCGTAGTTCCTTACTAATTTCCTCTTTGGATACCTTTTGCTTTACTTTTCTATCAACTACATCCTCAATATGCTCAAAAGCACGCCGTAATTCAGGGATCGACGCAATCCCCTTTTCTGATTTGCGTGCACTGTGTCTTCTGGTTTTACGAACCATCCTATTTATTCCAATTATATTGTTTCAAATAAACTTCTTGACATTGTATTTTCTCCATTTGCCGCCTTTGCATTATTTGGCTTCTTATTTGTGCCATTTACTGCGTTATTGACTGCATTATTCGCTTTATTTTTAATAGCATTCAAGGTTGGCATTTCGGGCATTTCGGGCATTTCAGGCATTTCCATTTTGGGAACAGGGACCTCACCTCCTGTAAAAAAGACGAAAATGAAATAAATGATGAAAAGAATGATGCCCGCCAACATGATAAATGGGGCATAGATCTTGATACCATCCTGCCATGTACTTAAGCGATATTCAGGTGCGAATAAGAGATAATGATCATATACACCATAGGCAAGAAATACAATTGATAGAACTGCTGCAACCATGGGGGTTGATTGTGGAATAATGAAAATGGTGATCAAAATGGTTACCAAAAAAAGTAGTAATCCAGGAATAAAGAACTCCATTTTCCTCTATACTGTTTTTTGATTTTACCTTGTGCTTAGATCTTATCAATGAGATCCACATGTGTTAGCATATGCTTGCGACAGCAGTAACGCTTCAGCCCCAACTCCTGTAATACTTTGAACTCTGGCGTATCCGGAACACTCTTGCCATCCATATAAATGGGTTGTGGCTTCTTATCTCCTGATAGTTCTTGGATCCTCTTTTTGTAATACAGCCATTTGTCGGCAAGAATATTGCCACAGTTCATACAACGGATAGGAATAATCATCTCTAGACATTCAATGGAAAGGTTTTCGTCATCAATTTTTATGCGTTCGATTCATCCTAATTAAAAGTTTGTCCGACATCAGAAATGACCTCCGTCCTATATCACGGCAGTCTCAATTACCAAAGTGGTAATCCCGTTCGTCAAGAGATTGTCGCCGTTCGCCGTGAGGTCGATGCTCTCCGGAAACAGATTGAAATGCTGACAGAGGAGAATCTCGTGTACCGTAAGCACATTATGTTGCTCGCCAAGTCCGTTGAAAATGGCCCCCAGGATTTTACCCGTGATCTCATGGGTCTCTCCAATAGTGATGTTCCATCTCAGCGAGAAGCAGGCGGCGGTACGGTACAAGGCGGTGGTTTTCGCCGTTAGTCCACTAAAGCTCTTTCTTCATTTTCCCTAATACGGTCTCACTCATCTCAATCGAATACTTTGAACTCAATTGAGCTCGAATCGATTTCAGCGATAGTGAAGTGTACTTCTTCAACGTACTCTTCACCGTTTCTATCTCCTCCTCCGTCCATTTTCCACTCTTCTTGATCGGTGACTCTACTTGCTGAATCACCCTCTCAGGTCCATTTGAAGTGAGTTGAATGTCGCCCACGATAAGAGTACCCGCATGGATCTTGTCGTGACATGCTTCACACAGAACCATCAAATTACGCTTGTCATTCATGTGAGTTCCGTCTTCTAAAATCTGATTCTGCGCGGAGGCGCGGTGCTGAAGATGATGTACCTCCAAATGACTCACCATGGGATTATTGCAACTCTCGCATACGCGTCGAACAATCTCCTTGTTCCAGGTGGATGGCATGGCCTCTTCCTGTTTTACCGAGCCCATGATTCGATGCCGATTCTGCAGCGCCTGCTCGATAAATTCAAGGGGCAAATCCATCGCCCGTGCCACTTCGAGACCATACAGCGTTGACCCGCTTCCTGGCCGAAGCGAGCGATCATAGACCAGCTTTTGTGTTGCGGGATCATACTCCACATGCAAATGCCAGATTTCCACTCGCTCCTTCTGAGGATCAATCAGAGATGGTATATCATGCAAATGCGTAGCAAACATGAATTTGGCACGGCGCTTACTGAGCCACTGAATTCCACTTGCCACCAGCGCTTGCGCGGAAATAGACTCCGTTCCCGCACAGAGCTCATCGCCCAGTACCAAGGTATGCGGAGTAGCATGTCGAAGAATATCCCGTAGTTCCGACATTTCTACCGCAAAGGAGGAGAGACCCGCAAATAAGTTGTCATGATTCAAAATGCGTGTATAGATCGCCTGAAAGGGCGCCAGTCGCATGGTTCGCGCGGGCACAAAACAGCCCGCTTGCGCCAACAAAATGCAAATGCCTGTCGCCTTCATCAGGGTCGATTTACCACTCGCATTCATCCCGTAAATGAGCCACCCATTTGTCTTCCCGACATTCGTCTTTCCCACATTCGTTTTCCCAAGACTCACATGATGCTTGACATAGGATTGCCGCGTTGCACTGGCTTCTACCAGCGGATGACGAAGATGTGTAATCTCCACACTAGACTCTTCCGCCTCTTCAATCTCAGGACAACTGAACCCGCGTTCCTTTGATACACGGCCAATACACTGTGTTCCATCCACATGACAGATCCAATGCTCCATGATCCACCATAGATGAATACCCGCATCCGATACCGCTTGGCACGCATCAGGCAGATGTGTTCGAACTAGGCGATTGAGGGCCTCTCTTTCCCTTTGAAGTGCGGTGTTAATCTGTTGGAGCCGTGTACAATCGATCCAACCACCTGATTTGAGCTCTGAAATACGCGTTCCTTCAGGCAACTGTTTTAGATTCCTCTTGAGTTGCTGAAGCGTGATCGTGGATCCCTTTAGACCAAACGGTTCCTTTTCCCGCTCTTCTACACGAATGGCATCCTCTGCAATATTCGCTGCTTTCGCGATATCACGACGAAGCTGTTGTAGCGCTTGATGTAGTGCTTGAATATCCTGCTCCTTCTGACCGATATCAGGATAAGTTTCCGCACAGAATGCGGTTTGATCCGCGCTGGCCTGTTGCGCCTTTTCCTCTGAAAAATGTGTGCGAATCATGCGTACATAAATAAGCCACTCTTGAAAGGAAAATGGAGCCTGTAGGGGCGTATCTTGTGTTACTTGTAACATAATAACCTCCATGGCCGAGTAGGATTGAAATAGATTGGCGAGTTCCATGGGCACGATCAAACCGCAGAGAAGACGGCGATGAAGCCGCGGTAGATCGAACATGAACCGCAACTGGCGCTCCAATTGTCTCGGTTTCTCTTCAGGCCATGTCATATAATTCTGTACTTCTTGTAGCCGTGCTCGAATGTCCGCTGCATTAGAATAGGGGGTTAGAAGACGCTCCTTGATGGCTCTCTTTCCCATCGGTGTCATACATTTGTCAAATAGACCGAGTACCGATTCGGCGGGATTCGCGGCCGTCATTTGGAGCTGGGTCAGAGCGTGATTTCCGCAAATGAGGCGCGTATGGGGCGTCCACGCCTCATTTCGATGAAACGCACGGAGCATGCTGGGATGGTGCTCTTCTATGAACTGAAGAAGACGGACGAGCGCCTGTTCCTCTTGATCGGTGCGAAGCCCAAGATACGTGCGGACAGGAAGAATGGATTGTACGCGATAGATCTGCTGAAGATATTCGGAGCAGACGAGGGCGGAAGAGAAGGAACCGCGTGCATCGGTGAGGCGAAGATGAACGGGAATGATGGAAGAGATGCCAAAGAGACGGCGAACCCATGTCTCTTCTGGCATATGGTCGCCCATCCAATAAAGAAGAAGCTCTTTGGGTGCATACACGCTCAAGAGTTGAACCAGATCATCCGCCGTCCAACTATCCTGGCGCCCCGTGGCGCGACCTGAATAGGTCCGTGTGGTTCCCGTTGTGAGATCCAGGACGGCCGCACCAAATAGGGGAGCCGAAGGAGCCGATTCAAAGAAGAGAGTAACAACATAGGGAGTTTCTGTTGCAGAAGTGTTTTCAATGTGTGTCGATGGCGAGAGAATACGCGACACCTTGCGCTCTTTCACTTTTCCTCGCATGTCCTTGATCTGATCCACAATGACAACCGTCCATCCCGCGGAGGTCAGGCGACCCGCCCATTTATGCATCACATAATCGGGAAATCCCGCAAAAAGTCCATCTTTGCCTTTTCCCAGATCCGCCTGTTTAGAAGAGAGTTGAATTCCCAGAAAATCCACAATTTCGCGGACATTGGCCTGGGTTTCTCCTGTCTCTGTGTCTTGGATGTCGTATAGTTCGTAGAACGATCCTACCATCAAGAATATGGCGGTTTTGGGGCCGTATTGTTGAGTGTAGCGCTGATAAAGTTCAATGTATTCTGTAAACATGTATGTCTTCATTTATTTATAGCGATGAGTCTTTAGGCTAGCGTCGCCCGCTCTTCATCCCAAACACCATAATCGAAGCCAATACGGTCCATGCTGTTCCAAACCACATTCCTCGATAGATCCCCTCGCTATATCCTTCCTCGTATCCATTGCGTTTCCCATCGCGATATCCCTGATAATACCCATTCTCTGATCCTCTTTCATATCCATCTTTTTCACCTTCCTCATATCCGCGCTGATAGATTGGATAAATCGTTTCTTCATTGGATGGTATATCTGCAGTTGGTGATGGCACACGAATGGTTAGTGTGTCAATGATTGCAGATTGATAGGCTTGAGCGAATTCAGACATTATTACTTTATATAACCATGCGGTGGTTTAAGCTATTTTACCAATAGCATCCCTTCTCCACCTTCGTATACTGTGGCGGTTTATCGGCTGCATCAGGTCGCACCCAACTATCATTCATGATCTTCAAAATCTCCTTGTTATCGAACCACCGCTTTCCAATCACCCCAAAAAAGAGCTGGAGTGCCCCACCAATGTAGAGCACCGATTTTCCCATCGTTGTGTAAATGAAATCCGCAATCAACATCCCATATCCACCCGCCGCCACAAGCGCCACATCAAATTCTTTCTCTTGAATATCCTCCAAACACGGCTGCATTTGTATTTGCCAATCAACACCCCCGTGATTCCCCGCCAGCGTCAACGGCGGCTTTACGAATGCAAAGGTACAGTCCTCGAACCAGGGATGGGGGAATAAATCCTTTAGGTGGGGGACCTGCTTCTGTAGCGTCGTGATGAAAGGGTGGACGATAAGGATGCGCTTCCCTTTCAAGCCTGGCATCCACGAGGGCGGATCATAGTAAGGCTCCAACTGCCTCGCATGAAACTTGGGGATATGCGGCGTTCTCTTTGCAATGAGCTCCTGGCCGCGGCCTGTTATCTCATAGACTTTTCCCGTTTTATCCCATTCCGCAATATGCGTACAGTGATCGTAGGCGGTTAAAAGCTGTTGACAGTATTGATGTAGTGACTCTGAAGAGGTAATATGAATCCCCGCATTATTTTCGAGCTCTAACAAATCACGCTGCAGCTCCTTCGGATTCTCTTGAAGATCATATACCGTCTGTAGCTCAATTCCCGCAATACGCCCAATAAAACAAGGTTCGAATGAATGGAGTGCTTGGCGAACGGATGCCATCTCTACCATAAAGAGTATCGTTCGGGTTTAAATTAGAGCGCCTTTCCCGCCACAATCTGCGCGTCGGCCGCAATCTGACGCAGAACGGACTCAGGCGCCTTGCTCGTCGGCTTAATCAGCTTCTTCGCAATCAGCTGCTTCTTTAACTCCTCCAACGGCATCTCTTTCACCTTCTTATGCATCTTCTTGGCACGCGTCATGCGCTTATGCAGCGAGGAAACACCCAATGTAATCTTTCGTGCACGGCGTGTCTGATTCTTCTTCTGCGAAGAGTGCTTTACCACCTCTGCCTTCTTGGGATGGAGGTGGACCTTCTTCGTAACAGTCTTCTTTCGAAGCTCCACTTTGATGTGCTTTACACCGCCTGTCATGTATTGATTCGTTGGCGCACCACTCTGAGCGGGCGTGGCAGGAACAACAGACGGTTGAGGCACAATACGAGGAGGAACCATAGCAGGTGTATGAAGCCATTTTGCCGGATCGGGTGAACCTGCTGTAGTGGCAGCGGTAGGCTGTGTCTCTACACCCTTAACCTGCATAGCATTTGCTGAAACCCCACGAAGTACCTCCGCATTTCCACCTACCTTCTTTTGGGTAGTGCGTGCGCGCGTGCGTTTTTTTCCACCTCCCATATAATCTTGGGCCGCCCCACCCGAAATATTAATAGATCGTACTTCCTCTGACATCGTATTACTTCTATGTTCGATTTTATATCATCAAGAACTTAAAACTGTACGATGTATGATTCTAAAGATCGGATTCTAAAAAATTGATTCCATCGATTGATCACATCCATAGCAACGATGTCTTCTCTTACCGATCAACTTCCAAACTACCGCCACATCTTGGAGACCTTTATCACTCAATCTGATGGAAAACAAATCATTAGTCATCAGATTGAGTCATTCAACCAATTTATCGAAGTAGACATCCCTGAGATCGTTCACATGTCGAATCCCATTACATCCTATGGCTCGCCGGAAATTCCATTGGCGGGACCGCGCTCTGCTTTAGCGACGGCGACGGGGTTGTCGACTACCGCGGCGAATGCCCTCATGGGTACTTCGAGCGATGCCGCGGCAGCACTTGGAAAGAAAGTACAACACGAATACGAAGTCACACTGGAGTTTGAAAAGATCTCCATGCGAAAACCGACGATCTTTGAAAACAACGGCGCCATTCACCCCATGATGCCGAATGATGCGCGCCTTCGCAATCTCACTTATGCCGCGCCCCTCAATGTCGATGTCAAGGTCACGACCACCTTTATCGATCACACACGCAACAGCATTCGCGAGTCAAATGTTCGCATGTTCCCCAATGTGCACCTGGGTAAAATCCCCGTCATGGTGGGTTCAAAGTACTGCCTTCTTCACGACCAGACGCATGTCCACCCCTCGCGCTTGGGCGAATGCTCCGAAGATGTCGGCGGCTACTTCATCATTCAGGGCGGTGAGCGCGCGATGATCTCCATGGAGCGCATGTCTGAAAATCGTCCCTTCGTCTTTCGAAATGGCCGCATGGCCGCCAAACAAATGGAAATGGTTGAGATCAAATGCATCGGTCCCGACAACGATCAAGTGCCGAAGTCAAACACCATCAAAGTGGTCTATCACCCGAAAAACCAGCTCATTACCATGATTCGCGCAACGATCCCGCGCATCAAAACAGAGATTCCCGTTGTCATCCTCTTCCGCGCTCTCGGTGTCCTTGCGGACCGCGACATTTACGAGTTGATCCTGGGAAAAGATGATGAGAATGCGTATAATCCGATCATGATCGAGAGCATGATGGAGGCGAGTTCCATCAATACCCGCGATGAGGCACTGGCGTGGCTCGGAGAATATACCAACACCTGGTCCGTCAAATCCCAAAAGCAGAGCAATGTGCAGGATATTCTTTCCGAAGAGCTCTTTCCCCACATCGGCGGACACGAAATGAAATACGAGAAGGCCTGCTTCCTCGCGCACATGATTCGCAAGGTACTCTGGACGATTAGCAAGCGTATCCCCACCGATGACCGTGATGCCTACCCCAATAAACGCGTTGATATCCCTGGCTTCCTCTTGGCCGATCTCTTTCGCAAGACCTACAACAATCGCATGGTGAAGGATATGAAGGCAGCGCTCTCCAAGGAGATTCACGGCGGATCCTGGAAAGCGACGGGCAATTGGTCTGAGATCGTCAACATCAACAACATCAACAAGATCATTAAGTCGACCATCATGGATGTCTGCCTGAAATCATCGCTGGCGACGGGCAACTTCGGCTGCGGCAAGATCGGTGGGCCGAATAAAATCGGCGTCTCCCAAGTGCTGAACCGCATGAACTACTCCGCAGGCATCTCGCACTTGCGTAGGATTTCCACACCCATTGAAAAGACGGGCAAGCTGATCGCACCGCGTAAACAGCACAATTCACAGTATTCATACATCTGCCCGTGCGAAACACCAGAAGGTCACGGTGTCGGTGTCGTGAAGAACATGGCGACCACTACCATGATTGCCATCTTTAGCTCGCCTATCACGGTCTATATGTACCTGCATGGCATGAACAAACTGGTGTCGCTGCGCGAGTCGACCGTGGAGCAGAAACACGAATGCACCCGCGTCTTCCTCAACGGATCATGGATCGGTCTGCTTCTCAACGAGGATACGGCAGATGTGGTGAATCGCCTGCGAAAGGCGAAGCGTGCAGGTATCCTACACCTTTATACAGGAATTGTCTGGAAAAACGCATTCAAGGAACTGTGGATCAGCACAGAGGCGGGGCGTGTCATTCGCCCGATCTACTATGCATCTGCTCTACGAGAGATCGCGGCGGACAAAACCGGTCAGCTGCGTGCCCAGGTTCAAGCCATTACCGACTGGAACAAGCTGCTTCTATGGGAAACCCCTAAGGGTCGGCACTTGTTCGAATACATTGATGCGGGTGAAACGGATTGCGCCTATATTGCCATGGATTACAACAAGGCCATCACGGATCTCTCCACGACACACTGTGAAATTCACCCGAGTGTCATCCTGGGAACGACGGCGTCCTATATCCCCTTCCCCGATCACAATCAATCTCCGCGTAATGCCTATCAGAGCTCAATGGGTAAGCAGGCCATGGGGATCTACGCCCTCAACTTTCGCGAACGCTTTGATGCCATGAGCCATGTCCTGTGCTACCCTGAAATCCCGATGGTGTCGCCCTACATGAGTAAATTCTATGGGGCACAGAGCCTTCCTGCGGGCCAGAACATCGTAGTTGCGATCATGACCTACACAGGTTACAACCAGGAGGATTCCAATATGATTAACCGTGCCGCACTGGATCGCGGCCGCTTCCGCTCCATCTTCTACCGCACCTACAAGGATGAGGAGCGAAAGAACCAGTCATCGGGTGAAGAGGAGAAGTTCTGCCGACCCGATCCCGTGGAAACCAAACACATGAAGAACGCGCACTATGAGAAAATCGGCGAAGATGGGTTTGTCCCCAAGGACACCTATGTCACCCCTGATGACATTCTCATTGGCAAGGTGGTGCCGCTTCGCGTGCCGACGGGTGCCGTTCTGCCTGCGGGTGCCAAGAAGTCGCGTGATGTCAGCAAGATGCCGCGTAACAATGAGAAGGGCTATGTGGACAAGATCTACAAGAACCGCAATGGCGAGGGGTACTCGTTTGTGAAGATTCGCATGCGACAGGATCGTATTCCTGAGATCGGCGATAAATTCTCATGCTACGATCCTTCTACGGATGTTCTGACGGACAAGGGATGGATCCATTTCACTGATCTTACCATGAAGCACAAGGTAGCAACGCTCATGGAAGACGGACAGTCTATGCAATACATCACGCCATTGGAGGTAATGTCGTATGACTTCAAGGGAGAGATGTATTCGATTCAGTCCAACCAGGTAGATCTCTTAGTGACCCCCAATCATCGCATGTATGTGGGAAATCGTGATGGTGATTGCTTTGACTTCAAGCTCGCGGAAGAACTCTATGGAAAGCGCGTCACTTACAAGAAGAACATTGAAGCATATCTTCCTCCAACAGGCGAGCGTCCTGTTGAATTGTCCTATGTCCATGCCGTGACAGGAGAGACGATGGAGGAACCACAGGCATTCATCCTAACCGATGATGAACAGGACTCTCTGGCCATTCCCATGAATGACTGGCTCACTCTCTTTGGCATCTGGATTGCAGAAGGATGCATGTTGCGATCATGGGGTGTCAGTTTCGCGACACACAAACAGCGTGTGAAAGATGCATTGGAGCCCATTTGTGCAAGAACAGGATTTGAAATCAGAAAACATAAGGATAATGCGACGGATATGGTTCGTAATGCATGGTGTCTGATTGACAAGCGATTGATCAACTATATCAAACCTCTCAGTGTGGGCGCGATTCACAAGTCTCTGCCTGCGTGGGTGTGGTATCTCCCTTCCGAACAATGCAAAATGCTTATTCATGGGATGATGTTGGGCGATGGACATACAATGTCTAATGGAACTCGTCGTTATGATACCTCCTCACAGCAGTTGGCAGATGACTTTCAGCGGCTGTGTCTTCATGCGGGTTATTCTACCAACATCACTGTGAAATACAGCGCTGGACACGAAGCAACGATTGTCAAGGGTGACCGCAAAGGTGAAGTGATTCGCTCCAACGTGGATGCGTATCGCCTTACCATCATTGAAAAACAGAACACACCCAAGGTAAACAAGAATATCAAACCAAATGGCGGTGTTCGTCATGATTCTTGGGTCCCTTATGAGGGAAAGGTCTACTGCTGCCGTGTGGAGGGACCTGGTGCGGTCTATGTGCGACGAAATAATAAGCCAGTGTGGTCTGGCAATTCACGACATGGTTCCCTATGAGCCATACAGTGCGGGGTAACACCCGTGCTAGTCCCATATGAAGGGGCAATACTCCCAAACTCAGGGAAAGTCTCGCGCTCCCTAAAGAATCCGAAGGATTTGGACACTTTAGGGGAGCACACATTCATCTTCTAACCCCCATTGCGAAAGCGTGGGGCGGCTACTGGGAAAATCAGTAGGTAGAGACACAACGATGAAAACAGAGACAATCCTGAACCAAGCTCCTACACCATTCTTTAGGGAATGGCATGGAGAAGGCGCAGAGACTAGATGAGAGTAGGCACATGGCGGTGCTTAAGGTATAGTCCATTCCCACCCGCGAGGGTGTGTCAACTAAGCGACATTCGTATTCATACCGCTGTATGAGTGTCGTGAGGTAGACATAGCAATGACGTGGAGAGCAAATGCTCCATCGAGCAAGGTAGAAAAGCAGAAGGGCACAATGGGTATGATTCTGAACCCAGAAGACATGCCACAAACAGCAACAGGTATCGTTCCTGACATTATCATAAATCCGCATTGCATTCCCTCGCGGATGACCATTGCACAACTCATGGAGACACTTCTCAGCAAAGTCGGATGCATGACGGGCGCGCTCGGCGATGGCTCGCCGTTTGGAGAGACATCCGTCGAAGATCTTTCCAAGATTCTGCGCGACAACTATGGAATGGAGCCGCATGGAAATGAGATTATGTATAACGGATACACGGGGCGCATGATGGAGACATCGATCTTTATCGGGCCGTGTTATTATCAGCGCCTGCGGCACTGCTCGGCGGACAAGATGCATAGCCGTGCGTCGGGTCCGCTGGTGATGTTGACGCGTCAGCCTGCGGAGGGAAGAGCGCGGGACGGTGGTTTGAGATTTGGTAAACGATTTGCCAAAGTGCGGCGTAAATGCCGTGCTAGTCCTTAATGAAAGGGCAACACGATCAAATTCAGGGAAACTCTCGTTAGAGGGATCATTCCTAAGTGATGAGACGAAAGTTCATCATGGCGACTGGGAAAACTAGTCGGTATAGGTACAATGTGATTCTAGAGACAATCCTGAGCCAAAGCCCTACCCTCCTGCGGGAGTAGGGGCGAGGTGCAGAGACTAAATGGTTGTGGGCAAAGACACACAGATGTGTGTCGATGCTTAAGATATAGTCCAGTCCCACCCGAGAGGGTGTTTATCATAAGTATGAATCATGATCATCTGCTTACGCGAAAGCATGTGACTCATATGAGTGATAGATAGCAATGATATGGGGAAGAAATAACCCATGGAGCGAGGTATAAACGGAAATGGAGCGTGATTGCGTGGTGGCGCATGGAATGGCGGAGTTTACGAAGGAGCGTCTGATGGAGTGCTCAGATTCCTTCTCGTGTTACTCCTGTAAAGACTGTGGTCTGTTGGCGATTGCAAACCCAGAACAAAACATCTGGTCTTGCCGTGGATGTGGTAATACAACAAACTTCTCTCATATTCATCTTCCTTATGCAACCAAACTATTGCTACAGGAACTTGAAACAATGTGTATCGGATCACGGCTCATTACGAGTCAGAAGCTTATTAGTCAGAATCCGGCAACAAAGTCAATGTAATTTAAAGATAAGATATATCTATTTTTATAGTATATGACAGATGTCATATGGATTCCAATAATTAATTATGAAAATTATTCTGTTTCAAACCATGGATCTATAAAAAATAATACTACTGATCGTAGTCTAAAATATTATATACGAAATGGTTATCCTTCCATTACCCTTTCAAAAAATAATAAAAAGAAAACATTTAATATTCATACAATTGTTGCAAGTCATTTTCTTACATTACCAATTGGTCAGATGGTTGTAAATCATAAAAATGAAGATAAAACGGATAATCGTTTAGAAAATCTGGAGTATCTTAGTTATTCCGATAATACAAAATATAGTGCAACTTCAAAGCGAACTACAAATGAGAATGCATTTGACTTATCACAATTCCAAGAGATTCCAAAATATACAAATTATATGATTTCTAAAAATGCGGAGCTCTATAGTAAACATTTAAAACGATTATGTCGTTTTACTATTTTACCAAATGGGTATTATAAAATTAAATTAAAGAATATAAATGGAACATATAAGGATCTTTATGCGCATGTTCTTGTTGCGATGACATATTTGCAATATACTCCTTCCAATAATACAATTGTAATCAATCATATGGATGGAAATAAAGGAAATAATTGTCTTGAGAATCTGGAAATTATTACACACAAACAAAATATGAAGCACTCTGTTCAAATGAATGATGCAACCATTTTTCGAAGAGCAGTATTTTATATAAATGATTTAGGTCAGCGAATTGAATTTCCCTCTGCAAAGGATGCATCTAATAAAACAGGAATTGATAATAGTTCGATTTTAAAGTCATGTAAAAGTGATTATCGACTCGCAGGAAAGCACCGATGGTATTTTATAGAATCCATCCCCATTCAAAAAAGATCAACAGAAAAGTAGAATGAGCGAGGAAGAGGCCGATGATGTCTCCCTGGAAATTGAGCCCTTTCATGGAGACATCGACTACAATCCCGAGTTCGAACAGCTCCTGAAAGAGAACGGAGATCACTCCCAGGTCTATTCCATTCTTCATCAGATGTCACATGTTAAATACAGAGCCATGTATGACAAGTTTAATATTCCCCTCATCATCATTACAGCCGTCATTGGTTTTGTAACAGGCATTGGTCTTCCCTATGCCTATATCAATACCGCTCTGGGTGCATCCAGTGTCTTCGTCTCCATCATGAAGAGTATTGTCTCCTATTTGAAACTGAGTGAGCGGAGCGAGAACCATCGTATCTGCTCCCTTCAATTCGGCCAGATCTCTAATGAGATCAAGATGGAACTGTCTCTCCGTCGCAACCAACGACAACCTGCCAAGATTCTGCTGGATATGGTAAAAGTAAAATATAAGAATCTGATGGAGGTGGCCCAGTTGTTAGATAATGATGTCATTCAGCGATTCCGTGAGAAATATCTTTTAGATCGTGGTGCAAATTCTGAAATCTCCCTCCCTCCCGTATTTTCTAACATCCCAGGCATCAAGATTTTGGGGGCTGAAAATGATAATGACTATACGGATCAGTTGCATAAAAATCTGGAGCGGTATATGGCAGAGAAGCAGTTTGAACGAGACCATGTTGAATGTGAATTGAAACACACTGCTGCACTTCGAACCATTCGTGATCGATATCGTGTTTCGGATCGTATCAAAGGGGAAGATCTGATTCAAAGTGCGGAGGCGCCTCGGTCTTCTATGCGTCCTCTCACACGCCAACGGAGCCTACCAGAGGAGCCTCGCAGTCAATCGAGTACAGCCCTTGTAAGTCCAGTCCTTCCAAGCACAGCCCTAACTACAATTCCAGAGTCGAACGAGAGCGATCTTCCACTCCACACTGCATCACCTGTATAGAATCCGGCAGCTCCTAAGGTAATATAAGTGGAAGAGCGGTTTTAAATATAGTTATAGTGTATGAAACAGAAGACAAGAAAAAAAAAACAGTTTTTATTTCATCCTGACAATCCTGACAAATCATTCGATGTATATATTGATAAAAATCCAAAAGATACAATCCATATCAAATATACAACGGTAGATGATGTTAAACATACGATTGATAAATTAGAAAAATTATACAAACATAAACGATATACACATAAGCGTATATGGCAAGTCGCTATGATTATGAATGTTCGTTTAAAAGTATTGAAAAGTAAAAAACCAGAACAATATGCGTTGGCAAATAAGTATTTCACTTTTTTAGGGAAAAGAACCGCCTTAGATCAAAAGGCACGATATCAGCTTTCATTTAAAAATGTGTAATGGAAAGCCTAAAGTGAAAATGCAAAACGATGGCTGATTCGATTACGATCTATATAGAAGGCTATGCATGTTAATGAGCTCGACGAGATTTATTCTTTCTTTTACATCTTGTCTTTCGTGTGTTTCGTTTGTTTCTTCGTGTTCTTCTTCCACCATAATTGGTAGGAAGTGACGCATTTTCGGTACCCGCTTTAAATCCCTCTAATACAGCGCGTTGTCCCACTGCCTCATATAATTCCTCCAGTGAGTCATAATCTTGCAATAGAAGGTGCTGGCTATATGTTTTTTGCGGCTTACATTGTTCTTCATTCCCGACTTTTTCCAATTTACATAATTTATGATTACTGACCGCCAAAGGGAGTCGATTTGCTGCATTACATTGCTCTGGTGTTAGGCTTGAGCAACTATCTTGTATGGCCTGATATGCTGGAGGAATGTTTAATAGTTTGTAGGTTTCATCCATATAACATACAGCACCAGGATTATCACGACCAAAATAATTATACTTACATGATAATTTCTTATTATATTTTGTACCATAATCA
>Ga0315273_10002998_pt1 | contig 20258 bp, 15 predicted proteins | sample YL17G02_0_MG_FD_205753 | JGI IMG/M metagenome (GOLD analysis project Ga0315273, IMG submission 205753) | Sediment microbial communities from Yellowstone Lake, YNP, Wyoming, USA - YL17G02_0 | ecosystem: Environmental > Aquatic > Freshwater > Lake > Sediment | place: USA: Wyoming | collected... | reverse complement strand
CCCCGGGAACCGCGTCACCCCCTCGAAGTGCCCGACGATCGCCAGCTTCCGGTGGTCGGGGTAGATCGACTTCCATCCCATCCGCGTGGCGAGGAACGCGTGCTGGCCGGTGGCGTCGACGACGCACGTCGCCCGGATCGTCCCCTCCTCGCCTTCGGGGGTGCGCACGCGAATTCCGACGAGACGGTCGCCCTCCCAATCCGGAGCGATCGCCTTCCACCCTTCGCGCACATCGACACCGCGCGCTTGCGCAGTTCGCAAGAGCGTCTCATCGAACTCGTCGCGCCTCACGTTGTACGCGTGAGGGATGACGGGAGCGGCGCTCTCGTCGAACCAGAAATCGGACTTCTCCGCGCCGTCGTGACTGCAAAACGTCGCACCGGGCTTGACGAGCGTTCGCGGGAGCGCCCGGATCGCGTCGTGGAGGCCGAGGCGGTCGAACATCGGCAGCGAATGCGGCAACAATGATTCGCCGATGTGGAAGCGCGGGTGACGCTCGGATTCGATCACGATCGACGGGATGCCGAGGCGGGCCAGCACCATCCCCGTCGTGCTCCCCGCCGGGCCTCCGCCCAGAATGACAACGTCAATTTCTCTCGGAATCGCCATGTTGCCTTTCTCGCCGCGTGCCGCGCCCGATTAGTTTAGCAGCGGCGAACCTGTGTCCTACAATGCCGCACGCATGAGTGCGCCCCACAGCATTCCCCCTCACGCCCCCAAGGTCGGCCGGGCACGGCGCCTGTTGGGCGACTATCACGTCACGGGCTTGTTCTGGTACCGGTTCCACAAGTGGGCGGTGTCGACGCTCCCGGCGTGGACGCTCTGGCCGATCACCATCACGTTCACGACGTTCTTTTTCTGCACGATCTTCAATATCCGTCGCGCGATCGCCTCGAACTTGAAAGCCGTCTTGGGCCCCTGCGGGTTCCTCGAGCGCCAGCGCCGCATCTACGCGACGATGTGGACGTTCGGGTGGTGCCTCACGGAACGGTACGAACGGCTGACGACCCACCGGCCCTTCGACCAGGCGATCGAGGCGGTCGAGCACTGGGATGCGGTGGCGTCCTCGGCCACCGGTTTCGTCATGGTGACGGCGCATCTGGGGATGTACGAGGTGAGCTCGATGCTCCCCACGCCGAACGGGCCCCGTCACGTGCACCTGGTGCGCGAGCCCGAGCTCGACCCGCGTGCGCAGGAGTTCATTCGGCAGAGCGTCCGCGCGGTCGAGGGATCGCACTACACGATGCACTTCCAGAGTGACGACCCGCTGCAGGGGATGGTCTTCTTGGATGCGCTCCGGTGCGGCGAGATCGTCGCGATGCAGGGGGACCGCCCTCGCACAGGAAGCCGCACGGTCAGCGCCACTCTCTTCGGCCGGCCGATCGCCCTACCCTCGGGGCCGGCGGCCTTGGCGCGCACCGCCGGGGTTCCGATGCTCCCGGTCTTCGCGATTCGCGAAGGACGCCGCCGATGCCGCATCGTCTTTTGCCCGCCGATCTCGGTGCCCCGCACCGAGAGCCGCGACAGCGATCTCACGTGGGCCATGGGGCGCGTCGCGACCGAGGTCGAGCGCGCGGTGCGCAACACGCCGCACCAGTGGTTCGTGTTCCGCGATCTGTGGCCGGAGGCCGTCCCCGTCAGTCGCTGAGGTAGGTCCCGATCGTCCCCCGGAGCGCGCACTCGCCCTCGACGGCCACGTCGACGGTGTATGTCGTGAGAGGCGGGGCCGTCGCCACCAGCCGGATCGTGGCGATGAGGTCGGCGTCGGCGGGGATCGTCCTCCGATAGAGCACGACATCCCTCAGCGAGACGAGGTAGCCCATCCGGACGGAAGGGGCGCCAGCGTCGCGGGAGCGCCGGAGCGCCTCCCACACGGCGGCGGTCTGCGCCGCCGCTTCGAGCGCAACGAACGCCGGGGTGACTCCTCGGGTCACGAGGGCACAGGCCGCCGTCACGCGAGAGAGACAGGTCGCGCCGTCTTCCGCCTCGCCCGAGATCCGTTCCACGAAGAGCATCGGCGGCCGGTGGGGGATCAGTTCGTGAAGCGGCGGTGCCCCGCGCGTCGAGCGCAAGGCCACGGCCGTCCCACCTCCGTCGCCGCTCCGCAGCGCGCCAAACGTCATCGCGCCGTTGGCGACGACCTCACCGGCGCGCCGCACTTCGAAGCGGACGCCGTCGTCGCCTCGCGGGACGGCTCCGACCTCGAGACGGTCGGCGGGAAGCACGAGCCCCCGGAAGCGCGCGAACGGAATCGCGGAGACGTCGGCGGCATCGCCGCCGGGTGCCAGAGCGCGCGCGATCAGCACCAGCTCGGCGATCCCGGGGAGGATCGGCCGGCCGGGGAAGTGCCCTTCGAAAAGTGGACCGTCCGCCGGGACGGCGATCGCGACGCTCATGCCCGGGAGGCCGAAACCGCTGCGACGACGAACGAGGGGTAGACGTCGCGAATCACGGCGATATCGGGAACGATGCGCACATCGCGAAACCCGTTCGCTTCGAGGGCGGCCGTCCACTGTTCCGGCGTCAGGAAACCACCGTTCGGCCTCCACCCGACGTCGAGCACGGGCTCTCTGAAGGCTTCGAGCAGGTTGAAGACGAACTCGACGTAGACCGGCTGGCCCGGGAACGGCCGCACGCATTCGGAGATCACGACCGAGCCGCGAGGAGCCAGCGCGTTTCTGACCTCCCCGAGCGTGAACGCCAGGTCGGTGGCCACGTGCAGTGTGTTGACCCCGTGAACGAGCGCGTAGGCCCCCGGTGCGACACCCGCCTCCGCGAACGGTTTATTCATGTCGAGGCGCGCGAACGCGAATGGGGTTTCGGGAAAGCCTGCCGTCAACGACTTCTGCGCACGCCTCAGGAAGGGAAGTGAGATCTCGGTGAACCGGTACGACGACACGCACGACGCGCGCCCCTTCGCGCCAAGACGCGACAGCAGCGCCTCCGCGCCGCTCCCGAGCCCGCCCCCCAATTCCAGGATCGCTCCGCCTTCGGCGGGGAGCGCGGCCTCGCAGGCGATGGCACCGATGGCATTGCTGATCGCGTAGAGGACGTTGTCGTTGGAGAAGTAGTCGAACCAGGCGCCGATCCGATCCGGACCGAAAAGGACGCTCTCGCCGGTGGTCTCGCCGCGCAGCACCTCGGGGTAGTGCTCCCCTGCTAACGCCGCGATCGCGTAGGATGGGAGCGTCGACGGGTCGTGCGCCGCCTGCGCGGAGCGGACCGCGGCGGCGTCGAGCTCCGGGAGGTCGCCCGGGAGCAAGTAGCGCACGGCGGGGCCGTCTCCGCTCGTGTGCAGCACGCCCCGCGCGGCCAGCCCGCGGAGGATCCAATCGAGCGGCACGCGCGCGACCTCTGCGAGAAGCCCCGCCTTCGCGATCGCCTCGTCGGTCGTCACGGGCCTCGCGCACACCGCCTCGAGCCCCGCGCGGCGGAAGACGTCGAGGGTGAGGCGGAAGATGTACTCTTCGTGGAGATCGCACGAGCGAACGAACGCGTCGCCAAACAGCGGAAGGATGTCCGGCGGGAGGAGCGACGCGCGCTTCACGCGGTGCTCCCGGCGTCCACGAGGAACGCCTGCCCCGTGATCGCGGCGGCGCGGTCGGAGAGGAGGAAAACGATCATTGCGGCGACGTCTTCCGGGCTCGTCCCCGAAGGGAGTGCCTCGATCGCGCGCAGCTCTTTCAGCCGCTCGGGGGGCGTGTCCGCGATCATCTCGGTCATGACGAGACCCGGCACGACCGCGTTCACCCGGATGTTGCGCTTCCCCAGCTCGCGCGCGAGCGACTTGGTCATGCCGATGAGGCCCGCCTTGGTGGCGCCGTAGGCCGCCTGCCCCGCGACCCCTCGCACGGCCGTGAGCGACGAGACGTTGACGATGCTCCCCGCGCGGCGCGTGATCATCTTCGGGAGCACCGCGCGACAGCAGCGGAAAGCGCCGCCGAGGTTGGCGTCGATCACGGCATCCCAGTCGGCGTCTCCGGTCGCGGCCAGGAGTTGATCGCGCCGGATCGCCGCGTTGTTGACGAGCCCGTCGATCGCTCCTAGCGCATCTTCGATCTCGGGCACGATGACGCCGGGGCGCGCGCGGTCGCCGAGATCGAACTGCCACGCCTTGGCGAGGCCGCCGCACTCGGTCTCGACCAAGCGCGCCGCGGCCTCCCCAGAGCAATAGGTGAACGCGACGCGCCGGCCCTCAGCAGAGAGGGCGCGCACGAGCGCGCGGCCGATTCCGCGGCTCCCGCCGGTGATCAGAACGACGCCGTCGCTCACGACGGCGCCTCGAACCGCGCGCGCGCCACGGCGCCGGCGATGCGCAACGAGTCGACGATCGGCCGGTAGTGACTCGTCGCGCGACCGTCCGCCTTGTCGAGGCGCACCGGCACGCCGACGACCCGGAAACCTGCCCGCACGGCCCGGACGAGAACGGCGCTTTCGGCCTCGAAGCGCGGCTCGGGGAATCCCACGGTCTCGATCAGGCGCCGGGTGTAGAGGCGGTATCCAGTCTGGCAGTCGGGGAGCTCGGCCCCGGCGACGTGCGAGATCAGCCACGACGACGTGCCGTTCGACGCGCGCCGCACGCGGCCCATCGCGGCGTACAGGTGATCGCGCGTGCCCAGCACGAGGTCGGCCCCGTCGCGCCAGGGCGCCAAGAGTTTCGGCATTTCCTCTGGAGGATGTTGGCCGTCGGCGTCGATCGTGACGACGGCGTCGCACCCTCTTGCGAAGAGGTGATCGAACGCCGCCTTCAGCGCGCGCCCCTTGCCGAGGTTGACGGCGTGCGTCAGCACGGTCACGCCGCACGCGCGCGCGACGTCGCCGGTTCCATCGCGCGAACCGTCGTCGATGACGACGACCTCGGCGGCCATCGCGAGCGTGCGCCGCGCGACAGCCGCGATCGACTCCGCGGCATCGAACGCGGGGATCGCCACCGCGAAACGTCCGCTCATGGGCGCTCCAGCACGGCCCACGCCGCCGCGCCCCCGGCGGCGAGCGAGGTGATCAGCACGCGGCTCGGCGCCGTAAGCGGGCTCCCATCGTGCGGGGCGACCGCGAGTTCGGGGTCCCGCGTCTCGAACTGGAGGAGGCGGCCGAACGGCGAGCCCTCGGCCGCGAGAACGGCCGCCGCGAGCAAGCCTCCGCCGAACTCCCCCACGACCGCCTTGGGCGTGACGACCGGCGGGAGGGGCGACGTACCCCACGCGGCGGCGAGCGTCGCCGCTTCGAGGCGGTCGCCGCGGTGGGCGCCGGAGGCGCCAGAGACGATGAGGTCGATCGCCTCGACGCCGTGCCCCGCTCGCGCGAGGGCCGCTCGGAGGGCGCGGGCGAGTGCCTCGTGCCCATCCCCCCAGTCGCTCACGGGGGCCGTGGCATCGAATGCCGCCCCCGAGGCCGAAACCCGCGCCAGAATCGACGCGCCGCGTGCCGCCGCGTCGTCCTCGCGCTCGATCACAGCGACCGACGCGCCCTCACCCGCGAGCACCCCGTTCCGCGCGGCGTCGAACGGACGTGGGGCCTCTTCTCGTCCACCCTCCGCGCGAGCGGTCCCACGGAACCGATCGAGCAGCGCGTGGAGGAGTTCCGTCATCTCGTCCGCGGAGCCGGCAACCACGAGATCGGCCCGCCCCTCGCGGACCTCTTGCGCACCGCGCGCCAACGCCAGAAGCGGGCCGGCTTCGCGCTCGGTGATGGTCACGTTGGCGCCCCGCGCGCCAAGCGCGATCGCGACGCGCCCCGCGGCGGCGTTGGCGACGCACTCGGAGAAGTAGAACGGTTGCGCGGACTCGGGCCCTTCCTCGAGGATCTGGCGCACGAGCTTTTCGGTGAACAACAGCGCGCCGAACGCGGTCGCCAGCACGACCGCCACACGACGCCCCTCGAGGGAGGCCAGTCCCGCGTCCTCGAGCGCCATCCGGGCGGCCACCACGGCAAATCGTGACGGCAGGCTCAGCCGCCGCGCCTCGGCCTGCGGCAACCAAAGGGCGAGGTCGAGCGAGGGCACGAGCGCGGCGAGACGCGAGGAGTCCGCCGCGTGGTACCCGGCGGAGCGATCGACTTCCGAGGCGAGCGGACGGCCCGCGAGGAGCGCCGCTTGAAGCGACGCGCGTCCGATCCCGTGGGCGCCGACGACGCCTAAGCCGGTGAGGACGGCGGCCGGGCGCTTCATGCCGTCTCGTGGCGCGTGAACACCAAGACCGCGTTCGCGCCGCCGAAGGCGAGGCTCGTCGAGATCGCGCAACCCGCGCGGGAGAGAGCTCGCGGAGTGCCGAGCACGAGGTCCAAACCGAGCTCGGGGTCGAGTGCGCCGGTATTCGGCATCGGGTGGACCTCGCGAAGCAGCAGGCCGAGAACGGTCAAGACGGCCTCGACCGCTCCGGCCGACCCGAGCAGATGGCCGATCAGCGCCTTCGTCGAGGTCACGGGGATCGAGCGCGCGCGGTCGCCGAACACCGCTTTCAACGCCGCCGCCTCCGCGGCGTCGTTCAACGGCGTTCCGGTGCCGTGCGCGTTGACGAAGTCCACATCGTCGGGGGCGACTCCGGCGTCCAAGAGCGCGAGCCGGATGGCGGAAGACGCGCCGGACCCGTCGGGCTGCGGCGCTGTCATGTGATGGGCATCGCAGGTCGAGGCCTCGCCCGCGAGAACGGCGATCGGTTGTGCGCCGCGGGCCATGGCATGTGCGGCGCTTTCGAGCACGAGCACGCCCGCTCCCTCGCCGAGCGAGAGCCCCATGCGGTCCTTGCGAAAGGGGCGCGAGGCCGCCTCGTCGACCGAGCGCAGCGCGTTGAACCCGCCGTACGTCAGTTGACACAGCGCGTCGGACCCGCCAGCAAGGGCCACATCGACATCGCCGCGGCGGAGCGCGCGGAGAGCGCTGCCGATCGCCATCGCCGCCGACGCGCACGCCGACGAGATGGTCTCGACCTGGCCGCCGGCACCGATCGCGCGCGCGACAGCGTCGCCGGGCCCGTTGAACTGCTGCGAGGCGACGAGCCCGCGCCTCGCGTGGCGCGCGCCTCGGTGGATGTGCGCCTCGAAGAACCACTCGCCCTCGAGCATCCCCCCCGCCGAGCTGCCGAAAAACACGCCGGTGCGCTCGCGGCAAGAATCGAGGTCGAGGCAGGCGGAAGCAACCGCCTCGAAGGCTGCGGCGACGGCGAAACGGTCGGCGAGCGAGAGGTGGCGAGACGTCTCTTTTCTTTCGTCCCCGGCCGGGACCTGGCCTGCCAAGTGCGTGCGATGTCGCGACGCGTCGAATCGCGTGAACGGGCCAACCGCGGTGATACCGCGACGAGCCCCTTCCCACAGCACGTTGACCCCCCAGCCGAAGGGGGTGACGGCGCCCAGGCCCGTGACGACGATGTCTAAGGGCCGGGGAAGACCCCGATCAACCCCCGGCATGAGGGTCGGCCGCGGGGGAAAGGCGCCCCTCGACGTACGCCGCGAGGGCGGCGACCGATGCGAAGGCTTCGCGTCCAACCTCGTGGCTCTGGATGCGGAGCGCGAACTCTTTTTCCAAAGCGACGACGAGCTCGAGCGCATCGACCGAGTCGAGCCCCAGCCCTTCGCCGAAGAGGGGCATGTCATCGGCGATACTCTCGGGGGTCAGGCCTTCGAGGTGGAGCTTGTCGACCAGAAGGTGCTTGATCCTCTGAGCGGTCGTGGCATCGTTCGTCATAATGTCGGCTCGACAGAGGTCTTGAAAAGACGGGGAGTTTAGCACACGGCCGATGCGCAACGATCCGATCCTCGACGCCTTCCTACTCCTTCTGCTTCGCGATGGGAGCGCCCCTCTCGTGGCCACGGAACGCGCCGCCGCCTCGCGCGGGGACGTCGACGCTCTGGCGGGGGGGGTGGCGGAATCCCTCGCAGCCTGCGGAGCGCCGCGGGGAGCATACGTGCTCCTTGCCTCCGTCAACGGCGCCGGATTTCTTGCCGCGCTTCTCGGGGCGCGGCGCGCGGAGCTCGTTCCGGTGCTCGCCGACTGGGCGTCGCCTGAGGCGGAGCGCGCCCGCATTGCCGAAGCGCTCGGCGTCGCGGCCCGGATCACCTGCGGGGAGGCCTTTCCGAACGGCGCCGCGTCGTTTCGCGTCGAACGCTGCGACGGCACCCCGGCCTTCGCTCCCGAAGGCGCGGGCTACGTCAAGCTCACGTCGGGGTCGAGCGGTGTTCCCTCCGGAGTCGCCATCGCGGCGGAGGCGTTAGCAGCCGACGACGATCAGCTCGCAGCCGCGATGGGCTTGCTGCCGTCCGATCGTTTCGTCGCAGCACTCCCATGGTCGCACTCTTATGCCCTCTCGAGCCTCGTCATGCCGGCGCTGCGACGCGGCTGCCTGCTCGTCGTTCCGGAAAACAGCGGCCCGTGGGCGCCCATGGACGCCGCCCGGGCGCTTTCGGCCACGGTCTTTCCGACCGTTCCGATCTATCTGCAGACGATGGCTTCTCTCGCGGCGCCGCCGGCCTGGCCGGAGTCGCTCCGCACGGTGATCTCGGCGGGCGCTTTGCTCCACCCCGAAACCGCCGCGCGCCTACTCGCGGTTTTTGGCCGGGACGTCCACGTCTTCTACGGCGCGTCCGAATGCGGGGGCATCGCCTACGACCGGGACGGAGGCGCCGCATTGCGCGGTACGGTCGGGACACCGATCGACGGCGTGAGCATCGTCCTCGACGATGACGGCGCGGTCGCCGTCCGCTCGGCGGCCGCGGGCCTGCGGCACGTCCCCCAAGACGATGGCCGACTGCAGGGTGGGGTCTTCAAGAGCGCGGACCTCGCGACGTGGACGCCAAGCGGCGAGCTCGCCTTGATCGGCCGCGCCGACATGCTCATCAACGTCGGCGCCAAGAAGGTGCACCCCGCTGAGATCGAAAACGTGCTGCGCGCGATGCCGGGCGTGCGCGAGGCGTTCGTCTTGGGCGTTCCCGCGCAAGGCGACGAGCGCACGATCGTCCGGGCGTTCGTCGCGTGCGACCCCGCGTCGATCACCTACGCCGCCGTCGCCTCGTGGTGCCGCGAGCGGCTGTCTGGGCACAAGGTCCCCCGGAGCATCGTGCGGCTCGAGTCGATCCCAAGAAACGCGCGCGGCAAGGTCGACCGCGCCGCTCTCGCGGCCTGGAAGCAGGCCGAAGGGCCATGAGGCTCTCGCCGTTTCTCAAGGCCTCGGTCGTACTGCACGTGGCGGCGGTTCCCGCCCTGGCGATCGCCCCGCATCGTTGGCCCTTTATCGTCGGAACGCTCCTCGCGGATCACTACGTCACCATCGCGGGGGGCCTCGTGCCGCGAAGCGCTCTTTTGGGCCCGAACCTCCGTCGCTCCGCGGCGGCCGAAACGGCGGGCGCGGTCGTGCTCACCTTCGACGACGGCCCTGACCCGGTCGTGACGCCCGCGGTCTTGGACGCGCTCGACGCCCGCGGCGCCCTGGCTACGTTTTTCTGCATCGGCGAGCACGCGGCCCGTCATCGCGAGCTTGCGGCGGAGATCGCACGGCGGGGTCACCGGCTGGAGAATCACTCGTACACCCACCGGAACGGGTTCTTCTTCCACGGTCCCGCGACGCTCGATCGGGAGATCGGCCGTTGCCAAGAAGAGCTGCAGCGCGCGTCAGGGCGCGCTCCGTCGTTCTTCCGCGCGCCCGCCGGTATCCGCTCCCCCCTGCTCGAGGGCGCCCTCGCGCGAAACGGCTTGCGCTTGGCGTCCTGGACGCGGCGCGGCTTCGACACGGTGTCGCGGGACCCGGCGGCCGTCGCATCGCGCCTCACCCGCGATCTTCGGGCGGGGGACGTGATCTTGCTTCACGACGGCGCGTGTCGAGCGCGATCCGGACGCGAGAGGGTCGTCCTTGCGGCGCTCCCTCTCGTGCTCGACGCGATCGAGGCGGCGGGGTTGCGGACCATGCCGCTCATGGATGGAACGCCCGAGGGCGCTTGACAGCCCGTTCTAGGCTCTCTACCGTCGAGGGTCACCAAGTGCACCGGGAGGTCCAGTTCATGACACGACAGGCGCTCGCGGCCGTGATTTCGGCGGTCCTTGCCGTCGGTCTCGTACAGGCCCGCGGAACGGCTCTCGTCTCGGATCTTTCAGTCACGATGACCGACGGCGCGGCCACCTATGCGGCCGGTGGCTCGGTGGTCTATACGATCGCGGTCGGGAACGCCGGTCCGGCGGGCGTGGTGGGCGCGAAAGTGAGCGACGCCGTGACGGCGCTGGCCCAGGTTGCGAGCGCTTCGTGGACGTGTGTGGGGACCGGTGGGGCGACGTGCACCGCGGGCCCGGTCACCGGAGACATCGTCGATACGGTCGACATGCAAGTCAACGGCAGGGTGACCTACACGCTCGTGGTCGAGCTGAAATGCGGCGCCAGCGGAGATCTGGTCAACAACGCGACGGTCACCCCGCCCACGGGGACGGAAGACCACGGCCCCGACTCCAACACCGCCACCGACACCGACACGCCAGCGACGATCGTCTTCGTCGCCACCGACCTCGGGGTCGACGCCGCCACGTGCGGCGCCTCCGCGACCCCGTGCAAGACGATTCAGTGGGCCATCGGCAAAGCGACGGCCGGCAACGCGGTCGTCGTGCGCGCGGGAACGTACAACGAGTGCGTCGTGCTCGTGCCGGGAATCGTCCTGTGCGGCATCGGATCCACGGCCACCAGCACCGTCGGAGCGCCGGTGCTGGACGGCGCGGGCAAGTGCGGTGGGGTGAGCCCCAGCACCGCTGGTCCCGTCGCGCAGGTCTTCGACAAGAGCACGCTTCGCGGATTCGCGATCAAGAACGGCGGCGACTCGGGGGTTTGGGGGTTCGGCGCGGTCGCGATCAAGAACAACGTCATCAGCGGCAACAAGACGTCCTCGACCGGCGGCGGAATTCGTCTGGCCACCGGCGCGTACCTGACGGGCCATCAGGGGAAAGCCGAGATCAAAGCGAACGCGATCTTCAACAACAAGGCCGGCAGCCACGGGGCGGGGATCTACGTCGACGCCTCGGCAAGCGGCGTCCCGAGCCTGGTCACGATCGACGGCAACACCCTGACCACGAACACCGCCGGCGGGACGACCGCCGCTTTCGGCGGGGGGATCGCGGTGTTCACCGACACGGCGAGCATCACCGACACGTCGAGCGTGGTCATTACGAGAAACACGCTTGACGGCAACGTGGCCAACGGCCCTGCTGCGGGTGCCGCGATCGCCTACGGCGGAGGGATTTTCGTCGCCACGGGCGGCTTCCGCGGCCTCGGCACCGAAACCGTCACGATCGGCGGCTCCGGGAGCGGCAACGTTCTGCGCAACAACATCTCCGCGGGGTTGGGTGGCGGGATGTCGGTCAACGCCCAGCCGGCGCCGGGCGGGAAGCACACGATCACGGTCAACGCGAACACGGTCTCCGCGAACACCGGGACCCTCGGCGGCGGCGGATTGCACCTGTCCACACGCGCGTTCGATCGCGCCGCAGGCGCGCCCGAAGTGGTTTTGACGGCATCCGCGAATGCGATCACCGGCAACCATGCCCTGGGAGAGCTGTCGGATCCGTCGGATCCGACCGTCGCAGGCGGCGGCGGGATTTACGCGGAGCTTTACAGCGAGCGCACGGCTTCGTCGAACGTCCAGTGCGAGATCTACGGCAACACGATCCAGAGCAACACCGCAACCACCCACGGTGGTGGCGTGAGTTTGCTCGCCTGGGCCGACGACGATCCGCTAAGCGACGGCTCCACCGCGCCAACCGGCGCGCTCATCTCGTTCCACAACAACCTGATCGCGAAGAACGCCGCCCGCGACACGACGGCCAACGTCCCGTACGGGGGCGGCGTGTATGGACTGGCCGTCGCACGGGGCGCCTCGGCGCTCGCAAGCTTGGCGACGAGCTTCCTGACGGTTGCAGACAACCAGACCGAGTTGGGCACGGGTGGCGTGGAGTGGCAGGACCTCCTCCTGTCCAATTCACTCGGGTCAAAGGGGACCGCGTCGTTCGCGCTGTCGAACTCTATCGTTTCCGGGAACGACGGCTACGGCGTGGGCTACATGGTCCCCCTCGACCGGTCCACCAAGGTGGCCTTTTCCTATGACGACGCTTTCGGGAACATCTCGGGGAACTACGAGGCCCCGTTGGGCGATCCGACCGGCACGAACGGCAACATCTCGGTGGATCCGGAGCTCGACGCGCTGTTTCTCCCGCGCATCTGCGGGCCGATGATCGACCAGGGAGACCGGGGAATCGCCGCGACGGACGAGCCGCAGCCCAACGGCGGCCGTGTCAACTTGGGCCACCTCGGGAACACGACCTCTGCCACCCGCACTTTCCCCGACGTCAACGGCGACGGTACGGTCGATGGACTCGACGTCTTGGGCCTCGCAGTGTCGTTCAACTCATGCACCGGCGCGTCGTGCGCCAACCCGTCGCGTTACTTCCTCGCAGCCGATCGCGACCTGAACGGGATCGTGGACGGACAGGACCTCGCTTACGTGTCAGCGTTCTATGCGCAGAGCTGCCCGTAACCGGGCTTTTCGGAGACGCCGATGAATCCGCATCGCACCATGGCCCGTTTTGTGGCGATCGTTCTCTTCGCGACGGCCTCCTTCGCGCTCCCCGCCTGCGGGAATAGCAACAACACCACAGGGACGACCACTGTGGTAGCGGTCTTCAGTCCCGACACCGCGTCGCCCGCCGACGGATCGATCACGCTTCTGCCGGGATCGACGAGCGGTGCCGCCGTCAACGTCCGCGTCACCGTGACCCAGGTGGCCAGCTTCTTCGGAGCGGCGTTTCGGATTCAGTACGACGCGACGGCGCTCCTGTTCAACGGGATGGACAACTCGAGCTCGTTCCTGCGCACCGGCGTGACCGACCCCAACCAACTGTACTTCTCCGCGGACTCAGCAAACTCTCCGGGCGAGATCGTGATCACCGCGACGCGTCTCTTCCCGGCGGTTCCGGTCCTCCTCGTCGCCACGACTTCGGACCTTGTCATTCTGAACTTCGTCGCGCGCAAGGCGATCGCCCCGGGCACGGCGGCGGGCCGGCTCGATTTCGGCGACCCGACGCAGAATCAGGTCTGCGACGGCACCGTGGTCGGCACAGGGTGCGGCCCCATCACCGCGACCTGGAAGGGCGGCGGCGTGTCGGCGCAATAGGACGACGGCGATGAGTGCCTTGGCGACGTTTCTGCGCTTCATGCACATCGCTCCGGCGGTCGCCGCCGGCGGCGCGACGATCTTCGCGCGGATCGCGCTCCTCCCCGCGCTTGCTTCGCTGCCAGAGGCCGAGCGGGTGAGCGTGAAAGATGCGATCGACCGGCGTTGGCGAGTCGTCGTCATGGCGTGCGTCACGCTCCTTTTGGTCAGCGGGATCGCGAATTTCGTGCTCTACCAGGCCCCCTTCCACAAAGGGCAGCCGCTCTATCACGCCCTGTTCGGCGTCAAGTTCATCGCGGCGATGGTCGTGTTCTTTCTGGCGTCCGCGCTGTCGGGCCGGAGCGCGGCGCTCGCTCGGATTCGAGCCAACTCCCGGTTCTGGGTCGGGGTCGGAGCATCGCTCGTGATCGCGATCATCTTGATATCGGCCGTGCTGCGGAGTATCCCGCACGCTACTTGACCTGCTTTTTCCCGTACAGCTCGTCCCACCACGCCGGCTGATCCTTCAGCCACCTGTCGAACCACGCGACGATCGAGCGCGACCACACCAATCGTTTGGCGTGCTCGACGATGTGGTGGTCCTGGCCGTCGACGGTCAGAAGCTCGACCGGCGCGCCGACGAGCTTCAACGCCGTGTAGAAGCTCTCGCTCTCGCCGACGGGCACGTTGGTGTCTACCACGCCGTGGGTCAGCAAGAGCGGCGTTTTCACCTTGTCGGCTTGGAAGAGCGGGCTGTGGTCCACGTAGAGGTCCTTCCGGTTCCACGGGAACGAATCGGCGGACGCGAGCGCGCCGTAGGAATAGCCCCAGTTCCCCTCCCCCCAGTACGACGCGAGGTTGGAGATTCCCGCGTGGGAGACCGCGGCCTTGAACAGATCGGTCTTCGTGACCAGGAGCATGGTCATGAACCCGCCGTAGCTCGCGCCGATGCAGCCCACGCGTTTTCCGTCAACCGAGGGGTACGCCGCGAGAAACGCTCGGGTCCCGTCGAGGATCTCTTCCGATGCGATCCGTCCCCAGTCGTTGACGTGAACGGCCGAGCGCGCCTGGCCGTAGCCGGTTGCCCCCGACGGCTGCGGGACGTAGACGACATAGCCGCGCGCCGCCCACCACTCCTTGGGGTAGCGTCCGCCGAAGTCGCGCAAAACCGGAGTGGTGCCCCCGTAGTAGTAGACGATCGCGGGGTACCTCCCCACAGAAGCCGCGTCGAATCCCGGCGGTAGGTAGACGCGGCCGTCGATCGTCGTTTGGTCCTTCGAGGGGAAGGCCGCGGCAACGACCTCGCCCTTCCTAACCGTCGCGAAGACGGACCCGGCTGGCGTGTCGAGCTTGCGCGCCGCGCGGCCGCTCAGATCCACCGCCCACAACGCCTCCGGCGACCACGGTCCGCTCGCCGTGCACGCGGCGACGGCGGCCTTCTCGGAAAACGCGAGCTCCTGCACCGCCTCGCCCCCCGCCTCGAGCTGGACGAAACTCTTCGTTGCGGGGTCGTAGCGGTACAACGAGACACCGTCCTTGTCGGCGGCCTTCACATAAATCGCGCCGTCGAAACGGCTCCAGGTCGCGGCCTGGATCGAAGGATCGAACGTGCGCGAGAGCGCTTCGGCCTGCCCCGAGACCGGATCGAGAACGTACAGCTGGCCGTCGCTCTCGTTCGGCGTCATTCCCGCGGGAACGTTGCGCCCAAGGTCTCCGAACTCCGAAGGCCCGGACAGGATGAGCAGGCGCCGGCCGTCCGGGGCGTACTGCACGTCGGTGATCCAGAACGAGTCGCGGAGCTTTTTTCCGTAGAGAGTCGTGAGGTCGAGCTCCCACACTTCCTTGCGCGAGTAAGGACGGCCGGAAACATCTTCGACCTCGCGCAGCACGAGCAGGCGTCGGCCGTCCGGCGAGAAGCCCGAAGCGGTCGTCGCGAGGCCTCCCGCGGTGAGACGGCGCGTCGCGCCTCCCGACACCGCAACCTGATAGAGGAAGCTCTTGTCGCGCCAACCCGCCTGACGGTCGAGGAGGGTCTCGCGAAGCTTGACGCCGCGCTTGTCGGCCTCCGCCTTCGACGTCACCGCGTAGACCACCGACGCGCCGTCGGGCGACCACTGGTAGCCCGAAAAGTTCTCGACGCGCTCGACGATCGACGTCACGGCCCCGGTGTCGAGGTCGGCGAGCCAAATCGTGCTTGATTCCTTCCCCGCTTCGCGTCGGTCGCGCGCCGCGTAGGTGAATTTTCGGCCCGAGGGCGACCAGGCGATCTGGCCGATCGCGATGCCGCCGCGCCACGTGCGCACCAAAGCGCCATTCCTGGCGTCGCGCATCTCGACCCAGCTCTCGGCGTCGTCCGATCCTGCGATGACCCGCGACAATCCCGCGGCGACGAGGCCTCCGTCGGGCGAGATCGCAACCGAGGTGATCTGCGGCGCGTCCAGAACGTCGGCGAGGGTCAGATCCTGCGCCGGGTCCGACGTGTCCGCGATCGTTGGAAGCGCCTTCGCCTCCGGCTTCGCGATCGAAAGGGTCGCCCCGATGTTCCAGGGCGCGCCGCGCTCAGGCTCGAAGATCGTCTCGATCATGAGGGCGTGAGTTCCCTGTTCGAGCTTCACCGATCCCTTGGCTTCCGAGCCCGCTCCGTCCTTGGAGAGCCCGCCGGTGACGATCGGCTCGCCGTCGACCCAGAGGCGGCGCGGGTGCGTTCCCTGGAGCTCGACGTCGAACGCCTGGAAGCGATCGACGGCGACGTAGCTGACGAGCCACGCCGAGGCGTACCCCTTCCCCTCGTTCGTCGCGAGCATCGATAGCTCCGCGCGACCGTCCTTCGACCCCGGCGCCTGCGCCCAAACGAGGGGGGGACCCGAAGGCCACGGGACCGAGGCTCCCTGCTCCGGCTTCGTCCGGGCCGACGGTCCGCGGTCGGCTTTCAGTAGATCTTCCAACCCGTACCGGCCGCGGTCCTCCTCGTGGAAGAGCGGCAGCGCATCGGACACAGGCCCCAAAAGGAGCCAATGGCAGACGGTGTGCGTGAAGGGATTGTCGTTCATCGTCTTGACGATCCCCTTGTCCGCCGAGAAGGCCGGTGCGGAGGCGACAAGAAGTGCTGCGGCGCACGACGCCGAGAACCAGGAGTTCGTCCGCATGGCATTTGTCCTCGAGAGGAAAGGCCGGAACGCCGGAAGATACCACCGGGGCCGCGTCCGGAAATTGGGCACGCGGGAGGGGGGCTCCCGCGTGCCCGGAGAGCGGAGGGCTATCGGTCGGGGAATCGTGCGATCACCCTTCCGACTAACCTAGATACGTGCGACTCCCCGAAATCGTTGGCCCGTCGTCGCGACTTTGCGGCGATTTATCCGCAAGCAGAAATGGGGTCAGGTCTCCCATTGAGTCATTCGACGCGCGCGAATGACTCAATGGGAGACATGACCCCATTTCCCGAGCAAGTCGACAAAACGCTCGGCGGCCTGCGTGAGCGGCACGCCGGCGCGTCGTTCGAGGACATAGGGCACCGGAGGGACTCCGCGAAGACCGCGGCGCGTCGACGCCCGGTCCCCCCGATCGCGCCTGAAAGCGATCGACGGCACGGGGGCGACGCCCAGCCCCGCGGCCACGAAGCGCCTCACGAGCGAGAGGTTTCCCACTTCGACCGCGGGCGAAAACGGCACTCCGGCGGCATTCCAGGCCTCCTCGAGGTGGCGCCGGAATGCCGATCCGCGCTGCAGCGTGACGAGGCGTCGATCCCGCAGACGTTCGATGGTCACCTCGCGGCCGGCGCGTTCTCCGGCGGGCACGAGGAGCTCGACCGGGCTCGACAGGAGCGGCTCGAAGGAGACCCCGGCCACCTCTCCGTGAGAGGCACCAACGGCCAACGCCAGGTCGATCTCTCCTGCCCGCAGCGCTTCGAGAAGGCGTGGACCCGGCCCCTCGAGCACGCGAATTGAGAGCGCCGGGCGCTCGCGCAGAAGCCGCGCAATGGCCCGTGGGACGACCTCCCGTCCGAGCGCGTCCCCCGCACCGATGCGCAGCTCGTCGTGACCGGAAACGGGAACACCCGCGGCGCGATCGAGAACGCCGAAGCTCTCTAGGGCTGCCTCGGCTAACGGGAGCAGCCTCGCCCCTTCGGGCGTGAGGGCCATCCCGCGCGCGTGGCGACGGAACAGCTTCGTTCCCCACGCGCCCTCGAGCGCCAAGAGCCGGGCGCTGATGCTGGGTTGGGTCCGCGCGAGGCGCTCCGCCGCGCGGCCGACGCTGCCGGCGCGCGCGACGGCGACGAACGTGAGGAGAGCGGGAACGTCGGCCATACAGCAATGATATCGATAGTCTCTATGTCTTTCATCAATAAAATCGTCTTGTTCGATGTCTTCGGAGCGGCTACCGTGAGCGTTCCGGAGGCCCTTCCCATGGTGCACCGACTCGAGATTGCGACCCGGCCTTCCCTTTCGGACCCTCGCGGCACGTCGATCGCCGCGACCGTGCGCGCCTTCCTTGGCATCCCCATCGATCGTGTCCGCACCCGGGACGTTCACCGGATCGAGGCGGACCTATCGGAAGACGACGCCCGCCGCGTGCTGCACGAGTTCGTCGACCCGGTGTCCCAGCACGGCGCGTTGGGGCGCCTCGACGACGGCCCGTTCGGCCTCGCGGTGACCGTCGCCTACAAGCCGGGCGTGACGGACCCCGTGGGCAAATCCGCCCGGGTGTGCGTCGAGGACACGCTCGGCCGGAAACTCGCCGCCGACGCCGCCGTCTACACGTCCACGATGTACCTCTTGGACGGCGTCGACACCAAGGAGGCCGGGCGGATAGCAACGGAGTTGCTCGCGAACCCGGTGATCCAGACGATCCGGATCGACGGCTACGACGCCTGGCGCAACGCTCCGGTCGATCTCTCCGTCCCGAAAATCGCCGCACATGCAACCCCCTCCGTCGCCACCGTCGACCTTTCGGGGTCGGACGAGGCCTTGCTCGCGCTCTCGAAGACGAAGCTCCTGGCCCTGACGCTCGCCGAGATGAAGGCGGTTCGCGACCACTTCCGCCACGCGGCAACAGACGGCAGGCGCGCCGCGGCCCGGCTCGGCCCGTCCCCGACCGACGTCGAGCTCGAGTGCATCGCGCAGACCTGGAGCGAGCACTGCAAGCACAAGATCTTCAACGCGACCGTCACCTACAGCGAGCCGGGGAGAAAGTCGGAGACGATCCGTTCGCTCTTCAAGACGTACATCCGCGGCGCGACGGAGGCCGTGGATCGGACCGCCCGCGAGCGTGAGGGACGATCCTGGCTGGTGTCGGTGTTCCATGACAACGCCGGCGTCGTCGCCTTCGACGACCGCGACCACCTCGTCTACAAGGTCGAGACGCACAACTCGCCGTCGGCGCTCGACCCCTACGGCGGCGCGATCACCGGGATCGTCGGCGTCAATCGCGACCCGTTCGGCACGGGGCGCGGCGCCGAGCTTCTTGCCAACGTCTGGGGCTACTGCTTCGCGTCGCCGTTTTACGAGCAGGCGCGGCCCGCGGGGCTCCTCCACCCGCGGCGCATCCGAGACGGCGTCCACCAGGGCGTCATCGACGGCGGCAACCAGAGCGGCGTCCCCTACGGGCGCGGCTTCGAGATCTTCGACGCGCGCTTCCTCGGGAAGCCGCTCGTTTTTTGCGGCACGGTCGGGCGCCTGCCGGTGACGATCGCGGGAACCCCCGGAGAGGAAAAGACCGTGAGCCCCGGCGACCGCATCGTGATGGTCGGCGGACGGATCGGCGCCGACGGGATTCACGGCGCGACGTTCTCCTCGGCGGCGCTCGACGAGACCGCCCCCATCCAGGCGGTGCAGATCGGCGACCCGATCACGCAAAAACGGATGTTCGACTTCCTGATCGAGGCGCGCGACCGCGGGCTCTATGCGTCGATCACCGATAACGGCGCGGGCGGCCTGTCGTCCTCGGTCGGCGAGATGGCGAAGGCCTCGGGCGGGGCGAAGCTCGACCTCGCCAAGGCGCCGCTGAAGTACGCGGGGTTGGCGCCGTGGGAGATCCTCCTTTCGGAGGCGCAAGAGCGGATGACGCTCGCCGTCCCTCAAGGCGACGTCGCGGAGTTTCTGGCGCTCGCGAGACGTCGCGAGGTCGATGCCGCGGTGCTCGGCACGTTCACCGACTCCGGATTTCTCGAGGTCGCCTTCGGCCTAGAGACGATCGCGATGCTCGACATGGAATTTCTCCACGAAGGGGATCCCGATCTCGATCTTCCCGCCGTGTGGGAGCCCAAACAGTTTGCGGAACCGGAGGGGCCCCCGCCCACCGATCTCGACGCGACGCTGCTCGCCATGCTCTCTCGCCTCAACCTCTGCTCGAACGAGACGAAGGCCAGGCACTACGACCACGAGGTGAAGGGGCTGACGGTCGTCAAGCCGTGGGTCGGCGCGAGCGCCGATGTCCCGGCCGAGGCCACGGTTTTCCTGCTGCGCCACGGCGGGAAGCGCGGCTACGTCCTGTCTGAAGGGGTCAACCCGTTCTACTCGGACATCGACACCTACGCGATGGCGCAGTCGGTCCTGGACGAGGCGGTGCGCAAGCAGCTGTGCGCCGGCGCGCGGCTCGACCGCGTCGCGGCGCTCGACAACTTCTGCTGGCCCGACCCGGTGCAATCGCCGGGAACGCCGGACGGCGCGTACAAGATGGCGCAGCTCGTGCGCGCCTGCCGCGGCCTTTACGATCTGACGCGCGCCTATCAGACCCCCCTCGTCTCCGGCAAGGACTCGATGAAGAACGACTCGACGATGGGCGGCGTGAAGATCAGCGTGCCGCCGACGCTGCTCGTGTCAGCACTCGGGCAGATCGACGACGTGGCGGACGCCCTCACGCTCGACGTCAAGTTCGAAGGCGACGTCGTCTACCTCTTGGGCCTCACGAAACACGAGACGGGAGGGAGCGAGTACTTCCGTCTTCGCGGCGAGCGCGAGGGGGCGCGCGCGGCGCCTGGCGAGCCTTCGCCCTACGTCGGGAACCGTGTTCCCAAAGTCGACGCCACAGAAACGCTCCCGCTCTACCGTGCCCTCGAAGCCGCCATCCGGAGGAAGCTCGTACGTTCGGCTGCGACGCCAGGAAAGGGCGGGCTCGCGTTGGCGCTCGCTCGCAGCGTCATGGCCGGCGAG
>Ga0315273_10002997_pt1 | contig 20262 bp, 20 predicted proteins | sample YL17G02_0_MG_FD_205753 | JGI IMG/M metagenome (GOLD analysis project Ga0315273, IMG submission 205753) | Sediment microbial communities from Yellowstone Lake, YNP, Wyoming, USA - YL17G02_0 | ecosystem: Environmental > Aquatic > Freshwater > Lake > Sediment | place: USA: Wyoming | collected... | reverse complement strand
AAGATCACATCATAATTAAGATTAATGATAAGTAAGGGTTATTTTTGTCACTTGAATTGATATAGATGTCTTATATAATCCTAATATAACCATTCATCTTTGGCTAAAGTTTAGAGGATAAGCAAACTTATGCATAAGCTCAAAGTCATTCTCATCTTGGGCTTGCTCGCGATTCTTCTCAGTGCATGTGCAAAGGTTGGAGTTTTTTTTGGGGATATTCCCCAGGGGGGAACGCCAACTAGAACGATCATTGTCACTCCAAAGCCGTCATCAACGCCTGAAATCCAGGCTACCCTGGTAATCACCACGGAAGTGGCAATAGATTACTGTGTTTCCTGTCACACCGATAAACAGAAATTAATCGATTCTGCTGGTCCTGAACACCCCCAACCGATTTTAGGAAATGGGGTTGATCTGCTTGGAGAAGTACCCAAGATGGAGCTGTGGCAAAAGGTGCTGGTAGATGGAGAATTTCCTAAATCAATTCATGGTCTCAATGGATGTGTGGATTGTCACAAAGGGTTTCAATCTCCAGATAAATCTATAGCCCATACGGGAATAATTCCCAACCCGAGCCGTGATCCACAAGCTTTATGTGGGAAATGCCATCCTGATATAGTAACCAGCTTCCCAAACAGTCTACATTTCAACCAGGCGGGTTTTTGGAGGGCTTTGGAAAAGCGCAGTATGCCCAGCACACAAGATGCATTGCATCAGGCGTTACAGGGAAACTGCTCAAGTTGTCACGTTTCATGTGGAGAATGCCATGTCAGCCAGCCGAACGTGACTGGCGGCGGGTTTGTAAAAGGGCATATTTTCAACCGGGTGCCATCTATGGAACATAACTGTGCAGTATGCCATGGAAGTCGTGTTGGAAATGAGTATTTAGGAAAGAATCCCGGCCTTCCTGCAGATGTGCACTACGAAAAAGGAAAAATGGGTTGTGCCGGCTGCCATACCGGGCACGATCTACATGGCCAACCCGCCGAATGTTCCAAATGCCACCAAGGGCCAAAAGATGCGACCCTTCAGCCAGCCGACCATCGTTATGGGGGTATACAGGCGCCATCCTGTGAGAGCTGCCACCCGAATGTCACTACCGGTCAAGATGGCATCCTATTCCACCAAATGCATGGCGGGAATCTGTCTTGCCAGGTTTGCCACTCTGTCGCCTATAATAACTGTGATGGTTGCCACGTAGCTATGGATGTAAAGACGAACCAGGCGACTTTCGATCTACAGAATAGTTACTTTACGTTTTTGATCGGTCGCAACCCAATCAAATCCTATGAACGACCTTACGGTTTTGTACCTGTGAGACATGCTCCAATAGTGCGTGATACTTTCAGTTTCTATGGAGAGGATCTATTACCTCTGTTTGACAAGGTCGAAACCTGGACATATGCTACTCCCCATAATATCCAGCGCAAGACTCCTCAAACCGAGACCTGCAACGCCTGCCATGGTAACCCGGCGTTCTTCTTGACTGCCGAAAAAGTCGCCCCAGATGAGTTACAGGCGAACCAGAAAGTGATCATTAATACTGTGCCGCCAGCTATCTCTTCGGCAAGCCAGCTCCCATAAAAGTTGAATGATTTAAGATAGTTCAAGGACAGAACGGCTGCCCTCTGAACTATCTTTTTAATCTTTATTCCATTTTGTACACGAATATTATGCATTGAGAGTATAATGTATATATTCTACCGGTTTTTATCATAATAACCTTCTTAAAAGAGGAGGTCTATAATGGATTTATCTGATAATGTAGTTCTTACCATTGAAGTTGGGGGGCGTTTGAGACAATTGCGCCAGGAGCGAGGCAAGTCTATGAGGGCTCTGGCACGGGCTAGCGGCCTTTCAACCAATGCTTTAAGCATGATCGAACGCGGGCGCACTTCTCCTTCAGTAAGTACCCTGTATAAGATTGCCGAAGCTTTGGAGGTACCAATAACGGCGTTCTTCCGTTCCGAGCCGCCCAGACAAGAAATTGTTATGCGGAAAGTGGCTAACAGGCAACGGATCATCTTCCCGCATGGCGCTTGGGAAGGTCTGGGTGGAGAGTTTTTCATTGGGCATTTAGAACCCTTTATGTTGACTCTGGAAAAGGGTGCATGCAGTGGCCCTTTTGGTATGCAACATACTGGTCATGAATTCGTGATGTGCTTGAGCGGTCAGGTCGAATACATGATCGAAGATCAACGGTATTTACTCGAGCCGGGCGATAGCCTGATTTACGCTGCACAGCTGAGGCATAGCTGGTGCAACTCTGGTGACGTAGATGCTACGGCTATTTTTGTGTTGGCAGGCTTTGAACAAGGGGAGCGTCCTAGTGAGTTTCACCTCATATCCGGGATGAAAAGTGAGGTCATGTCGCAAGTTACGCGGCAAGATGATTTAGAAAATCATCTTGGTATAGAAGGTACTTTTATTGAGGGCGTCAAGGTAAAGGAAATCTGAAAGCTTATGCCGGCTGCCAGGGCTGTCGGGTAATTAAATCCTGCGGTTGCTAACCTTTCGCCCGACGCAAGGTTTGCGGAGGGCGTTTTTTTATTCAGGGGACTGGTATTACTATTACGGAGGAAAAGGATGTATAAAACGCATACTTGTGGTGAGTTACGTCGCGCCCACGTGGGCAAAACCGTGACACTGGCTGGTTGGGTACACCGCCGAAGGGATCACGGGGGAGTGACTTTTATAGATCTGCGTGACAGATTTGGGCTGGTCCAAATTGTGACAAACTCCGCCACTGCGCCGATGGCTCATCAAGCAATAGAAGATGTACGTGTAGAATGGGTAATTCAGGTGGTGGGAGAGGTAAACCCTCGCCCAGAAGGCGCTGCAAACCAAAACTTGTCAACTGGCGAAATTGAGGTAGATGTTCGAGAAGTGAAGGTGCTCAATTCGGCCAAAACACCGCCATTTTATATCAATAAGGATGAAGATGTTGATGAGAACACCCGGTTGCATTACCGTTACCTGGATTTACGCCGAGATAAGATGCGTCAAAACCTGGAGCTACGTCACCGGGTGGTAAAATTTATCCGCGATTACCTGGATGAGCGCGGGTTTATTGAGGTTGAGACACCCATCCTATTTAAGACGACCCCTGAAGGGGCGCGGGATTATCTGGTCCCTTCCCGGGTTCACCCCGGTCAATTCTATGCTTTGCCTCAAAGCCCCCAACAGTTAAAGCAGATGTTAATGGTGGGTGGAATCGAGCGGTATTTTCAAATTGCACGCTGTTTCCGCGATGAGGACCAGCGCGGCGACCGTCAGCCCGAGTTTACCCAACTTGATCTGGAAATGTCCTTTGTTGAGCGTGAGGACGTGATGAGCTTGATCGAGGAAATGTTCACCAAAATGGTAGCTGAGGTCGTGCCACACAAGCGTGTTCTGGCTAAACCATGGCCGCGTTTGACTTACCTGGAGGCTATGTCTCGTTTTGGGAAGGATAATCCAGATATACGTTTCGGACTGGAGCTCAAGGACATTACCGATCTGGTAGCTGCCAGCGGGTTTAAGGTCTTTGAAAGCGTGGTAGCCAATGGCGGGTTCGTGCGTGGGTTGAATGCCAAAGGCCTCGGTGAATATAGTCGCGCTCAAATCGATGAGTTAGCCGAGGTGGTTAAGAAATATGGTGCAAAAGGGCTGGCATATCTGGCAATTTCAACGAACAATGACCAGCGCTCTTCTTTTTCAAAGTTCTTGACGGCTGAAACGCTGCAGGCTGTGATGGAACGGCTGGAGGCTGAGCCTGGCGACTTGTTATTATTCGTAGCCGACCAACCGGCAACAGTTTTTGAAGCATTGAGCCGCCTGAGAGTCCTTTTAGGAGAGCGACTGGGTCTGGCAGACGCGGATGTTTTGGGTTTTTGCTGGGTGGTGGATTTCCCTTTTGTGAACTGGAATCCTGAAGAAAATCGCTGGGATCCCAGTCACCATTTGTTCACAGCCCCAATGCCGGAGGACCTTCCGCTTCTGGATTTAAACCCAGGGAAAGCACGTGGCCAACAGTATGACCTGGTGCTAAATAACTACGAAGTCGGTGGAGGCTCGATTCGAATCCACGACCGCCAGCTGCAGGAAAGGGTCTTCAAGCTGATCGGTCTGGACCCCGAAGTAGCGCGCCAACGCTTTGGGCACATGCTGGAAGCGTTTGAATATGGGACGCCACCGCATGGCGGAATTGCCCCGGGCATCGACCGGATTTGCATGATCCTTGCTAACGAGCCGAATATTCGTGAGGTGATTGCTTTTCCGAAAAACCAGATGGCCCGCGATGTAATGGCGGACGCGCCATCACAGGTAGAGGCAGTGCAACTTAAAGAGCTGCATATAAAGCTTGACCAATAAAGGAGTACCTTATGTCATTAATCGTCCCTGTTGAAAAGATCTCTGAATACGAAGGTCAGGAAATAACCATCCAGGGGTGGGTTTACAACCGGACCGATAAAGGAAAGCTGGTTTTCTTGCTTGTGCGGGATGGGTCTGGGTTTGTGCAATGCGTTGCATTTAAGAATGACCTGTCCCCTGAGCTGTTCGACCAGATTGCCCATTTGCCACAGGAATCAGCGGTGATCGTGAGTGGTACCGTGCGAGCCGACAAACGCGCCCCGGGCATCCCTGGTGGCTATGAAGTTGGCATTAAGCACGTGGATCTCGTCCAGATCGCGAATGAGGATTACCCGATGGCGTTGAAGGAGCATGGGGCAGATTTTGCACTCGATAACCGCCACTTCTGGATCCGTATGCCGAGCCAATGGGCGATCCTGCGTATCCGAGCGACTGTGATCAGTGCCATTCGTGAATGGCTGGATACAAATGGGTTTATCAACATGGATACCCCCATCCTGACGCCGGCGGCTTGTGAGGGGACCACCACGCTTTTCGAGACGCCCTATTTCGATGAAGGTGTAGCTTATCTGGCCCAAAGCGGACAGCTCTATAATGAGGCCAATATCTTCGCATTCGGTAAGGTGTATTGTTTCGGGCCAACTTTCCGAGCCGAGAAATCCAAAACGCGGCGACATCTCACCGAGTTTTGGATGGTTGAGCCTGAGATTGCTTTTTGTGACCTGGATGGCTTGATGGAAGTTGCGGAACAATTTGTGACGTTTATTGTTAAGCGTGTGTTGAAAGAACGAGAACCAGAGCTGCGATCATTGGGACGGGACATAACCGTTTTACAGCAGATCGAGCCACCTTTCCCGCGCATCTCATATGACAATGCCCTCAAAATGCTGGAACAAATCCGTGATGAAGAGCAGGAGGCAGAACAAAAAGAGCTTTTAAAGATCGATTGGGGTATGGATTTCGGCTCGCCTCATGAGACCGAGCTCACCGCGCGTTTCAGCAAACCGGTCTTCGTCTATGGATATCCAACCCAGGTAAAAGCATTCTATATGGAACCCTGGCCTGACCGTCCGGAGGTTTGCAAAAGCGTAGATCTTTTGGCTCCTGAAGGATATGGCGAGATTATTGGAGGCAGTGAGCGTATTTTCGACCACGATTTGTTATTACAGCGACTGCATGAGCATAACCTGCCAGAAGAAGCATTCAAGTGGTACCTGGAGCTGCGGCAGTACGGCAGTGTACCGCATAGTGGCTTTGGGATGGGCGTGGAGCGCCTCGTTACCTGGCTATGTGGGATCACTCACATCAGGGAGACAATCGCTTACCCTCGGACTATCAAGCGCGTATATCCGTAAGGATTTATTAATCCAAAATCACCTACACATTGCATTTCTTTTGTGGTATAACACGCATACCCTGCTGTGCGCGTGATGCTGCACTCCGGTTTTGAGCCAACACTCTCTAATAGGGTTCCAATCTTCCGTTGGTAACGCGATAGGCTTCGGCCAAGGCGGAGCTCTGGAGGCGGAACCCAACCTGCGAAGGCAGGTTCAAAACTTCGCTGCACACGGCATGGTGGGGTTTTTTCAAACGCCTTAGAGGCGATGAAAAACCAACATGACGTCTCCCGGGTTAATCGACTTAGGAGACGTCATGTGGTATGTGAAGAGGGATAAAAGAGAGATATGGTAGAAAAAGCAGAATGTCCTTCATGCGGTTCTAAGATAAACGTCGGCTCTAATCCCAGGCTGGGTCAACTTTTCAAATGCCAATTCTGTTCCTCAGAGCTTGAAGTAGTCTCACTGAATCCCGTGGAACTCGATTGGCCTTACGACGAGGACGAATTCGATGAGGATGATGATTTGGATTATGAAGAATAGTTAGACTTTCCGATCCGGACTTAATTGTTTAACCTCTATCGAACATAGAACATGAACACCAGGCCGGCAAGCAGGGACAGTAAGGCTCCGAATAAAAACGGGGCAGATGGACCAAACCCAGTCCAGCCTCCAATCCCTTGCCATAAAACCCCAGCGATGATTGAGGCAGGCAGCGCTGCAAATCCTACTGAAGCATAAAAGATACCATAAGCTGTGCCGCGTTGGGACGCAGGGACGAGGTCGGCAATTAATGCCCGGGCGGTGCCTTCTGTGAGGGCGTAGTATATCCCATAAAAGGCGAATAAAACCCAGATCTGAGCGCCGGTATGAGCCAGCGCGAAGCCGATATATATAATGCCATAAATCAGCCAACCTGTGAGTACAAGGGCGCGCCTTCCGATGCGATCGGATAAAGATCCCGCAGGGCTAGATAATAAGGCGTAGACTGCATTGAATGTCAACGACATACCCATTAGCTGGATCACATTCAGGCCGCGTTCCTGGCCACGCAAAATAATAAAAGAGTCTGAGGAGTTCCCCAAAGTGAACAAGATTACAGCCAGCAAGAAAAACTTGAACCGTTTATCCGCCCCAGCCCAGGTCAACCTCGGGGAGGCGATGCCTTTACTGGCGGTAGCGACTTCGCGGGCTCCCAGTGCGAGGATAATCACACCCAGGAAAGCCGGAATGATGCTGGCCAGAACCAGGCGTTGGAAGGTGAGTTTTGTCAAATCTACCGCTTTAGCTTGAGTCACCCAGATGATGTAAGTGGCGATAGATAGGCCTACAAATGCGCCGGCTGTGTCACCCGCCCGGTGCAAACCAAACGCCAGGCCACGCCGGTCGGCAGGCACACTTCCGGCTAAGAGTGCGTCGCGCGGAGATGTGCGGATGCCTTTGCCCAAACGATCCGAAAAACGGACAGCAAGCACCAATCCCCAACTGTTCGCAAAATAAAGGAACGGTTTCGACAGCGCCGAAATCGCATATCCAATTACCGTCAGGGCTTTGCCCTTGCCCAGGCGGTCAGCCAGGACACCAGAATATAGTTTTAATATGCTGGCAGTTGTCTCTGCAATGCCGTCAATCAACCCCACGACCGAAGTGCGCACCCCCAGGACGTTAAGAAGGAAAAGCGGGATAAGATTGGTAAGCATTTCTGACGAAACATCGGTCAGAAATGACGTTAAAGTTAGTACCCAAACATTCACCGGAAGGCGACGAAGAGCGGATTTTTCGGTCTTTGGAGTATTCATGGCGACACTCTGTCAGATTAAATTTGCCCAACTATACATCCGAAAAGTATATACAGCAAGTGAAAAAGGATTACAATCTATATTAAAAGATCCGACGATAGCATAAGGAGGAATACAGGCATGAAACACAGGAGCTATACTTTGCTTGTTGCAGGAGTTTCTCTGGCGCTGAGCATGGTAGCGTGCAATTTCCCTGGCCCAAGCGCTCCGACACCTTTCGCTTTCCCTACTCCCACAAAGACGATGAAAGCCGTAACCAGCCCTACTGTGTCACCGACACCCCAGGTAATTCCGACTTTGGCGCCACCTCCATCGGCGACCGCTCCCGCTCAACCCGTGGAAATACCGAGCTTAACGCCGGTTCCGGTCATTCCTACTGCCACACAAATACCTCCTACACCTATTCCAACTCAAACAACCGTCCCAACCGTTTCTTATGCTGGTCCAGGGCAAAGGAAGGGGGTCAGTATTTCCGCCGGTTACATGACCGTGAAACCGGTGATCAATGCTGATTTCAGCGACTGGAACTTCCAAAAATATCCAGTTAATTATGTGGTTTTCGGTTCAAAGAATTGGACAGGCAGCGCCGACCTTTCGGGAAAACTGATGGTTGGGTGGGATAATGATAAGCTCTATATAGCGATCAAGGTATTAGATGACACTTATGTGCAAAATGCCCATGGAGCCCAACTCTATAAAGGGGATAGTCTGGATATCTTGTTAGACACCAACGTCGCCAGCGATTATTATCTGCAAGCTTTGAGTGGCGATGATTTCCAATTGGGGATTTCTCCGGGATCACCGCAACCGGGGAACAACATGGAAGCCTATCTCTGGTATCCCAAAGCTCGAGCTGGCTCCTTATCGGACGTAAAGATTGAGGCATTCCTGCTGGATGACGGATACCGGTTGGAAGCAGCAATCCCATGGTCGACTCTTGGGGTGACACCTCATGCAGGTCAACATTTCGGGTTCGCATTCTCGTTATCAGATGATGATCAGCCGGGAACAACTATCCAGCAGAGCATGGTTTCTACCATTCCAAACCGCCAATTGACAAATCCCACCACCTGGGGGGACCTAACGTTGGTTAAATAAACTTCAGGGGCGGTCCGTTTAGTGTGAAGTACACTTCAATAGACCGCCCCTGGTGATGCTGCACTCCGCAGTGCAAGAAAATTTAGAACAAGACAGAGGCCAGCTCGTTACGGTATTGGCGTATGAGTGGGTGACTTTCTCCGAGCAGCTCGAATATCCCCAGGATTACGCGTCGGACTTCACCTTCTCGGTAACGCTTTTCCTGACGTAGAATGTCAAGTAGACCATCAAGTGTGGCTGGAATATTGCCACGTTGGAACAAGCGCATAGAATTGCGGTAGGCTGCGTCCAAATTATTTTCATTTTCCATATCACTGGCAGTTAGATTTCCATATTCCAGGCGCACCAGCGCGTCAGTTAGAGGTCGAATGGTCTCGGCACTAGAATATTCGCGGCTGGCAGGGAAATTGCGCAGCAACCCTTGACACTCAATAGCACGTCCTTGAATGAGCAGGCTCTTTACCAGCCCTAGCTGTGCGACTGTGTTATCAGGGGTTTTCTCTAATACTTCTCTAAATGCTTTTTCAGCGCTCTTTGGCTGCTGCATTTGAAATAAGGAAATAGCCTTCTCCAGGGTTAAATCGTCCTGGGATGGGACTAGAGTGCGCAGAAACTCACGTACCTTCGGCTCAGGTTGAGCGCCGGTAAATTCGGCAACCATCTTACCACCCTTAAAGGCTTTTACAGCTGGTATGCTGCGGACCAGAAAGCGCAGGGCCAGGTTGGGATTGTCATCTACATTAACCCTCGCCAGACGGAAACTACCATTGGCTTCCTGAGCGGTCCTTTCCAGGATAGGTCCCAAGACACGGCAAGGAACGCACCATTCGGCCCAAAAATCAACAACAACTGGCGCCTGTTGTGAATACGCCAGGACTTCGTAATCGAAATCAGCTTCGGAAACATCAACAATAAAATCGGATGCCATCATTATGTATTCTCCCGTCGGTCTAGATATTCTATAGTTAAAATCTCACCAATCATAGCAAATTATCGTAAGAATCGCATATAAATTTCGGATGGGCTTTATAAGAAATCTATTCATCATCACCTGGATCAACCATCCCGGGTTGTTCGATATCAATAACTTCGCCATGGAGATTGATTCGGATCTTAAAACCTATCATACCCATGTAGGCCCGGCCCTCTTCGGGTAACCCCGTTTCTAACAGATTTTCGAACTGTCTGTCCATGTTCTTGATCTGCGTCTCGATCATCGCACGGGAGAATATGTCATCCTGGCCAAGCATTTTGGCAGTTTGGTCAGTGATCAGATCTTCATGCCCTGCGATCATCTCACGCATTGCTTCTAAAACTTGAAGATCCACCTGTTCCGAGGGGATATGGCGGTGAAAGCCATCGTCATCCACTACATAGAAAGGTTCACCTCCTACGTAAGTTACTCCCACCGGGCGATCTTTTTCGTCGACGATCAGACCGAGAAAAACGGGCTTGTGTGTCATCCCTGTATCCTGAAAATTCGAATAATCCTAATATATATTACGAAATTACATCAACAATAGTTCCATAATTTTCGTAAACATCTAGCTGGTCTGGTGATACGACGGGCACAGTCCAACGGTAGATCCACTTGGCGGCTTTGGGTGTCAGGTTTACGCAACCATGGCTGCGCGGTCGCCCAAAATTGTTGTGCCAATATGTGCCGTGAAATGAAATCCCGGATTCTGTAAAAAAGCTAATCCAGGGTACACCGGGCAAATCGTAGCCATCATAAGCCAGATTACCGGCTGCCATATGGCGAGATGGTCGTTTGTGAAAGGTAATAAACCTACCGGGTGGGGTGGCAAAGTTGCCATTGCTAAATTGGGCGCCGGTTGCCGCGCGTGTCATGAATACTGGACGATCCAATTCGTATGCAATGACAACCTGTTCGGCTGTCCGAACTTCGAGACGCTTACCGACCGGGGGTATCTCCGGAGAAATTGGGGTTAGCTCGTCAGTGGGTAACACCCGCAAGTGTCTGGCTGGAACATAAACCTCCTCATTCCACCGATCTTCGAAAATATGATACCAGGGCTCGCCTAATAAATTGTACTCCAGACTCATGATCCAATAAGTGGTTTCATAATAAAAGCGAAAGGCAACCGGGAATTCTTTGGATGCCCCGCGATGCGCATCGGTGAATGGTACAGTGACTTCAGCCAGGATTCCCTTGGAGGGGATATCGGTTACGGGTTGGTTAAGTTGAGTGCGCACCGGCTGGATGACACCAGAATGGATGTAGCCTTCATCGCCAATTCGGTACCATACGCGATTAAAAGCTGGCTCCTCATCTCCTATCGTTACTTCCGTAATCGGGAGCACCATATCCTTCCAATAATCACGCAATATTTCCGAGCTGAATGAAGGTTTTCGATAAAGATTGACCGTATCGACGACGACTCGTCCTTGTTCTTCTGGATTCAAAGGATTGAAACCGAAAATTGTGGCTGAAAATAAACCAAAAAGGCTCACCCCGCTCAACTTTAAAAAATCACGCCGGGAAATGGTTTGGGAAATGCGAGCTGGTAGGATTACCAATGACATTAGGCTGCTAAGGCGCGTGCGGCAAAAGTTGGGTTAATTGTGTACGTTGACGACTGTGCCTACTGTAGACCAATTGAAGAGCCAGCCTGCATCTACTGTTGGGAGGTTAACACAGCCGTGACTCATCGGGTGACCGAAGTTGTGGTGCCAATAGGTGCCATGCAGCCCATATCCCTTGTAAAAGTACATTACATAAGGAACATTGGGCAGATTATAGCCGGGTCCAGACATATTGGCATAGCGATATTTCACATAGATATAAAAAGTGCCGGTGACAGTGGGGTGTAACCAGGTGCCTGAGGAGACAAGAAAGGTGCGGACTAACGTATCCCCTTGCATGGCATAGGCGTGTTGGCTTGATAAATCTACGTCTACCCAGTGTTCAGTATCGCCAACCCCACGTGGGCGCTGCCCAATCTGAGGCGCCTGAGTCGGCTTTGGGCGGCGGGTTGGTTTAGGGGTTGGGGGAGGCGTTTCCGTAGCAGAAGGCGCCGCAGTGGGGGTATTGGTGGGAAGCGCGGTTGGTGTTTGCGTGGAAGTCGGGGTATATGTATTGGTTGGGGTAAAAGTCGGAGTGAATGTTAAAGTGGAGGTTACAGTGGGAGTGTTTGTACTTTTTTCGACTTTTATCTGCGCTATGGGCGCCGGGCTGTCTTTTGTAAAGGCAAACGAAAAAGTTGGTGAGCCAAACCAAACCAACAGGCTTACTACCAATATGATCGCTACCAGGGCCCAAGGGAGTACAGCTGGACGGGATCTAACCAGAGCTTCAGAGGCTATGGGTTGGGCGATAAGAGGCTTGCGAGGCGCTGGCTCTGGTTCTGCACCAGCCCGCACGCGGGAGATGGCCCAATGCATGCCTTTGCGAGCACGCTGGCTGTTTGGGTTTATTTCGAGGGCCCGTGTTAAGTATGCCAGGCTTGCGCGCGGGCTGGCGGTGGAGGCAAGGATCAACCACGGTTCTTCACGCTGTGGGTTAAGCGCAACTGCTTTTTCAGCCCAACGGCGCGCCTCACGGCGGTTCCCTTTGCTAAGCGCTCTTTGAGCTTGTTCAAGGGCGTAAGAAAATGTGTCTTGATCGGGGTTCATGGAGTGGGCTGGGTAGTTGATGTTGTCGTGTTAGTGGTGGATGTTGTGGGTTGAGCAGTTGTCGTTGTAGGTTGAGTAGTGGCCTGGATCGAAATATCTTCGTTGTGGATATAACAGAGGATGCCTTCCGCAATCCCCTTGGCGGCTAAATCGGCATGCTGGGTCAGGACTTGGCGATCCAGGTTTAAGAAACCTGTTTCTATAATTGCCGAGGTGGTGTTCTCGTCAATTTCTCCGAAGGCATGGTAGCTGGTCATGTCGGAGGTTACGCTGGTGCTGTGCAATGGCAGGGCAGTAATCTGGCCATACCGGCTGCGCAAACAGGCGGTCAGCCGGGCCGCTCTTTCCGGGTGAGGGTTAGCCATAGCGGCAGCTACTTTAAACCCAGTAGCTTGATTGTTAATAAAATCGCACGAGTCAGCATGGATAGAAACCAACACTGAAGCCTGGTAACCTTGCAGCATAGGGTCGAATTCATGCAGCACTTCGACATCCAAGCCTTTCGCTACCAGGTATTTTTGAACCAAAGAAGCGATATTCTGATTGACTTGGGTTTCTTGAAGTCCGTCGGAGCAGACGGAGCCCGAGTCGTTGCCCCAATGTCCGGCGACCAGGCCAACGAGCGGACGAGCGCGCGGAGTGGGCGTTACGCCTTCGGCAAGCTGTGATTGGGGTTGAAGCGGGGGTTGAACTGCTGAATTTCCGCCAACCCCTTGGGTTGTGTTGCTGTTGCGCAGGCTGGCAGGCGTCCATGCAGTAAATAGTGTCGCGATAATGAATGCTACTGCGATGACAACTTCCAAATGATACAAAGTACCACGATTACGTCGAGAGGCGACTTGTGAGGTGGGTGGGGAGGGGGCGATGGGCGTTTCCATTCTATGCATACTACCTTAATTGTGCGTTGTTTGCAAGATAATCTTACACGCATGCAACCTTTATGCCACCCACTGGGCGAGAACCGCTCTATTCAAAAAATCCCTGCGATTTGTCGCAGGGACAGTCTTTGAAACACATGTCTCAATACATCCCCCAATCAGCGCCGGCCCCCTCTTCCATCATTGAGAAATCCCACATTTCCAGACCTAATTCAATCCTCACTGGACGATTCAGGCCACTTTCGGCTTTCTGACGAGTGGCTTCCAACATCGCAGGTCCATAAGGGCAATATGGCGTCGTCAGGATCATGTTTACTACCGCCTGATCGTCAGAGATTGTCAGGTCGCGGACTAAACCGAGCTCAATAATGTTTAAGCCGATTTCCGGATCTACCACTTCGCGCATTTTCTCCCGAAACGGCTCGATCAATTCTGGATGGGTGCTTTCTGCCTGCCAGATGACTTTGGAGGGAGTTTCTGGATCGGAATTCTGGTTCATATCGCTTGTTTCTCCGTTAAAGCTGTGACCGGTACTGTATAAGTACAGTTTTTATCCCCTTGAAGCATACACTTGATTTTCTCAGCAGGGACCGACAGCACCGTGGAAATCAAGGTCTGGTCCACTGAGCAGACCTCAGGGTGGTTCTGACCAATGTGAAAATAGGGACAGTTCGATTCGCGGATTTGATAGGTATCGCCTTGTTTTACCCAATCTGCCGTAAACCCTTCGCCGGTCAACAGATGGGTGACAATATTCAGACGCTCTTCAATCGGTAATCCGTCCAGCTCTTTTACATAACCAGCCGCCAGGTTTTCGGCCATTTGGGCGAACAGTCGTGAAACCATCGGTTGAGGAAGTGTACCTTTAAGCTGGTCCAATAGGCGAAGTGTCAAGCGTAAGTAGCGAGTAGGGAATCGCTCCCGGCCTTCTTCGGTCAAGAAGTATTGCCGGCGTGGACGCCCTACTCCATGACGTTCCTCAGCGGATCCTACCAGGCGATCGGCCAGTAATCTTGTAATATGGTGGCGGACTGAGATGGGGTTTATGTCCACAGCTACTGCTAGCTCCTTGATTGTACAGCGTTCTCTTAGAAGCAGCGTCTGGAGCACACGTTCACGAGTACTTTTTGCTTGATCTTGATCTACAAACATAACCTGTCTCACTTCTACTGATAAAAGCCTAATCCAATGTAAAGCAGTATAGCATGCCGTTAAATTTTTGTCAATATTTAAGATTATTATGGTAAATATTATTGACTGTGAGCCAGTTCCCTGCTATAATGCAGCTAATTTACTAGATATTTATGCTAAATATTGACGCAAAATGTCTGCGCTGCTATAATGGCGCAGTTTTGAAAAAGGAGTCATCATATATGTCCGAATTAGAAATCCGCAATTTACACGTCGCTATCGACAGTCACGAGATACTTAAGGGTGTAAACCTGACTGTCAAGCAAGGCGAGGTGCACGCACTAATGGGACCAAACGGCACCGGAAAATCTACGCTGGCTTACACCCTGATGGGGCATCCCTCGTATCAGGTTACCAAGGGTGAGGCCTGGTTCAAAGGCCAGAATATTCTGGAGCTAAAGCCAGATGAGCGCTCACATCTAGGCATGTTCCTGGCTTTCCAGTACCCGGTAGCGATCCCGGGTGTGACAGTCGCAAATTTTCTACGCACTGCCATGAATTCGCACCGCAAAGCGCACAACCCCGAGGATAAAGGAATATCGATTCCGGAATTCCGCCGCCTACTCAAGGAAAGGATGGAGTTGCTAAAAATGGATCCGGCTGTGGCTGGGCGATATTTGAACGATGGTTTTTCAGGCGGAGAGAAGAAACGCGCTGAGGTGCTGCAAATGGCTACCATGCAGCCCGAGATGGCAATTATGGATGAAACGGATTCCGGCCTGGATATCGACGCTTTACGGATCGTTTCTGAAGGCGTCAATGCGCTGCGCGGCCCTGGATTAGGTGTGCTGGTGATCACGCATTATTACCGTATTTTGACCTATATCAAGCCAGATTTTGTGCATATTATGCTCGATGGCCGTATTGTTGAGACGGGCGGTTCTGAACTGGCACTTCACCTGGAAGAGAAGGGCTACGAATGGCTGCGCGAGCGCGACGATGCGGTTCCAGCTTAAGCATTAGTGGTAATAAGACTGGTATTATTTGTTATGGAGGTATCTGATGAGTGACGCAAAGTTGTTGGAAGGCATTGGTGAGTATCAGTATGGGTTCAAGGATCCAGATACGTCTGTCTTCAAGTCCAAGAAGGGGTTGGATCGTGAAACTGTAGAGCAGATCTCTGCCATTAAGGGCGAGCCGCAGTGGATGTTGGATTTCCGTTTAAAGGCGTTAGAGCATTTCCAGAAGCGGCCGATGCCCACTTGGGGTGGGGATCTGTCTAAACTCAACCTGGACGAAATCTTCTTCTACGTCAGACCAATGGATAAAGAAGGCCGGTCGTGGGACGATGTACCGGATGCGATTAAAGGCACTTTCGATCGTCTGGGTATCCCCGAAGCCGAACGAAAATTCCTGGCAGGGGTAGGCGCCCAATATGAATCAGAGATGGTCTATCACAAGATCCAGGAGCACCTGGCCGAAAAAGGAGTGATCTTCCTGAGTATTGAGGATGGGTTGCGCCAGCACCCCGATTTATTCCGCCAGTATTTCAGCACGGTGATCCCGATCGAGGATAACAAATTTGCCGCGCTCAACAGCGCGGTCTGGTCGGGTGGATCATTCATCTATATCCCTAAGGGCATCAAAGTGGATTTGCCCTTACAGGCGTATTTCCGTTTGAATATGGCGAACATCGGCCAGTTTGAGCGAACTTTGATTATCGCTGATGAGGGCTCGCAGGTGCACTATGTGGAAGGCTGCACGGCTCCCATATACACGACCGACTCTTTCCACAGCGGCGTGATCGAGATTGTGGTGAAGAAAGGCGCCCGCGTACGCTACACTACCATCCAGAACTGGTCTACTAACGTATACAACCTGGTCACGCAGCGCGCCATGGTGCACGAAGGCGCGACCATGGAGTGGGTGGACGCCAACCTGGGCTCTAAGCTGACGATGAAATATCCATCTTGCTACCTGATTGGCCCGGGGGCGCATGGTGAAATCCTTTCGATGGCATTTGCGGGACCCGGGCAGCACCAGGACGCCGGCGGAAAGGTGATTCATGTCGCGCCCCATACCAGCAGCAAGATCACTTCTAAATCGATCAGCAAGGGGACCGGCCGAACTTCTTATCGCGGTCTGCTCAAGGTGTACAAGGGTGCATACGATGTCCGTTCGAACGTGGTATGCGACGCTCTGCTCCTCGACGATAAGGCTCGTTCCGATACATACCCATCTATCGAAGTGGATGAGGAAGATGTGACCCTCGGCCACGAAGCTTCGGTATCCAAAGTTGGTGAAGAGCAGCTCTTCTACCTGATGAGCCGCGGCCTGACTGCAGAACAAGCCACTACGATGGTAGTGTCTGGCTTTATCGAGCCATTAGTCAAAGAACTCCCGATGGAGTATGCGATTGAAATGAACCGTCTGATCCAATTACAGATGGAAGGTTCCATCGGTTAATCAACTCAAGGAAAAACATGCCTACCAGAACCATCGTAACCCGCACCCGTCGGGCTGAACGCCCAGAATCAACAGAATTTACCTTTACGCGAGACATGCTCCCAACCATCCCGGGCAATGGCGCTGTGTCTGATTTTATAGAAGACTATCGCTTGAGGGCCTGGGAGGCGTTCGAACGGCTCCCACTGCCTTCAACCAGTGAAGAAGCCTGGCGTCGCACCGACTTACACGGCATGCCAGCCGGAAGTTTTCAGCTGCCCATTTCAGGTGCGTATGAGGATCTCCCGCCTGCACCGCGAGAGTTGTTAAATCCACTGGTCGGCGACCAACACGGTGGGCAAATCATGCTTTTACCGGGTGGTGTGCAAACCACTCTTGACCCGGCACTGGTTGCTCAAGGTGTGGTCTTCACTGACCTGGGTACGGCTGAGCGGCAGAACGCAGACCTGCTAAAAATGATTCTGGGGAAGGTAGTGCGCATTGATGAGGGCAAATTTGCTGCCCTTGCGGGGGCAATGGCGCAAAGCGGCGTTTTTATATATGTGCCTCGTGGAGTTCAGGTTGACCAACCTTTACATAGTATCCTGTGGGGACCTGGTGCCCACCTGGCTTATGCCTCGCATATCCTGGTTTGGGTGGAGGATGGCGCCTCGCTGACATATGTACATGAAGCGGCTTCGCCAACTGAGCCAGATGGACAGTCGCTACACGCAGGGATTGTGGAAATCCAGGTTGGAGCAGGCGCAAGCTTGCGCTTTGTCGAGCTCCAGTCCTGGGGCGAGCATGTCTGGAACTTCAGCCACGAACGCGCCAGGGTGGGACGAGATGGTAACCTGGATTGGATATTCGGTGCAGTTGGCAGTCACCTGACCAAAAATTTCTCTGATCTGGATCTGGTTGGCCAGGGCGCAACTGGGCGAATGTCTGGTTTTTACTTCACTGACGGCGGACAGCACCTGGACCACGACACCCAGCAGAATCACCTGGCCCCAAATACCACCAGTGACCTGCTCTTCAAGGGCGCATTGAAAGACCATAGTCGCTCAGTCTGGCAGGGCATGATCTATGTGGCACCGGGTGCTCAAAAGACGGATGGTTATCAAGCCAACCGAAACCTGGTGCTCAGCCCGAAAGCACATGCCGATTCAATCCCCGGACTGGAAATCCTGGCCGATGATGTACGCTGTACACATGGGGCGACAGTTGGTAAAATAGACTCGGAACAAGTATTCTATCTGCGCAGTCGTGGAATTCCAAACGAGGAAGCTGAACGCTTGATTGTGGAGGGTTTCTTCGATCCCATTATGCAACGTATCCCTTTTGAGGGCGTGCGTACTCGCTTTCAGTCTGCTATTATTGACAAGATGGCTTAATCGGGATTGAAGAAGATAGCATGGTGATTAATCGGCGAGGCGGTATTCAAAACGGCTCGCCTTTAGTATTTTCGATTCGAGAAAAAAACAGGGAGAGAAGAGGAGGCAAGATTGCCAGGACTTTACTTTACTAGCGCACCAAATTGGGAAGAAGCGTACGCGGTCGGAGATCGGGTGGAAGTCTTTTGCGACCATGATAAAAATGGCAACCGGGTGCGCGATTGGTTGGAGGGGACCGTCGTGCAGGTGGACCCGAAGATGCTCGCGATCCAATTCCAAGAAAACGTTTATTTGACCGATGGTTGGATGGTGCCTGACCACGTATTATGGTGTCCTAAAGACTCGCATAACATCCGGCGCGCCCTGCGCAAGCGCCGGCGCCCTCGGCCACGACCGGTTAAAGGTGAATTCTAAAATGCTGGATGTTACTCGTATCCGGTCTGATTTTCCAATATTAACACGTGAAGTTCGGCCAGGAGTTCCTCTGGTCTACCTGGATTCGACAGCCACGAGCCAGAAACCCCTGGCTGTGATCCGGGCGATGGATGAATTCTATCGCCATTCTAACGCCAACATCCATCGTGGCATCCATACCCTGGCAGAAGAAGCCACCGCAAAATATGAAGCGGCGCGTCAGAAAGTGGCGAAATTTATTGGGGCGGCCTCACCGCGCCAGGTTATTTTTACACGCAACACGACTGAGGCGATAAACCTGGTAGCATTCACATGGGGTCGCGCCAACCTCCACCCTGGCGAAATAATCGTGCTTACCGAAATGGAGCACCATTCCAACCTGGTGCCATGGCAGATCCTGGCGGCGGAAAAGGATATTCGTCTGGAATTCATCCCGGTTGGCGATGATGGTTTGCTAGACCTTAAGGCGTACCAGAAACTGCTCGAGCTTGAGCCGCGCCTGGTTTCTTTTACACACATGTCCAACGTCCTGGGTACGATTACACCGGCTGCGCAGATCATTCAAATGGCGCACCAGGCAGGAGCTGTGGCTCTGGTAGACGCAGCACAATCGGTGCCACATTTTATGGTGGATGTGCAAGCCCTGGATGCCGACTTCCTGGCGTTTTCCGGTCTCAAGATGTGCGGTCCAACGGGTATTGGCGTACTCTACGGGCGCAAGGAGCTGCTGGAGGCTATGCCGCCATTTATGGGCGGTGGGGAAATGATCCGGCGAGTGCATCTGCGATCGTTTGTTCCCCATGAGTTGCCCCATAAATTCGAGGCCGGGACACCCGCCATCGCCGAAGCAATTGGCCTGGGTGAAGCGGTGGACTATTTAACCTCGACAGGTATGGATGCGATTGCCGCTCATGAACGAGAGATTATAGCCTATACCCTGGAGCGCCTGGAAGAAATCCCAGGAGTCCAGGTCTACGGCCCAACTGCTGAGCACCGGGGGGGTGTGGCTGCATTCACCCTGGCTGGCGTCCACCCGCACGACATCTCGCAAATCCTGGATAGCCAAGGGGTTGCCATTCGAGCCGGGCATCACTGCGCTATGCCGCTGCATGAGAAGTATAACTTACCGGCCACCGCCAGAGCCAGTTTCTACTTATACAATACTTTCCAGGAAGTAGATAAGCTGGCCGAGGCGATTTATAAAGTTAAAGAAGTGTTTGGCTCATAAGACGTGTTGCTCGAATCGTGATTTGTGAAATATAAAACCAGATTTAAATTTATGGACGCAATTTATGGATGACCTCTATAGAGAACTAATAATCGATCGTTATAAAAATCCGCTTTATCGTGGAGAGCTGGAGCCCCATGATATTTCATTTGAGGATGAAAACCCTTTGTGTGGGGACTTTATTCGCATCGACTTGCGAGTTGATGAAGGTGGACGGGTGAAGGAAGCAGTTTTTTCTGGTCATGGATGCGCCATCTCACAAGCCTCTGCTGATTTGCTGATTGAGTCAGTCCATGGTAAGAATCTCGATGAAATCAAAACCCTCACCAAAGAAGATGTTTTGGAAATGCTGGGTCTGGAGTTGGGACCTGTGCGCTTAAAGTGCGCGCTATTGTCCTTGAAAGTTCTTAAAGCTGGGGCGTATGGCCTGGGCGAGGCCAGTGACGAATTGGTGGATTAAATAACCTCCCGCTTTGGCGGGAGGTTTTCTAGCGGGAGGGCAAGTGTATAATTACAAGCTTTTAGACCAGGGGCAATGTGAGTTTATAG
>Ga0315273_10002996_pt1 | contig 20264 bp, 22 predicted proteins | sample YL17G02_0_MG_FD_205753 | JGI IMG/M metagenome (GOLD analysis project Ga0315273, IMG submission 205753) | Sediment microbial communities from Yellowstone Lake, YNP, Wyoming, USA - YL17G02_0 | ecosystem: Environmental > Aquatic > Freshwater > Lake > Sediment | place: USA: Wyoming | collected... | reverse complement strand
CCTTTTTTAAATCAACCGGTAATTCATGAGCATGATTTTTATAATTTTGATCCTACAGTTTTTACAGCAAGGGATACAAATTTTATGGGGTATTGGCAACATTTAAAATACATAGAACAGGTATTATCCATATTAAAGGCTGAATACCTCCTTTCGCCGAGTGTTTATACTGAGGAGTATATTATGTATAAGGAACAAGTGATATCTCAAGAAACGGTAGCTCTTCATGTACGTCGAGGGGATTATGTAAGAATAAATGGGCATGTCTTAGAACCAATGGTTTATTATGTAAAAGCCCTGTCAAAAGTTGAAGGAAAGTTATTTATATTTAGTGATGATCTTCCTTGGTGTAGAGAACATTTTAAGGATGCTACATTTGTTGATCTTGATGATTATTTAGCATTTGATATATTTAGATTATGTAAGCATAAAATCATTGCTAATAGTACATTTAGTTTATGGGCTGCATTATTAAGGGATGATGGAATTGTTATTAATCCTTCTCAGTGGAGAGAAAGTTTAGAAGAGCAAACAAAATTAAGGGGTGGAGGTTTGATTAAAGATAATTGGATAACAATATAAGATTATGTTAATTCAAAATTTTGAACAGTATCTAACAAAAATTAAAGGAGCCATCCATGTAGGTGCTAATATTGGAGAAGAAAGATATTGGTATGTTAATAATGGGTTTTCGAAGGTTCTTTGGTTTGAACCTAATAAAGAGTTAATACCAATATTGGAGGATAATGTAAAAAAGTATGAAAATCATTTTGTATTTAATTTTGGTATTCATGATACACTTACTAAAGCAATACTTCATATTACAAATAATAAAGGACAAAGTTCATCAATTTTAAGATTAGGAACGCACGCTGATTCTCATCCAGATGTTTTGCATATAAAAGATCAGGTAATACAATTAAAAAGGTTAGATTCATTTTTTAATGAAACCAAAAGAAAAGTAACTGATTATAATTTTTTAAATGTTGATGTTGAAGGAGTTGAATTAAATGTACTTAAAAGTTTTGGTGATTATATTACTTTAATGGATTATATTTATGTGGAAGTACATACAGGGGAAGTTTTTAAAGGAAATTCTTCACTTATTGATGTTGATTCTTATTTAAATTCATATAATTTCATTAGGTTTATTACTAAAATGACAGGGGCTAAATGGGGGGATACTTTATACATAAAAAAAAGTCAATATGAAACATTACTTTAAACCATATACAAACAATCGTATTTTCATTGAGACTGGAACATCTAGTGGAGTGGGAGTTATTGCTGCACTTAATGCTAATTTTAAAGTGATACATTCTATTGAATTAGCAGAGTATTATTATATTCAAAGTCAGAAGTTGTTTTTAAATGAATTAGATGTTCATTTATATTTAGGTAATTCTGTAACAATATTACCTAAAATATTAAATAATATAGATGAGAAATGTACCTTTTGGTTGGATGCTCATTGGTGTGGTGGAAATGCAGGAGGTACTTTAGAGTATATTGTTTTGATGGATGAATTAAAAATTATAGCAAATCATCATATTAAAGAACATACTATTTTAATTGATGATATGCGTTTAGTAAGAAATAAACAAGCAGAATGGAATTCTTTTCCTTATACACAAAAAGATATTGAGTCTTTTATTTATTCAATAAATATAAATTATAGAATAAGTTATACATTTGGAGAAGTTGAAGATGATATATTAATAGCACAAATATGATAGTAGAAGATTTTAAAACTATGGTGCATCGGATTTCCGATTTTGAGCCTATCAATTATAAGGTAGATTGGAGATGGCAATTATTGGAGGAGTTGTATGAAAAGAATTGGCATCATACTGAACCAGTAGTCTATTCTAATATTCCACAGATAATACATCAAATATGGCTTGGTAGTGAACTTCCTGAAGGATATAAAGAATGGGCAGATTCATGGAAAAAATTTAATCCTAATTATACATATAGATTATGGACAGATAAGGATGTAGATGGATTAAAATTACCAAATCGTAAGGCATATAATGATATTACTAATCCTGGTCCAAAATCAGATATATTAAGATATCATATACTTAATAAATATGGTGGTATTTATATTGATACTGATTTTGAATGTTTACAGAGTTTTCAGAGTTTATCTCATCTTGATTTTTATACTTCAGTAGGGTATCCCTCTTCAATTGAAGTATACCCTGGATTAATGGCATGTATTCCAGGGCATCCTATTATTAAGAGATTAGTAGAAGAGATTGATAAGGTTACAGTGGCAGATATTTTAAAGAAAGGAATATTAAATGCAACCAGTTCTTATTTATTTACGGAGATATTTTTTGAAGTGGTAAATGAATATCAAAAAGGAATAGTAGCTTTTCCTCCTGATTACTTCTATCCTTATCCAAATAATTTTAAAGGATTTAAAAATATTAATGGTAAACGATATATTAAGGAATGTTCTTATGCAATACATTATTGGGAACAATCTTGGAATGGAGTAAAGATAAAACAAAAAATACCTATTGTTGGAGAGGATTGGATACAAGGAGAAAAATTTGTAAAAGTAGCGGATTCTGTATATTCACCTGTTAATAAGGCTGATGATGATTATGCCAAATATCCAAACACGTTTGATCCTTCAAATTTATTTGATGGTATTAACATTGTATATACTTGTACAATGTATTTAGCAAGATTAATCAGAATATTGAATAAACTACCTCAGAAATTTATAATATTAAATCACAATGGAGATCAGCATACAGAAGATGGGGTGATATCCACTTATGCTAATGGTATTAAGATAGCAGAAGAACCATATATATTAACTCCTAACATTATAAAGGTATATACTGTTAACCCAGATGTGGTCCACCCAAGAATAGAGTTACTTCCAGTAGGTATAGAAAATTCAATGTGGAAATCTCAGAAAAAGGAGATAATGAGTAAGTTAAGAAAACAAAATAGTGAAAGAACTGGATTTGTTTTGATGAATCATAGTATGAATACTAATAAGGAGGAAAGACAATTAGTTTATGATACATTTAAACCAATGCCTTGGGTTACTACCTATGATAAAACTACTTATGAGCAATTTTATAAATTATTAGCTACCTTTAAATTTGTATTTAATCCAATGGGTAATTGTTTTGATAATCATAGGATGTGGGAGGCTTGGTATCTTGGCTGTATTCCTATTACAAAGAGGTCTGTAATGACTTCTTTTTATGAGGACATGCCAATGGTTATTATAGATGATTGGAAGCAAGTAACAAAGGAGTATTTAATAAAGGAGTATGATAGAATCCAAAATATGAATTGTAATTTAGAAAAGTTATGGTTTCCTTATTGGAAAAATAAAATACAATCAATGATATGAAAAGTGTAGGAGTTATATGTGATTTAGAATTTACTAAGCACGCCCAGTTTAGAAGTTATTATCATGCTTTAATATTTTTGTATGGAGGGGTAAAATTAGTACGAAATATAAATGATTTATATAGTATAGATATTTTATTTATTGGTGGGCAAGATCATGGTCCACATATTGATATATATTCTATACCTGGATTTATAACCAGATGTAATGAATTAAATATTACAGTGGTCTTGTTTAGTGTTGAAAAAATATTTAATTCTTTGCATCCCATATCTGTTGAAAGGTATAAGTTAATAGCTAAATGTAACAGGTTAATTCATTACACCTATGATGTTGAGGATGGTAAAAAATTAAATACTAAATTGTTTAGAGTATGTTTATCCCAGCATTATCAAAATTATACAACAATAGCAGATAAAAAGAAAGATGCTATTGTGTTTTGTGGAGTGATGTATCCTTGGAGAAAAGAGTTAATAAAAGAATTAAGGAGTTGTATTTCAATCGATATACCAGAAAGGACGGATCATCGTACTTGGGAAGAATATTTACGTTTGATTGGGAATTATAGATTTGTACTTTCACCATTAGGGGATGCAAATGCTTTTGTTGGTAAATTTTATGAAATATTACTGGTTCATTCCATTCCAATACATCAAGTTAAATCGGATACTTTATTATATTATGATAGGGAGGCTAAATTTGATGATTGTATTTTCTTTGAGGGATTAAATGATTTAAAGGATAAACTTACGAATTGTACCATAGGGAATAGTTATAATAATATATGGTTAGAAGATGAACTTGGTAAACTATTAAAGGAGGATAATTTATTATGATAGTATATATTCAAATAGGAACAAATACAGGGGATGATGATTTTCTTATAAGAGTAAGAAGAGAACGTCCTGATTTAGTTATTCTTATTGAACCTAATAAGGATTGGAATAATATTATTCGTAAGAATTATAAAGGAGTTCCAAATTTAATTGTTCAGAATGTAGCAATAACAGAGAAATCACAAGAAATTGTTACCCTATATATTCCAAAAACTGATAAGAATGGGATAGCAATAAATGGTGTTGGATATGGAACAAATAATTTTTCTATATTACCTATGGATGATTGGGGGGAAGAATTAGTAGAATTAAAAGTTCCTGGTGTATCCTTTTCTGATTTATGTGATAAATATGCTATTAGAACAATTAATTTTCTTTCAATAGATACGGAAGGTTATGATGGGGAGATTATAAAATCCATTGATTTTAGTAAATATAATATTAAGGAAATTGAATATGAAACTTGGGATTTTCCTGAGGATTGTTTTAAGAGGCATGGTGATAAGAAAAAAGATTATGGTGTAAATGGAACTACCATAATAAATCAAGTTCTTACACAGGCTGGTTATAGAATTGAAAAAAGTCCTACTGATAGTATGAATAGAGTTGCTAAAAAAATATAATATGGAAAAGGTAAAAACATATTCTCAGGTAGGTCAAGATAAATGGATACTATCCTTATTTCCAAAAGGATATAAAGGTTTCTTTATGGATTTAGGATGTAATGATCCTCAAGTTATCAATAATACTTTACTTCTTGAAGAACAAGGTTGGGAAGGTGTTGCTTTTGATATAACAGATTTAGAAAAAGAATGGGTAAATAGAAATGCTTTATTTATATGTGCTGATGTTCTTTCTTACAATTTTTTAAACATAGGGTTACCTATGTTAATAGATTATGTAAGTGTAGATATTGATGCTATTGGTTCTAATCATCAAATAATGAAAACTCTCTTAGATTTAGGATTTGAGTTTAAAGCAATTACCATAGAACATAATTTATATATAAGTGAAGAATTTAATCAAAGAGAAAGATTACCACAGAGGGAATTACTTTTATCAAAAGGATATACTTTGGCTTATAGAGATGTAATGGATGATGATGGTCAATTTAATAAATTTGAAGATTGGTGGATTAATTCTAAATATATTACATTATGAAAACAGCATTAGTTTGTGGAGCAGGTGGTTTTATTGGATCATATCTTGTTAAAAGATTAAAGTCTGAGGGGTACTGGGTAAGGGGTGCGGATTTAAAGTATCCTGAGTTTTCTAAGACAGAGGCAGATGATTTTTATATTAAAGATTTACGATATTTAAATAATGTAGATACAGTTTTTAATGGAGGGTTTGATGAGGTTTATCAACTTGCTGCAGATATGGGTGGGGCAGGGTTTGTATTTACAGGGGAACATGATGCGGATATAATGCATAATTCAGCTCTCATTAATCTTAATATATCTAAGAGGGCTGTGGAGGTAGGGGTAGGAAAATTGTTCTTTTCAAGTTCGGCTTGTATGTACCCTGGATATAATCAAAGGGATCCAAATGATCATACTTGTGAAGAGTATACGGCTTATCCAGCGGAACCAGATAGTGAATATGGTTGGGAGAAAGTATTTAGTGAGAGGTTGTATTTAGCAACTCAACGAAATTATGGATTGAATGTTCGTATAGCAAGGTTTCATAACATATTTGGTCCAGAGGGAACTTGGGTAGGGGGAAGAGAAAAAGCACCTGCAGCGATGTGTCGTAAAGTGGCGGAGGCAGATCAAAGTATTGAGATATGGGGGGATGGAGAACAAACCAGATCATTCCTTTACATTGATGAATGTATAGAGGGAGTAAGAAGATTAATGGAGGCTCCTCAATCATTTGAACCTCTTAATATTGGTTCTGATGAATTGGTTACTATTAATCAATTGGCAAGAATGGCAATGATAATAGGAAATAAACATTTAACCATTGAACATATATCGGGTCCAGTGGGGGTAAGAGGAAGAAATTCTAATAATAAACTTATTATGGAAAAGTTAGGTTGGGTACCTAACTATCCATTAGTAAAAGGAATGGAATTAACTTATAAATGGATTTATAAACAAGTGAATGGAGAAGAGTAGAACCATAGTATTATTATTAAGATCAGGAGGTGATTTTAGTTTCCGTGATGTTGAACTTATTGTTTGGCATATCAACAATAAATGGAAGTCTTTAATACGTCCTAGAATTATATTACTTTGGGATAAGGCAAGTGTTTCCTATAATTTAGGGAATCTTGAGATACTTCCTTTACCCACAGACTTACCAGGAACCTGGGCTCGTATGTTTTTATATAGGCCAGAGATGGAACAATACAGACCTTTTCTTTATTTAGATTTGGATACTGCAGTTATTACATCAGTAGAAAATATATTTGATTTAGTGACAGATCCTTCTCAGGTTATTGTATTGGAGGATTTTTGGCAAGGAACTGGAAAGATAGCAACACCTGTTGTTTGGTTTCCTGCTAATTCTAATAAGATAAAAAAAGTATGGGATATGAAACATACTTTAGTTCCTGGTTTTAGAATGGATCATTTTTTAAGGAAGGTATTAGTTGTGGATAATTTTTGGCAAAGGCTTACTTCTTCAATAAAGGATTTTAAACCAAGAAGGGATTTAGTATTAGATCAACTACCACAGGGTGTTAATTTAATTTGTTTTCATGGGAAACCTCGCATCTTTGAGGCCGGGCATATACCTTGGGTTAATATGTACATAAATTCGTGGGAATGCTCAGGTGTCAGCGACGATCCCTTAGTTACTGTAATAATACCCTACAATATAGACCGAGGGTGGTTAAAAGACGCTATTCTAAGTGTACCAGAGGGTGTTCAATTAATATTAAGTCAGGGATATGGTAATTGGCCAGAAAATTTTAATAAAGTATTATCTCAAGCAAAAGGAAAATATATTAAATGGTTACATGAAGATGATATGCTTACTCCAAATGGTATTACTGATTCAGTAAAAGCAATTGAAGAACAAGGAGTAGATTTTATTCATGGAAATGTAATTGAAATAAGTAGGCAAAGAAAAACTAAGACTTTTCATATTCCAATATTATTGCATCCTACATTAAAAGACTTATTAAGAAAAAACACTTTACATAGTGCCTCAATGATGTATCGTAAAGAAGTATTTGATAAGGTAGGTAAATTGGATGAGACATTAAATGTAATGGAGGAATATGAGTTTAATTTAAGATGTTTAAAAGCTGGTTTAAAATTAGGTTATTGTTCATCTATGGTTGCTATTTATAGAAGACATGATAATCAAAAGGTTAGAATTATTCCTAAGATAGAAAAGGATAAGGAAAGAGAACAGGTTAAACAATTATTTCAATAATGGAAACAGTACCAATATTAATAACTGGTATTCCAAGAAGTGGAGCCACTATGGTTGCTGCCACTATAAATATTTGTGGTGCCTTTGGTGGGGAAATGTCTAAACGTGGAATGTATTGTAATGATAGAATAAGAGAAGATTTGGTTAAACCTTATTTAAAGGTGGTTGGGGCAGATGAGGATGCACAAAAGGATTTTCCAAAATATATAATGGATGTTGTAAATTGGAAAGATAAGGTTGAAAAAATAATAAGTGAGCAAGGATATTCTACAGGGGCATGGATGTATAAAGATTCAAGAATGGTTCAAATGTGGAAGGTATGGGATAAAGCATATCCTGATGCTAAATGGATAATTGTTCGCAGGAGAACAGGAGATATTATTGAATCTTGCTTAAAAACAAGATATATGAAAGCCTATGTAAGTAGGGATGGTTGGTTAAAAATGGTTCATGAATATGAAAAACAATTTGTAGAAATGATTACGGAAGGACTTAATTGTAAGGTGATTTGGCCAGAACGTATGGTAGATGGTGATTTTAAACAATTATATGAAACACTTGATTGGTTAGGATTAACTTGGAATCCAAAAGCATTAAATTTTGTAGAATCATTACTTTGGGGTAGTAGACTAAAAAGAAAGGAGAAATAATATGGCAGTAAGAACAAATGCAGAAGATGTATTAGCAATAATGGATGCTCCTGATATTGATGAAGATGTTGTAACATCTATGATAGAGGCAGCAAGTGCTGTTGTTGATATGGTATTTTATGGTGATACAACTCTTGGAGATACATTATTGTTAAATATTGAGAAGTGGTTATCAGCTCACATGGTAGCATCTTCATTAGTAAGATCTACCAGTAAGGAAACGGTTGGTGATGCCTCGTTAGAATATACTGGTAAGTGGGGAGGTAAATTAAGTTCTACTCCCTATGGACAAATGGTTCTTACTTTAGACCTTACGGGTAAGATGTCAAAGGCAGGTAAGGCAGGAGCAAGTATGTATGCTGTTAAAAGTTTTGATGAAGATGAGTAGTATAGAACAAATGTTGAATCGTAAATACAAGCAAAAATGTGTTTACTGGGGTAATCCAATTAATGATGGACAGGGGGGATTTACCTGGGATGATCCTATTGAATTATCTTGTCGTTGGGAAGAGATGAGGCAACTTTCATTAGATAATACAGGTGTAACTGAGAATTCTCGAGCGGTGGTATATTTATCACAAGATGTTGATGAAGAAGGGATGTTATATTTAGGTTTATTAAATGAATTAACTAATGCTCAGAAAGAGAATCCTAGGGAGGTAGATGCGGCCTTTTTTATAAAAAGATTTAGAAAAATACCTGCATTGGGTTCTACATTGGCTTATTTAAGAATAGCATATCTAACACCATCATTATCATTTGGAGGATTTTAAAATGGCTAAGACAAATACAGGTTGGAAAGGCAGGCAAATGATTTATAATAAGGCTTACCCTATGACTGGTATAGGAAGTTTTGAAAAGGTTATGGAAAATTTAAATATTAAACTTGCAGAAATTAAAGGAGGTACATTACAGGGTTTAATATTATCTGCTGCACTTATTAGAAGGGAAACTGAAACACAACCCCCGGTAACTCCAATTGATACAGGTAATTTGAGGGCAAGTTGGTTTACTGTTTCTACGAAAGGAAGAGCTTTCCAAGTAAAAAGGAGGGCAGGAGGAGTAATAAGAGAAGTAAGGGAAAGGGGAGCTACTACTTTTAAAGGTTCAAATAGTGGGCGTATGAGTCGTGAACATTTTGCAATGATAGACCAGGCTCAAGGAATGGTAAAAGAAAACGATTTAGAATTAAAAATAATAATGGGTTATACGGCTAATTATGCAATGTATGTTCATGAGAATATATATGCTAAATTTAAAAGGCCTATGTCAGGAGCCAAATGGTTTGAGACGGCGGTAAAAAGAAATGCATGGAAAATTTTAAGTATTATAAAAGGTAATGCCAAACTACAATGAATGCACCAAGTGTTGATATTAAGGAAATATTAGAAGCATATGGAGAATCCTCAGGTTTAGGATTATATTATGCAAATAATTTGTTTATAGGTAAAGAACCTGATAAACCAGATAATTGTGTAACAATATTTGATACCACAGGATATCCTCCATATATTGGATTAACAGATGTTGGATATGAATATCCTTCTGTTCAAATTCGTGTAAGAAATAAGAAGCAGGAGGATGGGTGGAATCAGATAGAAGAAATAAAGGACGTTCTACATGGTTTTCATCAAACCATAGTGAATGGTACTTTATATAGCCTTATTACCTGTTCTAGCGGTCCCGCTCTGCTTGATTGGGATGATAAGGAAAGAGTTCGTTTTATTATTAATTTTAACTTGCAACGTCGAGTTGCATAAAAAAGGAGGTAAATTATGCCAAGTAATGCTGTAGCCGGTGTAGGAACAATCTTCCAAAGATGGTCAGGTTCCGCATGGGCAGCAATCGCTGAGATTAACTCCATTTCTGGACCAAGTATGTCACGAGATACAATTGACGTGACTTCTTTGAGTTCTAGTGGAGGGTATCGTGAATTCATTTCTGGATTCCGTAATCCTGGTACTGTTCAACTTTCAATGAACTTCACACGTCAAACGTATGATTTGTTCAAAACAGATTTTGAAAGTAATGTGGCTAAGAATTACAGAATACTCTTTCCAGATGCAGAAGTAACTCTTTTAGAGTTTATCGGTCTGGTTACTGAATTGCCAATTAACATTACCGCAGATGATAAGATTACTGCTGATGTTACAATTCAGGTTACAGGTCCAATTGAAACAGATTCAGGCACAAGTGCCGCTCTGGGACTGCCGTAAGGTTAAACCTAATCAAGGTTATTTTATTATTAATAAATTAAAAATTACTAATCATGAAAACATTAGACAAAAAAGCATTATTAACAAGACAGGCTATTAAAGTGGTTCCTGTTGAACTTGACAACGGAGAAGGAGTATATGTTCGTTCAATGATGGCATTTGAAAAAGATTTGTTTGAACAGTCACTTCGTAAGGAGGTAAAAAATGAAAAAGGAGAAACTGATTTTGTTTTATCTTTAGGTAATTTTCGTGCTAAGTTAGCCGTAAATACAATCTGTGATGAGAAAGGTGTATTACTTTTTTCACCAGAAGATTATATGGATCTCGCAAAAAATATGTTGGCATCCCGTTTAGAAAAGATTGTTGATGAAGCCCAAAAATTAAATGCTATAACTGAGAAAGATAAGGAGGCAATAATAAAAAACTCCGGGGCCGGGGAGACCGGCAATTCCAGTTTAGACTCTGCAGAGAATTAGGAATTATCCATCCAGATTACCTGTTGGATCAATTAACAGCGTATCAATTAGCAGAATGGGAGGCTTACGATAAAATAGATCCAATAGGTACATGGAGGGATGATTTTAGAATGGCTTTTTTAAGTTCTTTGGTTACTAATTTAACAGTTCAGGTACATGGTAAAAAAGGAACGAAATTAATGGTGCCTATTGACTTTATGCCAGAGTGGGATATGGAAAGGAAAACAATGGTAGTAAAAAAACAAACAATGGAAGAGATGAAGGCTTTTGCTTTAAATTTTGCAAAAGAGCATAATAAGCAATTTAAAAAGAAGCAAATAATAAATGATGTACCACCAAAACTTAGACATAATAAATATCAAGGGCTATGTTAGAATAGGTAGTTAAACCAATTAAAAAAAAGAACTAATGACAGCATTTAATCTTGGATCACTTGCCACAGAAATAACGGTAGGTACCAGTCAAGTAATACGGGCGCAAGCTGTTGTACAAAATTTTTCACAAAATAGTATAAGGGCTTTAAACTTACTAAATGCTACTTTGATGCAAACTAATACACTTCTAGGAACTTTATCAACTAGGATGGAGGGTATGGCAGTAGCACAACAAGCCGTTGTTACACCTGTTGCAAATGTTGGAAAGACTGTTCAGAAAACTGCTGGTAACTTTGCTACTTTTGGGGATACTATAAGAAGAGTATCAATGCACCTTAGAAGTTTTGGTTGGTTGGCTACTACCATATTAACAGCACCTTTATTGATGGCTGGAAAAGTTTCTGTACAGGCTTATTCTGATTTTGAATTCAGTATGATGAAGATTGTAGGGTTGGTTGGTGTTGCCCGAAATACTGTTGAAGAATGGAGTAAGTCTATTTTAGCAATGGGTAAGGAAGTAGGGGCGTCCCCAATAGCCTTAGCAGATGCCCTTTATTATGTGACGTCTTCAGGTTTTAAAACTGCAGAGGCATTATATATAGTAGAGGAGTCTGCTAAGGCGTCAGCCGCTGGTTTAGGTGAAGTAAAGGATGTTGCGGATTTAGTTACTTCCGTAATGAATGCTTACGGGCAAGCAAATATTACTGCAGCAAGAACATTGGATATTTTGACAGCAGCCGTTCGAGAAGGAAAGGGAGAGGCTACTCAGTATGCAAAAGTGTTAGGAACCGTAATTCCCTTTGCTGCACAATTAGGTGTATCGTTTGATCAAGTGGCAGGTTCTGTAGCAGCAATGACTCTTCAAGGAGCAAGTGCTGCTAATGCTGCCACATATTTAAGGAATATGTTTATGAAATTAATTAAACCTGCCAAACAAAGTGAGGATGCTTTAAACAGTATGGGGACATCTACTGCTGAATTAAGAACCATAATAGCTGGACCTGGTGGTTTAATGAAGGGATTGATGAAGATAAGGGAATTAACAAATATGTATGGTGAGGATATGATGGGACTTGTTATTCCAAATATTCGAGCAATGTTATTCGAATTAATGTTGACTGGAAAGGCGTTTGAATATAATCAAGGAGTAATGAAAGCTACCGCTGAATCTGCGGGAGATATGGCAAAGGCTTATCAGGCCGTATATAATACGGTACAAAATAAAATGAAAAGAATGAATGCTGAATTAAAAGAGGATCTAATTAAATTAGGTGCTATTATTAAGGATGCTCTCGTTCCATTTCTTCAAAATTTAGTAAAGGCATTAACTGATTTAGTGAATTGGTTTTCTAGCCTAAGTAAAGAAACACAAAAAACAATTCTTGCTATTTCAGGATTTTTAGTATTACTTGGACCAGGTGCTTTGATATTAAGTGTCTTTGGTATGGGATTAAGTGCTTTACTTGGTTTCGTAAATAAATTGGCTGCTGGTTTTATGTTTTTAAGAGCGGCGATGTTAGGAACAGGTACTTTATTTAAGAGTATGCCTGTGTGGATAGGTCCAATAATGAAAGTTGTTAATTCTTTGGGAAAAGCATTATTACCCTTTCTTGGACTTTTTGCAGGAGTTGCCACTGTATTGGGTGTGGTTGTTCCTTGGCTTAGTAATTACCAAAAGAAAGCAGCAGATGCTGCTAAAGCAAATAGTGTTTTAGAAAAAACATTAATTGGTGTAAATGGTGAGGTTAAGAAACTTGCAGATCTATCCAAAGCTGATTTTGGAGCAATGGATCAAAAACAACTCTTAGCACAGAATACTTGGTACCGTCAAATGACAGATTACTACGATAAAAAATTAGTATATCTTTACCAAGAAGCAGGTGTCTCTGAAGCTGATTATAGAAAAGCTACAAAGATAATGGCAGAAATGAAAACCTCTGCGGGTATAAGTCAAACAGCAAAAGAACGTAGATGGGCAGAAAGAACTTTAGATGTAAGCACTTTCTTTAAGACAGATTATACGTATTCTATTAAAACAGCTCAAACTGAGATGGACAAATTTAAAGAATTGACAGCACAGAGTAGTGAAGCCTATGGTGATCTATATAAATCATTACAAAATAAAGCCATTCCAAATCCATTAGAATCTGTTTTTAATTCTAAAGCAACTTGGAATTTATTAATGGTGCAGATTAAACAAATTGAAACACTTGAAGCAGCATATAAGGCATTAGGAATTGAAGGATATGATGGTGCTGAAAAAGCAAAATTATTTAATGCTAATATTCAAGAATATATTAAATATACAGGAATATCCAGTGTAGAAACTCAAAAACTTGCAAAATGGATTTCTGAATTAGCATTTAAAACATCAGACGCTGGAAAGGCAACTAATAAATTTGGAGAGGAACTCAAATATATTGAGATGATGAGTAAGGCTCTTGGTAAGTCTTATGATGTTAATTCTGCAAAATTAGATGCTTATCAACAACTGTTAGAAGATTTTACCAAAGGTGCAGCGGATGTTAAGACAACTGATCTTAATAAATATGCGGAAGTATTTTTTAAAGGTATTCCAAAGGATGCATTAAGTGGTGTACTTCCTACAGATTTTCTTTCTGGAATGAAGGAGTTGGTTAGACTTGTAAACCAATATAAAGATGCAGTTGCGGATCAAACAATGCAAAAAAATATTGAGTTTTTAAAATTACAATCTGAGGCGTTTGGAGGACTTGGTGTTCAGATAGAAATTACCAATGAGTTATTACAGGGACAAGAACGTAAATTAAGATCTTTAGCAAATGCAAATCAACAAGGTACAAAAGAATGGTTAGTAACTGTAGAAGCTATTAAAAAATATAGAGAGGCTGTTATTGCTTTAGAAGAGTTAAGGGAAAGCACTTATTTCAGGGATATGGCGAAAGCCACAGGACATTATGATGATAAAATGAATTTACTGGCTAATACGATTGATCAGATGACAAGTAAATTGAAGCGTATGTCAGAGCAAAGTCAGGGTTCTACTGAAGAATTTAAAAATTTAGCTTTGTCTGTTCAACATTTAAAAAATCAGCAAGTTGTTTTATCAACAATGACAGAATCCCTAACTAATTTATTTATGATAGGGAAAGAAGGGTTTGAAGATTTTGGAGAATATATTAAAGCGTGGGCGGGTACTGTATTAAGAGCTTTCCAATCTATACTTGCTGAGGCTGTGGCTAAAAAGATAATGTCAGCCCTTTTTCCAGCCTCAGCGGCTTTAACGACAACAACAACTTCCTTAGCCGTTGCAGAGGCAGCTAAGGCTACAGCAATGGCTGCTGCATTGCCTGTCACTATAATGGCTACTAATGCAGCAAGACAATTAGCTATTGCTGAAGCAGCAGCGGCTGCCGCATGGGTACCTTATCCTGGTAATATTGCTGCAATCGCTGGAAGTATAACTGCAGCCGTTTCAGCGATGACAGCTGGAGCAGCATCCGCGGCCGCAATTGGAGCCGTTGGATTAAAACGAGGTGGAGTAGTTCCTCCAGGATATCCAAATGATACATATCCTGCTATGTTATCTTCAAAAGAAATGGTAATTCCTCCAGGAAAACTTCCAGACTTAAATCAACCAAGTGCTATTGAAATATATGGTACGGTAAAAGTCTCAGGAAGAGAACTAGCAATTATATTAAGAAGGACTGGTATAGCTAATTAATAATATAAGACTATGGCATGGGTACAAAAATATGAAACTGGATTAGCTGATTTCTACGGAAAGAAGTTTAGAGCAAAGTTTTATTTTGATGCGTATAGTGGTTCAGTAACCACTTATCAGGGGGGAAGAGATTCTATTGAATTTGGGTATCTTAATGAGTCTGATGATGTATTTGGTTCTATAAGAGCTTCTGATGCTACTATCACTATAAAGATAACTGATTTTAATTTTGTCCTTGGTAAGGATTTATATTCATCAGAACCTATGAATTGTTTGGTGAAGGTATTTGATGAAGAAGTGTCTACCACTATTCCTTGTTTTGTTGGTTATGTTGATCCTACTCAATATCAAGAAGCCTATGATGTACCCCCTTATGATTTAAATGTGGTTTGTATTGACGGTTTAATCTTACTAAAAGATATTCCTTATTATGATACAATAGAAGATATACTTGAAGATTCAGGTTCTTATTATGATAATAGAATGCAGGAAAATGAAATTGTATTAAATATTCTTGCTAAGATAGGATACTATGAATATAAAGAATTTATCAATATCTATGAAATTAATATGAATTCAGCAGTGCAGGATTCCCCTATGGATCAGTTAAGGATAGATAATGATGTTTTTAATGATATGACTTGTGAAGAAGTTCTTATACATATTGCTTCTAAATATAATGCTTGGGTAATTCAATGGGAAGGTATTATACATTTTATTCGTCCTGTTGATTTAGTTCAAAATATAATATATGGAAGATATTTTACTCCTTCCACTTCTTCTGGTGGGGAAAGTACTGCTGTCAGTTTCTATCCTGCTTTGTTTATTCAAAGATCATCCAATCCATCTTTGCTTAGACAAGTTCCTGGTGGAGGAAAAATGATGCAAAATCCTGTTAATAAGGTAAATATTAATCAAGATTATGGAAATAAAGAAAGTTGGATAAATAATTGGGAGTTAAAGGCTGATCAATATGATGATGTTCTTAGTACATTTAAAGAATGGACCACTGGTGCTAATTGTATTGTACGAACTCTTAGTTCGTTTTTAGCATCAGAACAAAATGGATGTGCTTTACAATGGGATGGAGGAGGTGGTGGTGCCACTGTTACTTTTGAACAATTATTTGGAGGTTTTTCAGTAGTAAATGGTTCTGATAAATTTATTTTTGAAATTGATTATAATTGGTATAATGATAGTTCATCAAATAAGGCTGCTTACTACATGCTTGTTTCAGTAACACAGGGATCATACTGGTTGCGTAGAAAGGCAGGAAGTGATACTTTGGCAGAATGGACATTAACACCTGAATATTTGATTGGTATTCTTGGATCTTCTGCTGTACCACCTCAATTTGGGGATGGTTGGGTTCATTTTAAAAGAGAATTTTATGGATTACCTGGTAATGGAGATATAAAGGTATATCTTAACTCACAAAATTATCCACCTGTTTGGAATTGTTATAAGGATATTAAATTTTATACTTCTTCTTATAAAACTTTATATAAAAGAGTTAAAAGAAAGTTAAAGCATAGAATTACGGCCAGATGGGATGGTGAAGAATTTACAATTGGATTAAGACATAAATACTATACTTCTATATCTAAAGATGATATTGAAACTATTGTACAGCATACCTATATAAAACAAAATAATGTGAGGGGTAAGGTGGTTGATTATGATTACATTCTTGGGGATATTCCAAATACTTCTTCTCCTGTACATGATGCTGATGTTAATCTTAATAATATAGTTGAACAATTTAAAGGTTCTTTGGCTTTTTATGGGTATCAAAGTTCATTAATATTAACTGCATCTAATTTTGTAATTGCAGAAGCCTCTACTTTTTTACCAAATATAATTCTTACTTGTTCTGGAGGGACTCTTATATTTACTGCATCAGTACCAGGAGTAAATTTTACCAATCCAGCAGCAATTACAAATCTCACAGGTACTTTAGATGGAACAGAAAGTACGGTGGTAGCAAATAGTGCAGGAGTTGCCCAAGTATGGGAAATTCCACTTACTGGAGGTTCAGGTAGTTGTACGATTGATGTTGGGGTAGATTCAGAAATAATGGTATATTATGGTTCTAGTATGGAAGATACTATTGATAATTTTATATCAGTACATGGTGCAGATTACTCTCCAAGAGTATTGACAAGAGGTGGAGATACTTTAATAATTACAGGAGTGGTAGGGGCAGGAGGGTTTGAAGTGACATTAACTCCTTCTGGAATAACGGGAACTCCTGTAATTACTGAGGTAGGAGAAGGTGCTGTGGCAAGAGTAGATCATATTGTTCTTTCAGGATCAACTGGAACAGCAACTGTGTATTGTGATGATTATAGTCATAATATATCAATGTATACAGGATGGTTATTAACTAACACAACCAAATGGAATACAAGGAGTCCTGGTGGAGAAAATAAACCTTTACTTGAAATAATAGGGGATGAAATAGCCAAACAATATTCTCGACCAAAACAATTAATACAGATGCCCATTCAAGAAATGTATGAGGATTTAGATGATGAGGCGGTTGATATAAGAGGTGCTGGTTGGAATGCTGGTTCTGGTGTTTTTAGTTTCGTTGGTCCATATAGAAGATGGTCTTCAACTGGAGCAGATTTATATTGGAATATTTATCCTCTTTCCCCTTATATTATTGGGGCAACTCATTATATGATGTCTATTAGGTATAAAGTAGAAAGAAATTATAGTCCTGAAGAAGCCACAATGCTTTATTCAATTGATGGTGGTCATGGATTTGATGCTAATTATGCTAAACATTTTACTTTTATTGGTGATAATGAATGGCATATATTACTACTTGATATGAGTGCTCTTAGTCATGGAGGTAATGATTGGATTACTCATACAATTACAGGACTTTATGTTTCAATTGTATCTTTAGCAAATAATACTGCCATTACTTTAGCATGGCTTGGTTTTGTAAATGGAACAAAATTGGTCCGCCCTTTTAATAGACTTGGTTGTTATTATGATGATTTAAATGTAGATGATAATGTCCTTAATATAAAATCAGCTACATTATGGACAACTTCTTTATGTACTTTTGCTGCATTTCAATCCTATATGAGATATACAGCAACTGGTGAAGATTCTCATATAAGAACAGGAGATATACTTACTATTGATCCTGTTAAAAATAGAGTTCTTAGCATAAGATATAGAGTAGTATCAATGGAAAGTGCTACAGGAGGTTGTCAAATATATTGGAAGAATGCTGGACATGGTAGGAGTACCAGTTATTGTAAACAATTTGATTTAAATACGGATGGATTTTTTCATACTTTATTACTTGATATGACTACTGTTAATTCAGGAGGAACTGATTGGACTACTGGAGGTTTGATTACTCAATTATGGTTTGAGTTAGCGGATCGTAATGGAATAATTATAGATTTAGAATGGTTAGGTTTTTCTACTCCTTTTGTAATAAATAGAGGAAGTAGAAATCCAAGAAATAGAACATTAGATTTGGATTTAGTTGAAATAATCACTTAATACTTTAGAATTATGAAAAGGCAATTATTTTTAATTGATGCCTCTAAAAAAGAAGAGGTAAAACAATGGCTCAATCAAAAAGGCATTGTGTGGTCTAATGAAGCCAGATTTTATTGGCACTGGGGTACTGCAGTAGTTACTATCATAGGATTGGGTGCATTATCTTTATTGTTTGGAATAATTTTAAGCTAATAAGTTATGCCAAGTTACAGTCAAATATCAAAGGATAAACTTGCCCAGGCTCATCCAGATCTTATTGTTCTGTTTAACTGGGTGGTAAAATTCTATGATAATACTATTGTTGATACTTATAGAACAAAGGAAAAGCAACATCAGTATTTATTAGAAAATAAATCAAAGGTGGATTATCCTACCGTACATAATACTAAACCAGCTAATGCAGTTGATTCTGCTCCCTATGAAGTAAGTCATATTGATTGGGGACAATTACAATCAACGTATTATGCAGGATTCGTTGTGGTATTGATTGGGATAAGGATAATGATGTAGATGATAACTTATCTTTTTGGGATGCTAATCATTTTGAGATTATCCCAAATCCAGGGGAAACATTTAATTATTTTGAAGTATAAATCTAAAATGTAAAGCTATGCAAATCTTAAATTCAAATTTCAACATCAGTCCGCTAAACTATCATAAGCCTACTCCATTGTGGGTGAAATATGTAGCGGATGTATTACTACTTATCGCTATGATCGCTGAAGTCTGTCCGGAATTTCCGGGCAAGCAGTGGGTTGTCTTTGGTGGCATTGCACTTAAATTCATCTCAAAGTTTATTACAGACCATACCGTATGATAAAGAAAGTTAAGTGGATTCTGATAGGGATAGCTGTTATCACTATCATTGGTGCTTTTGTTACTGTTGACATCCAGGCAAAGAGAATCAAGCGACAGAACGAGAAGATCGCAAGGATGGCTGAAAACATGAATCAGGTACTTGATGATAATGTTACTCAGACCACTCTTGTCCTGGCTAAAAACGAGGTAATAGGACAGATAAAAAGAGAACGGGATAGCCTGGCAAAAGCACTCAAAGTAAAGCCGAAGCAGATAGAGAAGATAGTCACTATTGAAATCTCTATCCACGATACGGTTAAAGTGCCTGTTCCTACTTATATCACAGGTAAAAGTGAGTGGACTATCAGGGATTCGTCAGGGTGTCTTAAAATCGCTTATAATGCTAAATTAAGGGGTGACAGTTTAATAGTCAAAAGAACAAATCTCAAAAACGATAATGAGATCAGTCAGGTTTTCTATAAGACAGCAACTCATATCTGGTTTATCCGTACTGGAAAATGGAAATATGTACAGGATATTTCCAGCAAATGCGGAGTACCTAAAACACAGAGCATAACGTTTTTAAAGAAATAGGTTTTTTCATGGTGTTTGGTTTTTGGGGTTTAGGACTCCACCATATCTTTCTGTTCGGTGGAGTCCTTTTCTATTACAATAGGTAGATATTTCCAAACCCAGCGTTGTCTTGTAGGAATTCCATATCGCATAGAATATAGTATTCCACTTTTACTAAATCCAGTTTTTCTACAGGCTTCACGTAAACTTTTAAAAGGGCTTACAAGTGAACCATCTAAACGATATTGTCCTATGGCTTTACAGGAATGTCGGTTTAGTTCAAAGGCTTTATCATTTCTTCCCTCATCAAATCCTACGGCATATATTTGGGCAAG
>Ga0315273_10002995_pt1 | contig 20265 bp, 20 predicted proteins | sample YL17G02_0_MG_FD_205753 | JGI IMG/M metagenome (GOLD analysis project Ga0315273, IMG submission 205753) | Sediment microbial communities from Yellowstone Lake, YNP, Wyoming, USA - YL17G02_0 | ecosystem: Environmental > Aquatic > Freshwater > Lake > Sediment | place: USA: Wyoming | collected... | reverse complement strand
GTACCGCGTCGTGCTCGTGAACTCCAACCCTGCGACGATCATGACGGATCCGGAGTTCGCCGATGCGACGTACATCGAGCCGCTCGACGTCGAGACGGTGACCCGCATCATCGAGCGCGAACGCCCGGATGCTTTGCTCCCGACGATCGGCGGGCAGACCGCGCTCAACCTCGCGATCGGTCTGCACGACGCGGGGGTGTTGGAACAATTCGGGGTCGAGCTGATCGGCGCGAACGTGGAGGCGATCCACACCGCCGAGGACCGGTCGCGGTTCAAGGAAGCGATGCAGGAGATCGGACTCGCGGTGCCGAGGTCGGGGCTCGCGTACACCGTCGACGAGGCGTGTGCGGTGGGGGAGTCGGTCGGATACCCCGTGATCATCCGCCCGTCGTTCATCCTGGGCGGGGGCGGTACCGGCTTCGCGCTCGACCCCGATGCGATGCGTGAGGTTGCTGCGCACGGGCTCGAGGCGAGCCCGGTTGGTGAGATCCTCGTCGAGCAGTCGGTGCTGGGATGGAAGGAATACGAGCTCGAGGTGATGCGCGACCACGCCGACAACGTTGTCGTCGTGTGCTCGATCGAGAACTTCGATCCGATGGGCGTCCACACCGGCGACTCGATCACGGTTGCACCGGCACAGACGCTCACCGATGTCGAGTACCAGCGCATGCGCGATGCAGCGTTTGCCTGTATCCGTCGAATCGGCGTCGACACCGGTGGCTCGAACATCCAGTTCGCGGTGAACCCGGCCGACGGCGAGCTTGTCGTCATCGAGATGAACCCGCGCGTCTCGCGCTCGAGCGCGCTCGCGAGCAAGGCCACGGGGTTCCCGATCGCCAAGATCGCCGCCTGCCTCGCGGTCGGGTACCGACTTGACGAGATCATCAATGACATCACCGGTGAGACCCCGGCGTCGTTCGAGCCGACGATCGACTACGTCGTCACCAAGGTGCCGCGTTGGGCGTTCGAGAAGCTCCCTGGTGCCAGAGCCGTGCTCGGGACGCAGATGCAGTCGGTCGGCGAGGTGATGGCGATCGGGCGCACGTTCACCGAGTCGCTGCAGAAGGCGCTCCGGAGCCTCGAGACCGGCCGTCTCGGCCTCAACGGCGACCCGGCCGAGGTGCCGCTGGAGCGCATCAAGACGGACGAGCTCGTCCGGACGGCGGCAACCCCCACCCCGGATCGGCTGTTCCTGCTCGAAGCGGCACTGCGCCGCGGGGTGTCGGTCGAGCGTCTGCACGACGCCACCGGGATCGACCCGTGGTTCCTCGACCAGCTGCTCCAGATCGTCGAGGCACGAGCCGAGCTCACCGGCCGTGGGCCCGGCGAGCTGGACCGTGCCGAGTGGCGGCACGCCAAGCGGCTCGGCTTCGGCGACGCGCAGCTCGGGTACCTCTGGGACGTGCCCGCCGACGACGTGCGTGAGGCACGTCTGCGTGCCGGTGTCGCGATCACCTACAAGACGGTCGACACCTGCGCTGCCGAGTTCGCGGCGAACACCCCGTATTGCTACGGCACCTACGAGGACGACGACGAGGTCGCGCCGCTCGAGCGTCGAGCCGTCGTCATCCTCGGCAGCGGCCCGAACCGAATCGGCCAGGGAGTCGAGTTCGACTACTGCTGCGTGCACGCGGCGTTCGCGCTCTCCGACGCGGGCTTCGAGACCGTGATGGTGAACTGCAACCCCGAGACCGTGTCGACCGACTACGACACCAGCGATCGACTGTTCTTCGAGCCGTTGTCAGTCGAGGGTGTACGGAACGTCTGTGACGCCCTGCGGCGCGCCGCCGGCCGAGATGGGGCCGGCCATGACCACACGCCGAAGGACGGTGCCGGCTTCGCCGGGGTCATCGTGGCGCTCGGCGGTCAGACCCCGTTGAAGCTCGCGCACGCGCTCGAAGACGCGGGCATCCCGATCCTCGGAACGAGCCCGGCATCCATCGACCTCGCCGAGGACCGGCAGAGCTTCAACACGCTGTGTGGACGTCTGGAGATCCCCCAACCGTCGGGAGGGATCGCGGCCGGGGCTGGCGAGGCCCGTGCGATCGCGGCCGACGTGGGCTATCCGGTGCTCGTACGGCCGTCGTACGTGCTCGGGGGTCGGGCGATGCAGATCGTGTACGACGACGACGCGCTCGACGCCGCCATGGCCGAGCTCGCGCACGAGGGGAGTCTGGGCCGTGAGGGCGGGCTCTCGGCCGAGCGTCCGGCGCTCATCGACCGTTTCCTCGAAGACGCGGTCGAGGTCGATGTCGACGCGATCCGGGACACCTCGGGCGAGGTCCTCGTCGGAGGGGTGCTGGAGCACATCGAGGAAGCCGGCGTGCACTCCGGGGATTCTGCTTGTGCAATCCCGCCGCCCACGCTCCCGGGCGAGATCGTCGCCGTCATCGAGGCCCAGACGCACCGGCTCGCGGAGGCGCTCGACGTGTGTGGCCTGTTGAACGTGCAGTACGCCGTGAAGGACGGTCAGGTGTTCGTCATCGAGGCGAACCCGAGGGCGAGCCGCACCGTGCCGTTCGTGAGCAAGGCCACCGGTGTACCGCTCGCCAAGGTCGCGGCCCGCGTGATGCTGGGTGCGACTCTTGCCGAGCTGCGTGCCGAGGGCCTCCTGCGGCCCCCGGCCGCCGGAGGTCATGTCGCGGTGAAGGAGGCGGTATTGCCCTTCGACCGCTTTCCGGAGGTCGACACCATTCTCGGGCCCGAGATGCGCTCGACCGGCGAGGTGATGGGGATCGACCGCTCGTTCGGCCTTGCGTTCGCCAAGAGCCAGGCGGCCGCCGGGAACCGCCTTCCCGCATCGGGGACGGTCTTCTTCTCGCTCGCCGATCGAGACAAGCGCAGCGGACTCGAAGCAGCGCGACGCTTCGCAGAGCTCGGCTTCGTGATCGCGGCGACGACAGGCACCGCGACCGCGCTCGAGGCGGACGGACTCCCGGTCGCGACGACGGTGGCCAAGGTGGGGGAAGGCGCGGGAGCTGACGCCGTCGACCTCATCTCCTCGGGCAAGGTCGACCTGGTCGTCAACACGCCACGCGGTCGCGGCCCACGAGCAGACGGAGCCCACATCAGGCGGGCGGCCACGCGGCACCACGTCCCGTGCATCACGACGGTCGCGGCGGCGCTCGCGGCGGCCGGCGGGATCGCAGCGCGCTCCGCCGACGAACCGTCCGTCCGCTCGCTCCAGGAGTACCACCGCGACGGCCAGCTCGGGCTCGGCATCTGAGATGGCCGGCAACCGGCGTACTGGTGGTGGACCTACACGTGGCCGCACGCTGGACCTCTCGGTGGCGCTCGGCGCGCTCGAGCTCGCCAACCCGATCGTCGCCGCGTCGGGGACGTTCGGCCACGGCGATGAGGTAGCCGGGGTCTGTGATCCGAGTCGCCTCGGAGCGGTCACCGCCAAGTCGCAGGCATCCTTCGCATGGGCGGGAAACCCGCCGCCACGTCTGCACCCGGCGGCGGCCGGGATGGTGAACGCCGTCGGGCTCCAGGGCCACGGGATCGAGCACTGGTTGGTCCACGACCTCCCGGGCTTGCGAGCGCGCGGCGCCCGGGTCATCGCGTCGATCTGGGGCCACACCGTCGACGACTACCGCGCCGCAGCCGAGATGCTCGCGCCGGCGGCGGCAGCTGTCGTGGCCGTTGAGGTGAACCTGAGCTGCCCCAACACCCGGCATGGCAGCGAGATCTTCGCTCACGACGCCGCGGCGACGGCCGAGGTCGTACGCAGCGTCGCCGCGACAGACCTCGGGCTCCCGCTGTTCGCGAAGCTCAGCGCCGGTACCGCTGACCTTCCGCGCATCTCCGGGGCCGCACTCGAGGCCGGGGCGACGGGGCTCACGCTCGTGAACACCGTTCGGGCGCTCCTGGTCGACGCCGAGGCGCGTCGAAGCGTGCTGGGAAGCTCGGGGGGTGGACTGTCGGGTCCTGCGATCAAGCCGATCGCGCTGCGCGCCGTGCACGATGTCACGCGGGCGCACCCCGGTACTCCGGTGATCGGCACCGGAGGGGTGACGAGCGGGGTCGATGCCGTGGAGATGCTGCTCGCCGGAGCGACGGCGGTCGGGGTGGGCACCGCAACGTTCCTCGAGCCGCGGGCCACGCTGCGCATCGTCGACGAGCTCACGACGTGGTGCGCCAAGCACGGGGTCCTTCGAGCGAGCGAGCTGACGGGTGCACTTCGATGGGATCAGCCGTGAGTACGCCGCAAGCGCCGCCTCGAGCTGTCCGGGACCGTCTCGTGCTCGTGCTCGATGTGGGCGGGCTCGCCGAGGCCCTCGTGCTCGCGCGCACCCTCACGCCATGGTTCGCGACCGCGAAGGTCGGCTACGAGCTCTATGCCGAAGCGGGGCCGGCGGCGTTCGATGCACTGCACGATCTCGGGCTGCGTGTCTTCGCCGACCTCAAGCTCCACGACATCCCCAACACGGTCGGGCGCGGCGCCCGCACGCTCGGGCGACGTGGCGTCGAGTTCCTCAACTTCCACGCCGCGGGCGGACTCGACATGCTGCGGGCGGGGGTCGAGGGACTCAAGGAAGGCGCCCGCGACGGCGGGCACGCCGAGCCGATCGCGCTCGGTGTCACGGTCCTCACGAGCGACGCCGACACCACCGCGTTCGCGGCGCGACTCGCCCTGGCCGGGGACGCAGGCTGCGACGGCGTGGTGTGCTCGGCGCTCGAGATCGCCGACGCACATGCGCTCGGGCTGCGAACCATGGTCCCCGGATTGCGCCTCATGGGCAGCGACGCACACGACCAGGCGCGCGTCGCGTCGCCGGGCGAAGCAACCGAGCGCGGGGGCGACTGGTTGGTGATCGGACGCACGGTGACCGGTGCCCGCGACCCCGTGGCCGCGGCATCGAGGGTTGCCGCAGAGGTCGAGTTCGCGCTGGACGCCTGACGCGCGACGGCCCCGTGTCCGGGAGGAAGGTCGTGGGTATGCTGACGCACCGATGCCACTCCCGCCGGCCCTCACACCAGACCAGCGCCGCGCCGCACTCGAGAAGGCCGCGATGGCACGACGGGTGCGAGCGAAGGTGAAGGAGCAGCTCAAGGCCGAGCGCCTCACGCTCGGAGAGCTGTTCGATCGCGCGGAGTCGGACGACATCCTGGGCAAGCTCAAGGTCGTGAGCATGCTGGAGTCGATGCCCAACACCGGGAAGGTGAAGGCGCGCCGACTGATGCGCGACCTCAGCATCAGCGAGAGTCGACGGCTGCGCGGTCTCGGACCGAACCAGCGCAAGAAGCTGCTCGAGCACTTCGGTCCCGTCCCCTGAGCGTCCTCATCGTCATCGCAGGACCCTCGGGCACGGGCAAGGGCACCGTCGTCCGGGAGCTGCTCGCTCGCGAGCCACGGATCTGGTTCTCGGTCTCAGCGACCGACCGCGCGCGCCGCGCCGGCGAGGTCGATGGGCGCGACTACCTGTTCATCAGCCCCGAGGAGTTCCGCGACATCCGGGATGCGGGGGGCTTCCTCGAGTGCTTCGACGTCTACGGCGATCTGAAGGGGACGCCCCGTGCGCCCGTCGAGGAGCACCTCCGCCTGGGTGACGACGTCCTGCTGGAGGTCGACGTCCAGGGAGCCATGGCCGTGCGGCAGGCGTTCCCCGACGCGCTCCTGATCTTCGTGCGGCCGCCCTCGCGTGAAGTGCAGCGCCGTCGGCTGCTCGATCGGGATCCGGACATCGACCCGACCGACCTCGGGCGGCGCCTGGCCGAGGCCGACGCCGAGGAGGCCCTTGCCGCCGAGTTCGACGCCAGCGTGGTGAACGACGACCTCGACGATGCCGTCGGCGAGATCCAAGGACTGATGGCCCGCCGCCGGCTGGGCGGCACCTGAGGGCTGGTCAACCCGCCGAGCGCTGGTATCCTGGACGCCGCCCCCGAAGCCGCCCACCCCCAAAGACAAGGACGCCGCTCGTCATGGCTGAACGCCGCAGCTCGCTCATGGAACCCCGGATGGAGCACCTGCTCGACCGGGTCGACTCGAAGTTCACCCTGGTCACCCTGGCCGCGATGCGCGCCCGCGAGATCAACGACTACTACAACCAGCTCGGCGAGGGCCTCGGCAAGATCGTGCCCCCTCAGGTCACCTCGGTGTCGCGCAAGCCTCTCACCATCTCGCTCGAGGAGATCGAGGTCGGCAAGATCGAGGCCGTACCGCTCCCCGACGAGCCGGAACCGACCGAAGCGGACGCCGATGGTGAAGGACCCGAGGCGGCGGCAGACCAGCCCGCCCCCGAGTAGCGCCCTCGGCGCGTCGCGCCCGACCGGTCTGATGGAAGCCGCACCCGAGCTCGCCGCGTTGCGTGGTCGCCGAGTCGTCCTCGGCGTCACCGGGGGAATCGCGGCCTACAAGGCCGTGGAGATCTGTCGGCGTCTCGTCGACGCCGGCGCGCACGTCATCCCTGTCCTCACCGATGACGCGCTGCGCTTCGTCGGAGCGCTCACGTTCTCGGCGTTGGCATCCGAACCCGCGCGCACATCGCTGTTCACGGGCTCCGAGGGCGGCGAACCGATCCCGCACACTCGGCTGGGTCAGACCGCCGATCTGGTCGTCATCGCACCGGCGACAGCGAAGCTCCTCGGCAAGTACGCGGCCGGCATCTCGGATGACCTGCTGACCGCGACACTCCTCGCGACTCGCGCGCCGGTGCTCGTCGCTCCAGCGATGCACTCCGAGATGTGGGAGCACGCAGCGGTCCAGGAGAACCTCGCGACGCTGCGGCGGCGCGGCGTTCATGTGGTCGAGCCCGCGAGTGGGCGCCTCGCCGGTGGCGATCTCGGCGAGGGTCGCCTCGCCGAGCCCGCGGTCGTTGTCGCCGCCGGAGCCGACGTGCTGGGGCGAGGCGGTGATCTCGCGGGAGTGCGCGTGCTCGTCACCGCGGGCGGGACCCGCGAAGCCATCGACCCCGTGCGTTTCATCGGGAACCGGTCGTCGGGGAAGATGGGCCACGCGATCGCCGACGCGGCCGCTCGTCGCGGTGCGGCCGTCACGCTCGTGACCACGACCGACCGTCTGGCGCCGCCGGGCGCGGACGTCGTGCGGGTCACGACCGCAGAGGAGCTCCACGACGCGGTCCTCGGTCGGTTCGCCGAGCAGGATGTCGTGGTGATGGCGGCAGCCGTGGCCGACTTCCGGCCCAAGGTGTCCGCGCCGGAGAAGATGAAGAAGCGCGACGGCGTCCCGGACCTGCACCTCGAACCGACGCCCGACGTGCTCGCGGCCCTCGGCGCCCGCAAGGCGCATCAGATCCTCGTGGGCTTCGCAGCAGAGACCGAGCGCGTGCACGAACATGCGGCAGCGAAGCTGACGTCGAAGCACGTCGATCTCATGGTTGCCAACGACGTGTCAGCCCGCGATGCGGGATTCGAAGTCGACACGAACCGCGCCACCCTGCTCGATTCGCGCGGTGGCATCGAGGAGGTCCCTCTCCTCTCCAAGCTCGCCCTCGCGGACGTGATCCTGGACCGGATCCGTATCGCCCTGACTCAGACCGCCTGATCCAGCAAGGAGCGCCGTGAACCGCTTCACCTTCACCTCGGAGTCCGTCACCGAGGGTCATCCCGACAAGATGTGCGACCAGATCAGCGACGCCGTCCTCGACGCCATCCTCGAGGAGGATCCGCAGAGCCGCGTCGCGTGCGAGACCCTCGCCACCACCGGTCTGGTCGTCGTCGCCGGTGAGATCAGCACGAGCGGCTACGTCGACATCCCGCGGGTCGTGCGCGACACGGTGCGGGGCATCGGGTACGACCGCGAGTCGTACGGTTTCGACGGCAAGACGTGCGCCGTCATCACGTCGATCGACGAGCAGTCGCCCGACATCGCCATGGGTGTCGACAAGGCGACCGAGCAGCGTGCGGGTACCGGTGACCTCTTCGACGAGATCGGCGCCGGCGACCAGGGGATGATGTTCGGGTACGCGTGCGACGACACCGACGACCTGATGCCGATGCCGATCTGGCTGGCGCATCGGTTCGCTCACCGCCTCGCCGAGGTCCGCAAGTCCGGCGTCCTGCCCTACGTGCGACCCGACGGCAAGACTCAGGTCACGATCGATTACGAGGACGGCGTCCCCAAGCGGCTCAAGACCGTGCTGATCTCTACCCAGACCGGCCCTGGCGTTGATGTCGAGACGCTGCTGAAGCCCGACCTGATCGAGCACGTGATCAAGCCGCTTCTCCCGGCGCAGTTCGCGGATGACGAGTTCGAGGTGCTCTGCAACCCGACCGGCAACTTCGAGCTCGGCGGACCGCACGCCGACTGTGGTCTGACGGGCCGCAAGATCATCGTCGACACCTATGGCGGCATGGCTCGCCACGGTGGCGGTGCGTTCAGCGGCAAGGACCCGACGAAGGTCGACCGCTCGGCGGCCTACGCGGTTCGGCACGCGGCCAAGAACATCGTTGCGGCCGGCGTCGCACAGCGCTGCGAAGTACAGGTCGCGTACGCGATCGGGGTTGCCCACCCCGTGTCGATCATGGTCGACACGTTCGGGACATCCGAGATCGACCCGGAGAAGGTCGCAGGCCTCGTCCACGAGCACTTCGACCTGCGTCCGGCGGCGATCATCGAGCGCCTTGACCTCCGTCGACCGATCTTTCAGAAGACCGCGGCCTACGGTCACTTCGGGCGCCCGGAGCCGACGTTCTCGTGGGAGCGCACCGACCACGCGGAGGATTTCCGGAAGGCCGCCGCATCGCTCGCCTGAATCACTCACGTCCAGCGGATCAGTCGTCGCGCGTGTCGGAGCCGGGCGTGCCGCTACGTGTCGATCGGGTGCTCCCGGACGTGCCGGCGGTTGATCGGGCGTTCGACTACTCCGTCCCATCGGAGCTGGCCGCCGTGGTCGACGTCGGCACGATGGTCCGCGTGCCCCTCCACGGGCGCCGCGTGCGCGGCTGGGTGCTCGGGACCGATGTCGAGTCGGAGGCGCCACCGGGTCGAGTGCTGTCCATCCGCACGGTCGTCGGGGCCGGTCCTCCGGCGCCGGTGGTCGAGCTCACCGAGTTCGCAGCGTGGCGTTGGGCCGGGCCGCGCACCGCGTTCCTGCGAGCAGCGTCGGCCCCGAACGTCGTCGCCGACACCCGGGCACCGGAGCCCGAGCTCGGGGTCTTTCCGACCCGTCCGGCGCCGATGGATCTTCCGGACGCGCCGGCGCGTCTGGTGGTGTGGCCGCCGGCGCGCAGCCGCGCCGACCTCGTCGCGTCGATGGTGGATCCCGAGGGATCCACGCTCCTGATCGCACCTGACTCGGTCGAAGCCGACGCCCTCGCCGCGCACCTCGAAGCCGAAGGGCGTCACGTCGTGCTGATGCACGCCGATCGGTCGGCCGCCGACCGGACCGCGGCATGGGACGTATCACGACGCGGGGCGTGCGTCGTAGTGGGTGGTCGTGTCGCGGTACTTGCCCCCGTCCCGGATCTTCGCGCCGCGATCGTGCTCGACGATGCCGACGAGGCACTCGCAGAAGAACGGGCACCCGCCTGGCACGCGCGCGACCTCGCGTACGAGCGCGCGCGTCGCGAGGGAGCCCGCTTCGACATCGTCACCCCGGCCCCGACGGTTGAGGCCGTCGAGATGGCCGGGGCTCCCGTGGTCGCACCATTGGACGTGCGACGCGCCGGTTGGCCCCGCGTCGAGATCGTCGACCGCCGCGACGATGCGCCGGGGCTCGGACTGCTCTCGGCCGCGCTCGGACCTGCGTTGCATCGTGCCCTCGACGACGGTGGGCGAGCGGTGTGCGTGCTCAACCGGCGGGGCCGGGCGCACCTCCTGCTCTGCCGGACCTGCGGTGAGCCGGCCCGTTGCTCGCGTTGCGACGCGACCGTCGCCGAGGGCGACGGAGGCCTGGGGTGCAGGAGGTGCAAGTCCGTGCAGGAGCTGCGGTGTCGACACTGCGGGAGCGCTCGATTCCGTGCGCTCAAGCCCGGCGTCGTCCGGCTCCGGGACGAGCTCGCCGGGCTCGTGCCCCATCATCAGGTCGTCGCCGTCGACCGGTCGAGTGCCCCGCTGATCCCCTTCGACGTCGTCGTCGGGACCGAGGCGGCGCTCCACCGGGCCGGCGATGAGCCGGGGCGCCCTGTTCGCCTCGTCGCCTTCCTGGACCTCGACCAGGAGCTCCTCGCGCCGCGCTACCGAGCCGCCGAACAGAGCCTCTGGCTCCTCGTACGCGCGGCGCGACTCGTCGGGCCGCGCGCCGGTGGAGGCGTCGTGCTCGTGCAGACACGAGTGCCCGAGCATGAGGTCCTGCGCACCGTCTGCGACGCCGATCCCGAGCCCGCGCTCGCGGCCGAGACCGCTCGGCGACGCGATCTGCGATTCCCGCCCTTCGGGGGGCTGGCCGAGGTCCGGGGTGGTGCCGAGGCGGTGGCTGCGGCCTGCGAGGCCCTGCAGGGGCACGTCACGGTGCTCGGGCCTTCCGGGGCCGCGGCGTTGTTGCGCGCGCCGAGCACTCGTGCGTTGTGCGACGCGCTCGCCGCTGTGGATCTCAGGCCCGCGCGGGCGCTCGGACGACTGCGCGTCGACGTCGACCCGCTGCGCGTGTAGGCGACGGCCACAACTGGGGTCGGGCTTGACGGTCTCGCGGAGAAGCGCCCGGTACTCTGGGTGCCGTGGGAACGTTCATGGTCCGCACGTTCGGCGATCCGGTGCTGCGTCAGCGGGCTGCGGAAGTCGATGAGCTCGACGGCGATCTGGCGCGTCTGGCCGAGACGATGGTCGCGACCATGTACGAGGCCATGGGGCTCGGGCTCGCCGCCCCTCAGGTCGGTGTCCTGAAGCGCATGTACACCTACGACGTCGGTGATGGCCCCGCCGTGCTGATCAACCCCCAGATCGTCGACTCGTACGGGGAGTGGAGCTACGACGAGGGCTGTCTGTCAGTCCCCGATGTCCACGTGGAGATCGTCCGCCCCAAGGTCGTGACCGTCCAGGGGATCGACATCGACGGCAAGGAAGTCGTCTTCGAAGGTGACGAGCTCATGGGGCGGCTCATCCAGCACGAGATCGACCACCTCGACGGCGTGCTGATGCTCGATCGGCTCGAGCCCGACGAGCGCAAGGCGGCGCTCCGCGAGATGCGCCGCGCGCAGTTCGACGAGGCCGGCGCAGCCCGGGCGGGCGCGCACCCCGACGCGGGCAACAGCGGCCGGCGGCTCTGACGCCCGCAGTGCGCGTCGTCTACTGCGGCACGCCGCTCGATGCAGTGCCTGCGCTCCGAGCACTCGTCGAGGCCGGCTACGACGTCGCGCTCGTCGTGACCCAGCCCGATCGGCGGCGGGGACGCGGTTCGGACCTCGTTCCGAGTCCCGTCAAGGCGGCGGCCGACACGCTGGGGCTCCCGGTTCGCGCCCCCACGCGCGCCAGGGAGATCGAAGCCGAAGTACGCGCGCTCGACGTCGATGTCGGGATCGTGGTGGCGTTCGGACAGCTCCTGCCGGTGCCGCTGCTCGACGCGACGCGCCTCGGATTCGTGAACGTGCACTTCTCGCTCCTCCCGCGCTGGCGGGGTGCGGCACCCGTCGAGCGGGCGATCCTCGCCGGCGATCCCGAGACGGGCGTCTGCGTGATGCGGCTCGAGGAAGGACTCGACACCGGGCCCGTGTACGCGTGTGATCGCACACCGATCGCCTCCGACGAGACCGCCGGCGAGCTCCGTACCCGCCTTGTCGAGATCGGCAGCGCTCTACTGGTTCGCACGTTGCCCAGCATCGAGACGAGCACGCCTGTGCCCCAGGCGGGGGAGGTGACGCTTGCGGCCAAGCTCACGGTGGAGGAGTTCCGCATCGATCCTGCGGCCTCGGCGACGGACCTCGCGCGCCTGGTGCGCGCGGGGAACCCACGGCCCGGCGCGTGGGCGCTCGTCGAGCGCCGCCGCATGAAGGTGTTGCGCGCCCATGTCGAGCGCCAATCCCATCGCCCAGGGCCGCAGCCCGCGTCCACGACAGCGCCGTCGGTGGGCGTGGTGACGCACGATGCCGGCCTCGTCACCGGCGACGGTACCCTCGCCCTCGACGAGGTCCAGCCCGAAGGGAAGGCCGCGATGCCGGCAGCGGCATGGCTCGCGGGATGGCGCAGTGCCGACGGTGCACCACAACCGGTCTTCGAGCGCCCGTGAGCAGCAGCAGTCGGATGGTCGCGCGTGACGCGCTCGTGAAGGTCGAGGCCGGCGCGTACTCCCACATCGCAGTGCCTGCGATGTTGCGTGGGTCTGGCCTCGCGCCGCGCGAACGCGCGCAGGTGACCGACCTTGTGTACAGCACGCTGCGCCAGCAGCGACGCCTCGACGACCTGATCGCGCGAACGAGCAAGCGGAGGATCGCAAGACTCGATCCTCCGGTCCGTGCCGTGCTTCGCCTCGGTGCCCAGCAGCTGATGGCGGGGGTTCCGCCGCACGCTGCGGTGGGCGAGACGGTCGCGGCGGCACCGGTGCGCGCCCGCGGATATGTGAACGGCGTCTTGCGATCCCTCACTCGGCTTGGTCCCCCGTGGCCCGAGCCCGAGAGCCTGGCCGTCGCCCTGTCGTACCCCGACTGGCTCGTCGAACGCCTGGGCGACGAGCTCGGCGCCGAGGACGCCCACGCCGCGCTCGCGGCCGGGAACGAGCGCGGCGCACTGACGCTTCGTCCGAACATCCTCAGGACCGATGCCGACACGCTGACGGCCGAGCTGGTCGCGGCCGGAGCAGCGGTGACGCGCGGCAAGCTGGTCCCGGACGCCCTGATCGTCCGCGCCGCCGGCGACCCGGCCACGTTGCCCGCCGTGGCAAAGGGACGCGCGACACCCCAGGACCAGGGCAGCCAGGCCGTCGTCCTCTACCTGGATCCCCGGCCCGGGGAGCGGGTGCTCGACGTCGCCGCCGCGCCCGGCGGGAAGGCGACTGCCATCGGCGAGCGGGTGGGAAAGAAGGGTCGCGTCATCGCCGCCGACACCCAGGCGGGGCGGCTCCGGCTCGTCGGGCTCGCGGCGAGGCGGCTCCGGTTGTCGACGGTGGATCTCGTCGTCGCCGACGGCCGGCACCCGCCGGTGCGTGACGCGTCGTGCGACCGGGTCCTGGTGGACGCACCCTGCTCCGGGCTCGGCGTGCTCCGCCGCCGACCGGAAGCCCGGTGGCGCCTCGATCCGGACGCCATCGCCGGCCTGGCCGACCTCCAGGTCGAGCTGCTCGTCGCCGCCGCGAGCGCCGTGCGGCCGGGAGGCGTGCTCGTCTACGCCGTCTGCACCCTGACGAAGGCGGAGACGAGCGAGGTGGCGGCGCGAGCGCTCGAGCGCCTGGAGGGGTTCACGCCGCTCGAGCCTCCGAGCGCGCCGTGGCGTCCGTGGGGTGCCGGTGCGCTGCTCCTTCCGAGCACGGCCGACACCGACGGGATGTTCGTGCTCGGGTTGCAGCGGGGATCGAATCGGGCGTCCGGTGAGCTTCGGGTGGGCGTATAGCGTCGGATGCGATGACTTCGCACAAGATCGCCCCATCGATCCTGTCGGCCGACTTCGCATCGCTCGCCGACGACGTCGAACGCGTCGGCGAAGAAGCCGATCTGTTGCACGTCGACGTGATGGACGGTCACTTCGTCCCCAACCTCACGCTCGGACCGCCGGTGGTGAAGTCGCTGCGCAAGTGCACCGAGCTGTTCCTGGACTGTCACCTGATGGTCGACAATCCCGGTGTGCTCCTGGCCGACTTCGCGAATGCCGGTGCCGATCGGTGCATCGTGCACGTCGAGCTCGGTGATCCCCGACCCCTCTTCGACGAGCTCCGGAGGCTCGATGTCGGGGTGGGGCTCACCTTGAGTCCGGACACTCCGGTGGACGCGGTGCTCCCGTACCTCACGGAGATCGACCTACTGCTCGTGATGAGCGTGCGACCCGGTTTCGGCGGACAGGCGTTCATCCCCGAGGTGCTCGACAAGGTGCGCGCGGCGCGAAGCGCCATCGACGAGCAGGGACTGCCCGTCGAGATCGAGATCGACGGCGGCATCAACGTCGAGACCGCGCCGAGTGCTGCCGCTGCGGGCGTCGACATCCTCGTCGCGGGCAGCGCGGTGTTCCATGCCGACGATCCGGCCACGGCAGCGCGCGACATCCGCGCCGCGGCCTGGCCCAATGCCTGAGCCCGCGGCCAAGGACCTGCAGGCCAAGGTTCTCACCGTCTCGGACGGTGTCGCGGCGGGCACGCGTGAGGACCGGTCCGGCCGAGCCCTTGCCGAGCGGCTCCGGGCCGGGGGATACGTCGTGGTCGAGCAGCGGGTCAGTGCGGACGGCGTCGACGCCGTCGCCGACGTGCTGCGCGTGCTGACCGCCGGGTTCGCTGGTCTCGTGGTGACGACCGGCGGGACCGGGTTCGGCCCGCGCGACCTCACGCCCGAGGGCACGCGTGCGGTGATCGAGCGCGAGGCGCCCGGGCTGGCCGAGGCGATGCGCCGCGCCAGCGACGCCGACGGACGCGGCTTCGGGATGCTGTCGCGTGGGGTGTGCGGGGTCGTCGGAACCGCGTTGGTGTGCAATCTGCCGGGCTCGTCGTCGGGCGCGGTGGAGTGCCTCGAGTCGGTCCTCCCGGTGCTGCCCCACGCCCTCGACCTGCTCGCCGGGGGCCGCCCCCACTGACCTCCCTTCGTGAGAACTAGAACAGGTTCCATTTTGTGCCGCGATCCTGTACGATCGGGGGGACCACGAGTGAGCCCTCGGGGTTTGGGTGCAAGTCCCGACCGGCGGTAGCCGCTCACCGGGTGCTCGGCCTCATCAGGTCGTGCGCCACGGAGGGTGGGAGCCCGCGAGCCCACGGCAGCCAGCCGTGTGGTTGATCCGATGCGATGTCGGAGCCGACGGTGAGAGTCCGGATGGGAGAGGGCGCTCGGCGTGTGCGCCGTGGCGCGCGTGCCGAGGTGTTCCCCGAGGGCCTGCCCGCGTGCTAGGAGCAGGGCGGCCGACTTGGCGAACACGACGAGACCACCGGAGCTGATGCAGCGGGCGCTCGCGCTCGGCGACGCGGCCCGTCGTCGGACGGCGCCCAACCCCTGGGTCGGCTGCGTGATCGCTCGCGACGGCGTGATCGTCGGCGAGGGCGCCACGGAGCCGCCGGGCGGTCCGCACGCCGAAGCCGTGGCGCTCGCAGCCGCGGGCGACCGAGCCCGGGGGGCTACGGCATACGTGACCCTGGAGCCCTGCGGTCATCGGGGCCGAACGGGGCCGTGCACCGACGCGATGCGCGCCGCCGGCATCGAGCGAGTCGTGGTCGCACTCGAGGATCCCGACCCACGCGTGGGCGGCCGCGGTCTCGCCCGCTTGCGGGATGCAGGCGTCACCGTCGAGGTCGGGCTCGGTGCTGCCGACGCGACCCGTTCGCTTGCGCCGTACCTGCACCACCGCAACACCGGGAGCGCGAGCTGCCTCGTCAAGACCGCCACGAGTCTCGACGGCCGCGTCGCGGCCGCGGACGGCTCGTCGCAGTGGATCACCGGCGATGAGGCACGGGCCGACGCCCACGAGCTGCGCGCCGAATCCCAGGCGGTCGTGGTCGGTTCCGGCACCGCGCTTGCCGACAGACCATCACTGACCGTGCGCCTTGCTACCGATACGCCCGCCCGCCAGCCGCTGCGCGTCCTGCTCGACGCGCGTGGCCGCGTCCCGGCCGACGGACCACTCTTCGACACGACGCTCGCGCCCACGCTCGTGCTCACCACCGCGATGGTGCCCGGGCCCGCGCTCGACGCGTGGCGTGCCGCCGGGGCCAAGGTCGAGATCGTCGATGCCGCGCCCGACGGCGGCGGGGTCGACCTCGCCGCCGTGCTCGCGCTCCTGGGACGCGACGGCGTCCTCCAGGCCATGGTGGAAGGTGGGCCGACGCTGCACGGCGCACTCCTCGCCGCCGGGCTCGTCGATCGTGTCGTCGCCTTTGTCTCCGGCGCCGTCCTGGGCCGCGAAGGCCGTGCCATGTTCGCCGGGCCTGGTCCACTCACGTTGGGCGACGCCCCGCGCTTGGAGCTCCTCGACGCGCAGGTGCTCGGCCCCGACGTGCGGCTCGAGTACCGGAATGCTCGTCACGGCTCGGGGAGCAGCTGATGTTCACGGGCATCATCGAGGAGCTCGGCACCGTGCGTGCGGTGCGGCACCACGACGGCGGGGCGCGCATCGAGATCGTGGCGTCCACCGTGCTCGAGGATGCCACCATCGGCGCATCGATCGCCGTGAACGGCTGCTGCCTCACCCTCATCGAACAGGGTGACGGCTGGTGGGCGGCCGACGCCCAGGGCGAGACGCTCGACCGGACCACCGTCGGGTCCCTTGCCCCGGGGGATCCGGTGAACCTCGAACGCCCGGTACGGCTGGCCGACCGGCTGGGTGGCCATCTCGTCCAGGGCCACGTCGACGGGGTCGGCACCGTGGTCGAGCGTGCCCCCGAACCCGATGGCGCGACGCGCCTGGCGGTGGAGATGCCGGACGGTCTCGCCCGCTACGTCGTCGAGAAGGGCTCGGTGACGGTCGACGGTGTGAGCCTCACCATCACCGGCACCCGCCGACGCGACGGCGCCGATCGGTTCGGCGTCGCGCTCGTCCCGCACACCCTCGCGATGACCACACTGGGCGGGCGAGCGCCGGGCGACACGGTCAACCTCGAGGTCGACATCCTCGCCAAGTACGTGGAACGACTCCTCGTGCCCGAACTGCCTGATTCCAGAGAGCCTGATTCCAGAGAGCCTGATTCCAGAGAGCAGGAAGCCTGATGCCCTTCACCAAGATCGAGAACGCGATCGCGGCGATCGAACGTGGCGAGTTCGTGATCGCCGTCGACGACGCCGACCGGGAGAACGAGGGCGACCTCATCATGGCCGCCGAGCGGGTCACGCCCGAGGCGATGGCGTTCATGATCCGCCATACGAGCGGTGTGATCTGCCTGCCCCTCGAGGGTGAGCGCTGCGACGCGCTGCAACTGCCCCTGATGGTCGCGAACAACACCGAGGCCCAGCGCACCGCGTTCACGGTCTCGGTCGACGCCCGCGTCGGTACGTCCACCGGCATCTCGGCTGCCGACCGCGCCGCGACCGTGCACGCGCTGATCGATCCCGGGACCCGTCCCGACGACCTGGCGCGTCCCGGGCACATCTTTCCGCTGCGGTACCGCGAAGGGGGTGTGCTCAAGCGCGCTGGTCACACCGAAGCCGCGGTCGACCTCGCTCGGCTTTCCGGCGGCTACCCCTCGGGGGTCCTGGCTGAGATCACCAACGACGACGGCACGATGGCGCGCCTCCCCGAACTCGAGAAGTTCGCGGCGGAGCACGACTTGCAGCTCATCTCGATCGCGGACTTGATCCGGTACCGACGTCACCGGGAGAAGCTGGTCCGGCGAGTGTCGGAGGCGCGGATCCCGACGCGCCACGGTGACTTCACTGCGTACGTGTTCGAGAGCCTCCTCGACGGCGTCGAGCACCTCGCGTTCGTGCGCGGCGAGATCTCCGCGAACCAAGACGTTCTGGTCCGGGTGCACTCCGAGTGCCTCACGGGAGACGTCTTCGGCTCGCTCCGCTGCGACTGCGGCGTGCAGCTCGACGTCGCGCTCGAGCGGGTCGCGATCGAGGGCAGGGGGGTTGTCGTCTACCTCAGGGGGCACGAGGGTCGCGGCATCGGGCTCGGCCACAAGCTGCGGGCGTACACGCTCCAGGACGACGGGCGCGACACGGTCGAGGCGAACGTCGAGCTCGGCTTCCCGGCCGACTCCCGGGAGTACGGCATCGGTTCGCAGATCCTTGTCGACCTCGGCGTCAGCACGATGCGCCTGATGACCAACAATCCCTCCAAGTACGGGGGTCTCGAGGGCTACGGTCTGGAGATCATCGAGCGGGTCCCCCTGCACGTCGAGCCCAATGAGGAGAACATCTCCTACCTTCGGGCCAAGCAGGAGAAGATGGGTCACCTGCTCGACCTGGGTGAGGCCCAGGTCTGACGAGCAGGTCTGACGAGCAGGTCTGACAGGCAGGTCCAGGGGATCAAGATGGGTGACTACGCGCCGACCGACGCGGAGCTCGACGCGAGCGACATGGCGCTCGCCGTCGTGGCAGGTCGTTTCAACGCCCACATCACGACGCGTCTCGTGGAGGGCGCGTGTGACGCCCTCCAGCGGTACGGACTCGCAGGCGACGTCCCGGTGTACTGGGTGCCGGGAGCGTTCGAGATCCCGCTGGCCGCGAAGTGGCTTGCCACCTCGGGCTCAGTGGACGCCGTCATCTGTGTCGGGGCGGTGGTTCGGGGCGACACTCCGCACTTCGAGTACGTGTCCGGGCCGTGTGCCGACGGCTGCGCCCGCGTCGCCCTCGACTCGGGTGTCCCGATCGCATTCGGTGTGCTGACGACGAACGACGAGCAGCAGGCGCTCGACCGGTGTGGCGGGCGTGAGGGCAACAAGGGTGCAGAGGCGGCGGCGACGGCGGTCGAGATGGTCGCGCTGCTGCGCCGACTTCCAGCGCCGACACGCAGTGAGGGGCCCGATGCCCGGGGAGGCGGCCGGTGCTGACGATCGTGCTGCCGAAGGGGTCACTCGAGCGGGCGACCCTCCAGCTGTTCGAGGACGCTGACCTCGCGGTCCAGCGCTCGTCAGAGGTCGACTACCGCGCGTCGATCGAAGATCCGCGTGTCGCCGACGTTCGCATCCTGCGCCCCCAGGAGATCCCGCGATACGTGGCCGAGGGTCGCTTCGACCTCGGGGTGACCGGGCGCGACTGGATCGAGGAGACCGGAGCCGACGTCGTGTCCCTCACCGAGCTCCACTACTCGAAGGCGACCGCCCGCCCAATCCGAGTGGTGCTCGCGGTTGCCGCCGACTCGCCGGCGCAGCGGATCGCAGACCTCCCGGCCGGCGTGCGCGTGCACACCGAGTACCCCCAGATCACCACGCGGTACTTCGCAGAGCACGGGATCGACGCGGAGGTTCACCTGTCGTACGGCGCGACCGAGGCGAAGGTGCCCGACATCGCCGACGCGATCGTCGAGATCACCGAGACCGGTCGCGCCCTGCACGCGGCGGGCCTCAAGATCCTCGAGACGATGCTCGTCTCGCACACCGAGCTGGTGGCGAACCCGGTCGCGTTCGCCGACCCCGAGAAGCGGCTTGCGATGGAGCAGCTCCAGGTGCTCCTCACGGGTGCACTCGAAGCACGTGGGCGAGTCCTCCTCAAGCTCAACGTCGACGCGGCGAACCTCGATGCGGTGATCGGGTTGCTCCCGGCCCTTCGATCCCCGACGGTGTCCGAGCTCTTCGGCGGCGACGGATTCGCGGTCGAGACGGTCGTGGCGAAGAGCGAGATCAACATCCTCATCCCGGCGCTCAAGGAGCTCGGAGCGACAGGGATCATCGAGCTCCCGATCGCGAAGATCGTCCACTGATCTTGTGTGGCGGATGGTCGTCGGCCGGGTGACCTCGTGCAGCCGAAGATCGTGCGCCACGTGACCGCCGTACACGAGGGCCGGGTGGTGGCCTTCGACGCCCACCGCGGGCTCGGCGTCGTCGAGGACCGCGACGGCACGCGCTACGACTTCCACTGCGTGCTGATCGCCGACGGGAGCCGCTCGGTGCCCATCGGCGCCGCGGTCCGCTACAGCGTCGTACCCGGCGCGCTCGGCCGGTGGGAAGCGGGCACGATCGCCACGGTTCCTCCCGCCTAGGACCGGCCCTCTAGGAATCGGGGCTCCCACCGGACACCTGCACGAACGCGAGGCGCAGCTGCGACAGTGCATCGCGTAGCGGCGCCTCGTTCTCCCCGAGGCGATGCCCGACACCGTCGAGGAGCGCGGCCATGGCGTCGATCGCCAGTCCCGCTTCGTCGAGCCGGACGGAGGCGCCGGCCTCGGGCGTCAGGTGCAGCACCGCCAGCTGCCAGAGCCCGATGGCGTGGTTGGCCACGAGATCCGCCACCGATGTGCCGGCCAGCTCGGCCCGTACCCGGCGGAGCTCCTCGGCGACCTCTTGGTCGGGGGCTGCCTGGTCGGGGGCTGCCTGGTCGGGAGCTGCCTCGCCGGCTCCCGCTGGGTCAGGCCCCGGCACGGGCTCCCCGCCGGAAGGTGTCCAGAGACTGCTCACGCTGGTATCCTCGCGCTCAACAACCGAATGTGGGAAGCGGGGCCCTCGGCCCGGGCGTGCTGTCCGGATCGTACGGCTCCCACCCGGCCGGATCTCGGCCTCCGCGGAGCACCATGCCGCGGGGACCTCCAGACACCGAGTCCGGGTCCGTCTCGAACGCACTGCCGGTCGCCCGGTGGTGCACAAGATGGCG
>Ga0315273_10002994_pt1 | contig 20267 bp, 31 predicted proteins | sample YL17G02_0_MG_FD_205753 | JGI IMG/M metagenome (GOLD analysis project Ga0315273, IMG submission 205753) | Sediment microbial communities from Yellowstone Lake, YNP, Wyoming, USA - YL17G02_0 | ecosystem: Environmental > Aquatic > Freshwater > Lake > Sediment | place: USA: Wyoming | collected... | reverse complement strand
TATGTACCCTGGACTTACCGAACTCCCAAATTCATGTTATACTTCGTCAGTTTTAGTTTTTAAGGGAATTTCAAATGGCCAAGCGGCTTAGTTACACCCACGAGGGGGTCAATTTCCCGAGTTTTTCAGCTATGGCGGCCGCATTCGGCATACCCCCCGCGTCTCTCAGATCTCGTCTGGAGGCCAAGTGGCCCCTGGACCGGGCCCTCCGCACCCCAATTCACAAGACCCGCTTGACGATTAATGGTGAGACTTTTTCCGTAGACCAGGCGGCTAAGCGGTTTGGGACAAGCGCCTACTTGATTCGAAGCCGGTTATCACGCGGAGTAGCGGACGACGATGCGGTTAGAGAACCTCGTGGAGCACACCGGCATAACGGGCACCAAGGCGGAGTACCAGTAGTCCAACGTCTACGCGAGTTTAGAGATCAGTTGAAAAACAAACCATGCCACGACTGTGGGCAGAAGTACCCACCCTACGTCATGGACTTCGACCATCGGGAGAATAAAAAACGACTGGTTTCAAAGATGGGCACGTTCAAAGGTATGCTCGCAGAGGCAGCTAAGTGCGATGTCGTTTGTGCCAATTGTCATCGGATACGTACCCACTTGACCCGTCCTTTGGGTTTGACATCCCCATAACCTACCCCCATAATCCCCGCATGCCTACCGTCAAATATTTTCTGGAAACCACCTCCTCCCCAGACGTGGTTGGGATAAAGCCTTTCCTCCCGGAACTATGGGCGGATGAAATTGGCAAGCAATTCGCTGCGAAAATCGACGCGGATATCATGAACACCTTCTACGGACTCCCCAGACCGCTAAGCGTCGAAGATTCCTACGATGGCGAGTCCTACGCTGAAGCGATAGCCTGGGCCCTGACACTCGGAATCGACGTGACTATTCCGCGTCCGGATGTTGGCAAGAAGCAGAAAATTCTGCTGTCAGTAAGGCACGCACCGCACTCGATACATGAGCACGCATTCAAAAAGTGTTCACCCGCGGAGTTGATTGATAGACTTCGCGCCTTCGCCACGGAGATCGCCAATGCTTAAGAAACCCTGCACGGGATGCGATCGTCGCCGCAAGGCGATGCTTCGCACCATTGAGTGGGCCCGCGCCCGCATGCAGAAGCGCAAGTCACAGGAAACACCAAAAAATGGCTGACAAGATCAAAGTGAACATCTACATGTCACCCGACATGTTGAAGGTCCTGAAAAAACTGGCCCAGATGCGCGACGTGGCGTACGCTGAATTGGTACGAACTGCGTGTCGGGAGTACATCGTGAAGAACGCTGCACAGATCCAGGCCGATCGCTCAACTATTGAGCAGGCGCGTTGATGTTTCCGGTCCCTCTTGGCGTCTCTCAAGCCGATGCCCGGCTGGCCTGGGAGATCGTGTCGAACATCACCCCGCTGCCGGATCTGATCCGGAGGCACCAGTTGACGTTTGACGAGTACGACGCGAAAAAACGCGACCCGGCGTTCCGGGCCATGCTCGACCAGTATCGGAAGCAGTGGAACTCCGAACTCACGGTGAATCAGCGGGTGATGCTGAAAGCCGCGCTGCTGACTGAAGACTCGCTGCTGGATGTCTACGAAATCATCAAGGACCAGGAGGCCTCGCCGGGGCAGAAGCTCGAGGCGTTCGGAGCCCTGGCGAAAGCCGGCGAGGTGGGCGCGGTGCGCAAGGACACTGGGCCGCCTGCAGCTCCGGTGCATATCGTGATCAACGTGCCGGGAAAAACCGGTGTAACCCTCGACGCTACGCCGATGGGTATGGAGGTGTTCGATGCCAACTGATTGCTGCGCGAGATGTCTATATTCGCAGGGACCGATACCGGCCGGTGTGCCTGATGCGGGGCAGTACCTGTGCCGCAGATACCCCCCGGACGGCAACGTGTCATCGGGGCACAGCCCGTTCCCGATGGTAACTTCCGATGTCTGGTGTGGTGACCACAAACACGGGACGCCGGATCCGTTATGACAGTACAGGACGACTACATCGAAGTGGATGAGAACGATGTAGTGAAGATTGAGAAACCCGGGCCGTCCACGCCCGAGCCGCCGAAAGTCTGGCCCGAGGCTCCTGCTGTGGACGGCATGCTGTATGGATTCATAGACCCCAGCGACGAGAAGACCAGGTTGGTTGTCATGACCGAGGCGACCTGGACCAAAATGGAGACCCAGCGCCGGATAACCCAGTCCCGGCTCGAGATCCTGTCACAGGAAAACATCGAGATGAAGCAGGGACGCCAGCCCACGACCGGGCCGAGGATCGTGTTGCCGAACGGGTGAGGTCTGGTAAGATGCCTGGGAGTACCAGTCGCCCCCTCTGGAGGACTTCGATATGGCATACCCCCCGGCAGCGAAGAAACCCGCGAAACGTCCGTCTCCCGTGAAGTCGTCCAGGAAAGCTCCGGTACGACCGAGGTATTACTAACATGGCCACACCTGTCATTCCGCGGTACCCGCGACCGGTACCCGCACCAGTCTCCCCCCGTTACGCGCCGACGCCGCCAGCCAGGCACGTCCCCACGTTTGCGCCCTATCGGCCGGGTACTTCCCCGCCGCGTAGACCCACTTCACCGATGATCTGAGGAGACTGGCATGGTGTTCAAGTATTGGGTCCTGGCCCTGGCCTGGGTTGCGAAGCATCACGACGCACTCGTGGAATCGTTCTCGTATTTCTATACGAAATACAAGATCCAGGTGGCGATCATGAGTCTGGCGTTTTTGCTCATACTGTTTTTCTCATGGCAGGCCTTCGCGTACGACGCCACAGTGTCGTGGACCAATCCGACTACCAACACCGACGCCACGGTGATCCCGGCGACGGGGCCAGGCTCGCTAGTATCAACCAGGATTGAGTGGGGCACATGCGGAGCTGGCGGCACCTTCGGCGTGAAGGCCAGCGAGGTGGTGGTGAACCAGCCAGCGGTCTCGGTAGTAGTCCCCGGATTCGCCCCCGCCCAGATAGTTTGCTGGCGGGCGTATGTCAAGAATACGTTTTTGGCGGAGTCAGCGGCGTCTCTGGTAGTTGCAAAAGTATTCCCGTCTCCAGTTCCAAATCCGCCGACGCTGACTTCAACCATCACTGTCGCGTATGACTTGCGGATGAATTCGAACAACGAGATCCTGCTCGGACGCGTGATAGGAACCATGCCGCTGGGCACTGCCTGTACAAATACCCAGGTGGATATCAAGTGGCGGGCGCCTGTGTTTTATAAGATACGCAGGGCGAACGTGAACATCACCAGGACCCCGCGCTCTTCGATCATCGTCACTAAGTGCGCGTTGGCGTGAAGATTGATCTCTCTCCGATGGAGTTGGCCAGGGACTTCCTGGTGCTAGCCACTGCGGCGGGCATTCTCTACGGAATTGCCCTCAAGACTGGCTGGGTCATAAGCAGATCTGAAGCCCAGCAGATGGACCAGCAGTCTGTCCAGGAAGAGGCGACCGACCGGAAACTGGCCGACCTCAAGTTCCAGAAAGAAATGACCAGTTCCAGTATGCAACTGCTGGCTGTCAAACCAGATCTCAATGAGTACGACAAGTTGGTATTGCAGGGGTATGTGGATGATCTGGCCCGTATCAACGCGCATATTGCCGAGTTAGAGGAGTCCCCGTAATGGCAAAAAAGAAAAAGCTGCTCAATAACAAGAAGCCGGTGGTGTACGCCATCGTGGCGTTCGTTGCGTTGCTGCTTGCCCTGTTCGCGATCAAGTCACGGGCCTCCGATCTGAGTGTGGAAGGTGGCAGCGCCATGGTGCGAGGGGAGACCCCAGCCCTCGGACTCGTCGTTCGCTGGCCGCAGGCCGGCCCGGTCAACACCGACTGGGAAATTGGGTTCCTGTTGTCTGGCCAGTCGTATCACTACCAGGATAATCCGAACGCGTTCACCGCCTATGGGTTGATCGTCGATGGCTGGAAAAAGTTCGAACTCGGGTTCGGATTCGCATATACCAACGTCTCCTGGGAATACACCTGCCAGTACACCGCGGCCTTGATGGCCCGCTGGCGGTTCTCCGACCGGATCGCCGCGCAGTGGCGGCACTTCTCCAGCGCGGGTAGTTGCGAACCAAATGCCGGGCGTGATTTCGCTACCGTCAGCTGGAAGTTCTAAATGAAAACTTCGCGTATCCTGGCCACGGCTCAGATTGCATTGAGCATAATTTTTCTGACCGGGTACTTCCTCATGCTCGGGTTGTTCCTGGAAGGTAAAGTCCTGACTCCTCCGGAGTGGCGGGATCAGCTGAGCATTTTGCTTGGGGTTCTCACCGCCGGTGTGATGATGGTTTTGCAATTCTGGTTCAGTCGGACCCGCGACTCCGGCACCAACCCTGAGCCTCCGCCTATCAGCCCCCCATGAATCTGGACTACACCCCCGCCAAGACTCTGGGGGAGTTCATGGCATCGGATTCGCGAGTACGCGTCGTTCGCGGTCCTGTAGGATCCGGAAAATCGACTGTCATGGCGGTGGAAATGTTCCGCCGGGCCTGCCAGCAAGCCCGTGGAGCGGATGGCATACGCCATACCCGCGGTGTGATCGTCCGTAACACCTTGCAGCAGTTGGAAACGACCGTGCTGCAGACGATTCGTAACGTGATCCCGCCAGAGATCATGCATTACAAGACCAGCAACCATACGATCTACATTCGGTTCAACGACGTGGAGACAGAGTGGTTATTACTGCCCCTGGATACCCCGGATAACGTGCAGCGCTTGTTGTCCCTGGAACTCACCTTCGCATGGCTGTCCGAACTGCGCGAATTGCCCCCGAAGATCCTCGAAGATATTCTTGGCCGTGTTGGCAGGTACCCTTCGAAGATGCGCGGTGGAACTACCTGGCGCGGAGTGTTTGGGGAGACCAACTCGTTCAGCGAAGATGACATCTGGTACAAATCCCTCGAGCTGGAACTGAATCCAAGCTGGGGGTACTTTGTCCAGCCAGGGGCCCGCGATCCCTACGCTGAGAACAAGGAAAATCTCCCCGATGGGTACTACGAAGAACTCGTCGAGAACAACACACCTGAGTGGGTTGAGCAGTATATCGATAACCAGATTACCCCCTCCCTCTCCGGCGAGGCGGTATTCCGATCTACGTTCCGTTCCGACTTCCACATTGCCAAAGAAGTCCTGAAGCCAGTACCGATGAGTATGCTGATTGCAGGCATGGACTTCGGCCGCAGCCCCGCCATGGTACTTACCCAGCTTGACCCTCGCGGGCGTATGCTCGTGCTAGCGGAGGCTGTCAGTGAAAACATGGGCATCGAGCAGTTCGTGGTTACGGTGTTACGTCCAATCCTTGCCGAACCGGAGTTTCATCGTCTTCCTGTTGGTGTCGTTGGTGACCCTTCCGGTCGCGTTCGTTCGCAGATTGGTGAGGAAAGCATCTTCGATGCCTTGAAGCGGTTAGGTTTCCGTGCCCAGCCCGCCCTTACGAATAGTATCGATCCACGGCTGCGTTCGGTCGAGAAATGGTTCATGCAACAGCGGGATGGCGGGCCTGCAATTTTGGTCAGCCCCCGGTGTGTCAACCTGATACGTGCGCTACGGTCCAAGTACCGGTATGCTAAGCGCAAGGACGGCCAACTGCAGCCGCTGCCGGCCAAGGATCACCCCTGGTCCGACATCGCCGATGCATTGCAGTACGCAGCCCTGGGGCATTCGACTAAAGTTTATGCAAAGTTTGTAAAGCCGCCGTATGGGATGATCACAACCCCGGCTCCGACCGCAGCAGGATGGACGTAAATGGCAGCAATTCCAGTACCGCAGGGCCGCACCACTCTTCGAGTGGTGTCTCCTAAAGAGTTGCAGAAGGCCGAACAACTCGCGCATTCCATCGCTACTGCGAAACCGGAAGTAGATGACGATCTTGCTGCCTACGTTCGCAGGAAATTCGAAGCGGCCAAGCGGCACCGCACTTCATCCAACGTGGATGAGCAGATGATTACTTTCATGAGAGCCTACAACGGGGAGTATTCCCCGACGAAGAAGGCGGAAATTGCCAAATTTGGCGGCTCGAGTGTGTTCGCCAGGGTTACTGCGGGGAAATGCCGGGGCGCAACAGCCCTCCTGCGTGACATCTACATGTCTGCGGAACGCCCCTGGTCCATCGAACCAAGCCCAGATCCTCGTTTGCCCGGATCAGTAACGCGGGACATTACCTCGGTGGTTGGTGGCGAGGCCATGTATCTGGTCATGAACGGCCAACCCCCCGAAAAAGCGCAACTGGAGAAGCGAAAACAGGATCTTACGAAGGCCGCCAAGGTCGCCGAGATGAAAAAGGCGAGCGAGCAGGCCAAGGCAGCCGAGCAGAAGATGGATGATCTTCTACTTGAGGGTGGTTTTTGGGAGGCGATGTCCCAATTTCTTACCGATCTCCCCATTTACCACACTGCATTCCTGAAAGGGCCAACAGTTCGCAACGCCGAGCTGCTTACATGGGGCGAAGACGGCGAACCAAGCATGGAATCCCGCCCCAGGTTCTTCTGGGACCGTGTTTCTCCCTTCGATTTGTGGTTCACCCCCGGCGCGGCATCAATCGCCAACGCCGATACGTTCGAAAGACAGCGTTTTTCGCTCACGGACCTGTACAACCTGATCGGACTCCCCGGTTACCGCGAAGACAAGATCCGCGAGTGCATAAAACTGGCCGAAAGCGGCGGTTTGCGCGAGTGGGGCCTGATTTTCGAGCAGGAACGCCGCGACATCGAGAATCGGGGTACAGTTTCAGCCACCGACGACCAGATGGTTGACTGCATCGAGTTTCAGGGGAACGTACTCGGGAAATACCTGAAGGAATACGGCCTGAAGGGCGTTGATGACGAGGATAAGCCGTATTTCATCACTTGCTGGACGGTGAACCGGATGGTCATCAAGGCCATGCTGAATCCGAACATCCGCAAGCGCCCGAATTACTACTGCACCAGTTTCGACAAGCAACCGGGCACGATTTATGGCTCCGGCATCGCTGAATTGATCGGTGATATCCAGGATGTCATGAACGCTACGCTTCGCTCCCTGGTGAACAACATGTCGATCGCGTCGGGACCGCAGGTCTTCTTCAATGAGGATCTCGTCAACCCGAACCAGGACGACACGTTGTACCCGTGGAAACGCTGGAAATACACCACGGATCCATCGAACCCGAGCGCATCAGCGCCGGTGGGATTCTTCCAGCCGGGGTCAAACGCCACCGAATTGCTCGGTGTGTATGGCCAATTCAACACTATTGCCGATGAAGTTTCGGCGATACCCCGTTACATGCAGGGCGACCAGAATGTAGGTGGTGCCGGCCGCACCGCGTCCGGTCTGGCGATGCTGATGTCGAATGCCAACAAGGCGCTGCAGAACGTGGCGGAAAACATCGATGACGATGTTTTTGAGCCAATGCTGCAGTCGCTCTACGACCTGGTAATGCTCACTGACAGTACCGGGATATTGCGCGGCGATGAGACCGTCAAGGTCAATGGCGTGCGCAACGTGGTCAAGCAGGAGCAGGATCGGGTCCGTCAACTCGAGTTCCTCCAGCTCACAGCGAACGAGATCGATGGGCCGATTGTCGGAGCCCAGAGGGCGAGCGTGCTCCAGCAGGTGGCAGATCGTATTGGCATTGATCTGGACATTCCGGAGCCGGGCGAGCAGAATTCACAGAGTCCGCAGGGTGGTGGGGGCGCAGGCTTCAACCCGGCGGGTACGCCTACGCCGGTACCAGCGGTATCGGATAGCAACGGCCCCCGGTTGCAGACTCAGTCCCTGAATACAGTTTCGGGTCGTCAAAATACTTCTTGAGGAATCAGCCATGTCCGAAGGTTACGTTCAGTGCAAGCACCCTCGTGGCGTCATGAGCATCTCGAAAGGGAAGCCCAAGCCCACCAAGGTACTCTCGACTTCGTCCCCCAAGTTTGCGAAACCTTCTTCCCAGAAGGTATTCAGCTCACAGGGCGGGAGCAAGAAGTGAGCGAGGAAAAACGCAGCGGCTCTTACCCCAAGAACGGGGCTCAGAGTCCTCGGGACCAGTCTCCTGGTGGCAAAAGCCGTGGGGACATGGATCTGCAGTTCGGTGAGACTGTGCAGCTTCCTGGTCGGTCGCCGACAAGCCGCAAGTACACAAAGAACTACGAGAAGGGTGAGAATGGCCCGGACGCGGATGATTTTTCTGCAGGTCTCGGTGGGCTTCTTGGCCCTACTTCAGGCCCACTGAATACTCGATGATCAAGGGGCTTTTCCGTCTGGCTGATGACCGAAAGGTCATGGCCGAGCTAAACGGCTCGGCGCAATTCCGTTTTTATATTGATAAACTACGGATAGCGCATGCCAAAGCGGTTGAGGATGTAATGCACTGTAACCCCAAAAACCTCCAAGACCTCCGATCGTACGCACGCTGCCTTGGCGAGTTGATCGCCGAGTCCACCAAGACGGGAGATAAACCGTGAGCAAACGCCTACCAGCCCCCATTCAGAGACAGGTCGATGAAGCAAACAAGTTGCTCGCGGAACTGTCCACAAAACCTGCGGCTGATCCTGCGGCTGCGGCTGCGGCTGCGGCTGCGGCTCCTGTTGATGCCCCGGCTGCTGCCCCGGCTGCTGCCCCGGCTGCTGCCCCGGCTGCTGCCCCCGTCTCCGATGACCGAGACTACAAGCAGATGTATGGAGTACTGAAGGGTAAGTACGACAAGGAAATCCCGGAACTGAAAGTCTCCATAAGCGAACTTTCCGAGCGAAATCGACAGAATGAGACGCTATTGGCTCAGTTGGCTGACCGCGCACCGGCGGCTGCGCCGGCCTCCAATGGCTCACTCCCAAAGCCAGACTCCTTCACCAAACAGGAGAGGGAAGAGTACGGGGAAGAATTCTTCGATGTCGTGGCACGTCGCGCCCGAGAGGTTGTAGCCGCTGAGCTACAGCCCTTCCAGAAACAGCTGAAAGAAGCAACTGGGCGTAGTTCCCACCAGGAAAAGGTAGAGCAGGAACGTATGCGAACCAGTGTAATAAATGCACTAGATGAGCAGGTTCCAAACTGGGCGCAGATCAATCAAGATCCGACCTTCCTTGCATGGTTGACAGGAAGTGATGTATTCTCTGGAAGACAGAAGCGAGAGCTTCTGACTGAAGCCTTCCAGGCTAGCGACGCTGCCCGCGTCGTTCAGTTCTTCAAGGCTTTTCAGGAAGACTCGGCTAGGTCGCCAGCTCCAGCAGCACGGACTCCTTCCGTAGACGCTGGATCACTGATGGCCCCAGGCACTCCGCGAAGCGGTGGGCCGGTCGTAGCTCCTGGTGGTGGCCGCGTGTGGACACAGTCTGAAATAGGTCAGTTCTACGCGCAGGTACGTCGCGGAAGGGTCCCCCAAGCCGAAAAAGTTCGGATAGAAGGGGAAATCTTCAAGGCGGCTGCCGAAGGGCGCGTTCAGTAACCATCATGAGACACGGAGCACATCGTCATGGCATATCCAATTGGTTCACCGTATAGCGGCGCAGCTGCATCTCCCGCATATACCGGTATTTTCATTCCGACCCTCTGGGCCGGCAAATTCATCGAGAAGTTCTACGATGCGACCGTCCTGGCCGCGATCTCCAACACGGATTACGAAGGCGAAATCCGGAATATGGGGGATCTGGTCAAGATTCGCACTCGTCCGACCATCTCAATCGCAAGCTACTCGGCGACACAGGCCCTCGTGGTCACGCGTCCGTCCGCGGCATCTGTCGATCTGAATATTGACAAGGGCAAGTACTTCAACACGGTCCTCGACGACGTGATGGAAGTGCAGGCCGATGCCGACCTTCTGAGCCTGTGGGCGGATGACGCCTCCGAGCAGATGAAGATCGCAGTGGACAACGACGCCCTCGCGTTTGCACTGATCAACGGCGGAACAGTTGCTGCGAACAAAGGCCTCGCAGCCGGTCGCATCAGCGCGAACCTCCGTCTCGGTGCGACAACCACACCGGCGTTCGTCGCCGAAGTGGCCCAGGGCACAGGCGTTGGTGACACGAGCGCGAACGATCGCTCAGTCATCAACCACCTGGTTGACCTCGGACAGGTCCTGGATGAGCAGAATATCCCGGAATCTGGCCGCTTCGTGATCGTACCGGCATGGTATGCCGCCGCGATCAAACGGTCGGAACTCCGCGATGCCTCCATCTCGGGCGACGGCTCTTCGATGCTACGCAACGGTCGGCTCGGCATGGTGGATCGGTTCATGATCTACGTGTCGAACCTTCTGCCAGCGGGTGTCGCGGGCGGTCTGGCAGCGGGCGAGTTCGCGGTCTACGCCGGTCACAAGAACGGCCTGACCTTTGCCAGCCAGATGACCAAGGTCGAAACCCTCCGGTCTGAAAGCACGTTTGGTACCCTCCTGCGCGGCTTGCAGGTCTACGGGCTCGGTGTCATCGATGGCACCTGCCTGGCGACCAGCGTTGTTGCGAAGGGCTGATAGCAGCCCTCTCTAGGGAACCTGGCCCAACAGAGGGGGTCACTTCAGAAATGAGGTGACCCCCTTTCTTCTTCCGGAGGTGCTTCGTGGCGAAGACGTTAGACAACTTGGTGGATGAAGTCCGCCTGATGCTCAAGGATCGTCGTGTGCCTTATCGGTACACCCAGGCGGATATTCTCGCGTCGATCAACTCCAGTTTTCGGGAAGCTCAACGCCTGCGGCCCGATATCTTCGTTGGGTGCTGCACTGATACTGGGGGTGGCACCATTGCGCTTCCTGATTTCATAGAAGCTGATTTGGGGCTGACCCCCACGCCAACACCGTATCCGATCGACGAGATGTTCTTCATGCCCTCGGTTTTCTACTCCGTCGGCAAATTGCAGCTTGGCGACGACGAGTTTACCCTTGATAATCGTGCCATGACCCTGCTGGCAGCGTTTCGCCAGTCCCTGGTTGGAGGTTGATCGTGGCTACAATTTTCTGTGATAACGCCGGATCGCTCACCGCGAACTGTGGACTCACTCTGGATTTGTGGATGAATCCCCTCCAGTCCCGGCTTCCGGGAGCTGTTACGGCGCAGATAGAGTGCGAACTCCATGCCGCGATCAGGGAGTTTTACTTCCAGTCACGCGCCTGGAGGGAGCAATTCGGCCCGTACAGCATCTACCTGGATCAGGACTTGGTATGGTTGAACCCGGTGGATGCCTATTCGAACGTCATGTTCGTTCACGGCGCATGGATCGAGGACCCCATACGTGGACGCATGAACTTGAAGCCTCTTACGTTCCGCCCCACCGACGGGCAGACGGGCTTCCCCATGTACTTCCAGGCAGCGGATCCAACCGTACTGAGGTTGTGGCCCAAGCCAAACACCGCGGTTGGTCCCTATCTCTGGGTGGACGCTTCCCTGGTCCCACTGCCTGACGCTACTCGGTTGCCAGATATGGCCCAGTCGCACCATTTTGAGGCAATCCTGGAAGGGGCCCTTTCCAGGCTGCACATGATGTCTAACAAGCCGTGGTCTGACCCCATGCTGGCGACCCGGTATGGGCAGACGTTCCGTCGTCGCTGCCTGGAGTTTCGAGCCATATCGGATCAGGGATACCTCCGCGCTGACCAGGGCTGGCGGTTCCCCTCGTTCGCGTGATCCATGGCAAACATCCTTTTCAGTAAGCATCGGCAACGTCTACAGTCAGCCGGATTCAACTGGGGTACAGCCAGCATCAAACTGGCGTTCGTGTCCGCTGCTTACGTTCCCAATGCGGACACCGACGAGTTCTTGTCGGCTCTTCCGGTAGGATCGATCCTGGCTCGATCTGGAGTCCTCACTGGTAAGTCCGTCACGGACGGATATGCCGCTGGTTTGACCCCCCAGTTCCTGCTTTACCGGAATGACACCCCAGTTACGGGGATCATTGTGTTCGAGGACACTGGCGTAGATGCGACGTCAAAACTGATTTGCTATTCCAGCGATGGACCTGCGCTGCCTTTTGTTGGTGTCGGGTTTAATTACTCCGTATCGTACAATGCTGCATATGGGGGGTTCTACCGAGCATGAACACAATACAACTCATTGATTTGTTTGGAGCCCTGAATTCCATGCAGGTGAACCTGATAGAGGTGGACGGGATGGGGGGTAACTCGGCAATAGTTATGGATTCGATGGGAGCGGGGGAAACATTTGCTCCGTTGCTCGTCGTTGACTTTCCGAGTATTAACCCACGCGTTTGTATACCAGCGGAAACCCGCTCAACGACGGTAAGGTGCTGACATGCTTGTAAATGCAGAACGAATCATCGGCAGGTTTGAGCAACAGCCATACGAGGTCAAGCGGTATCGCGTTGACTTCAGGAGTTCGCTCGCCACCGGGGAGACAATAAGTTCCCCGACTTTCCTCGTGTCACCAATAACGGTCCCGCCAGTCCAGGTTCTCAATGTGGCCGTGGCCCCGGATGGGGATCAACTCGTCATGTTCCTGAGTGGAGGAGTGACCGCCAACACGTACAGAATCACCATGCGTACCAATACAAGCGACAACCAAAAACTCGAAGATGAAATCGAGCTGCGTGTCACGGAGTTCTGATCATGGGCAACATTCGCCACTCGAACAACGCCTCTTCGTTACTCGCTGCTGGAATTCTCGCCGGGGATACCAGTCTCACGGTCACGGGCGGCCAGGGGGCCTTGTTCCCCTCTGTGGGTGGGGCACTGTACGCAAAACTTGCCCTCGAGGATATCTCTGGAAATATAGAGATCGTCCATCTTACCGGTCGTTCTGGAGATGTTCTGACTGTCACGCGAGCGCAGGAAGGGACTATCGCGCTCGCATTCGCCTCGGGATCCCGAGTCGAGAACCGAGTTACGGCGGCAGTACTGAACGAATTCATCCAGAAGGCTGGAGATTCATTCACTGGGATTATTGATGGCGGGAGCGTTGGGCAGCTCAGCAACACACGTATCAACGGTGGCGAAACGGTCCTCACCCCCATGCGTGGAGCCACCGGCGTAACTACGAATCAACTTGTGGTCCCAGCTGCGGCCGGTCCGCCAACTATCGGTGGGGCCGTGATCTACACGACTGCAAATCTGACCCAGGCTGCAATCAATGCGGTTGCATTCCCGGTGGGTACGATTTTTCTGTTCCACGGGTTAATCGGCACCATACCTGCGGGGTTCCAAGCCTGCGACGGTACCAACGGCACGCCGGACATGCGCAACAAGTTCGTTGTTGGCGCTGGCGGTACTTATGCCGAAGGTTCTACAGGCGGTTCGCTCGCCCCGATTGTCTCTGGCGCAGGCGGGAGTCATACCCCGAGTATTACTGGAACCGCGCTCACGATCGCACAATTGCCATCGCATCGCCACACGATTTGGGGCTTTTTTGGTGGATCTGTTAATGGCAATGGATTCCCGCCAGGTTCCGCCAATGGAATACTTGGTGACAACGGCTCTTCCATGGCGTCACACGATGTTGGCGCTGCTGGGCATATACTGATAGAGAACACAGGCTCAGGTGCTACGCATACCCATACTGCGTCCCTGGTCTCGGATCATACCCACACAGTGGCTGTGGTTGCACCTCCGTATGTTGCGCTGTTCTTCATAATGAAGGTATAACCAGTGGTTGCTACTACTGACATCCAACTGTTTGCGAACAACAAGAGCGCAACGCTCAATAATGACGTTGCCGTACCTGATACTTCGCTTGTACTTACAGCAGGACAGGGCGCGGCGTTTCCGAGCCCGGCAGCTGGCCAGTTTTTCGCGGTAACAGTGCAGAGTACTATTTCGGGTGCCTTCGAGGTTTGCTATTGCACAGCGCGAGCTGGGGATGTGCTCTCGGTGGAACGAGCCCAGGAGGGCACGACAGCGCAAGTATTTCTTGCAGCAAGTTCAGTCGTTCAGATGCGGCTCACGAAGGGTACGATGGAGAAACTCGTCCAGCGGCACTACACCGGGGCGGATTCGGGTAAGTTCTTGCAGGTCCAGGCTGATGGTGAAACGCTCCCTGTTGACGGCTCAGGTGGGGCTGATCCTGCGGGCACTGTTGCTGTCACTGGGAGTTGGACGTTCGATCCCCGGATTACGATCTACAATCACTTAGATCTCGCCGGTGAACGCAGGGTTGAGTTCCTACATGAAACCAGTTCCATTACGATGCAGTTTACCGATGACGCGGGGATCCCGGGAACCATTCCGTTTTTCTATGCTACTCGTGTTGGATCAGACACCCTGGATATTGAACTTCGAGCAACTAACTCTATTGGGCTGGTTTCCGGTACCGTTCAACTGCTGGGGGAGTCAAACGTCTTGGATGGAGGGGTATATCTTTATAACGCACTTAGCCCCCCCCAGCTTACGTCCAACCAGGATGACTACAGCCCTACTCTGATGAGTTTGGCTGCACTTTTGCGCCTCACTACTTCGGCGCTTTGGTCTATTTCCGGATTTGCCACTGGCTCGAATGGTCGATATCTGGATGTCACGAATATTGGCACGAGCGGAATCCTTTTTCTGAACGAGTCGGGATCTTCTATTGCGGCAAATCGCTTCAAATTCGGTTACAACATACTCCTTCCGGCGGGGGAGTCCTTGCATTTGCTTTACGATGGGGGGTCAGCTCGTTGGCGTGCACTCAACGGTTTTCTTTATGCAGATTCTTCAGTAACTTCGGGGCTGAATCTTTCAACGAGTACTGTTTGGTACGATGATTTCATAGCCCCACCGGGATCTTCTACTGCGAACAACGGTGAGTGGTTTGTCTCTGTCGCCGGGATCCAAACAACTTTGACCGCAGTATCCAGCGAGTCTGGGCACCCGGGGATAGTCTCGCTTAGCACTTACACATCCGCAGTAGGCCGCGCTGGAATCGCGGTGTCTTCCCTCGCCGCAGCTACTGGCAATTTTAATTTCGGCGTAGGACGCACGATTCTGAATTTTGTTTTTCGGATCCCTGTATTACCAGTTACTGGCAGCCAAACAGGCACTTTTTTCATGGGATTTTTGAATCGGTGCGATGCTGTAACCACCGCTGGGGCGTGGATAGAACTCGCGGACGATTCAAGCGTATGGAAATTCCGGGGTAGGACCGTTGCGACTAGTGGTGGTTCAAGTAGCACAACCTCATTTGGCGCTACTGCGGTTGCAGGCACTTGGTACAACGGTAGAATAGAGGTCAATGCCGCAGGGACCAGCATTCAGTATTTCCTAGACGGTGTGTCGCTCGGAACATTGACCACCAATATACCGTCAATTACCGCGAATCCAGGTGCCCTCGTAGGAAAATTATTGGGGGCCACGGCGATAAAGATCGACATGGACGTGATGCAATTGAATATCGACGGCCTCTCAGCTAGATGGGTTGTGTGATGGCAACACCCCTTAGAACGCGGCATGGTCTTCCTACCCCGACAGGCGATCCGGTTGGGCAGAGGGAATTCCTGCGTACGACCAAGGAGATTCTGGAGATCGCTCAGCGGCAACGCGGCGACCCGTTAAAGTCGTTTACCCGGCTCGACGAGATGACCTCCCTGGGCCTCGCGGACCAGTATGGGAACATAAAGACGGGGTTGGTTACCGATATCGTCGATACTGCAACGCTAGTAGCCAAACGGCTGCGGGCTTACATCCATTTCAGCGGGAACTGATATGGCCGATCTTTATGGTGTTCTTGGCCAGGCGGCTCCTGCCGCAGGGGTCCTGACCGATATATACACCGTACCTGCGGCCCGGCGTGCGGCTATCCGGGTCATTGTGGCTAACCGGGGTAGCGACGATTCCTTCCGAGTGGCAGTTTCCCCCCTCGGAGCGGCCATCGCAAACGCGCATTATGTCGCCTATGGGCAGGCCATCTTGGCCAACGATTCTGTCTCATCCGCCCCTTTCGAAGTTGGTGGCACGGATGTGGTGCGTGTCTATAGCACTAATGGTACTATTTCTTTCACCGTGTCCGGCTTGGAAGAGGGCACCTGATTTTCAAGCTCCCCAGGAGAATTCGATATGTCTGCAACAAATACCTTTGAAGACAAGATCTTGCGGTTGTACCTGGAGAACACAGGCGCGGCTGATATCGGCGACGGCACCGGCCTCCGGGGATCGACCACAGCGGGATCTGTCTACGTCTCTCTTCATACCGCGGACCCCGGTGAAACCGGTGACCAGACTACCAGCGAATCTGCGTATACGAACTACGCCCGCCAGGCGGTGGCCAGGAGTACGGCTGGGTGGACAATCCTTACCGGAACCGGTGACAACGATGCCGCGATCGTATTCCCGGCTTGTGGCGTAACCGGTTCGACGATTACCCACTTTGCCCTGGGGTCAGCAGTTTCTGGTGTTGGTACCCGCGATCTGAATGGGGCCTCGGCGCTTACCGTGAGTTCTGGGGTCACCCCGCAGTTCGCCATTGGTGCCCTCGACGTTACGCTGGATTGATCCAATGACCCTGCTAACGAAGCAGAATGTTCAGGTCTACACCGACGGCATAACTGTGGTGCTGAAAGTCGGTAGATCTGAATTGAAGATGGGGTATGAAGACGCCATCAAGATCTCTACCTGGATGCGGGTCCAAGGAAAAGCCGCGAAGGCGCGTGCTGGAGACCATAGCAGACACTGGTCAGTGGTCGGAAATTTGACAGCCGTCGAGCACGGCGAAGCCCCCTGGTGACCCATGGCATCTGCCGATCGTGTGATGGAGACAACTACCTCTACCGGCACTGGTGATCTGACCACTGCGGGTGCGGTGACTGGGTATCGGACGGTCAATAATGCCTTCGGTACGCTCGCCACGTTTGATTGTTGCATCGAGGCTGTTGATGCCAGTGGAGTTCCTACAGGTGATTGGGAGGTGACTGAGGCCCACTTGTCCGCGAGTACTACACTGGTACGCTCAAGGCTCAAGTCATCCAGCACTGGTGCGGTAATCAATTTCGCCGCTGGTACGAAACGAATCTTTGCCACACAGATCGCCGACGAGGAACACACTATCGGCGGTGCGTACGCGACATCACTCGGCATGAATTTGCCGTAAGCAGGAAAGACTACCATGCCAGCAAATACCAAACCGATTTTCTCCAAACTTGGAGAGACATCGACCAACGCCACAACTGGAATGAGCCAGCTGGTCACTGCCGCAGCGAATGATTACACGGGTATCAGTGCGAACAACACCCTAGTGTTCACGGCAGATGCCACCAACGGCGGGTTTATTCAGCGTTTGCGCTTCAAGGCAGGTGGCACCAATACGGCGTCCGTTGCCCGCATCTACATCAACAACGGTTCCGCGAATACCACAGCCACGAACAATTCATTCTACGGTGAGCTTTCGATGCCAGCGACTACAGCTACCATTGTGGCCGCGACAATCGATATCGACTACCCAATGGGTATTGCCTTACCGGCTGGATTCCGGGTTTACTTCGGTCTCGGTACAGCTGTTGCCGCGGGTTGGGTCTGCACCGCGATCGGCGGAAAGTACTAACTTGTGCTCGACGTCGGCCACCTGCCAAAGTCGGGGAGAGTTGACGTACAAATTTTCACCGGCGCCTCGCACGCCGACGGAAATACGTGGTTTACGTGGACGAAACCGCGTGGCTACACGTTCTTTTTCATATACACAGTTGGCTCCGGTGCTGGCGGCGGCGGTGGTTTCACCGGTGCCGCACTATCGACTGTAGCCGGCGGTGGCGGCGGTGGATCTGGGGGTCAAACCCGCACCATCATGCCGCTATGCATGGTGCCAAATACCCTGCATGTACGTCCTGGCACTGGTGGTGCCGGTGGCGCGGCCGGCGCCGCCGGAACTGATGGAACCATCGCGTCTGTTTCGATGACCCCTGCTACTGGCACGAATGCCCAGAATATTCTTGCGCGGTCCAGCAGCGCCGCTCCCACTGCCGGCGGGGCTGGGGGTACTACTTCTGGTGGCACTGCTGGAGCTGGTGGAACTATCAGCACCACTGCTCAACAGGTCCTGGCCCACATCGGTTTCCGTAATCTCCTCGCCGGTCATGCTGGTACTGCTGGCGGTGCGGCCGCAGGCGCAGCTGGTGGAACTCAGACCATACCCACCACCAGCGTAGTATCAATGGGCGGTACAGGTGGCGGCGGCACCGCTGGCACAGACTTTGCCGGTGGCCCCATAACTGCGATTGCTGGGTCATTCATTTCTGAAGTGCGTCCACTGCAAAGTATTGGCGCTGGGACTGGCGGCATGGGTGCCCCTAACTGGGGGGCCTGCATGTATGGCTTCGGCGGCATGGGTGGTTTTAGCCTCGACGGCGCCCAGGCTGGCGCTGGTGGCCCCGGTATTTGGGGCGGCGGCGGAGGCGGCGGCGGCGGCGGAAACCCCGCCGGTGCCGGGGGTAAAGGTGGCGACGGCCTCATCATTCTAGTGTGTTGGTGAACCATGTTAGACGCAGCACACGTTATGGCTGGATTTCTTGATGGTTCCCCCCTTGGGAACACGCAGATTTTTGTCCACGCCCACAATACCGACAACGCACTCTCCTACAGCATATGGAATAAGCCCCGTGGGGTTAGCAACTGCTTCATGTGGGTGATCGGCTCCGGTGGCGGCGGCGGCGGTGGGCACACTGCTGCTTCCGCTACTGCTCGCGGCGGCGGCGGCGGTGGCGGTGGTGGGACCCAGTGCAAAGTATATGCCCCGACCTTTTTCATGCCGGATAAATTGTTCATCCGCGTCGGAAGAGGTGGCACTGGCGGTGCTGCTAGCACGAGCGGCACTACAGGAATATCCACCATAGTTTCCATATCCACGGACTTCACTTCGAATTGTGACGTAATATTCGTGGCTCCTGGCGGAGTTTTAGGGACGGGTGGCAGTGCTGGCGGCGGAGGCGGAGCCGGGTCTGGTGGTGGCGCCGCTACAAATAATTATTGGCAAGGGAGTAATGCCTCAATTATCTCGGGTACCTCCGGGTCTGGCGGTGGCTCCAACACCGGCGCTGTCGGTGTCGCGGTAACCCTCGCGACTACAGGTAGTTTAATCATGGGTGGCACTGGCGGCGGTGGTGTTACTACAACTGATTTTGCTGGTGGGTTGATCAACGTTTCCGCCGGGGTAACACTCTCCGATTGGAGAACACAGCCGTCTGGAACTGGAGCGAATTCTGACGGGTCCGGAGGTGTAATTGTTTACAGGCCATTCTGGGTGTATCCCGGCATGGGGGGCGGGACGTCTAATCTCGGACAAGCGGGGAAAGGCGGCAATGGGATCATGGGTTCTGGCGGCGGCGGCGGTGGCGGCGGCACTACTGGTGGCAGCGGCGGTGCCGGTGGCGATGGCGCAGTTCTCCTATTCTGTTCGTAGATCAATATGTACATACACCGCTCAACCGATTCCAGAGTAGACATCCAACAGTGGATTGGTGTTTCCAGCGCCTCGGATTTTACCCAGGGATATACGTGGATAAGACCTCGTGGGGCGCAATTCGCTCACATGGTATGCATGGGCGGCGGGGGTGGTGGCGGCGCGGGATTTTCGAGGGCGGCATCTGCCACTGGCGGCGGTGGTGGTGGCGGGAGTTCTGGGAATTCTAATACCAACACGATTCCGCTAATGCTCATCCCCAGCGTCTTGTATATCACTGCTGGTAGAGGGGGGCCGACTGGAACTGCTGGCACAACGTCGTCGATCTCTATTGCGCCTAATTCGGGCACAACTAATCTCATTCTGACCGCCACTGGGGGGAGTTTCGGAGCTGTTGGTACTTCTGGCGCTGGTGGGGCTGGTGGTGTGGCTCCTACCGCCAACACGGCTGCAGATTGCGCGGCAGGCGGATTCGGAATGATCAATATCAATACCGGTACTGCGGGGACCGCTGGTGGGGTCCCAGCTGCGGCCGGGACGGCTTTGAATCTAAGCGCATTAAACCGACAGAGTACTGGTGGCACCGGCGGTGCGGGGGCCACTAATACAACCCCACGCTTGGGCGGAGCATTCACTATTCCAGCCGGCAATCTCAGTCTCGTGGGGGATCAGGCTCCGCGCCCGATTGTTGCTGTCCTCGGAGCCGATGGGCCTTCTGGCCCCCAGTTACACAACCCGTCACTGTGGTGGTCGTGGGGCGGCCAGGGTGGATGTAACGGTGACTCAGCAGCCGGTGGAAAAGGGGGCGACTCTTTCGGATTTTGTTCCGGCGGCGGCGGTGGGGGATCTGGTAACGGGGGTGGGATCGGTGGGACAGGCGGCCCCGGTCTCGTAATGATTTTCTCCTGGTGATGAATGTTTAGCTCACTAACATATTCAGGCCGGCCATATTCTGCTGCTCCGCTAGCCGCAGCTGCCGGCGCGATGATCGGTCTTGCTG
>Ga0315273_10002993_pt1 | contig 20270 bp, 19 predicted proteins | sample YL17G02_0_MG_FD_205753 | JGI IMG/M metagenome (GOLD analysis project Ga0315273, IMG submission 205753) | Sediment microbial communities from Yellowstone Lake, YNP, Wyoming, USA - YL17G02_0 | ecosystem: Environmental > Aquatic > Freshwater > Lake > Sediment | place: USA: Wyoming | collected... | reverse complement strand
CAGCACCGCGCCTACCGCGTCCTCTCCCAGCGTCGGCACAGGCGCCGTCTCATCGAGCGAGGTCAGCACAGGCGTCCGAATCGACACCTTGTTGAGGCACACATTTACGCCGATGCGGTAGAGCCAGGTGGCCAGCGACGAGTCCCCTCGGAATCGGCGAAGGCCTCGATAGGCGCGCAAGAACACGTCCTGCGACAGGTCCGTCGCGTCTTCGTGCCGGCCGACAAACCGATAGCAGAGCTGGTAGACGGCGCGCCGGTGCCGCTCGACGATCACATCAAACGCCTCTGTTCGCCCGTCCAGGCACGCCCGAACCAGCGCGGCGTCGTCACACTCACCCAGCGGCGGATTGACGTCGGTGCCGGCTGTCGACTCTCTCACGACGCTGCCGATCCAGTTGAACCGGATCGCCTCAGCGCCGCACGTCCCTGTTGCATCCGCCATCTCGCGCCCGATCCTCTCGACAAATTCGCCTGGCCAAAGCCCTCGGCCGGCGCGACACGTCCACGCACCCGCAGGACCATCACCGCATGTCTGAATAGACCAAGAAAGCGAATAGAAAGTGACATCGGCGAGGACATCGTAGCACGCTCGTTGACTTTCGCCTTTCCTTTGCATACAGTGATCGACATCACTCGCCTGAGTGCGGGCGTCCGATGCCGGAATCATCAATCGAAGGACTGAGGAGGGCGGTCACGTGGCCTTTCCACTTACACGACGCCAGAGGGAAATCCTCGACTACCTCGGAGAATTCATCCAGCAGCACGGCTACGCCCCGAGCCTCGAAGAAATCGGCCGGCGCTTCGGATTGTCTTCGCTGGCCACGGTGCACAAGCACCTGACGAACCTGCAGGAGAAGGGCTTTATTCGCCGGGCCTGGAACCGCAGCCGCTCGGTCGAACTGGTGCCAACACGTGGCGGTGGCCGGGCAGTTGAGCTGCCACTGCTCGGGTTTGTCGCGGCCGGCGTGCCCATCGAGGCTGTCGCCACGTCAGAGTCGATCGCGGTGCCCGAGGATCTGGTGGGCAAACACGACACGTACGTGTTGAAGGTCCGCGGCGATTCGATGATCGACGAACAGATCCGCGACGGCGACTTCGTGATTGTCGAGGATCGCAAGACTGCCGAGAACGGTGAGATGGTGATTGCGCTGCTCGGCGGGTCGGACGTCACGTTGAAGAAGTTCTACCGCGAGGACGGGCGCATCAGGCTCCAGCCAGCCAACCCGGCCATGCAGCCGCTGCTGGTCACACCGGAGCAACTGCAGATTCAGGGCGTGGTCGTCGGCGTCATGCGGAAATACTGACACTGTTGTCCCATCGGGAGTTCCTTCATGGCTGACGAATCGCGCCAGGTCAACTTCACGATCGTTCCAGCCGACTCGGCCAATCAGGAACGCACGTATTCGAACTTTTGCGCCGTCTCCCACACGCCGTTCGACTTTACGCTCACGTTCTGTGAAGTGCTGCCACTCTCGGAACAGGACGTTCGTCACGCCGAGGCCGATCACGTCGTTCGCGCGCCAGTGCGCGTCAAGGTCGTGGTTCCCGTCCAGGTGATGCCCAGTCTGATCGCGGCGCTTCAGGATCAGTTCCAGTCGTTCAGCGAGTCGTACGCCAACGTGGGCTGGTCGAAGGGACCGGTGCATTAGCGGGAACCTCCTGGGATTAGGGATTAGGGATTAGGGATTAGGGGTTAGGGATTGGAAACCCGGGCTTCAGGATTTGCTAATCCCCAACCCCCAATCCCCAATCCCTACTTCGCGGGTGGGAACCGGAGGCCGTTCGACACGTGAAGACCGCTAAGCAGGTTCAGGGCGTTCTCGAGGCGTTGTCGCGGCAGCACCCGGGTGCCGACACCGAGCTGCGCTATCGGAACGCCTTCGAGTTGCTCGCAGCCACCATCCTCTCGGCCCAGTCCACCGATGTCGGTGTGAACCGGATCACCCCAGATCTGTTTGCCCGCTACCCCGACGCAGTCGCCCTGTCGGCGGCGGCGGAAGAAGACGTGGAGCAGCTGGTACGATCGACGGGTTTTTTCCGGCAGAAATCCCGCGCCATCATCGGGATGTCGCAGGCGCTGGTCGAGCGGCATGGCGGCGACGTGCCGCGTACGATGGACGCGCTCGTCAAGCTGCCGGGCGTCGGGCGGAAGACGGCCAACGTCGTCCTGGGCCACGCGATGGGCATTCCCGGGCTGGCCGTCGATCGGCACGTGCTGCGGGTGAGCAACCGCATCGGCATCGCGTCGTCGGACGATCCCGATCGGGTCGAACAGCAGTTGACCGGCGCGCTGCCACCTGGATGGTGGACGCGCGCGGGTGACACGATGACTCTCCACGGGCGCCGGATCTGTAAGCCCACACCGCAATGCGAAGGCTGCGCGGTCAACGCGCTCTGCGATTTCCGTCGCTCGACCGGACGTGCAGCCCGAGCGAGTGTGGCAGGCAAACGCTCTCCAGCCCCGGCCAGAACGCGCGGGCGGCGTTCCGCAGCCGCCGGCCGACCGACACCGAGGCGATGACCCGCGCGCGCTTCGAGCAGCTCGTGGCAGACGCTGCGAGGACGATTCCCGGGCGTTTCCGACAGCAGATCCAGAACCTCGCCATCATCGTCGAAGACGAGCCCGACGACGAACTGCTCGACGACATGGAGATCGACCCGCCCGACACGCTGTTCGGGCTGTACCAGGGCACGCCACTGACGGAACGACGATGGGACCACGGCAATGTGCTCCCGGATCGGATTGTGCTGTACCAGGGTCCGATCGAGGACGCCTGCGAATCAGATGACGAGGTCGTCGCCACGATTGGCGAGACGTTGATTCACGAGGTTGGTCACTACTTCGGCATGACCGAAGAGGAACTCGAGGACATCGAAGAGCGATACTGGCGAGGCGATGACGAGGACAGCGGGCCGGAGGAGACCGGATGACGATGGCCCGGCGCCGCTTCGGACAGCATTTTCTCGAACCTGCCTGGATCGACAAGGTGCTGGCTGCGGCCGGACCCCGATCCGGCGATCACTTCGTCGAGATCGGTCCGGGCCGGGGCGCCATCACGCGGCCGCTCGCCGAGCGGGTGGCGAGCGTGACGGCCATCGAGCTCGATCGCGATCTGGTGACATGGCTGGAACCGCGCGTCGCGCGCAATGTCAAGGTGATGTCGGGCGACTTCCTCACCCTGACGCAAGATGCGATCTTCTCCGGCGTACGACCGGATGAGCCGGTTCGCGTCATTGGCAATCTGCCCTACAACGTGTCGTCCCCGATCCTGTTCCGCCTCCTCGAACTCCATCGCGAGACGGGCCGGCTGATTGACGCGTCGCTGATGCTCCAGCGCGAAGTCGCCGACCGTATCGCGGCCGCACCTGGCTCGCGCGACACTGGCGTGTTGTCGCTCCTGGTCCAGCTCGATGCCGACGTCGAGATCGTCCTGACGGTGCCGCCGGGCGCCTTCCGGCCTGCCCCGAAGGTGTGGTCGGCGGTCGTGCGCGTCCGGTTCAGGCCCCCGGCAGTGGCGCTGTCAGTTGACTCGCGGGGGGTGTTCGAGGCCCTGGTTCGCTCGATCTTCCTCCAGAGAAGAAAGACCCTGGCCAACGCCCTCCGCAGGGTGGCCACGTCGATGGGTCTCGAATCGAGGGCGGTGCTCCTGTCGGCTGGCATCGACCCGTCCCGACGGCCAGAGACGCTGCATCTTGTGGAACTGGCGAAACTTGCGGACACGCTCCGGTCGTCGTCCAGACCTTGTGTGGTATAGTTCGCCTATCGTTTTTGGCTGGATCTTGCCTGCCTTCAAGGCTATCCCAGCGGCCCTGACAGGTCCCGATCGAGCCGATACCGTCAGCGGGCGTCCCGCGCCCGGTGAGGCGGTGTGTTGGTCGTGTCCCCAGAGGACGGGCCGGCGCATTCTGGTATCGATCGATCACGAGTGATGGACGTCCGGGTTCCGGGATGATTCGTTGACGAGAAGAGAACTGGGTCCGCGGCGACTGCTCTGCCGCCGGGTCTGGAGAGGACGCTGATGTCCGACCAGTTGGCTGTACCTGCTTCTGCCCAGCCCCTGCTCGAAGTCGTCCCCCTCGGCGGCCTCGGGGAGTTCGGCCTCAATATGATGGCCATCTCCTACGCCGACACCATGCTGATTGTCGATGCCGGTTCGATGTTTCCGGAGCCCGAGTTGCTGGGCGTCGATCTGATCATCCCGGATCTGACCTACCTCCAGCAGCATGCCGCCCGAACGTCCGCCATCGTCTTGACGCACGGCCACGAAGATCACATCGGCGCGCTCCCGCATGTCATGCGTACGGTCAAGGGCCCGGTGTACGGCACGCCGCTCACGCTGGCGCTGGCCGAGTCGAAACTCGCCGAGCACAACATCGACACGCGGGATCGACTGATTGGCGTGCGGCCGCGCGACAAGATCGTCGTCGGCGACTTTACGGTCGAGTTCCTGCGGGTCACGCACAGCATGCCGGATTGCGTCGCTATCGCGATCCACACACCGGTCGGGATCATCATCTGCACGGGCGACTTCAAGATCGATCAGACACCGATCGACGGGGAGCATTTCGATTTCCACCGGCTGGCGCAGTTGGGCAGCGAGGGTGTTCTGGCGCTGTTCTCGGACAGCACGAACATCGAACGTCCAGGCTTCACGGGCTCGGAACTCTCCGTCATCGAGGCGTTCGAGGAGATCTTCTCGACCACCAAGGGCAAGATCGTCGTCACATCGTTTGCGACGAGCATCTTCCGCGTCCAGCTCCTGGTGAATCTCGCGGCGCAGTTCAACCGCAAGGTCGCCTTCGTCGGCCGCGGCATGGTGGACACGTCGCAGATTGCCCAGCGGCTTGGCTATCTCAACGTGCCAGCCGGCCTGGCGATCCGCGATGCGGAGGTGAAACTGCACGCGCCGGAGTCGGTGCTGTGCCTGGTGACCGGCAGCCAGGGCGAGCCGCTGTCCGCGCTCTCCCGTATTGCCATCAACGATCACCGGCACGTCAGTTTGTCGCCCGAAGACGTCGTGGTGTTCTCGGCAAGGGAGATCCCCGGCAACGAGCGATCGATTGACCGCGTCATCAACCATATCGCCCGGCGCGGGGCCGAGATTATCAACCAGGGCGACAAGCACGTCCACGTGTCGGGACACGCCAGCGAAGAAGAACTCAAGCTGATGCTTTCGCTGGTGCGGCCGCGGTGTTTCGTGCCGATACACGGCGGGTTCAGACAGCGGTCCCGATACGCGCGCGTGGGCGACCGGTTGACGCGGGACCTTCCTAACCGGGTCAACGTGCTCGTCGCCGATAACGGCGACCTGCTCCGCTTTGACCGCACTGGCGGCTCGATCGCCGGCAAGGTCCCTACAGGGCGGGTGCTCATCGATGGCTCGGCGGTCAGCGGCCTGGGCGAAGAGGTGCTGCGGGACCGCCGGCATCTCGCCGAGGACGGTCTGATCGCGCTGGTGATTGCCATCAACAAGCAGACCGGCATGATCGAGGGTGTGCCGGAGATCATCACCAGGGGACTCGCCATCGAACAGGGCGCCGACAACCCGCTGCGTGACGTCGCCAGGCTCATCGCCGACCTGCTGGAATCGGCGAGCGTCGAGGAGCGGACCGACTACGGCATGATGAAAGAGAAACTGAGCGTCGAACTGCGCCGCTTCATCCGGAAGCGTTTCGGGCAGCGGCCCCTGGTGCTGCCCGTGATCATGGAGATCTGAGTCCGTGGCTGCTTCCTCAATTGTGTCGCGCCGGGTGAGCGAAATCGTCGGCGTGCTGCTGTTCGCGCTCGCGCTGATGTGGCTGGTCGCGCTGGCGACCTACGTTCCGACCGATCCGGCGTGGTTCTTCAACCCGAACCCGATCAGGCCGGCGACCAACCTCATCGGCGCCGCTGGCGCGTTTCTCGCCGAGTTGTCGTACCAGGTGGTCGGCTACGCCGCGTACCTGTTCCCGATCCTGACGGCCGCCATCGGTTGGCACCGCTTCTGGTGCCGCAAGATCGATGCGCTCCTGACCAAGGCGATTGGCGTCGCTCTCCTCTTCTCCTCGTCGAGTGCGTTCTTCGGTCTCGCGATGACGCCGGCCAGCAAGACAGGACAGTCGTTCGAGCCGGGGGGATGGCTGGGCGATCAGTTCGGAGGGGCCCTGGTCGCATCGTTCGGCCGCACGGGCTCGTCGATCATCCTGCTGACGCTGTTCTTCTTCGGGATCATCCTGTCGACCCGCTTCTCGTTCGGCCGCATGTTCCAGCGTCTGTCGACCGCGACCCGAGGCTGGGCGGAGCGCCGGGTGGACGTGTACCAGACGTGGCGCGTGGAGCGAAAACGGGACCGCCAGCGACGCGACATCGTGGCCAAGCACGCGAAGCAGCGAGCCGACAAGGCGCCGCTTCCGGAGACTGCGACGCTACCTGCAACCGCGAAGGCTGCTCCACCGATGGTCGCGCCCCGGCCAGACGGCAACACGTCGGCGCTTCCCGCCACGGCGCCCCAGGCGCGGTCCGCACGGCTGCCCGAGCCCGCGCCGCCCGCACCTGTGCAGACAGGCGGCTCGTGGCCCGGCAATCCGAAGGCGCCAGCCATCCAGGTGGCCCATTCCGCAGCGGCTCCGAGTGGTCAGGCCAGCGAGGCCGGTCGCACGCCTGCCGAAAAGAAACGGGGCGGAGTCTCGCTGCCGCCCGTGACATTGCTGGACGCCCCGCGAGCCGAACGCAAGATCGACGACCGCGAGCTGATGGAATCGGCCCACCTGCTGCAGGAGAAATGCCGCGAGTTCGCGGTGGCCGGGTCCGTGGTGCAGATCCATCCTGGCCCGGTGGTCACGACCTTCGAGTTCAAGACCGAGGCGGGCGTGAAGTACAGCAAGGTGACCAGCCTGGCCGACGACCTGTCGCTCGCCATGCGTGCCGAATCGGTGCTGATCGAACGCATCCCCGGCAAGTCGACGGTCGGCATCCAGATTCCGAACCACGTTCGCGAGCCGATATCGCTGCGCGAACTGCTCGAAGCCGACGCCTACCGACGGTCCGGATCAAAGCTGACGATGGCGCTGGGCAAGACCATTAACGGCGACCCGTTCATGGGCGATCTCGCCACGATGCCCCACCTGTTGATCGCGGGGTCAACGGGCACCGGCAAGTCGGTCGCGATCAACTCGATGCTCACCAGCATTCTCTTCCGGGCCACGCCTGATGAGGTGCGGCTGATTCTGATCGATCCGAAGCGGCTCGAGCTCGGCATGTACGAGCAGATCCCGCACCTGCTGACTCCGGTCGTCGTGGATCCCAAACAGGCGGCCAATGCGTTGAACTGGGCCGTGCGGGAGATGGAAGAGCGCTACAAGACGCTGGCGGCCGAAGGCGTGCGCAACATCGATCAGTTCAATCGGAACGTGCGCCACCAGGCCGAAGGCAAGCTCACACCGCGCGAAGGGGCCGCCATTCCGAAGCCGCTCGCCTACATCGTCGTCGTCATCGACGAACTGGCGGATCTGATGATGGTCGCCGGCAACGAGGTCGAACTGTCGATCGCGCGCCTTGCGCAAATGGCGCGCGCGGTCGGCATCCATCTGCTGCTGGCCACGCAGCGTCCCTCGGTCGATGTCATTACCGGCGTCATCAAGGCCAATCTGCCTGCGCGTATCTCCTTCAGGGTGGCGTCAAAAGTCGATTCCCGGACGATTCTCGACGCCAACGGCGCAGAACAGCTCCTGGGCAAGGGCGACATGTTGTTTCTCCCGCCCGCCTCGTCTCGTTTGATCAGGATTCACGGGCCCTACATTTCCGAACAGGAGTCGGCGAGGCTGGCGGCGTTTCTCAGACGGCAGGGGCAGCCGGTGTACAACGACATGATCACGGCTGAGGAGAATCCGCGGGACTCCATTGAATTTGAGAAAGACGACCTCTACGACGAGGCCGCCCGCATCGTCGTCGGCAGCGGACAGGCGTCGATTTCCTACCTGCAACGGCGTCTGCGCATCGGGTTCAGCCGCGCCGCGCGGCTGGTCGACATGATGGAAGCCGAGGGTATCGTCTCGGCGGCCGCTGGCGGCAAACCTCGCGAAGTCCTCGTCGACAAGGGGTACTTCGATGAAGTGGATCAACATCTCCGATAGCACCGTGACGACCCGTCCGTTCTCGATCGTGCGCGCACGACACCTGGTGCTCGTGGTGGTGTGCTCGCTGACGATGGGACCATCTGGTACGGCGAGCTCGGCGCAGACGCCGTCGGCGAGGGATCTCTATCAATCTGCGCAGGTGAGCGATCGAGAAGCGCGGGTCGCCCTCGCGCAGTCGGCCGAACAGCGTGACGCGACGCTCACCCTGGTGCGTGCCGCGATGCGGGCCTACAAGACCGTTGTGCTGCGCCATCCGGCCAGCGGCTACTGCGATGATGCTCTCTGGTACGGCGCGCAATTGGGGACTGACGCGTTCGAGCGTTTTCGACAGGAACGCGACAGGCAGTCGACCGTCGCGCTGCTGAAGCTGCTGCGGTCCGAGTACCCCGGGAGTCCGTTCGTCCCTCGCATCAAGCCGAAGCTCGACCGCCTTGCGGCGCCAGAACTGGCGTCCACAGGCACGGCCCGATCGGCAACGCCGGCAGGGTTGCCACCGGCCACGCCCGTCACACCCCGATTGCCCGCTCGGTCGGCCGCGCCGGCGCCCCCTGCCCCGCCCGGCACCAACCGTCGCGGCGGTTATTCCATCGCGCGTCAACTCGGTCTGCGCGTGGGCCGCGTGGCCATTGATCCGGGGCATGGCGGCTCGGATCCGGGTGCGCTTGGCGCGGGCCACTCGGAAGCGGCGCTGACGCTCGATATCGCCCTCAAACTGGAGGGCTTGCTCACGCAGGCCACCGGAGTCGAGGTGGTGCTGACACGCCGATCGGATGTGTATGTCGGACTGCAGGAGCGAACGGCGATCGCCAATCGCGAGGGGGCGGATCTGTTTGTGTCAATCCACGTCAATGCGAATCGCGACAGGTCGATCCAGGGAGTCGAGACGTTTCTGCTGAATTTTGCGTCGACGCCCGGCGCCGCCACGGTGGCCGCCCGCGAGAATGCCGGCTCAACCGAGACGATGAGCCAGCTGGACACGTTCGTGAAGCAGATTGCGCTCAACAACAAGCTCGACGAGTCGCGCGAGCTCGCGGCGCAGTTGCAGGCAACCCTGGTCAAGCGGCTGCGTGGCACCGACAAGGGGCTGAAGGATCTCGGCGTCAAGCAGGCGCCCTTTGTCGTGCTGATTGGCGCATCGATGCCCAGCGTGCTGGTCGAAGTGGCGTTTCTGACCAACCGCCGCGAAAGCCAGTTGCTCGCGACGGACGCCTATCGCCAGCGGGTGGCCGAATCGCTGTCGGACGGAGTGACGCGGTACCTGCGTTCCTTGAAGAAGAGCGACGGCGTCGCTGGCCTTCCGTTGGAGAAATCCGCCGCCAAGCAGCGCTAGCCCGAGAGATGGGGCCAGACCCCAATTCGGTCATGGGCGGATAGAATAGATCCCGACCTCATGATCCAACTCCAGCCCATCATACCGACCATCGTCAAGATTGTCCCGGCGCCAACGCAGCAAGTTGGCGTGCTCGATGTACTGGTTGGTGCGCTGGGACTGACGGGCGTGATTGCCCTGGGATCGATCGTCACGGGCGCGGCGCTGGGCGCCCTCATCATCGGCTACAAGAAGTGGCGGAAGAACAAATCCGGCGCCAATGGCGACTCGGATCTGACGCGCCTCGATCTCAGCTCGCCTCCGCGCTGATATCGGCGGCCCATTCCTCGACTGTGAACGCCAGTTCGGCCAGCGTTCGTACCGCGACGCCCGTCGGCCCTTTGGGCTGATGCGGCTGCGCCTCATCCGCCCACGCCGTGCCGCCGATATCGAGGTGCGCCCATGGGAGGCCGCCCGTGAATTCCTTCAGAAACACCGCGGCGGTAATCGCTCCCGCCGGACGGCCGCCCACGTTGGCAATGTCGGCGATGTCGCTGCGCAACTGGTCGCGGTAGTCCTCGAAGAGCGGCATCAGCCAGGTGCGGTCGCCGACGCGGGTAGCCGTACGCTGGACCAGCCCCGTCCACCAGTCGGGTGTTCCGAACAACCCCGTGGTCGACCCACCGAGCGCCACGCCAATCGCACCGGTGAGCGTGGCCACGTCAACCAAGTGGGTGGCGCCGAGCTTTCGCGCGTACCACAAGGCGTCCCCGAGGATCAGACGGCCTTCCCCGTCGGTATCGAGCACCTCGACGGTCTTGCCCTCAGCGCTACGCAACACGTCGCCAGGCTTGAGCGCCCGGCCGCCCGGCATGTTCTCCACGAGGGGAACGATGCCTGTCACACGAACATCCGGCTTGAGCGCGGCAATCGCCTTCATCGCCGCCACCACCGCCGCGCCTCCGGACATGTCGTCTTTCATCTTGTGCATGCCGTCGGACGGCTTCAGCGAGATGCCGCCGGCATCAAACGTCACGCCCTTGCCCACCAGGCCGAGCAGGACGCCCGGCCGTGCATGCTCGGGCTCATAGCGCATCACGACCATCCGAGGTCGTTCGGCGCTGCCGCGCGCAACACCGAGCATCAGCCCCATGTTGAGCGCCGTCAACTGTGCCTCTTCGAGCACCTCGATGCCAAGACCGCACCCATGGGCGATGTCGAGCGCGGCATCGGCAAATGCCGCGGGAGTGATCGCGTTGCCGGGTTCGTTCGCCAGCGCCCTCGCCAGATTGCAGCAGGCTCCAAGCACTGACCCGCGGCTGGCCCTGGCCCGCACGTCCTCGGCGGCTTCCGGCGTGGTGCCTTCAGGCATGGCGATGACCGCCGCGAGCGAGAGCGGCTTCGATTCGGGATCGGTCTTGTAGCTGCCGATGTGATACGCCGCCAGCGTCAGCCCTTCGGCGACCGCCTGGACTTCATCGACCGCAGCAATGGCCCCGGAGAGCAGGATCGCCAGGCTGCGATGCTTCCGATCGCGGGCAGCGAGCGCGGCGGCCGTGGCGGCGCGACGGGAACGATCGGTGGTGTACGACGAGCGGGATCCAAGGCCCACCAGCATGATACGCCGGGGTCGCCATGCCTCGTCATCAGCGGGCGTCTCAAACAGCGTACCCGGCTTGGCGGTGAATTCTCTGGAGGTGATCGCCTCAGACAGGCGCCGGGAGGCCACCGGGCCGAGCCCAGCTATAGACGACGCGGCGTCCCCTTCAAATACTGGGACCACCAGCGCGTCTACATCAAGCGAGGCCACTGGCGCCGAAACAACCTCAATGGGAAGCGACAAGTCGTCGAAGTGCATCCTCTGATTATGCACGGAGCCGAAAAAGGGGTCGGACCTATTTTCTTTTCGCGGGACCGGCTACGAAAACAGACCCGACCCCTTTTCGGTTTACAGGCCAGAGGCCGTCGAGCTTTCCACCGGGCCAGGCTCGTCAGGAATCACCGGCGGCGGCTCATAGACAGGCCGCGGCGATCCGCGCCGACCGAAACGGCTGAGGAGCACGCCGCCGAGCCCAATGGTCCAGGCCACGTACTCGACGACAAATCCGACCACTAGCACGCCGCCCACGACCACTCGCAGCGGCATGCCCGCGAGTCCCACGAATCTCGCGACCACCGTCAGCGCCCAGATGATCGCCAGCCCGACGACAAGCGGTACGATCAGATTCCGAATCTCCACGGTTCCCCTGCCTCTGATCTGCTGACCAATGGCGCACCCGACGCCCGTAAACCCAAGCAACAGCGCCGCGAGCGCGGTCACCAGCACGAACGGCACCAGCAGCAGGAGCGGAATGCCGATAATCGATACGGCCAGCACCAGCACGGTCAAGACCAGCAGCGGCACGAACAGCACCTGGGCTGCCAGGCCCGTCAGCGCGGCCCGCCACGGCTCGGCCACCACCCGTTCGGAGACCCGCTGGACAGGCCGCGGGAACACCGCGACGACGAGCGCAGCCAGCAATCCAATCACGCCGATTCTCACCAGCGTCGCGACCAGTTCCACCGGCGCCCCAAACGGCGTCGTCCACCACGTCCAATTCCGCCAGGGGCTGAAGTGCACGTATGGACGAACCGACGGAATCGTGATCTTCACCTCGTTGATCTGACCGGACACCTTCGCGTCGGCCGACCGGTCGATGCCGCCGCCGACGCTGGTCACGTCGCCGCCGACATCTGCCTTCGGCCCGAGGTGCACGCCGCCGCCGACAGCGACCACTTCCCCATTCACCTTGCCGTCGATGTAGATCGATCCGAGGATGGCGACGACGTCGTTGCCAACCTCCTCGTTTTCCCTGACTCGAATGTCGCCTCCGATTCGCACGCGAGCGCCGCCATACCGGCGGCGATCGCGGCTGATCGACTCGTCATCCGACGAGCGGGAGCCGGACGGGGCTGAGACCGCCGGAGGCTCCAGCGTCTGCGGTGCACCCTTCGCTTGAGGCGCGGGCTCAGTCGGACGCGCCGGCTTCGGACTCTCAAACAACTGGCGTCTCACCGAGGCATCAAGAAACGACAACTGGACGATGAGCGCGGTGTCGGCGCCGACGCGCTCCTTCAGTTCCGAGCCAGTCACGGGAGATCCATCGAGCAGAACCGATCCGTCGGTCAGTTCGATGCTGGCGACGTTCTTGAGCGGCGACTTCGGGACCAGGACAAAGCCCTGCCGGAGCAGGAGGACCTGGAACCGTTGCTCGACACGAGTCTTCAGTTGCTGCAGTTCGGGGCGGACGCCGGGCGGATCGCCGCCGCCGGACTGCGCCGCCAGACCACCAGGCATGCCAACGGCCATCACCGCCAGCACAAGAAGCGCCGCGCGGAGTGGACGGCCTAAGTGCCCCGATTCCCAATTACGACCACGTATTCCGGGCGGGGCATCCCGGCTGCCACCCCAACGCGGCTGCCGCGTCGGGGGCCCCGGCCTCGCCACGTTGCTTCTTCCTCGAATATTCCCGATATTCTCGGTCGTCGCGCCTTGCGATCCGGGCGCCGCGCTCCCGACTATCGTTGCCGTAATTACGAATCGGGGCACTAGGTGAGAACGCCGAGCATGGGTTTGCATCCGTCAATCCTCCTGCGATGCCAGCAGACGCTGCAACGCGGCACACGCACATGCGGCAACGGCCAGATTCGCGCACACCAACATCGCGGGGCCTGGTGTGATGAGCAGCCGTCCGACCACCGCCGCCGCGTGAGCGACACTTCCCCACATGGTGAGGGCGGTCTCAATCCAGACGACGCTTCCGGTCGCCACCTGACCGAGTCCCCAGACGACGGCCTGGGCGGTCGCCACTATCGCGAAGAACATGGAGCGCGGCGACCAGGTCCCGAGCACCACTCCGAGCGTCAGCAGCGACGCCGCCACCGCGGCGCGAGCGCCCCACGACGTCCACCCACCCGCCAGCGGCTGCGTCGACGGCGCGACGCGCGCCATCACATTGGCGACAAACCGTCGCGACGGCTGCCGTTTCGGCAGCACCAGGGCGACAGCCGCGAACACCCGGTCGGCCTCCTCGGACCTTCCCGCTTGTTCGGCCGCCAGCCAATGTCGAACGATTTCGCGGTCTTCAGTACGCATGGTCGAGACCGTGTCTACGGGTCCCATCTTGCCGGATGAAACAATCCCTCGTCACCCCGGCGAAAGCCGGGGTCCAGAGAGGTACGCGACTGGATTCCGGCGTACGCCGGAATGACGGAAAGGAAGGGACACGTCCGTCGCCGATTGCGAGCATCAGCACTCGGTGGCCTGATGGAAAGCGTCGACGCACAGCCGGTTCCATAATCCATCCCCACTAGGCTCTACGAGCCGGACCCCTTCGAAGGTTGCACCGGCCCTGATTTCGGGGCCGAACCTGGCGCCCAACCCGCCTTGGTCATCAGCCGGGCCAGCTCCTGCCGGGCCCGGTGGAGGTGGCTCTTGACCGTGCCCAGGGGCAGATCCAGCGCCTCGGCAATCTCCTCGTACGCCTGGTCTTGCTGATAGCGGAGCACGATGAGACGACGGTATTCCGGACGCAGCTGCGCGAGGGCCCATTCGAGATCGCGGGCCAGATCGGCGCCTTTCGCATGGTCAAACGGCGTGGGTGCTCCCTCGTCAACGAGCAGGTCGCGCAGATCACGGCCCGGCGTGTCGACGTCGACCGATACGGTCGGCAGCCTCAACCTGCGCAGATGGTCAATAGTCGTGTTGTGCGCAATCCGGAGGATCCAACTCGAGAACTTGTAACTGGGATCGAAGCTCTTGAGCGCGCCGAACGCCTTGACGAAGGCATCCTGGGCCAGTTCTTCGGCCACGCCTGCGTCCCGGACCATCCGCGCGATCAGGTTGAAGACGGCGCGGCTGTAACGGTCCACCAGCTCGCGGTAGGCGTCCTGCCGTCCGCGAAGCGCGCCCGCGACCAGATCCGCGTCGGTAGGGGGCGCTGGCTGAGTCTTCACTGATCGCTCAGTCCTTCGATTCAAGAACTCGGCAACGACTCTACTCCGTCAGGACTGAGTGCTGTCAGAACGTCCCGACCTCTCCGCTCACCAGGAGATGAGCGTCCGTCGCAGCGCGCACCTGCTCAACCGTCGCGCCCTCGGCGACCTCGTTCAGACGAAGGCCATGCGGTGTGACCTCGATCACGGCCAACTCCGTCACGATCAGATCGACCACGCCCATGCCTGTCAGCGGCAGCGTGCACGCCTTGAGAATCTTCGGTTCGCCCTCGCGTGTCGTGTGTTCCATGGCGACGATGACGCGGCGCGCGCCGGCTACCAGGTCCATCGCGCCGCCCATGCCCTTCACCATCTTGCCCGGCACCATCCAATTCGCGAGGTTGCCTGCCTGATCAACCTGCAACGCTCCCAGCACGGTCAGATCGATGTGCCCTCCACGAACCATCGCAAACGAATCGGCACTGCTGAAGTAGCTGGCGCCGGCAAGCTCGGTGACCGTCTCCTTGCCCGCGTTGATCAGATCGGCATCGACCTGGTTCTCGGTCGGATACGGCCCGACTCCCAGCATGCCGTTTTCGGAGTGCAGTGTGATCTGTACATCCGAAGGCACGAAGTTGGCGACCAGCGTCGGCATGCCAATTCCCAGGTTGACGTAGTCACCATCATGAAGTTCTCTGGCGACACGCCGCACGATTCGTTCCCGCTTGTCCACGTGACCACTCCTCTTGCTGCGCGCAGTTGGCCTATCGGAATTCACTTCGCTCGACGGGCAACCCGGGGTCTCAAGACCCCGCGCTCCATCTGAACAGACTCACCCACGCCGTCAACTCGCGCCGTCTCCTGGCCTGGATGTAGGCCGGGTCTTCCCTTCGACGTCGTTCAGGGCAGGCAGCCCCGGCACTCAGGCTCTACGTCTTGCGGACCGTCCTGCGTTCGATGCGTTTCTGGTAGCCCGATCCCTGGAACAGATGCCGGACGAATATGCCCGGCGTGTGGACGCCATCGGGGTCGATGCCACCCGGCTCGACCAGGTGCTCCACTTCGGCAATCGTCACCCTGGCGGCCGTGGCCATCATCGGGCTGAAGCTGCGCGCGGTCTTCCGGTACACCAGGTTGCCGGCATGATCGCCCTTGTAGGCCTTGATCAACGCGAAATCGGCCTTGAGCGGCATCTCGAGCACGTAGGGCACACCGTCGATGATGCGAGTCTCTTTGCCATCCGCCACGATCGTGCCGTAGCCAGCCGGCGTGAAGAACCCTCCGATCCCCGCGCCGCCCGCGCGAATCCGCTCGGCGAACGTCCCCTGCGGCACCAACTCGACATCGAGTTCGCCGCTCAGGTATTGACGCTCGAATTCCTGGTTCTCGCCGACGTAGGTGGCGACGATGCGAGAGACCTGTCGCGATTCGAGCAGAACGCCCAACCCGAACCCGTCGACCCCGGCGTTGTTGCTGATGATCGTCAGGTTGCGTGTGCCACGTCTGCGGAGCGCACCGATCAGATTCTCGGGAATCCCGCAGAGGCCGAATCCCCCGACCATGACCGTGGCGCCATCGGGAATGAGTGCGACCGCCTCGTCTGCGCCGCTAATCACTTTACGCATAGTCGGGATTATAGCGCGGACCATCCGCGAAGATGAGTGAGATACGCAGCCAGCTCATCGTGTATCTCGGCCGTCATCTCGACGGGGATGGCCCCGACGCCGCGAACGAACTGCGAGAGACGAGCCACCGGCAGTGACGAACCCTCTGATGGCGTGAGCACCCAGGGCCGATCGACAAACAGATCGGCCCGCGCCGACTCGATGCCGCGGCGGGGCGCACCGGCAAGCGGATCACCACCGACAAACGTCAGCCGAGCGGGAAGCGACCGTGCGGCTTCGACAATGGTGCGTTTGGAGGCCCCGACATCGGTGACGATGCACTCGCCGTTCACGTACGTCGGGAGGTCGGCCAGCAGCTTCAGGTTTGCGGCCGCTGGAGCGGCGAGCACCACCAGGTCGGCATCGGCAGCCACGACCAGGTCGTTTGCGCCGACGTCCACCGCGTGCAAGTGGACGGCACGCTCCAGCACATCATTGGTATCGACGCCGATGACGAGAGCCTTGGGCCAGGCCTGCTTCGCCGCCAGCGCGAGCGACCCGCCGATCAACCCGAGGCCGACGATGGCGATCCGCTCGAACAGGGGCTCCGCCTCAGGCAACCGGCCCGCCTCACAAAGCGGCAGGCGTCGTCCGCCATCCGTCATTCCCGTCCCCAACCGCGTCGCGCCACTGGCTCAACGCAGATGGATCGACCGATGGCCGGCGCGATGATCCGCAATTCGGCCATCAGCCGGTCGAACTGCGACGGAAACAGCGACTGCGCGCCATCGCTCAACGCGCGGTCGGGATCGACGTGCACTTCGATGATCAGTCCGTCGGCGCCAGCCGCCACCGCCGCCCGCGCCATCGGAGCCACCTTGTCGCGGCGTCCCGTGCCGTGGCTCGGGTCGACGAAGATCGGCAGGTGACTCAGTTTCTTGACGATGGGAATCGCGGAGATGTCGAGCGTGTTGCGCGTGTAGGTTTCGAAGGTCCGGATCCCGCGCTCGCAGAGGATCACCTCCATGTTGCCGCCGCCCAGCAGGTACTCAGCCGACAGCAGCCATTCTTCAATGGTCGCGGAAATCCCGCGCTTGAGCAGCACGGGTTTGCGGGTCTTGCCCAGCTCGCGCAGCAGCGAGAAGTTCTGCATATTGCGCGCACCGACCTGGAAGATGTCCGCGTAGCGTTCGACCACGTCGATCTGGGTGGTGTCCATCACCTCGGACACCAGTTTCATGTTCTGGGCCCGCGCCGCGTCGCGCAACATCCGCAGGCCGTCCTCACCAAGCCCCTGGAAGCTGTAAGGCGAGCTTCTCGGCTTGAAGGCGCCACCCCGCAACACCTTGGCGCCGGCCCGTCTGACGGCGGCTGCGCTCGCGTGGACCTGCTCTTCGGTTTCGGCTGAGCACGGGCCTGCCATCACAATCACTTCGTCGCCGCCGATGCGGACGTCGTCGAGGATGATGACGGTCCCCTGCGGACGGAACGCGCGGCTCGCCAGCTTGTAGGGCTCGGAGATCTGGACGACCTCCTGCACGCCGTCGAACATCTGGACAAGCTGCGGATCGCCGCGTGGGTTCTCGCCCACCACACCGAGCACGGTCCGGTTCGCACCAATGGAGCGATGCACGGCGAGGCCCATCTGCTCCAGATGTGCGACGACCCGGTCCACCTGCTCGGGAGCCGCGTGTTCTTCCATGACAACAATCACAGTTGGCCATCCTCCGTGTGCATCAAGCCTATCTCCCCCACGCTCGCACCGCAACGCGCGTCAGGAGGAATCACCCCTGAGCTGCCGCACGTACTGTTCCACGCGTGCCACCAGGTCGGGAGACGCGCCGTGTTGTTCGATCACCTTGACGAGTGCGCTCCCGACGACGGCTGCGTCTGCCCATCTGCAGACCTCCGCCACGTGTGCGGCTGTCGAGACTCCGAAGCCGACCGCCACCGGCATGGTCGTGGCTTCGCGAATGCGTGTCACCAGGTCCTCGATGCCGAGCGCGAGGGCGTCGCGAGCCCCGGTCACGCCGAGACGCGAAATCGCATACACGAATCCGCTGCCGAGTTCACCCGCCCGTCGCATGCGTTCCGGACTCGTCGTCGGGCTGAGCAGAAAGATCATGTCCAGGCCGACGCCGCGCAAGCAACCTCGAAGGCCCTCGGATTCCTCCAGCGGCAAGTCCAGAACAAGGACTCCGTCAACCCCCGCAGCCGCCGCACGCGTCGCGAAGCGGTCGAATCCCATTCGGTAGAGTGGGTTGGCGTACGAAAACAGGACGATCGGCGCCCGAATACTCGGGCGAACCTGCGCGACCATGGCCAGCACGCCATCGAGCGTGGCGCCCGCTGCCAGCGCACGTTCACTCGCACGCTGGATGACCGGACCATCGGCCATCGGGTCGGAAAACGGCACGCCGACTTCGAGCAGGTCGGCTCCGGCCCGATCGAGTGCCTCGAGGATCTCGCCGCTTCTGGCGAGATCCGGATCGCCGGCGGTGGTGTAGGTGACCAGTCCCTGGCGCCCCTGCTGACGAAGGCGATCAAACGTCGGCGCAATGCGTGACATCGTCGTCAATCTCCGGCCACGCCAAGTTCGGCGGCCACCGTCTGAACATCCTTGTCGCCGCGTCCGGAGAGATTGACGAGAATCGTCCGGCCCGGGCCCATCTGCCTGGCGAGGACGCAGGCGTCGGCGACGGCGTGCGCCGATTCGAGCGCGGGGAGAATGCCCTCGAGGCGAGCCAGAGTCCGGAACGCATGAAGCGCGTCGACATCAGACACATGAGTGTATTCGGCACGTCCACGCGCATGTAGCCACGCGTGCTCGGGGCCGATAGCTGCGTAGTCGAGACCGGCCGAGATCGAGTGGGTGCCCTGGATGTTGCCGTGCGGATCCTGTAGCACCAGCGTGTGGGTACCCTGGAAGATGCCCTGAGCACCGCCGGCCAGCCGCGCGGCATGTTCGCCTGGAGCAATAGCGCGTCCCCCGGCTTCGACGCCAATCAGCCGGACGGACCGATCGTCGATGAACGCGTCAAAGATGCCGAGCGCATTGCTGCCGCCTCCCACGCAGGCGACAATCGCGTCGGGAAGACCGCCGATGAGCGCCTCACACTGCTGTCTGGCCTCGACGCCGATGACCGACTGGAATTCACGAACCATCAGCGGGTATGGATGAGGTCCCAGGACAGATCCAAGCAGGTAGTGCGTGGTCTCGACGTTGGAGACCCAGTCGCGCATCGCCTCGTTAATCGCGTCCTTGAGCGTCCTGCTCCCCGCCTCGACACGGGTGACACGCGCGCCCAACAACCGCATCCGCACGACATTGAGCGCCTGCCGCCGCATGTCTTCGGCACCCATGTAGACTTCGCAGTCCAGACCGAGCAACGCGCACGCGGTCGCGGTGGCGACGCCGTGCTGTCCAGCGCCGGTCTCGGCGACGACCCGGCACTTCCCCATCCTGACGGCGACGAGCGCCTGCCCGATGGCGTTGTTGATCTTGTGCGCACCGGTGTGTGTGAGATCTTCGCGCTTCAGCAGGATCTGCGCGCCCCCACACTCCGCGGCAAGACGGCGGGCATCGAAGAGCGGCGTTGGCCGCCCGGCATATGTCGTCAGCAGCCCGCGCAATTGATCGCGGAACGACTGGTCCGCACGAGCCGCCAGGTACGCCTCGCGCAACTCCGTGATTGGCGCCATCAACGTCTCTGGCACAAAGCGACCACCGAATTCGCCGAAGTACCCGCGCGCATCCGGATCGCGCAGGCCGAAACGCGGTTCGACCGCGGCCTCGAAAACGCTCATCGCGGTCTCCCATCATCCAGTGTCATCGGCTTCTGCCATCCAACGTCATTCGCTTCCACGATTCGGCGTCGTCTGCTCCCACTCTCCAGCATCATCCGCTCCCACGATTCACCATCATCTGCTCCCATCATCCGCACGAGCGACCGCCGCAAAGAAGGCCTCGAGGCGATCGGCGTCCTTCACGCCAGGTTCACGCTCGACGCCCGACGACACATCGACCGCATACGGTCGGACGATGTCGATGGCCCGCTCCACGGTGTCGGACCGAAGGCCACCCGCCAGCATGACGCGCCGGGTCTTCGCCGCCGCGGCAGCGAGTCCCCAGTCAATCGACCTCCCGGTTCCTCCACGATGTTCCGGGTCGACCACGTCCAGCAGCGGCATCACCGTGTTAGGCCATGCCATCAGTGATGCGGCGTCAAACGCCTCATCGACGCCGACGGCCTTGATGGTCTGACA